>Ga0182749_1002036_pt1 | contig 15214 bp, 16 predicted proteins | sample eDN3rd37CKraftMG_FD_128875 | JGI IMG/M metagenome (GOLD analysis project Ga0182749, IMG submission 128875) | Enriched Miracle-Growth compost microbial communities from Emeryville, California, USA - eDNA 3rd pass 37_C Kraft MG (version 2) (version 2) ...
AGGCCCGGCGCGGCCGGAACGGCCCAGCATAGGCATAGCCCAGCACGCGCGCCTCTTCCTCCGCGACCAGATAGGGATAACCCTTCGAAGCGAGCGCCTCCATCCGGGAAGTCATCTCCTCCAGGCTGGGCGGTTCAAGCTCGTAGGTTGCCGTTCCAGTCTCGACGGCGTGTGCATAGATGCTGGTGATGGCGGGAAGGTCGGCGGGTGTAGCGGATCGGATCTGGACCACGTTCGAAGCTCTTCGGCCTGTTTTGCCTTTCATGGCAGGAGAGAAGGCAAAAGAAAAGGGCGGTCGAGGACCGCCCTTCTCGTGGTTCGTTTTCCGCCGCCTATTCGCGGTTGCTGCCCATGAACTGCAGCAGGAACATGAACAGGTTGATGAAGTCGAGGTACAGCCGGAGGGCGCCCATGATGGCCTTGCGGCCGGCCACGAGCTGGTCGTCGCCCTCGTAGTACATCTCCTTGATCTGCTGCGTGTCGTAGGCCGTCAGGCCCGCGAACACCAGCACGCCGATCACGGAGATCGCGAACTGAAGCGCCGAGGAGCCAAGGAAGATGTTCACGATCGATGCGAGAACCAGACCAATGAGCCCCATGAACAGGAAGGAGCCCATGCCGGACAGATCACGCCGGGTCGTGTAGCCCCAGAGCGACAGCGCGCCGAACGAAGCGGCGGTGATGAAGAAGGTCCGCACGATGCTTTCGCCCGTATAGACGAGGAAGATCGTCGAAAGCGAAAGTCCTACGAGCGCCGAGTAGATCCAGAACGTGGTCTGGGCGGCCGCGACGCTCAGCGTATGGATGCGGAAGCTCATGAAGAAGACCAGCGCCAGGGGGGCGAAGATCACCACCCAGCGGAAAGCGCTGGCATAGATAAGTTGGCCGAAGGCCGTCAGCTGGCCGTCCGCCACCGCGAAATTGTAGGTACCCCATGCGGCCAGGCCGGTGATGGCAAGGCCCAGAGCCATGAGGTTGTAGACCCGGATCATGTAGGCGCGCAGGCCCTCGTCGATAGCCGTGTCGACGCGCGCACCGGGCGTCACTCGGGCCTGATAGTTGCGAAGGTCAGCCATGTGTTCCTCTTTCTCGCTACTCTCCCGTCGGGTGTCGGCACGACGCCGCTCGCCGCTGGCGGGAGTCCAGCATGCGTAGGTTGAATATGATGTTTGTTTGGTCCAAGAGCAAGACCGAACTGGTGCAAAAGAATATGTTCCGTCGACGACGGAAAACCCCGGCTGTACTACAGCGGCCGTGCCTCCCTTTAGGACGGTGTAAGTTATTGAAATTGCGCGACATGCGGTACGAGAACCGATTCCGGTTTTCTGGCCGATGCGCTAAAGATTCCGAAGCACCGGCGCCGCTTTGTGTCCAAGCACCCGCCAGGTGCCGATAAGGCCGAAGCCCACGGTCAGAACCAGCGCGATCACGATGGTCGACACCGCCACCTCCGGCAGGAGCGTCCAGGGCAGGTTCATGATGCGCGAGACCACGTACCAACCCGCGATCCCGCCGGCCAGAAGCGCGAAGACCGCCGTTGCAAGACCGATCAGGAGATATTCCAGCGCGAAAGCCTTGATCAAGGTCCGCCGGGTCGCCCCCAGGGTCTTCAGGACCACCGCATCGTGGATGCGGGCGCGATTGCCGGCAGCGAGCGCGCCGGAGAGCACGAGGACCGAGGCGATCAGCGCCACGGCCGCGGCGGCCCGGATGGCGACGGCAAGCTGTTCGACCAGCCGGTTCACCACATCGAGCGCGTCCTTCACCCGGACCGTCGTGATGGTCGGGAAGCTCCGCGTCACCGCGTTGAGAAGCCGCGCATCGTCCTGATCGGTGGCGGTGGCGTCCGTCAGCGTCGCGAGCCAGGCGTGAGGCGCGCCCGCGAAAGTATTGGGCGAGAAGACCATCACGAAATTCATCGATAGGGTTTCCCACTCCACCTGGCGGAAACTGGCAATGCGGGCCGTGATGGTTCGGCCGAGCACATTGACGGTGATCGTATCCCCCAGCTTCAGGCCGAGTTCCCGGCCCTCCTCGGCGGTGAAGGAGACGAGCGGCTCGCCCGAATAGTCCTCCGGCCACCATTCACCCTCCGTCAGCGTCGCATTCTCCGGCTTCTCGGCTGAATAGGTGATGCCGCGATCGCCGCGCAGCACCCAGGCGCCTTCCGGCGGCGGCGTGATCTTGGCGGTATCGATCCCGTTGAGCTCTATGATGCGGCCGCGCAGCATCGGGACGCGGGTCAATGCGCCGTTTGGCGCGTGCTGTTCGACGAGGCTGGAGAAAGCCTCCACGTCACTCGGTTGAATATCGACGAAGAAGAAATTTGGGGCGATCTCGGGCAGATTGCTCGAAATCTGGCGCCTCAGATTTCCGTCGATCAGTGCGAGCGTCGCAAGAAGGGTGAGCCCCAGCCCAAGCGAAAGAACGACGGACGGCGTCAGCGCACCGGGCCGATGGATGTTGCCGATCGCGAGCCTCAGCGCGGTCGAGCGCACCCGGGGGGCGCGGCGGGCGAGCACCTGCACCGCCCATCCGACACCCCTCAGCACCAGAAACGCGGCGATGGTGGCGGCGACGAAAATGGCGGCGATGTCCCGCTCCTCCGAGTTGAGGATGGCGAGGAGTGCAAGGGCAGCGGCAATGGCGGCCGCCGCACCCAGATAAGCGGGTCTTGGCCAGCGCCTGCCGTCGATTCCCATCTCGCGGAAAAGCGCGGTCGCCGGCACGTCACGCGCGCGCCCCAGGGGCAACAGCGCGAAAACCAGCGTGGTCAGGATGCCGAAGACGGCCGCGAGGCCAAGGGCCATGGGGTAGAAGCCGGCCTCGGCCGCCACGGGCAACACCGATGAAAGAAGCGAGCTTGCCGCCAAAGGCATGAGTGCGGCGAGCACGAGACCGGCGCCGATGCCGATCAGCGCGATGAGCAAAATCTGGATCAGGTAGATCGCCACCACGAAGCCGCCGGAGGCGCCGAGGCTCTTGAAGGTGGCGATCACGGAGCGCTTGCCGTCGAGATAGGCGCGCACGGCGTTTGCCACGCCAACGCCACCCACAAGCAGCGCAGTGAGCCCCACGAGCGTCAGGAATTGAGAGAAACGCTCGATATTGGAGGAAAGGGCCGGCGCGGCGTTGGTTCGCGTCCGGATGCTCCAGCCCGCATGGGGAAACCGCTCTCCCGCTTCTTCGCGTAGAGCGCGCAGGCGGTCGTCGCTCGTTCCCTCGTCGAGGCGGATTTTATAGGCGTGCTCGACAAGGCTTCCCGGCTGCACGAGCCCGGAGGCCTCCAGCCCTTCGAGCGATATCATCAGGCGCTGCGCAAAGCCGAAGCTTTCGGAGACGAGATCCGGCTCCGTGATGAGTTCTGAACGAATTTCGAAGGCTTGGCCGCCCAGCATCAGCCGGTCGCCGATGGAAAGGTGAAGCCGCTCAAGGAGGAGTGCGGGCGCAACCGCCCCATAGGCACCGTCCTGCAAGCCGAACAGCGCCTCGTATGAAAGTGCCGGCCGGGTCACCAGTTCGCCGTAGAGCGGATAGCTTTTGTCGACCGCCTTCACCTCCACCAGCGCCTGGTCGGAACCGTCGGGCAACCGCGCCATGGAGCGCATGTTGGCGCTGACGGCCATGGCTCCAAGAGAGGAAAGCCAGGCTTGTTCGGAAGCATCCGCCTCGCGCTGATTGAGCTCGAACCGGATATCGGCGCCCAGCAGCTCCTGCCCCCGGCTCTCGACTGCGTCGCTAATGGAACGCGCTACGGAGTTGACGCCGCCGATCGCCGCCACGCCGAGCGCGATGCAGGCCAGGAACACGAAAAATCCCGAAAGCCCGCCCCGCATCTCGCGAAGCGCGAAGCGGAGCGCGAGGGCGATCCCCTCCCGCCTGCTTTTTCCCTCAACTCGCCCGCTTGACGAGCTTCTTTCGCCGATGGCCGCGTCGCTGGAAGGCATGGCTCAGCTCGCCGCGGCTGCTTCGGCAGCCGCTTCGATGCGGCCGGAACGCATCGCCACCTGCCGGTCGCATCGCGCGGCGAGGACGGGGTCGTGGGTGACCAGCACAAGGGTCGTTCCCCGCTCACGGGCGGTGGAAAAGAGCAGGTCGGCAATCTGCCGCCCGGTCGCCTGGTCGAGATTCCCCGTGGGCTCGTCGGCGATCATGATGGCGGGCTCCGGCGCGAGCGCGCGGGCAATCGCGACACGCTGCTGCTCGCCGCCCGAAAGCTCGCCCGGGTAATGCGTGAGCCGCTCCTTCAATCCGACCGCCTCCAGTTCCTTCTCGGCCACGCTGAAAGGATCGGGATGGCCGGCAAGCTCCAGCGGAACCGCGACATTTTCGAGGGCGGTCATGTTCGGGATGAGGTGAAAGGATTGGAACACGATCCCGATCATTCGTCCGCGAAAGGCGGCGATCGCATCCTCGCTCAGCTTGTCGATCCGCTCCCCTGCAATCCGCACGGTGCCGCTGTCCACCTTCTCGAGTCCCGCGATCACCATCAGAAGCGTTGACTTGCCCGAGCCGGACGGACCGACGATGGCCGTCGATTTGCCACGTTCCACCGCAAGGCTCACGCCCTTGAGCACGTGAACGGACGAGGGCCCTTCTCCGAGGCGGAGCGAAACGTCTGTCAGGTCGATCACCGGTGCAGTCACGTGGAGGGCGTCCTATATGTGAGAGAAGCGTGGGCGTGGTAGCGGCAGATATGGGTTGAGTTTCATGGCAATCAAATTCATGGGCAAGTTTTTCGGCGCTGTCGTGTCCCTCGCGAAAATTTTATCGCCGGCCGCCGTCTTCTCCCTGGCGGTGATCGCCGCCCTGCCTGCCCGGGCGGAGCCGTTCAGCATCGTCGGTTTCGGCGATAGCCTGATGGCCGGATATGACCTTGGCCCAGCCGAAGGCTTCACCGATAGCCTGCAGGCGGCGCTGCGGGAGCGCGGACATGATGTCACGGTCGCCAATGCGGGCGTCTCCGGCGACACGACGAGCGGGGGTTTGTCGCGGCTCGACTGGTCCGTGCCCGACGGCACCGATCTCGTGATCCTGGAACTCGGCGCCAACGACATGCTGCGCGGCATCGAGCCGGCGTCCACGGAAAAGAACCTGGAAGAGATCATCACCCGCCTCAAGGCGCGGGGCATCGGGATCGTGCTGGTCGGCATGTATGCCGCACCGAATCTCGGGCCGGATTACCGGCAGGCCTTCGACGCCATCTACCCGCGTCTTGCCGAAAAATACGACCTGCCGCTCGTGCCCTTCTTTCTTGAAGGCGTGGCCGGCAACGCCTCGCTCCAGCTCGCCGATGGGATGCATCCCAACGCACAAGGGATCGATCTCATGGTGAAGAACGTTCTGCCGAAGGTCGAACCCCTCATCCAGGGGGAAAAGCCGAACATGTGAGGGGAGAGCTGGAGAAACCGCTTGCTCCCAGACTCAATCGATGATTCGCTAATGGTTACATAGCGATTCGAGGAGGTTGCCATGCCGCGACTTTTCACCGCCCTCGAGATTCCGCGCGATGCGGCCCTGTCGCTCTCGCTCCTGCGTGGCGGATTGCCGGGAGCCCGCTGGGTCGATGTCGAGAATTACCATTTGACTCTGCGTTTCATCGGGGATGTGGAAGGCCATGTGGCCGACGAGATCGCCAATGCGCTCGACAGGGTGCGCCGGCCCTCATTCCCGCTCACCCTGTCCGGTGTCGGCGCTTTCGGCCAAAAGAAGCCGCATGCGGTATGGGCCGGTGCCGCGGCCTCGCCCGATCTCCAAGCTCTCCAAGGGGAGATCGAACGCATCTGCCAGAGGCTCGGCCTGCCGGCGGAGCAGCGGAAATTCACGCCCCACGTCACCCTGGCCCGGCTCAAGAACGCCTCGCCGCATGATGTCGCGTCCTACTTGTCCGCCCGCGGCAATTTTGCCGCCGTGCCCTTCCGGGTCAGCCGTTTCGTGCTGATGTCCTCTCGGGAATCGGTGGGCGGGGGGCCCTATGTGGTCGAGGAGGCCTGGCCACTCCTGCGTACGGAAAACGCCCGATCGGCGAGCTTGTCCGCCAGCGCCTCGGAAGCCTCGCGGATCATGCGATAGACGGCGTCGAAGCTCTCATCGCCTTCGTAATACGGGTCGGGAACTTCTTCGGTGCGGCCGAGCGCATATTCCAGAAAAAGGTGGATCCGCTCCCGGGTCCCCTCCGGCGCCAGAAGCTTCAGCCTGCGGATATTTTCCCGATCCATGCCGAAGATGAGATCGAAGCGCCCGAAATCCTCCGGATTCACCTGCCTGCAGATCTGGCCGGAAATGTCGATGCCGTTGCGCCCTGCCGCCGCAACGGAGCGGGGATCGGGCGGCTGTCCCACATGCCAATCGCCGAGGGCGGCCGAATCGATTTCGAAGAGGTGCTCCATTCCCCGCTCCCGGAGCACGGTGGTGAAGACCCCTTCGGCAAGCGGCGAACGGCAGATATTGCCGAGGCAGACGAAGAGGATGGCGGTGCGGGGCTGTTCACTCATGGCTCAGACGTTATCCTTCTGTGCACGCGGCTGCAGCGCCATGCGTCCTTTAGAACGCATAAAGGACGCTGTAAATTATTGAATCAAAGCATCGTGCTTTCAGGTGCGATGCATGGAGATCATTCATGGCAAGGCAGAAGCTCGACAGGAAAGACGTTGAAAACGCGCTTGCTGAACTGGAGGGATGGGAACTTGCGGAGAGCGGCGATGCGATCCACCGCCGTTTCGTCTTTTCCAATTTCAACGAGGCTTTCGGCTTCATGGCAAGAGTGGCCCTTGCCGCCGAGAAGCTCGATCATCATCCCGAGTGGTCGAATGTCTACAAGACGGTGGATGTGACGCTCACCACGCACGCCGCCGGCGGCCTGACGGAGCTCGACTTCAAACTGGCAAAGAGGATGAACGTCTACGCTGCCGGATGAGCGCTGCGGCTTCGGCATTGCATTCGCCGGAACGTCTACCCACATCCTGCGGGCAAGAGGAATTGCAGATGGACGACGTCAAGATAGGTGAGATCCTGGCTCCGGTCAGGCCCAAGGAAGAAAGCCGCCGCGAGCAGACCGTGAAGCGGCGGTTCTGGCAAACGGTGAAGAGGGCCGCGCGCCAAGTGCCTTTCATGGAAGACGTTATCGCCGGCTACTACTGCGCGCTCGACAGCAACACGCCGACGCGTGTTCGCGGCATCCTCATCGCGGCGCTTTTCTATTTCATCCTTCCGTTCGATACGGTCCCCGATTTTCTCGCCGTGTTCGGCTTCACCGACGACATAGCGGTGCTTGCCGCCGCCTTGAGTGCGATGCGGGCCCATATCACCCCGGCCCACCGGCTGGCGGCCAAGAAAGCGCTGGAAAACCTCGAAAGCTGAGCCTGAGCCTGCCTAGAGCCTTTCATGGTTAGATTGAAGCATTCTGCCGGCCCGGCCCTTCGGGTTTCCGTCCGGCGGACGCCCACTTTGTCGGCCGGCTTGCCCGATGTCCCGCATCGCGCTGCGCCGCCCTCCGCGTGGATCGTCTCGCCGGACGAGAAACAGAATGATTCAATCTAACCATGAAAGGCTCTAAGGCGCCTGCTTTGCGCAGCGGCGGGTCAAAATCTCGCCTTTTTCCTCCGATTCAACCACTAGATGGGGTTTGGAAGCCGTTCATTGGCCTTGTCTCCCGCGTTTTGCGCGGGTGCGAGCAGAGTCTGGCGAGGAAACTTTGGGCGAGGTTATCTTTCAGTAACCCCAAATTAAATAAAATCGAAGCAATCAGGTCCGGAGACCTGATGCTCAGGGGTTTGGCAGGCAAAAGAACGGTAGGACCATGCGCAGCTTCTTCTCGTCCCTCCTTACACTTTGCACGCTCGCGGCCGCGGGGCCGGCCTTCGCGCAGGCCACTGCCGTGGGCCAGCATCGCGATTGGGGCACCTACAGCTATCAATCGGATAACGGCAAGGTCTGCTACGTGATGAGCGTCCCGAAGCAGAAGGAGCCGGCCAGTCTCGACCACGGCGACATCTTCTTCTTCGTAAGCCAGAAGCCCGGGCAGAACGTTGCCTATGAACCGCAGTTCATCGCGGGCTATGATCTCCGTGAAGGCTCGAAGGTCACCATAACCGTCGGCGATCGTTCCTTCTCCATGTTCACCCAGGGCAAATCGGCCTGGATGGAAAACGCGGCGGAGGAACCGCAGCTCATCGCGGCCATGCGTTCAGGCGCGGATATGCGCGTGGCAGCGCAGTCGGGCCGCGGCAACAACACGAATTACACCTTCTCGCTGCTTGGGCTCTCTGCCGCGCTGCAATCGATCCAGTCCTGCAAATAGCGGCGTGTTCGGGGCGGCCGTGTGAATTCGCGCCGCCTCGCGCCCTTGCCCGCGCGTCTTTCCTGGCTAGACCATTTTCACCCCTTCGTGGAAACGGTAAAATGGTTTAGCCCTTTTATTTTGCGCAATTCCGGACGGAAAACCGGTTTCCACTTTTCCTGAAATTGCTCTATTAGTCCGGCCGGCATTGGGACCGGCGCCTTGCCTGCGGACCGCTGCCGGCGCGAACTCACTCGGAAAAGATGATGGCGAAACACAAAGACGTTAAGAAGGTCGTGCTTGCCTATTCGGGCGGCCTCGACACCTCGATCATCCTGAAATGGCTGCAGACGGAACTCGGCGCCGAAGTGGTGACGTTCACGGCCGATCTCGGCCAGGGCGAGGAGCTTGAGCCGGCGCGCCGCAAGGCCGAGATGCTCGGCATCAAGGAAATTCATATTGAGGACCTGCGCGAGGAATTCGTCCGCGACTTCGTCTTCCCGATGTTCCGCGCCAACGCTCTTTATGAGGGCACTTATCTTCTCGGCACGTCGATCGCCCGGCCGCTGATCGCCAAGCGCCTCGTCGAGATCGCCGCCGAAACCGGCGCAGACGCCGTCGCCCATGGGGCGACCGGCAAGGGCAATGACCAGGTGCGCTTCGAGCTCACCGCCTATTCGCTCAACCCGGACATCAGGGTGATTGCCCCCTGGCGCGACTGGTCGTTCAAGTCCCGCACGGACCTTCTGAATTTCGCCCGGGAGCATCAGATCCCCGTGCCGAAGGACAAGCAGGGCGAGGCGCCCTTCTCGGTGGACGCCAACCTCCTCCACTCCTCCTCCGAGGGCAAGGTGCTCGAGGACCCGTGGCAGGAGCCGCCGGAATACGTGCATCAGCGCACCGTTTCGCCCTTTGACGCGCCGGACCGCGTGACGGAGATCACCGTCGGCTTCAAACGCGGCGACGCCGTCTCGCTCGACGGCGAGGCGATGTCGCCCGCGACGCTCTTGGCGAAGCTCAACGATCTCGGCCGCGACAACGGCATCGGCCGCATCGACCTGGTCGAAAACCGCTTTGTCGGCATGAAGTCCCGCGGCATCTATGAGACGCCGGGCGGCACGATCCTTCTTGCCGCGCATCGCGCAATGGAATCCATCACGCTCGATCGCGGCGCCGCGCATCTGAAAGATGAGTTGATGCCCCGCTATGCGGAGCTCATCTACAACGGGTTCTGGTATTCGCCGGAGCGCGAAATGCTCCAGGCGCTGATCGACAAGAGCCAGGAGGATGTCGAGGGCGAGGTGCGGCTCAAGCTCTACAAGGGCAACGTGATCGTCACGGGCCGCCGCTCGGACAAGTCACTCTATTCGGATGCGCTCGTCACCTTCGAAGACGACCGCGGCGCCTACGACCAGAAGGACGCGGCAGGCTTCATCCGCCTCAACGCACTGAGGTTGAGGACACTTGCGGCGCGCCGGCGGCGCAAGGATTGATCTGCGATAGGGGCGTTGCCTTGGCAACGCCCCAACGTTTTCCCGATTGTTCCCGACGGAATTACCCGTCGATTTCCTGACCCATGATCGCTATCGCCTGCTGGTAGACGCTTGCTGCGTTCCAGCCCTGGATGGCTTGGAAATTGGGTTGGCCGGGCTGATAACCGGCACCCGGCCGCCAGCCATGGGCGCGCAGGAAATTCGCGGTGGATGCCAGCGCGTCCGGGACCGATCGGATCATGTCGATGCGCCCGTTGCCGTCCCCATCGACCGCGTAGCGCAGCGCATTGGCCGGCAGGAACTGCGTCTGGCCGATCTCCCCGTGCGCCGCACCCACGGCGGAGGGGCTCAGCATCCCACGGTCGATCAGGGTCAGTGCGGCGTAGAGGTGGTCGGTGAAGAAATCGGAGCGCCGGCAATCATAGGCAAGCGTGGCCACGGCGGAAAGCGTGTGCTGGTTGCCCATGAAGCCGCCGAATCCCGTTTCCATGCCCCAGATCGCGATCAGCGGCCCGGCGGGAACGCCGAACTGGCGCTCGATCCGATCGAAAAGGGCCGCATGCCGCTGCTTCATGCTCTTGCCGCGCGAGATGATCGCATTCGCCCCACGCTTCTGCATGAAGCTCTGGAGGGAGAGCTTGAAGCTCTTCTGTCCCCTGTCCGCAGCGATGGTTTTCCTGGCATAGCTGGTGCGTGCAAGCGCATCGAGGGCCGTCCGGCTCGCACCACGCGCCGCCGCCTCCTGGATGAAGGAGGCCTTCCAGGCCTCGAAGCCCCCGCTGTCGCTTCCGCACGCCGCGGCAAAGGCGGAACTGCCCAGGAATAAGAACGCAAACAGAACTGCGACAAAATCTCTGACCATCCTACTCCGGTTCATACGGAATCTCCTACTCGAAGCCTGGGTCCAGTATCGCTGAATTGTATCAGCACTTCGTTACCATCGAAGCGCAACTACCACACTGTTTTGGAACGAAACAGACCTCTCCTCGTTGGTTTGCCAAGGGACTGATGAGGAGACTGAACATGAAATTATTTGCCTTGAAGTGTGCAACGGCCGCCACGGCGCTGTTTGCGCTCTCCGGCATCGCCGCGGCGCAGACCATGGCGACGGCCACCACCGACCTGAACGTACGCGCCGGTCCTGGACCGAACTATCCGGTCGTCGGCGTCATCGGCGCGTCCCAGGAAACAACCGTCAATGGCTGCATTCAGGGCAGCAAATGGTGTCAGGTCACCCATAACGGCGTGCAGGGCTGGGCCTATTCCGACTACCTGACCGCAAGCCTGAGCGGCGGCCAGACCATCGTCCTCACGGAGCGGCCCGCCGACGCGGTGCCGACCGTCACCTATGAGACGACGGGAAGCACCCAGAACGCCGGCGCCTTGGCGGGCGCCACGACCGGTGCCGTTACGGGCGCGATCATCGGCGGACCCGTCGGCGCGGCCGTGGGTGGCGCGGCGGGTGCCGTGGCCGGCGGCGCAATCGACACGGTCACACCGCCGGAACGGGTCGTCAGCTACGTGCAGCAGAACCGCGCCGAGCCGGTCTACCTGGAAGGTGAGGTCGTGGTCGGCGCCCAGCTGCCGGAAACCGTCGCGGTCCGCGAGATCCCGGACTACGAGTACCGGTATGTCTATGTGAACAACCAGCCGGTCCTCGTGGAGCCGGACAGCCGCCGCATCGTCTATGTGATGCGCTGATCCCGGGAACGGCGCCGCGCTTGTCCGCGGCGCCGCTCTCATTTTCGCGCCAAACGGCCGGTTCTTGTGCCGGAAGCTTGACTCTTCGGCGCTTTTCAGGTCTAGAAGCGCGACTTTTCCGCGACGAGTGAAAACTCCGAGCAGCCGACCGGGACTGGGATCCCGGAGGTCAACACCCGGCAGCGCCATGCGCCCCCGGGTGTTTTTCGGCTTTGCGCGAGGTTTCAACCCCGGCGCGGATGCACTACCTCTCGTGTCTGACAACACGAGGCAAGAGGAACGCGGATGTTCGAGAACCTGCAGGAACGCCTTGGCGCCATCCTGAACAATCTCACCGGGCGCGGTGCGCTTTCGGAGGCGGATGTTTCGGCTGCCCTCCGCGAGGTGCGCCGGGCCTTGATCGAGGCCGACGTGGCGCTCGATGTCGTGCGTTCGTTCACGGACCGGGTGCGCGAGAAGGCGGTGGGCGCCCAGGTGCTCAAATCCGTCAAGCCGGGCCAGATGGTCGTCAAGATCGTCCATGACGAGCTGGTCGAGATGCTGGGCAGCGAGGGCGAGAGCGTCGATCTCAACGCGCCGGCGCCGGTGGTCGTCATGATGGTGGGCCTGCAGGGCTCCGGCAAGACGACGACGACCGGCAAGATCGCCAAGCGTCTTTCCGAGCGCCAGGGCAAGAAAGTGCTTATGGCCTCGCTCGATACGCGCAGGCCCGCCGCGCAGGAGCAGCTCAAGCAGCTGGGGGAGCAGACCGGCATCGCCACGCTGCCGATCGTGCCCAATCAGACGCCGGTCGACATCGCCAAGCGCGCCGTCCAGGCGGCCAGGCTCGGCGGCCATGACGTGGTGATCCTCGACACTGCCGGCCGCACGCATATCGACGAGCCGCTGATGGTCGAGATGGCCGACATCAAGCGCATGTCGGATCCGCACGAGATCCTGCTCGTGGCCGATTCGCTCACCGGCCAGGACGCGGTGAACCTCGCCAAGAATTTCGACGAGCGCGTCGGCATCACCGGCATCGTCCTCACCCGCATGGACGGCGACGGGCGCGGCGGCGCGGCGCTTTCCATGCGCGCGGTCACCGGCAAGCCCATCAAGCTCATCGGCACCGGCGAGAAGATGGATGCGCTGGAGGAATTCCACCCGCGGCGCATCGCCGACCGCATCCTCGGCATGGGCGATATCGTCTCGCTCGTGGAGAGGGCGGCGGAGACCATCGACGCCGAGAAAGCCGCGGCGATGGCGAAGAAGATGCAGGAGGGGAAGTTCGACCTGAACGACCTCGCCGATCAGCTTCGCCAGATGCAGAAAATGGGCGGCATGGGCGGCATCATGGGGATGATGCCGGGCATGGGCAAGATGAAGGACCAGCTTGCCGCCGCGGGCCTCGACGACAAGATGTTCTCGCGCCAGATCGCCATCATCCAGTCGATGACGCCCGCCGAGCGCGCCAATCCCGACGTGCTGAAACACAGCCGCAAGCAGCGCATCGCCCGCGGCTCCGGCACGGATGCGGCGCAGATCAACAAGCTCCTGAAGATGCATCGCCAGATGGCCGACATGATGAAGGCCATGGGCGGCAAGGGCAAGAAGGGCGGCATGATGCGCGGCCTCATGGGCGGCATGGCGCAGAAGATGGGTCTCGGCGGCATGCCGGGGGGAATGGGCGGCATGCCCGACCTCTCCAAGATGGACCCGAAGCAGCTCGAAGCCCTGCAGAAGCAGCTGGGTGGAGCGGGCGGCCTGCCGCAAGGCCTTCCGAAGGGGCTTCCCGGCCTTTCCGGCGGCGGCCTGCCGGGTCTTCCGGGATTGCCGGGCAGCGGGCTTCCGGGCCTGCCGCGGAAGAAGTGAGAGGGAGAAAGCGATGAGCACGAACATGGATTCCGCCAGGGCGCGCCTTCTGGAGCTGCGCGCCTCGATCGACAATCTCGACGCGGCGCTGATCCACGTCCTCGCCGAGCGCTTCCGCTGCACCAAGGCGGTGGGCAAGCTCAAGGCCGAGAACAACATGCCGCCGGCCGATCCGGCACGCGAGCAGCAGCAGATCGCGCGTCTCAGGCGGCTTGCCGACGAGGCCAATCTGGACCCCGATTTTGCCGAGAAGATCCTCACTTTCATCGCCCGCGAGGTGATCCGCCACCATGAGGCGATCGCCGCGGCCGGCCGCGAGGCGAATGCATGAGCGGCTTCATATTCACGGAATCTGCCGTCACCGGCGGTAGTCACAAGGCCGGGAAGGATTTTCCCGCCACACCCACCCCGGCGCATCACCCGCGCTTTTCGTTCCCGGCACGACCTGCCGGCCCGACCGCCATCATCGAAAGGAAATAAGAAATGGCACTGAAAATCCGACTGGCCCGAGCGGGCTCCAAGAAGCGTCCCTACTACCACATCGTGGTGGCCGACGTGCGCGCCCCGCGCGACGGCCGCTTCATCGAGCAGTTGGGTTCGTGGAACCCCATGCTGTCGAAGGACGCCGAGCGCGTGAAGCTCAATGAGGAGCGCGTCAAGCATTGGCTCGCCAACGGCGCGCTGCCGACCGACCGCGTGCTGCGCTTCCTCGACCAGGCCGGTCTCGCCCAGCGCCCCACGCGCAGCAATCCGAAGAAGGCCGAGCCGGGCAAGAAGGCGCAGGAGCGCCTTGCCGCCGCCCGCCAGGCCGAGGAAGCGGCCAAGGCTGCCGCCGCCGAGGCCGCTGCTGCCCCTGCTGAGGCTCCCGCCGAGGAAGCGGCGAGCTAAACCGCTCGATATTCGCTTAGGCTTATCTGAATGCCGGCCCCTGTGGCCGGCATTTTGCCGCCCAAGGGACGGCCGCCTCCATTTAAAGCTTGAGCCACTGCGCGTCCCCTTTGTCCCGCCGGACATCTTTCCCATGAAGGCGGGCGATGCATGCCCCCTCACCGTCTCGGGCTTCGCCCGAGCCACCTCTCCCCCACTTTCGTGGGGGCGAGGAACCCCTTCCGCAGGACTTGGCGCCAAGCTTGCGGACACGGTTCCTCGCCTCGAATTGGAGGAGGTGCTGAGCGCCAGCGAGCGAGGCGGAAAGAAGTGAATATCGGACCGTCATCTTAAACTCGCGCCTTAACACCCCCCTCTGTCCTGCGGACTTCTCCCCCTCAACGGGGAGATTGAGCCGGCCGCTTTCTCTGCCGCTCGTCCTGCAACGCTGGTGATTGGCGAAGGTGCTGCTGAGAGCCGATCTCCCCCCTTGAGGGGGAGAAGTCCAGCAGGACAGAGGGGGGTGTGAAGGGCTGGACCTTTCCTCATCGATCGCTCTCCTTGAAGATTAACTTTCACCACCCTCCTGCGGAGAGCGGCCGCGCCTCTCAATGGGTCCCGGCTCTCCCTGCGGTCGGCCGGGATGACGGTGGAGGGCGCATTTCACCCCCTCACCGTCCCGGGCTTCGCCCGAGTCACCTCTCCCCCACTTCGTGGGGGCGAGGAAAGGGCGCCGAGCAAGGCAGGCTTCGCCGTTGCCACGCCCGCTTTCGCGTCTGGCCATTTCAAAGAACATGGGAAGCGGGGCGCGTTGTCCGTGCCACTCAAATTTTTTATAGGCGCGGCTCAACGCGCCCCGCCGGAGGCTGTCCCGACTTCGGCCGGTCACTTGGGCCCTTCCTCCATCCCGGCTGCACCCAATGAAGGGGGTGGTCTTGGCCGGGCCGGTGGAAGAAACCCTAGCGGCTTCTCCGCGGTTTCCGCGATGCCGGCTCTCACCCAGCATCCGTTTTTCCGGAGGCGG
>Ga0182749_1002040_pt1 | contig 15184 bp, 20 predicted proteins | sample eDN3rd37CKraftMG_FD_128875 | JGI IMG/M metagenome (GOLD analysis project Ga0182749, IMG submission 128875) | Enriched Miracle-Growth compost microbial communities from Emeryville, California, USA - eDNA 3rd pass 37_C Kraft MG (version 2) (version 2) ...
CCGAAGTGTCGATGCGTGCGTCGCCGCTCACGCCGACGCTCCCCGCTTGAGAAACAGCGCACGGGCGATATGGTCGCTTCCCAGCTGCTCGCTGCCGTCGATGTCGGCGAGAGTCCAGGCCACCGCTAGCCCTCGTACTAGCGTAGGTACCATGCGCGCAGCCACCTACCTCCGCCAGTCCGTCGACCACGCCGAAGGCATCGACCGCCAGATCGAGCGCACCCGCGCTCTCATCGCTGCCCGCTCGTGGCAGCTCGTCGGCGAGTACGCCGACAACGACACCTCGGCGTCGAAGGCGCGCGGCGAGGGCACCGGCTGGGCGCGGATGCTGCGCGACATCGAGGCGGGCCGCGTCGAGGCCGTCGTCGCCGTGGACCTCGACCGGCTGCTGCGCTCGACGCGCGACCTCAACGCCCTCATCGAGCGCGGCGCGAAGGTCGTCACCGTGGACGGCGAGATCGACCTCTCGACCGCCGACGGCGAGTTCCGCGCGACGATGCTCGCAGGCATCGCCCGGTTCGAGGTGCGCCGCAAGTCCGAGCGCCAGGTGCGCGCGAACGAGGCACGAGCCCGCGCGGGGCGCGTCGTCCGAGGGCGGCGTCCTTTCGGCTACGAGGCCGACGGTCTGACCGTGCGCCCGGAGGAGGCGGAGGCCGTGCGCGCGGGCTACGCCGCGCTGCTGGACGGCAGCACCCTCGCCTCGATCGCCGCGGCGTGGAACGAGGCAGGGCTGAGGACCGGGCAGGACGGCCCGTGGCGACACGACAACGTGCGCCACGTGCTGCTGAACCCGCGATACCGGGGCGCGGTGCGCCGCCACGGCGAGATCGTCCACGAGCAGGCGGAGTGGCCCGCGCTCGTCGACGCCGACACGTTCCGCGCCGCCGAGGCGATCCTCACCGACCCAGCCCGGCGCACGGGCGCTCCCTCGGTGAAGCGGCTGCTCTCGGGGATCGCCGAGTGTGGCGTGTGCGGCTCCCTCATCCACGCGGGCGGCGGCGCACGGCGCGGCGTGGCGAACTACCGCTGCAAGGGCGCTCTCGGTCACTTCGCCCGGAGGGCCGAGCCGGTCGAGGCGCACGTCGTCGATGTCGTGACGTCGTTCCTGGCGAATGCGAAGGGCGCCGACGGTCAGCTCATCCTCCCGGCGATCCTCGCGGGCGCTGAGGGCGACGAGCTGGCAACCGAAGCCGAGAAGGTGCGCGGGCGGATCGAGCGGCTGCGGGCGGCGTTCCTCGCCGACGACGACGCGGACGAAGCCGAGTACGCGGCGACCTCTCGGGGGCTGCGCGACCGTCTCGCCGACATCGAGCAGCGGATCGTGGAGCGTATGCGCGCAGCCGAGCTGACCGACCTCCTCGGGAACCCCGACGCGCGGGCCGTGTGGGACGCGCTGACGCTCGAACGGCAGCGCCGCGTCCTCCGGGCTCTCCCGCTGCGGATCGTCGTCCACGCGCCCGGCAGGGGCGTCCGCACGTTCGACCCGAGCACGGTCGAGGTCACCGCACGCTGAGCCGTTGTCGTGATACGACAGCGCCGTTGTAGTAGCACGGCAAACCTGCCGAGTGCCCGTTGACAGCCGGCTGTAGCACGGGCGATAGTCACATCAGCACGTAGACCGACTGAGCGAATGGGTCGGAGAACGAGGGCGTCAGGCGGATCGTCGAGACCGCAAACCGCCCCTCGGGAGAGGCGAGTGCGACACGCACACGCTCCCCGAGGAGTTGCCATGTCGGCACCCGTCACTTACCCGCCTGACCACCCTGTCGTCCTGGGGCCGCGCTATCGCCAGCTCCGCGCCCATCACGGCGACGACGACCCGCGCACGATCGCAGCGCGTCAGAATCTCGCCGCCTCACAGATCGCCGTAGAGATCGGCAAGCGCCTCGCTGACGGCATCCGCCTCACGGACGCGCAGGTCGCCGAGCTGACCGCCGCCCTCCGAGGAGGTGCGCGATGACCCCGACCTCACACGGCGACCGCATCGACGTCTCGGGCCTCGCCGACGACGAACCGATCGGCCACCTCTCCAACGACTTCCCCTCGAAGTGGACCGCGGGCCAGGAGCGACGCTGGCGCGAGCTGTGTGAGGAAGTCGACACCGAGCAGTGGGTCGCCGGTCAGACCGTGAGCCGGTCCACGTGAGCCGGTCCCACTGAGCCCGTCCCCGTCCCTTTCAGGGACGGTGACGGACGGGCTCAGCGGACCGGCTCACTGGGACAGGCTCAGCGGACCGAATAGACCGGCTCAGATCACGAACAGATAACTACAAGGAGACAGACCATGAACACGCAGACCGACATCGACATCGACCTCTCGGCCGTGCCCTCTCGGGCGCTGGAGCCTCGCCCGAACCGCAAGCCGCAGATCGTGCAGGCGCCGGGCGGAATGGCCCGCAACAAGGGCGAGGTGACGATCACGACGAGCGAGCCGATCCCCGAGGGCGGCGACTGGACCGAGACGACGAAGGGCGAGGGCGAGGTGCTGATCACGATCGGCGACCACGTGCCCTGGACGGAGGACGAGCGCCGCCTCGTCGCTCAGTTCGGCCCGACGCAGCCCGCCGACGAGCCGATCCGCCTGCCCGATATCGAAGACCTCCGCCGGAGGCTGCGCGACGTGATCGCCGACAACCGCGAGCGCGTGGTGCAGGCGACACGCATCGAGCGGTGGAATGCCGAGAATGCCGTCCTCGACGCGATTGAGGCGCATCCGGGCCTGGGCTCCGGCGCCCTGTCCGACGCGGTGCGCAAGCTCCTCGGGGGGCGCGACGAGGACGTGCGCCGCGTGCGGAACGACCTGCTCGAAGCAGGAGCAATCACAGTCATCGACGGCGCGCGGAATGCAAAGCACCACCACCTCGGAAGCGATGAGGCCGTGGCCGCTGTGCGCTTGAACCGCCACGCCGACCCCGAGGCAGTCGATCTGTGAGCGGGGCGCACGCCGATCCGCTCTACGCGCGCAACGCGCGGATCGTGCGGGCCAGCGTGAACGCGGCCCACAAGCGCGGCGAGTCCGTCGCGTGCATCGGCTGTGGCCGTGAGGTGCAGCCGGGCCAGCGGTTCGACGTGGGCCACCGCATCGATGCGTCGAGGGGCGGGAGCAACGACCTCGACAACCTCGGGCCGCAGCACCGCCGCGAGAACAGATCAGCAGGCGGGCGCCTCGGTGCCCGAGTAGTGAACACGAAGCGCGGCACCAGCCGCAAAGCGAGAGGACTGCCGACATGGTGACATTGAAGACCCGGCTCATCCGGGCGGGCGTGGCGACGGGAGCGGCAGTCGTGCTGCTGCTCGTGCTGTGCGCCGTGCTGCTGAGCGCGCTGCTCATGCAGTCGGGCGCGCGTGCGGATGAGCAGGACTATCGCGCGTGCGTCGAGACGCGCGGGCTGCACGAGACGAGCGACGTGGACGAGATCGCGGCGATAGCGGACTCGTGCCACCGCTCGGTGTACGGAGGGACGAAGTGAGCGATCTTTTGAGTGAGGACGGTGCGACCCCCGAGCAGGCTCTCACAGTCGAGGTTTTGTTCAACCCCGAGACGGCTGACGGCTGGCTGGCGCTGCGCGGGGCTGCGCTGCCACCGCTGCACGTGTCCGAGCTCGTCACGACCGAGGAGGACCGCCGGGAGTTCCTGCGCGGCGCGACGATGCTGCGGTTCCACGGGCCGCGCGCCATGCGGGGCCGTGCGGTCAAGCCCCAGCAGGTGCTCGTCGCAGACATGCTCGCCGCCGGTCACCAGAAGAACGCCGCGCTGCTCCCCCGGCGCAGCTCGAAGTCGACGAGCGTGATCGCGGTCGCCCTCGGGAGGGCGGAGGCTCGCGACGACTACCGCTGCGGCATCTTGACGCTGACGACTGGAAAGGCGGGTCGGTCGAGGTTCCTGAAGGACGTCGTGCCCGCGATCGAGCGCAGCGGACTCCCCCTCGGGAGCTACAAGATCGTGCGCGCCGCCGGTCAGGAGCGCGTCGAGTTCCCCGCCTCGGGCGGCTCGGTCGCGTGGCTGAGCACGGTCGACGACCTGCGCGGCGAGGCGTTCGACATGATCGTGCTCGACGAGGCGGGCGAGGCCGATCCGCAGAAGGTCGAGGACACCCTCGCCGCAGCTCTCCCGACGCTCGACACGCGGCCCGGCGCGCAGATCGTGGTCTGCGGGACGGCGGGAAAGTACCGGCGTGGGAACCTGCTGTGGGACTGGCTGGAGCTGCTGCGCGCGGGGAACGCGGGCGGCATCGAGTACGCGATGCCCGAGACGCTGACCGAGGAGGGCACCGACACGTGGGAGGCGATCCGCCCGCACGTGCTCGCCTCGCACCCCGGCATCGGGACTCTCACGACCGAGGAGGCGATCCGCTCGAACTATCTCACGCTGCCGCGCGAGACGTTCCTTCGGGAGTACGGCGGCCTGTTCGGCGACGAGGGCGGCACCGTCTCGTTGTTCGACCCGCTGAAGTGGGCGCGCACCGGAGTCGACGGCGCGCTGCCCGCGCCGCCCGAGCGGTTCAGTCTCGCGCTCGCGCCGCATCCCGATCAGCTCGGCGTCTCGATCGTGGCCGCGTGGCGGGATGCCGACGGGCGCGCCGTGGCGCTGCAGCTCGACCACCTCTCTGGGATCGACACGGCGGCGCCTGCGCTGCTGAAGTACGCCCGGCGCTACCGCGTGCCGATCGTCTACGACGCGGGCAGTCAGGTCGCGCAGCTCATCGTCGAGCGGCTGACGCGCGCCGCACCGCGCCCGAAGCTGCACCCGTTCACGTTCCCCGACGTGAAGCGCGCCGCGTCACTCGTCGTCGATGAGGTGGACCGCGAGAACGTCGTCCACTGGCGCGACCAGCTCGTGCTCACCGAGGCGATGCACCTCACGGTCAAGCGGAAGTCGGGCGATCGCGGCTGGCTGCTCGGGCGCGACCCGAAGCGGCCCGACGACGACATCACCCCCGTCGAGGCGTGGGCGCTCGCGCTGCTGCACTACGACGGGAGCAAGCCGAAGCCGCGCGTTCGGTCGTTCGTCGCAAAGGACTGACACGCCTAGCCCTACAACCGTTAGCGAGAACGGTTCTCAATAAGCGACGATCGTCGCGACATGGCACTGCTCGATCGTCTGTTCCCCGCTCTCCGCGTGAGTGAGCGCGCAGGCTCGCCCTTCGGGGCGGGCCTGCCGCTTGTGTCCCCGCTCGCGTCGTCGCCGTCCTCGCAGATGTCGCGGCTCGTGTGGAGCGAGTTCTACGCGGGCGAGATCGCCGAGGTGACGCGAGAGGGCGCGCTCATGGTCCCGCCGCTGAAGCGTGGGCGCGACCTCATCACCGCGACGATCGCCGGGATGCCGCTGCACGAGTACCGCGGCGAGGAGGACGTGACGCCTCGCTGGCTGCGCAACTCGTCGAGCGGGATCAGCCCGTGGCACCGTATGGCCGCCACGGTCGACGACCTGCTGTTCTACGACTGGAGCGCCTGGGCCGTCACGCGCGGCGCGGACGGCGCGATCCTCGATGCCATCCGTATCCCCTACGAGCGCTGGGCGGTCGACGACATGAGCGGCGTCGTTACGGTCGACGGGCAGGTCGTCAGTGCCGAGGAGATCGTCGTGTTCCCCGGCAACGGCTCGGGCGGCGTCCTCGCCGCGGGCGCGCAGACGATCAAGGGATACCGCGCGCTGGAGCGCTCGTGGATCGGGCGGGCGCAGAACCCGATCCCGCTCGTCGAGCTGCACCAGACGACCGACGACCCTCTCGACGGGGACGAGATCGAGACGCTCGCCACGGAGTGGGCCGCTGCTCGCCTCACGCCCAACGGGGCGGTGGGCTACACGCCGCACAACATCGAGCTTCGGGTCCACGGCAGTGTCTCAGCGGACCTGTTCGAGAACGGGCGGAACGCCGCCGTGCTCGACGTCGCCCGCCTGCTGAACCTGCCCGCCGCGCTCCTCGACGGTGCGCAGGCCGCAGCGAGCCTCACCTACGTCACGACCGAGGGCAAGCGCTCGGAGTTCGCCGCGCTGTCGATCCCCGCGTGGCTCGCGCCGATCGAGGCGCGTCTCTCGCTCGACGACGTGGCACCCGCCGGGCACGTCGTCCGATTCGACCAGTCGAGCCTCGTCGATGTCATCGCCGAGCCCGTCAACACCCCTCGGGAGGACTGACCATGACCGACGCACTGTTCACCGTGGACCCCGCCTCGCGGCGTATCCGCGGCCTCGTGCTCCCCTACGGCGAGCTGTCGCAGCCGAACGTCTCGGGCACCGAGCCCGTCATGTTCAGCACCGGCACCGTCACGCTGCCCGCCGACCCGTCGGTCGTGAGTCTGAGCGACGACCACCCCTCGGGGTCGAGCCTCATCCCCGAGAACCTGGGCCGCGCAGTCTCGCTGGAGGAGACCGAGCAGGGCGTCGTCGCCGAGTTCGAGATCGCCCGCACCCCCGAAGGCGACGCGCTGCTCGCTCGCGCGACGGACCCGACGCAGCCGAAGCCGCGCCTGAGCGCCGAGCTGCGGGGCCTCGTGCGCCGTGGCGCGCAGGCCGTCGCCTCGGTGCTGCGCGGCGTGGCCGTCGTGCCGCAGGGCGCATTCCAGTCGGCAGCGATGTTCGCCGCGCTCGACGAGGTGACCGAGGCCGAGGAGCTGCCCGAGGCCGTGCTCGACGCGATCGACCAGATCGTCGCCGAGCGCCTCGACGGCGTGCGCGGCGGCGACACCAAGACCCCCGACCAGGCGCCCGCCGAGTCGGCCACCCCCAACAAGGAGGACGAAATGACCGCAGGTGCGGCCACCATCCCGGCGGGCCTGGCACCCGCCCCCGCGAAGAAGGACGAGACGACCGCGGAGGGTCTGTTCGCTGCGATCGCTGCGAGCCGTCAGGGCAACGCTGACGCCCTGAAGCCCTACGCAGGCGGCGACGCGCTGTTCGCGATCTCGACGCTGCAGCACTCCGGGCCGTCGACCGTGACTATCGGCGCCGACGTGCAGCAGCCCGCCTACCTCGGCGAGCTGTGGAAGCGCCGCAAGTACCAGCGCCGGTTCGTGCCGCTGCTCGGCCACTCGGCTCTCACGAGCTACCGGGCCGTCGGCTGGCAGTGGGACGACGGCAAGGAGCCCGTCGTCGGCGACTACACCGGCAACACCGCCGAGGTGCCGAGCAACGCGCTCGACACCAAGCAGGTGACGATGGACGCGCAGCGCATCGCGGGCGGGCACAAGCTCGACCGCCGCTACATCGACTTCAACGATCAGGGCGTGATCGCGAGCTACCACGACCACATGGTCGAGGACGTCGCGCGCAAGACCGACGCGAAGGCGCTCGCCGCGATCGTCGCCGCTGCCACCGCGACCACCGCGGGCACCGTTCCCTCGGGAGTGGCGACCGGTCTCGCCGCGATCGTGGACGGCGCGCTCGACGTGATCGCGACGGAGAACACCCCGTCGTTCGCGATCGTCGACCCGGCGCTGTGGCGCGACATCATGCTCACGGGCAAGGACGACACGTTCGCGTTCCTCAACGCCGGCTTTGGTCTGGAGGACGGCTCGCTCGAAGGGTTCAAGATCGTCCCCGGCGGCACGAAGGGCTCGGGCCTCGTCTACGTCGGCGCCCGCGAGGCGATCACGTTCTACGAGCTGGGCGGCGAGGCGCCGATCCGCGTCGAGGGCATCGACCCTCACCACGGCGCGATCGACCCGGCAGTGTTCGCCTACTGGGCGACCATCGTCAACAACGCCGCCGCGATCCGCGTCGTCGACACCGACCCCGCCGAGTGAGAGGACGGGGCGTAGGCGATGACCACCTGGCACACTCCCGAGACGGCGGCGCAGCTCGCCGGGCTCTGGCCTGACGTCGACACGATCGACGAGGCCGTGCTCGGCGTGCTCCTCGACGCTGCTCGGGAGCAGGTGATCGCCTACGCCCCTGCTCTCCCCGCGTTCACCCCGACCGAGGAGACGCCCGCTCAGCCGATCCCCGACCGCTACGCCCTCGGGCAGCTTCGGCAGGCGCAGAACCTCTGGCGCGCGTCGATCGTGGACGCCTCGGGCGGGGTCGGGGACGGAGAGACGTTCGTGATCCGTCCGACCCCGCTCGACTGGCACGTGAAGCAGATTCTCCGACCGAGGCGAGGTGCGCCCCGTGTCCGATAGCGTCCGCGCCCTCATCGTCGCCGAGCTGCAGCTCCCCGCCGACTGGACCGTGATCCCCGAGGCGCGATTCCCCGACACCCTGACCAAGACGACCGTCGTGCTGCAGCACACGCGCATCGAGCGGCTGCCCGAGGGACCTCTCGGCGCGCTGCGCAACACCGTCACGCTGACCGTCGCCGACCCGCGCACCGACGTCGCCGCCGCTGAGGACGCCCTCGACGACGCGCTCGTGAGGCTCATCGGCTCGCTTGACAGGCACTCGTGGCTCTCGTGGACCGAGGCCGAGAAGGTCGTCCACGCCGAGCGCTACGTCGCCTGGAACCTCACCCTGACCGCGCTCACGTCGCGCGATCCCAACCCCCAGACCGAGGAGGTCTAGTCATGGCAACTCCCGTCGTGAAGCCGTTCATCATGCGCGACTGCACGTTCACCGTCGAGGCCGACAACTACGAGGCGCACGTCTCGCAGGTCGAGTTCGTCCCGTCGTCGAGCGTCGTCCGTTTCAAGGGCCTGACGCCCGCCTCGAATCACGCCTTCGGCACGACCGCCGAGTGGGTCGCGAACCTCGCCTACGCGCAGGACTGGAACACCGCCGACTCGCTCAGCGAGTACCTGCACGAGCACGAGGGCGAGTCGATCGAGGTCGAGTTCGTGCCCGTCAGCGGCGGGCGTCCGATCACCGCGACGCTCATCGTGACGCCCGGCGCGATCGGCGGCTCGGTGGATGCCGTGGCCGTCGCCTCGGTCAGCCTCGCCTCGACTAAGCCGGTCCTCGGCGCGATCCCGACTCCCTGACGTGGCGGGCGGGCGGATCAGCCTGCTCGTCTCCCGTGACCTCGGGACGCTCGTGCAGGCCGCAGGCACCCTGGACCGTGAGGTCCGGGGTCGTCTGCGCGCGCACACGAAGGGCGTCGCGCAGCCGATCTGGCAGGACGAGATCAAGGGGCGGGCGATGACGCGCCTGCAGGCTCGTGTGCTCGTCGACTCCGCGCGGGTCGCTGTCGCGGACTCGAACGTCACGCTGAAGTCGGCGCAGGTCGGCAAGCTGCGCAGCGGCACGCAGCGCGCCGTGCTGGCCTCGGCTGCCGAGTTCGGCGCGAACGCGGGCAAGCAGGTCAAGCAGCGCAGCCGTCGCGGCACGGTCTACACCCGCCGCCTCGGCAACGCGTTCGGCGCGCCCCGACGCAAGGGCAACGTGTTCCACCCGGCATTCGCCGACGCTGTGCCGCGCGTGGCGAGCCTGTGGCTGCAGACCACAATCCGCACCGTCGCCGAGACGTTCGAGAAGGCGGGGCGCTGACATGGCGAAGGGATATTCGGTCGGCATCCTCTCGGAGACGAAGGCGTTCAAGCAGGGCATCCAGGCGGGCGTCATCGCGCCGCTGGAGGACGCGCAGGGCGAGCTGACGGCTCTCGGGCGCAACCGCGGCCCCGACCAGCTCAGCGACGCGCTGGACGACGCAGGCGACGCCGCACGCGACGCGGAGCGCCGTATCGACGATGCCGCTGACGCGGTGGACGACCTCGGGCGCTCGAACGGTCCCGAGAAGCTGGAAGACGCCATGCGCGACGCGCAGCGAGCGACCGAACGCCTCGGCGACGAGACCGAGGACGTCGCGCGCCAGATCGAGCGCGAGTTCCGCGACACCTACCGGAAGGTCAAGCAGGACTCCGAGGACATCGGAGACAGCGGCTCGCGCGGCTTCGGGAAGGCTGCCGAGGCGGGCGCCGAGTTCAAGGACGAAGCGCTCTCGAACTTCAGCGAGGTCACGTCGTCGTTCGACGGCTCGATGTCGTCCATTCAGGATCTCGCGCAGGGCACCCTCGGCGGGCTGGCGTCCTCGGGCCTGCCCGGTATCGGTATCGCCGCGGGTGCCGCCGCCGCGGGTGTCGGTCTCATCGGCTCGGCGATCGAGGCGAACGACGAAGCGATGAAGGAGAGCGAGCAGCGCGTCGCCGACTGGGCGCAGGCGTACATCGACGGCGGCAGCAAGATCGTCGACTCCGCGCACATCGTCGCCGAGGTGCAGTCGATCGCCACCGACCCGGAGCGCTACAAGGACGCGAAGGAGGCCGCGAAGGACTGGGGCGTCGACACCTCGACCGCGATGCTCGCGCTCGCTGGCGACGAGACCGCCCTCGGGGTCATCACCGAGTCGCTGAGCAAGAAGCAGGAGGAGTGGGGCCGCATCGTCGAGGACACGAGCACCGGCTCGGCGAACTCGTGGGACAAGTCCAACATGACCGGCAAGCAGCGGGAACTCGGCGACGAGGTAGCGCGTGGCACCGACCGGCTGAAGAAGCAGCGCGGCGAGATGACCGAGGGCCAGCGCGTCGCCCGCGAGACCGCCGAGGCGCTGTACGACTACACCGTCCGCACCGGCAAGGCGACGAAGGAGACCGACAAGCTCGGCAACGCCGTCTACAAGCTTCCCGACGGCACCGAGATCGTCGTCGACGCCAAGACCAAGCGCGCCTACGAGGACATCGGCGCCCTGGAGAAGCAGGCGAAGGCGAAGAAGGGCACCGTCACGTTCGACGTGAACACGCACTTCGTCGACCGCTACCAGCCCAAGAACAAGACCGCCTACGTGAACTACCGCGTCGGCAAGAGTGCAGGCGGGCGGCAGATGGTATGAGCACCACGATCACGGCGATCTCGACCAGCGCCTCGGTAACGCCCCTCCTCGTGCTCGGGTATGAGACGACCCGCACGTCGCGCAACATCGTCTACGACCTGCTCGACGGCGGGATCGGCATCGTGCTCGGCTCGCCGCGCCCGCGTTCGGGAACGCTTGAGCTGCTGTTCGACGACGAGACGAGCGCGTTCGCTGCGCTGACGCTCCACGAGCAGGAGACGACGTTCTCCCTTGCGGACGAGGACCGACCCTCGGTGGACATGACCTACGTGCTCGGCGAAGGCGACCTCTCGCTCACGCTCGACTCCGACACGCGCACGGCATGGGTGCTCGCGGTGCCCTATCAGGAGGTCGACGCATGACGACCCCCACGCTCCGCCCGCGCGCGACCGCCACGATCGGCCCCCTCGACGAGGAAGTCGTCGACGTTCCTGCTCACTCCGTGCTGCACCCCGCCGAGCAGGTCTTCCACGAGGGCTTCGAGGGCACGGTCACCATCGGCACGGGCGGCTGGGAGCCGTGGAATCCCGGCGAGTTGACCGTCACCACCTCGGACGCGCGCACGGGCGCGAAGAGCGCACACTTCCAGGGCACGGAATACTCCGGGCTGGACTACAACATCGACCACCTCAACCTCGAAGGCGCGACGGTCACCCTCAGCCTGTGGGTGAAGGGTCCCGTAGGCCACGTTGTGAAACCGGTTTGGTCCAACGCGCTGGATCTCACCCACCTCACAGATGAGGAGTTCCTTCAGCTCCTCGCCGATGTGCCGATGACAGGCGAGTGGATCGAGCTGTCCGCGACCGGGCCTGTCTGGGACGGTGCCGACAACTGGCTCTCTCTCGTCATCTTCGACTCCAACTACGAGGCCGGAGAGGTGTTCATCGACGACGTGACCATCACGCGCCACGCCTGGATCGAGAACGTTCCGGCGACGTACTCGACGACGCCGACGATTCCGGTCACCGAGGGCAGCGTCACTCTCGACGCCATGAACGCGCCCTATGGCACCGCCGAGCTCACCGTGCCGCTCACGGACCCCTCGCTCGCCGAGCAGATCGACCCGCGCGACGGGCAGCGCGTCGTCCTCACCGCAGGAGACGACGAGCGCGGCACCTCTCGAACGTTCGACCTCGGCCTGCGCTCGCGCGAGGTCGATCACAAGCAGAAGACGATCCGGCTCTCCCTGGCGACCGACGAGGCGATTCTGCAGGAGTACGCGCCGCTGTCCGACATCGACCTCTGGGACTACCGCACGAGCCTGCGCAGCGTCGTGAATCAGGTGCTCGGCACCTGCATCCCCGGCGCATCCCTGGAGGCGTCCCCGAGTCCCGACGCGGATGTCACGCCGCGCTGGGAGCAGGAGAACCTCATCCTCAATCCGCGCGGGACCGTGGACGCGGCCGGGTGGGCGTCCACCGGCACCGGCGGCGCGACGGTCACCGTCGGCACCATCGGCACGACCATCGTGCGGGAGGGCGCCGACGTGCAGTCCGCGCTCCGACTGACGTTCACGACCGCCGCGACCGGATCACCCGCCCTCCGGTATGGTGACGCGACCACCCCGAAGGTCACCCCCGGACGGCTCTACACGTTCAGTGCGTTCGTGCGGCAGACCGCAGGCGTTGCGAAGACCGGGCGCATTATCCTCCGTTGGGTCAGCGAAGCGGGCACGACGATCAAAGACGCCACCGTCGACACGAGCCTCACTGACAGCGCGTGGGTAAAGATGTCCGTGACCGGCCTTGCCCCCGCTGGCGCGGCACGCGCTTACCTCTACGCGGGCATCTTGAACGGCATGCCCGCTTCCAGCGACCTCCGGGTCACCGCCGCCGTCTTCGCGGAGGGCACGAAGAACGACGTCTGGTTCGACGGCGATCGCACCGACGACGCGATCTATACCTACGACTGGACCCCCGACGCCCGCACGACCCCTTCGGTGCGCGTCCCGGTCGGCGGCGAGATCGAGCCCGACTCGCTCGTGTGGCCTGCGGGCACGACCGCGTGGGAGTTCCTGCAGCCGTTGACGGCGGGAGCCGGGCTCCGGCTGTTCTGCGACGAGCAGCGCCGCTGGCGGCTGATCGACCCCGCCGAGTACTCGGTGCCCGGCGTGGTGAGCCTGTCCCCCGCCGTCGCGACGGAGGGCACCGACCTCATCAGCCGCGACGACCCCGAGGTGTACTGCACGGGCGTCCTCGTCCGGTACACGTGGACCGACTCGCAGGGCGTCAGCCGGACACGTGACGACCTCGCCGGGACGCCCGGCATTGTCCTCACGTTCGAGGTCAGCCGCCCCTACCCCGGCGCGGGCGTCGCCGCTGCGATCCTCGCCCGCCGCTCGGGTCAGGGCCGCGTGCAGGAGGTGACCGCTCTCGCGCGCTGGGGCGCCACGCCATCGCAGCAGGCGAACGTCTCGCTCCCCGGCGCGCTCGACCAGCTCGGGCAGGTCGAGGCGATCGAGTGGGGCCTCTCGAACGGGCTCATGGTCGTCAAGACGCGCGCCCTCACCGACATCATCCCCGGCTCGATCAACGCGCTCACCGGGACCATCAACGCCCTGACCGGCACGATCAACGACCTCTAGGAGGACTCATGGCAATCGGAGATGCCGCAGCCGCCGCAGGCATGGACCTCGTGTCGGGAGCCGAGCAGGCGAACACCCTCGACACCGAGGACAACAAGACGCGCGACTACATCGTCGCGTTCGCACACTGGCTGAAGATCGGCGGCAAGCCCTCGACATTCCCGCCCGCCGCTCACTCGCACGACTGGGCCTCGATCACCGGCAAGCCGTCCACGTTCACCCCGGCGTCGCACTCGCACGCGTGGTCCGCGATCACGGGGAAGCCGTCCACGTTCACCCCCGCGTCCCACAACCACTCCGCGTCGCAGATCACGTCGGGCACGCTCGACAGTGACCGTATCCCGAACCTGAACGCGTCGAAGATCACGGGCGGCACGATCACGCGCCCCGTCTCGACCTCGGGCGGCGGTCGCTTCGGCGCCGCGTGGGACAACAACATCACCTCGACCCGCCGCGCGGTCTGGATGGAGTCGGACGGCACCCTCGGGCACACCGCCTCCTCGGCTCGCTACAAGAAGAACATCACGCCGCTCGACGGGATGAGCGACGAGGAGTTCCTGCAGCTCGCCGTCGTCAGCTTCCAGTGGCGCAGCAACGTCGACCCGTCCGAACACGTCGAGGTCGGCATGATCGCCGAGGCGCTGCACGACCGCGGCCTGACCTGGGCGGTGTTCTACGAGCCCGACAGCTTCGGAGTCCTCCGTCCCGAGGGCATCCACTACGACCGCGTCGTGCTGGCCGTGATCCCGGTCCTCCAGCGCACCCTCACGCGCCTCGCCTCGGTCGAGGAGCGCCTGACCACCCTCGAAGGAGTAGCAGCATGAAGTTCTGGGAGTACCCGATCTCCGGCGACACGAAGCGCCACGCGCAGCGCAACGTCGGACCCGCGACCGATTACGAGTGCCCCTTGGGCACGACGATCCACGCCCCGTTCGCGGGCCGCGTCTACCCGTTCGCGAACGCGGACGGCGGCCTGAGCCTGCGCCTCGTCGGCTCGCGGTTCGAGCTCGTCGTGCAGCACCTCTCGCGCAACAACCTCTACAAGACCGGCGCCCGCCGCCTGTGGCGGACGCGGATCGCCCTCTCGGGCAACACCGGCAAGTCGACCGGGCCGCACGTCCACGCCTACATCGTCGACCGCAAGACCGGGAAGCGCATGTCGTTCCTGGAGTGGCAGCGCGCACGCGGCCACAAGCTCCCCGCTGCCGCGCGGGCGTTCGTGAAGTCGGGCAAGCCGTGAGCGCCGTGCGTCGCGTCCTCACGCCGACGTTCCGCCGCTGGGCCTACGGCGTCACCGCTGCTGCGGTCGGCGTCGCGGCCTCGGTGGGCTGGATAGAGCCCGAGACGGCTGTCGTGATCGGCCCGCTGCTCATGGCGCTGTTCTACGTGGACGACAACGGCAGCCCTCGGGAGGCCGAGCCCGACGAGGAGGTGAGTGGGCTGTGACTGCTCCACCCGAAGGGCCTGCGATCGTCACCGTGCGCGAGGTCTACGACCTCGTGTTGCAGGTGAAGGAACGGCTCGACGCGCAAAACGTCGCGGCGATGCAGAAGGATATCGACGACCACGAGACGCGGCTGCGCTCGATGGAGAGGTGGATCTGGCGCGCCTCGGGCATGGCTGCGATCGGCGGCGCCGGTATCTCCTACGTGCTCGACAAGGTGCTGAGCTAGTACAACGGAGTGTTCGACTCACCTCTGCGATAACAGGTGTTGCCGACGCGCAGGACCCTGTCGTACGCGCGAAGACTGAGGGCGCCGCGCTGAAGGGCGGCGTCGAGCGGACGTCGAACGTCCGAACGCGGCGCCCGCGGACCGCGCCGCAGCCAGTTCCCTGGGGCC
>Ga0182749_1002044_pt1 | contig 15145 bp, 13 predicted proteins | sample eDN3rd37CKraftMG_FD_128875 | JGI IMG/M metagenome (GOLD analysis project Ga0182749, IMG submission 128875) | Enriched Miracle-Growth compost microbial communities from Emeryville, California, USA - eDNA 3rd pass 37_C Kraft MG (version 2) (version 2) ...
CGCCAAGAAGTACATCGAGGACGGCCACTTCGGCGGCAAGGGCTCGGACGCCCACAAGGCGGCCGTGACCGGCGACACCGTCGGCGATCCCTACAAGGACACCGCGGGACCCGCGGTCAACCCGATGATCAAGATCACCAACATCGTCGCGCTGCTGCTGCTCGCCATCCTGGCGCACTAAGCTGCCGATTTCGAAAACAAGAAGCCCCGCGGTTTTCCGCGGGGCTTTTTCTTTGCTTTTTTTGCCGTGGGCGGCTTCGAGCCGCCGCGGCGTCAGCTGAAGATCTTGAACAGATAGCTGAGGACGTGCAGGTCCTCGCCGCCCGCGGGCGTGGTGCGCGACACGAAGTCGAAGATCTTGCCGTCCTTCATGCCGTAATTGGCGAGCCGGCGCACCTTGCGGTCCTTGTCGAAGTAGACGGCGATGACGCGCTGGTCGGTGACCTCGCGCGGCATGAAGGCGGCGTCGCGCTCGGTCCGCTGCGAGATGTAATAGAAGACCTCGCCGCTGACGGTGGCGACGGTGGAGGGGGTGCCGAGCACGATCAGCACCTGCTCCTGGGGGGCTCCGATCGGGATCTGCTCGAGGGCGCCCTCCGGCAGCACATAGCCGCGCTGGTAGGTTTCGCCCATCTTGCCGCAGCCGCCCAGGACGAGCGTCGCCGCGAGCATGAGCCCGAGAACGGTCCGGCGGGACCGAAGGAAATCAGCGTTCCGAATTGCCATATTGTCGATCGACCTTGCGCTGCTCGTGCGGATGCCTTACGCGGCCCCCTTATGCAGCGTTACGCTGCGCCCCAACGACCCCAAGCGCGACCCCCTTCAGCGGCCCACTGGGCAGCACCGTCCGGGACCGATGCGATGATACTATCCCTGTTCCGCCGCAACCGGCAGCCGGAGACCATTTCCACTCTCTATGGCATGATCGTGGCGCAGGCGCGATTGCCGGTTTTCTACCGGGATTTTCAGGTTCCCGACACGGTTAACGGCCGTTTCGACATGATCGTGCTGCACCTGGCCCTGGTGTTGCGGCGGTTGTCGGAGCGCCAGCCGGTTTATCCGGAGGCCGGCCAGCAGCTGTTCGACCGCTTCTGCGCCGACATGGACGGAAACCTGCGGGAAATGGGGATTGCCGACCTCAAGGTGCCCAAGGAAATGCGCCAGATCGGCGAGGCGTTCTATGGCCGCGCGCGCGCCTATGACGCGGCGCTGGAGCAGCCCGGCGACGGCAGTCTGGCGGAGGTGCTGATCCGCAACCTGTTCGACGGCGAGGAGGACGGCATGACGAAGGCGATGCGGCTCGCGGCTTACGTCCGCGCGGCGGACCGGGCGCTGGCGCGACAGACGCCGGCCGCGCTGGCGGCGGGCACGATCGCTTTCCCGGAGCCGGTCGCTCCCGGGGCCGAGGGTGACAAGGAAGGGACCGTCTGATGCCGCGTGACCTCGACAAGGCCGATCCGCCGTCCCCGCCGGCGTCGCCGCTGTGGAGCGCGCCGCTCGGCGTCGACGAGATTCCGGAGACCGGCAGTCATATCGCGCTCACGGCCGACGAGGCCGTGCGGACGGCGGTTGCCAAGGCGGCCGGGCTGAACAGCCTGCCGTCGTTGCAGGCGACCTTCGATGTCGCGCGGCGCGGGCGCGGCATCGCGGTGACCGGGCAGGTCGAGGCGACCGTCGGGCAGACCTGCGTGGTGACGCTGGAGCCGATCGAGAACCATGTGGCCGAGGCGGTCGATCTCGTGTTCGCGCCGCCGTCCGATCCGGCCTTTGCCGGGGAGGACCTGCCCGAGCCGCTGACCGGCGACAGCATCGACCTCGGCGCCATCGCGGTCGAATTCCTGATGCTGGGGATCGATCCGTACCCGCGCAAAAAGGGCGCCGAATTCGTCAGCCCGGATGCGCCGGACCCGAGAACCAATCCGTTTTCAGCGCTCGAAAGCTTGAAAAAGAGGCCGTCTTCCGATTCTTGAAGTTAAAGTAGAGCTTTAAGAGTCGGCTTTCGCTCTCCACAGTTGCTGCTTGTTTCGGCGGGGCGAGCCGTTATGGTCCTGACACGGCCGTAATCAACGAGAGCCGAGCCCGGTCGTAGGGCGAACGTCTTGCGCCACCGCATCCGCCGCCCAGGTTCATAACCTTCATGCCCGACATCATTCGAATAGCGCTCGATGCCATGGGCGGCGACCATGGTCCGCCCGTGACCATCCCGGGCGCGGATCTCGCCCTGCAGCGGCATACCGACATCGAGTTCATCATTTTCGGCGATCAGGCGCAGATCGCCCCGCTGCTCGACGCCCATCCCCGCCTCAAGGCGAAGTCGCGGCTGGTCCACACCGACGTCGCCATCCGCATGGACGACAAGCCGAGCCAGGCGCTGCGCTACGGCCGCTGGAAGTCCTCGATGTGGCTCGCGCTCGACGCCGTGAAGAAGGGCGACGCCGCGGTCGCGGTCTCGGCCGGCAATACCGGCGCGCTGATGGCGATGTCGCGTTTCAACCTGAAGATGATCGAGGGCATCGAGCGGCCGGCGATCGCCGCGCTGTGGCCGACGCTGCGGGGCGAGTCCATCGTGCTCGACCTCGGCGCCTCGATCGGCGCCGACGCCCGCCATCTCATCAATCTGGCGGTGATGGGCAGCGCGATGGCCCGGGTGCTGTTCGATCTCGAGCGGCCGACCGTCGGCCTGCTCAATATCGGCGTGGAGGAGGTGAAGGGCCTCGAGGAGGTCCGCGAGGCCGGGGCGATCCTGCGCGCGAGCCGCCTGCCGCATTTCGACTATGTCGGCTTCGTCGAGGGCGACGATATCGGCAAGGGGACCACCGACGTCATCGTCACCGAGGGCTTTGCCGGCAATATCGCGCTCAAGACCGCGGAGGGAACCGCCCGCCAGATCGCGCAATATCTGCGCAGCGCCATCAGCCGGAGCTGGATGTCCAAGCTCGGCTATCTGCTGGCCCGTTCCGCCTTCCAGGCCCTGCGCGAGAAGATGGACCCGCGCAATTCCAACGGCGGGGTCTTTCTCGGGCTCAAGGGTATCGTTATCAAGAGCCATGGCGGCGCCGATCCGGAAGGGTTCGCGGCCGCGGTGGACATCGGGTACGACATGGTGCGGTACGATCTTCAGGAAAAAATCGTTCAATCGCTGGCCCGCGATCAGGCTGCGGAAGCGCAGCCGCTCGCCGCCGGGGGGGCAGGTTCGTGACCGTCACTCGTTCTGTCGTGCTCGGTTGCGGAAGTTATCTGCCGGCCCGGACCGTCACCAACGCCGAACTGGCGGCGAAAGTCGAAACCTCCGACGAATGGATCGCCCAGCGCACCGGCATCCGTGAGCGCCACATCGCCGCCGACGGCGAACTGACCTCCGATCTCGCCATCAAGGCGGCGCAGGCGGCGCTGGCTGACGCAAAGGTCGACGCCCAGTCGATCGACCTGATCGTGCTCGCGACCTCGACGCCGGACCAGACCTTTCCGGCCACCGCCGTGACGGTGCAGGCCGCGCTCGGCATCCATCACGGCGCGGCCTTCGACCTGCAGGCGGTGTGTTCGGGCTTCGTCTTTGCGATGACGACGGCGGACGCCATGCTGCGCGGCGGCAGCCACAAGCGGGCGCTGGTGATCGGCGCCGAGACCTTTTCCCGCATTCTCGACTGGGAGGACCGCACCACCTGCGTGCTGTTCGGCGACGGCGCGGGGGCGGTTGTCCTCGAGGCGCAAACGCAACCCGGTACACGCAATGATCGTGGCATCCTGACCACGCATCTGCGCTCCGACGGCCGCTACAAGGACAAGCTCTATGTCGACGGCGGGCCGTCCTCGACCATGACGGTCGGCCATCTGCGCATGGAAGGCCGCGAGGTCTTCAAGCACGCGGTCGCCATGGTCACCGACGTGATCGAGGACGCCTTCAAGGCGACCGGCTACGGCGCCGGCGATATCCAGTGGTTCGTCCCGCATCAGGCCAACAAGCGCATTATCGACGGGTCGGCCCATAAGCTCGGGATTGCCCCGGAAAAGGTGGTCATCACCGTCGACCGCCATGGCAACACCTCGGCGGCCTCGATCCCGCTGGCGCTCGATACCGCGCGCAAGGACGGCCGGATCAAGCCCGGCGACCTCGTTCTGCTGGAGGCGATGGGCGGCGGCTTCACCTGGGGCTCGGTTTTGCTGCGCTGGTAGGGACCGGCAACGCGCCGGGCCGGCCCTTGCTCCCTGTTGACCGCCCCTCCGCAAGCGAATATCGTCGAAATATCAGCAAGATACTTCGCCGTTAGTGGGGCAGGCGATGGCCGGTAAAACAGTAACGCGGGCGGACTTATGTGAGGCGGTCTACCAGAAGGTAGGCTTGTCGCGCACCGAATCGGCGACGCTTGTCGAGCTGGTGCTCAAGGAAATCACCGATTGCCTTGAGCGCGGCGAGACCGTGAAATTGTCCTCGTTCGGCTCCTTCGTCGTTCGCAAAAAAGGACAGCGGATCGGACGCAATCCGAAGACCGGCAAGGAAGTTCCGATTTCGCCGCGCCGGGTGATGGTGTTCAAGCCGTCCGCGATCCTCAAGCAGCGCATCAACGGCGAAGACGAGGGCAACGGCCTCGACAAGGACGCCTGAGTTTCGTTGCGCTGAATTCCAGTCACGATGTCGAGCCTTTGAGGGGAGTCTGCGGCTTTGGACACCAAGGCGCGGGACGCATTCCGGACCATCAGCGAAGTTGCGGATGAGCTCGACCTTCCGCAGCACGTGCTGCGCTTTTGGGAAAGCCGCTTCCACGAAATCCGGCCGATGAAGCGCGGCGGCGGCCGCCGCTATTACCGGCCCGACGACATCGACCTGCTGCGCGGCATTCGTCATCTGCTGTACGGCGAGGGCTACACCATCCGCGGCGTGCAGCGCATCCTGCGCGAGCAGGGCATCAAATTCGTGCAGGCGGTCTGGCAGGACGGCGCGCCGCAGCCGCCGCACGGCGCGAACGGCGACGACAGTGTCGACGATGGTGAGGTCGACGAGATCGAGACCGGGGACACCGATGTCGACACGGGCGAGCGCGGCGGCGTGCTCGGCCGCATCCCGTCGCTGATCGGCCGTGATCTCGGCGAACGCAGCGCCGCCACCGAGCGGCGTGATCCGCCGATGACCGCGGCGCCGATGCCGCGCATCGATCCGGCCGACCGGCCCGGACAGCCGGCGGCAGCTCCGGTGTCCGCCGCTTCCGCGCCGCCGCGCGCGCGAATGTCGGGCGACGATCTCGGGCGGCTGCACGCGGCGCTGCACGAGCTCGGCGAGTGCCGCAAGCTGATCGACGCCGTGCTGACCGCGACCGACGCCGACGGATAGCGAAAGGTCGCGCCATGTCGTTGTATCGCGGGCGCGGCATCCATCGAACATCCACGATCGTCTGCGCGGTCTTGCTCGCGCTGGGCGCGCTGCTGATGCCGTCGCGCGGTCTCGCGCAAGGCGTTGGCGGCGGCGGTGGTGGCGGTCAGACGCCGCCGGTGCGCATTATCGGCACCGGCTCGCATCTGACGCCGCTCGCCACTTATGGCGTGTTCGGCTTCGTCTGCACGGTCGGCTCGACCATCGTGCATGCGGCGGTGATGCCGCGCGAACTGACCAGCGCCGAGGTCATGCGCAACGGCATGACCTGCTTCCTCGGCCCGGCGGGCTGGCTGCTGGCCGGCGCGCTGTTTCCCGAGCTCAACGCGCCGGTGCCGCCGAAGTCACCGCCGTCACGCAGTGGCCAAGGCGGCGGCGGACAAAGTGGCGGTGGACGCGGCGGCTTCACCGCGCCGCCGGCCGGCGCCTTCGGCTTCGTGCCGAACGAGGTGCTGCTGCGGCTGCGCCCGAACACCAACCAGGCTTACGTCCGGCGGATGGCGCGGCAGCTCGGCATGACGCTGCTCGAGACGCAGGATTTCACGCTGACCGGCGACAGTATCCAGCGCTGGCGGATCGACAGCGGGCGTTCCGTCGCCTCCGTCATCCGCGCGCTCGCGCGTTACGGTCGCGTCGTCGCCGCGCAATCGAACAATTACTACCGGCTGATGCAGCAGCAGGCGACGGCGCACCGCGTGCAGCCGAACGCCGCACAGTATGTCATCGACAAACTGCATCTCGTCGCGGCGCATCGCATCAGCGACGGCGAGGATATTCCGGTCGCGGTGATCGACTCGCAGATCGACGACGCGCATCCCGAGCTTGCCGGCGCGGTGGCGGAGCGCTTCGACGCGACCGGCGATCCGCCGGCGCCGCATGCGCACGGCACCGGCATGGCCGGCGCGGTCGCCGCGCATGGCCGGCTGACCGGCGTCGCGCCGCGCGCGCGGCTGCTCGCCGTGCGTGCCTTCGGCAGCCGGGCGGCGAGCGCCGGCGGCACCACCTTCAACGTGCTCAAGGGCATCGACTGGGCCGCCGGCGAGGGCGCGCGTATCGTCAACATGAGCTTCGCGGGCCCGCGCGATCCGATGATGGCGCAGATGATCAGAGCGGCGGACGCGCGCGGCATCGTGCTGATCGCGGCGGTCGGCAATGCCGGCCCGAAGTCGCCGCCGCTTTATCCAGGCGCCTATGCGCAGGTGATCGGCGTCACGGCGACGGATGCCAACGACAGGCTGCTCGCGGTCGCCAATCGCGGGCCGCAGGTCGCGGTGGCCGCGCCCGGCGTCGAGATCCTGCTGCCCGCGCCCGGCGGCGGCTTCCAGGTGACGTCGGGAACCTCGGCGGCCTCGGCGCATGTCAGCGGCGTCGTGGCGCTGCTGCTTGCGCGCAATCCGCGCCTGAAGCCGGCGGATATCCGCCGGCTGCTGACCGCGACCGCGAGCCGCCTCGGCGAGGGGCCGCGCGTCCGCGACTTCGGCGCGGGGCTGGTCGATCCCTTGAAGGCTGTCGAGGCCGTCGCCGCGCGCTGACCGTGTTGATCGCCTCGTCAGGCCGTTCCGACGGCTTCGCGACACCGCGCCGTTAACGGGTCGTTCAGCATGGCGGGCTCGGTTCCAACGCGGAAAATGGCGCGCCGGCCGGATCGCTAAAATTGTCGCGATCGGCTTGCGCAGGATTTAACCGCGGCGCGCAAAACGCCTGCGCCGCAGCGCCTTCCTTAAGCCGCCTCACAGCGCCGTGCCCGTAATGAGGTCCCCGCAGGACGGGGACGGAGACCGGATCACAGCCGGCAGCCGGCCCGACGAACACCGTCGTCACCAATACGCTGTCGCCATCGGCGGGCAGCGGCAATGGCGGCTTCAACTTCACCCCGATCAGCCAGTACGATCCGAACCAGTATTCGCAGTTCAAGCTGCCCGGCTATCAGGATCTCGCCGGCCAGGCCGCGCTGTTCACTGTCATCGCGCGCGGCATCGCGCCCGACCAGGCCGCCGATTTCATGATCGACGGCTTCTGGACCGGCAGCGGCGCCGACTGGAAGGGCAGCAACGGCCACAATCCGCTCGCCGGCCGCGTCACGTTCGGCGACGGCAACGGCGCCTCGGTCGAGCCGGGCAGCGGCAACGCATTCCCGATCATTGGCGGCACGACGGATATCGCTGCGCTGCTGAAGAACGGTCCGGTGATGCTCGGCGGCGCGCCCGGCCAGACGCCGGCGCACTGGCTGCTCGCCACCGGGCTGACGGACGACGGCAAGGGCGTGATCGCGGTCGATCCGGTCTCGGGCCGGCTGGTCGTCATGACCTACGACCAGGACACGAAATCGCTCGGCGGCGTTGCCGGGTTCTACGACGCCAAGACCAGGGGTCTCACGCAGCTCGCCGACGCCGGCGGTTCGATGCCGGCCGGCAGCGGCGGCGTCGAGGCGCTGAAGACGTTCACGCCGGCGAGCTTCCTGGCCGTCTCGATCAGGTAGCGCGGCCGCGGGAGAAGGGCCCGCGCCGATCGTCGTCGCAAGTCGGGAGAACTTGTCGGGAGAACTTGTCGGGAGAAATGGTCGGAGCGGCGGGATTCGAACCCACGACCCCCAGTCCCCCAGACTGGTGCGCTAACCGGGCTGCGCTACGCTCCGAACGGCGCGGACTATAGGGATGCGCTTAACTCCGCGCAACAACGGCCTGCGTCGCGTTCGGCAGGCCTTTTTGCTGGCGGATGGTGGCGGCGCCAAGCCCCCAGACGAGGCCGAGCAGCAGGAAGAAGTGCCGCCAGTGGTCGGTGTCGATGATGGCGCCTTCGCCGGCGAGGCCGGCAAAGGTGGCGAGCGACACGATCAGGACGTTCTGCCAGGGCGTGCGCACGAGGACCGCGCGCAGCCCGACCAGCAGCGTCGTCAGGATGAGCAGGATATAGGAAACGCCGCCGATCCAGCCATAGACCACGAAGGCCTGCAGATAGACGTTGTGCTGCTGCAGCCCGTAGATGCGGGCGAACTCATGCGGCCCCATGCCGAGCGGGTAGTCGAGCAGCGAGCTCAGCGCGTATTCCTGCAACTCGAAGCGGCCGCCCTGGCCGATGTCATAGCTTTGCACCGCCTGCGCGCGCTGCAGGAACATCTCGCGCACCGAATCGACCGACAGCAGCGCGACGACGCCGAGCGCCATCACGAACAGGCCCGCGGCGGCGAACAGCGTCAGCCGCATGCGCGCGCGCGGCGTCGGCGCGGTGAGCATCAGCAGCGCCATCATGATCAGGCCGGACGCCGCGAGATGGGCCCAGGCGCCGCGCGAGAAGCTCAGCAGGAACCCCGGCACCATGATGCCGAGGATGCAGAGATCGGCGAATTTGATCCGCTCCGTCATCGAGCGGCAGATCACGATTAGGATCGGCCAGATCAGATAGGGCGCATAGACGTTTGGGTCCTTGAACGGACCCATGGCGCGGCCGTAGAGCTCGAAACGGTCCGAGCCGGGACCGATGTGGAAATAGCCCATGATGCCGAGGAAGGCCGCGAGCGTGGCGCTGGCGACATAGCCGGCCCGCATCGCCGCCACGCGGTTCATGCTGTCGCGGGCGAACACGCAGGCATAAACAATCGCCGTGCCGCCGAGATAGACCGAGGTGATCGCGTATTGAACCGACTTGTCGTTGTTGAGCGCGTTCATCAGCGCGACGAGGCCGGCCGCGTTCCAGAGCACGAGGAGCAGCAGCAGCAGCGCGACGATGCGGTCGAACCGCACGCCGGCGATCAGGCAGGCGACGCCGAGCAGGCCGATCATGGCGTCGTGCGGCGACGGCTCGATGAAGGCGATCGAGCTGATCAGCATCGCGACGTAGAGAACGGTGAGCAGGATGCGCTCGCGCCGCGACGGCGCGCCGGCAGCGACGGAACAATCAGGCGCGCGGCGAAACGCGGCCGCGCCGGGCGCCATATCGTGCGCCGTGATCAATAGGCATTCTCGGTCTTGAGCAGCGCGAAGGGCGTGCGCAGGAAGATGTAGAGGTCGAGCAGCACCGACCAGTTCTCGATGTAGTAGAGGTCGTGCTCGACGCGCTTCTGAATCTTCTCGTGGGTGTCGGTCTCGCCGCGCCAGCCGTTGATCTGCGCCCAGCCGGTGATGCCGGGCTTGACGCGGTGGCGGGCGAAATAGCCGTCGACCGCCTCGTCGTAGCGGCGCGTCTCGGCCTTGGCGTTGATCGCGTGCGGGCGCGGGCCGACCAGCGAGAGGTTGCCCTTGAAGACGACGTTGAAGAGCTGCGGCAATTCGTCGAGGCTGGTCTTGCGGATGAAGCGGCCGACGCGGGTGACGCGGGGGTCGCCCTTCGTCACCAGCTTCGCGGCGGTCGCGTCGCTGTGGTCGACATACATCGAGCGGAACTTGTAGACCTCGATCAGGTCGTTGTTGAAGCCGTAGCGCTTCTGCTTGAACAGCACCGGTCCACGGCTGTCGAGCTTGACCGCGATGGCCGTCAGCAGCATCAGCGGCGACAGCACGAGCAGCGCGAGGCCGCCGACCGTCTTGTCGAACAGCCATTTCATCACGACGTCCCAGTCGGCGATCGGCCGGTCGGCGACGTCGATCACCGGCACGCCGGACAGGAACGAATAGGAGCGCGGGCGGAACTGCAGCTTGTTGGTGTGGGCGGCCAAACGGATGTCGACCGGCAGCACCCACAGCTTCTTCAGCATCTGGAGGATGCGGCCTTCCGCCGAGATCGGCAGCGAGAACACGACGAGGTCGACCCGGGTGCGGCGGCCGAATTCGACGAGATCGTCCACCGAGCCGAGCTTGCGCAGCGCGCCGAATTCGGTGCCGGTGCGGTCGTCGCCGCGGTCGTCGAACAGGCCGATCAGCTCAACGTCGGAATCCTTCTGATGGCGCAGGTTATGCGCAAGCGCCTCGCCGGGCTGGCCGCCGCCGACGATGACGGTGCGCCGCGACAGCCGGCCCTCGCGCGTCCATTTCCGCACCAGCAGGAACAGCGCGCGGCGCCACGCGACCAGCGCGAGAAGACCGGTGATGTAGTAGCTGCCGAGCCAGACGCGGGAGAACTGCTCGCCGGCCTTGAGGAAGAACGAGGCGGCGATGACGATGCAGAACACCACCGACCAGGCCGAGGCGAGCCGCATATATTGCTTCTCGTGGCCGCGGAACGCCTGCACCTGATAGATGTCGGCGATCTGGAAGGCGAGCATCGACAGCGCGGCGATCGCGGCGATGGCGAGGCCGTAACGCAGGGCGAAGCCGTCGCCGTACAGATAAACGGCATAGACCACGAGGCCGACCGCGACGATCAGCGCCGTCTCGATCATGCGCACGAAGCCGGCGAGCACGATCGGCGACATCGCCGGCGCGGCGCCGGTGCCGACGACCTCCATGGCGGCCGGCGACAGCGGCGGGCTGTCGACCTGGCGATCGGGCTGGGGGTGCTGCGGAGACCGCGCGCGCAAGGCGACCGCATCGGACGCGGAGGGGCGAGCTTCGGACTCGATCATGACACAACCACACACAACAGAACGCGGCCGCGGGGCCAAGCAGGCGCGGCCGCGCGGCGGTTAACGTTGCGGTAATGTCTAGGCCAAGAGTCTCAAGAAAATCTTATCGAAGCCGCATAAACACGGGGCTTATCGAGCGTTCCCGCGCGCTTCGCCGTAGCCCGCGAGGACGCCCTCGACCATGGTGTCGATCGAGAAGCCGGCGGCGACCCGCTCGCGCAAAGCCTCCGCCCGGGCCGCCACGATGTCGGGATTGTCGAGCGTGACGACGATCTTCTTCACCAGGTTCTCGGGGTCGTTCGGCGGGACCAGCGCGTCGGTCAGCGGCCCGTAGATTTCGGGAATGCCGCCGACCGCGGTGGCGATCAGCGGTTTGGCGCAAGCGGCAGCCTCGAGCACCACGTAAGGCAGCGACTCCGCCCGCGACGGCACCACCATCATCCGGCCGAGCGCGAAGGCCTCGCGCGCCGGCATCGGAGGCCGCAGGCGGACGGCCTCGCCGAGGCTCGCGCTGGCGATCTGGTCGCGCACGGCGGCGGCGTCTGGTCCGTCGCCGACCAGCGTCGCCGAGACCCTGTGGCCGCGCGCATGAAGCTTGGCGACCGCGTCGATCAGGACGTCGATGCCCTTCAGCGTCCGGAACTCGCCGAGATAGAGCAGGTCGGTCGCGTCGGGCGCCGCCGGCACCGGCTCGAATTCGGCCTGCGTCACGCCGTTATGGACGACGCGGACCAGCCCGCGCGGCGTGCCGATCTTGGCGTCGAACAGGTCGCGGGCATAACGGCTCTCGAACAGATAGAGATCGCCGAACGGCATCAGCAGCCGCTCGGTGGTGAGCACGAGCCAGCCGCCGGCGCTGTCCCGGCTGAAATGCAGGCTGCCGCCATGCGGCGTTATCGCCCGCACCATCGGTTTGCCGGTGCGGGCGAGACGCGCGTAGAGCCCGCCTTTGGCGCCGTGGCCGTGGGCGACATCCGCATCCGTCGCGCGAAGAAACCGCGATACCGCGATGAGAGCCTTGACGTCTTTCGGCCCGGGCTGGCGCGGCATCGGGATCCGGATGAGGCCGAGCGACAGCTGCGGCGCGATCGCCGCAAGCGCCTGCGTGGCGCGCTCGCCGCCGGTCAGGCTGTCGGCGATCAGGCCGACGCGGTGGCCGCGCGCGGCTTGCGCGCCCGCGAGATCGAGGACATGGCGAAACAGCCCGCCGACCGGCGAGCGAAACACATGGACGATGTTCAGCGGTCGATCGGTCACGGCGAGCCCGGCACGGAGTAGGCGGCCGGCGTGGTTAAGAAAAGGTTAGGCGACGGGCAGCGGTTCATTGTCCGGTGACCGGGCTTAACGCGGTGGCAACCATAATCGGCTTCCATGCAGCCAGTGCCAAAGGCGTCGGCGTTGGAGTCGTGAATGTTCTTCCGGAAGAAAAAACCGGCTGTGTCCCCGCAAGTTGCAGTTGTTCCGGTGCCGGTTGCGCCGCCCCGGTCGGGCGATCCCGACATGCAGGGGCTCGGGCGCGCGCTGTGGCGCAACAAGACGCGAATCATCGCCTTCACCATCATCGCCGCCGCCGGCGCCTTCGTCGTCGTCAACGCGATGACGCCGCGCTACCGCTCGGAAGCGCGCATCCTGCTCGAAGCGCGCGAGAACGTGTTCCTGCGCGCGGAAGCCGACAAGGCGAACGACCGCCCGGCGATGGACCCGGAAGGGGTGACGAGCCAGCTCCAGCTCGTGCTGTCGCGCGATCTCGCCCGCGAGGTCATCAAGAGGAACAAGCTCGCCCAGAACCCGGAGTTCGATCCGCTGCTCGGCGGCATGTCGCTCAGCCGGACCATCATGGGCGCGCTCGGCCTCGCGCGCGATCCCAACACGATGTCGGCGGAAGAGCGTACGCTCGAATCCTATTACAGCCATCTCAATGCCTTCGCGGTCGAGCGCTCGCGCGTGATCGCGATCAGCTTCTATTCCGCCTCGCCGGATCTGGCCGCGCAGGTCGCCAACAGCATCGCCGAGGTCTATCTCGACATGCAGCAGCAGGCCAAGCAGCAGCAGACGCGGGCGGCGAGCGCGTGGCTTGCCGGCGAGATCGAGAAGATGCGCGGCAAGGTCGCCGACAGCGAAAGCCGGGTCGCGGAATACCGCGCCAAGGCCAATCTATTCGTCGGCAGCAACAATGCCTCGCTGTCCAGCCAGCAGCTCAGCGAGATGAGCTCGCAGATTTCCGCCGCGCGCGGTCAGAAGGCCGACCTCGAGGCGAGGGCGAAGCAGCTCCGCGAGCTGCTGCGGTCCGGCGCGTCGATCGATTCCTCCGACATCGCCAATTCGGAATCGATGCGGCGGCTGTCCGAGCAGCGCGTCGCGTTGCGCGCGCAACTCGCCGAGCAATCCTCGACGCTGCTCGACCAGCATCCGCGCATCAAGGAGCTCAAGGCGCAGATCGGCGAGATCGACCGGCAGATCCGCGCCGAGGGCGAGCGGCTGGCCCGCCAGCTCGAGAGTGACGCCAAGGTGGCCGGCAACCGGATCGACTCGCTGACCGCGAGCCTCGACCAGGCCAAGACCGTCGCCTCGCAGACCAACGAGCAGGACGTGCATCTGCGCGAGCTCGAGCGCGAAAGCAAGGCGCAGCGCGAGCTGCTGGAATCCTATCTGGCGAAGTACCGCGAGGCCTCGGCGCGCGACAACATCAACGCCGCGCCGCCGGAGGCGCGGATCATTTCGCGCGCGAGCCCGGCGATCAAGCCGGACTTCCCGAAGAAAGTGCCGATGATCCTGATCGCGGCCTTCGCCGCTTTCGCGCTGTCGTCCGGCTTCGTCATCACCGGCGAGCTGCTTGCCCCGGCGAGCGACTATTCCTATGCGGCCTATGCCGCGCCGGCCGCCTATGCGGCGCCGGTCGCGGCCGCGTTCCGCCGGCCCGAGCCGCATGTCGCGGCGCCCCCGATCGTGCCGGCCGCGCCGCCGATCGCACCCGTGGCGGCGCCGGTCTTTGCCGCCGCGACGACGGCGCAACCGGCCGCCGGCTTCAACTCCATCGAGCAGATCGCCGATCAGGTCCGCGCGGCCGGCGACTGGGGGCGCTGCGTCTCGGTGATCGGCGCCGACCGCGATGTCGGCACCACCTATGCGGCGATCACGCTGGCGCGGGCGCTCGCGGAGAACGCCTCCGTCGTGCTGGTCGATCTCGCCTTCGGCGCGCCCAACCTGTCGGTGATCTCGACCGATCCGGAGGCGCCGGGCCTGGTCGAACTGCTGAACGGCGCGGTCAATTTCGGCGACGTCATCACCACCGACCAGTATTCGACCGTGCATGTGGTGGCGACCGGGCAGGTCGGTCCCGACAGCATCAATCTGCTGGCCTCGTCCGAGCTCGTGTCGGTGATCGAGGCGCTGGCGCGCAGCTACGATCATGTCGTGATCGACGCCGGCTCCGCCACCGAAACGCCGCTCGAATATCTGCTGCCGTTATCGACCCAGGTCGTGGTGGTGGCCGCCGACGCGGTGTCGCCGGCGACCCGCGCGCTGCAGCAGCGCGCGACCTCGGCCGGTTTCGCCCATGTCACGATGATGCTGGGCGGCGCCCGTGCCGAGGCGGCTTAAGAAAAATTGCCGGGTTACTTGCTTGCGCCAGCGAGGTGAGTCTGGCTGGCCTTGTATTCCCGCTCACCCCCGCGAAAGCGGGGGGCAGGATCAATCAATGATGGGATTCCGATATAGCTCTGGATTCCCGCTCCCTGCTCCGCCGAAGCGAAGCCGCTTCGGCTTCGCCGAGGCGAGTGCGCGGGAATGAGCGGAGTCCGGGTACAGACTGATCGCGCTTTCAGCTCTTGCGCGCCAGCGCCGCGCGCCATTGCCGCGCGCGCACGACCGCCGACCACAGCGATCTGTTCTGCTTGATGGTGCGTTTCACCGCCGACTTCGCGCGCTCGATCGCGACCAGAGCATGGCCGCGCGCCGACAGCGGCAGGCAGGTGTCGAACAGCGGTTCCTCGTCGGGGCAGAACATGTCCTTGTAGGCGGCTTCGCCGACGCCGAGATCGAAGGTGTCGAGGCCGCGCTCGCAACAGCTGCGGATCATGTTGACCAGCAGCTGCTCTCCGGGGCTTTCGGAGCGGAACTGGTCGGCCGGGATCGAATTGAACATCGCCGAGAAGCGGCCGTCGCGCACCATGCCGCCCATGGTGGCGACGACGGTGTCGCCGGCGGTGAGCGCGTAGATCTCGATGACCGGCTGGGCATTCGGCAGCCTGGCGCAGACGCCCGCCTCGATGAAGGCGCGCACG
>Ga0182749_1002048_pt1 | contig 15115 bp, 14 predicted proteins | sample eDN3rd37CKraftMG_FD_128875 | JGI IMG/M metagenome (GOLD analysis project Ga0182749, IMG submission 128875) | Enriched Miracle-Growth compost microbial communities from Emeryville, California, USA - eDNA 3rd pass 37_C Kraft MG (version 2) (version 2) ...
AAGTTATGGCTGGCGTGGGTGGCGGGCGGACGCGTGTCGATCGCGAGTTCTGCCGATCTTGGAAAGACATTTTCCAAGCCAGTGACGCTTCCCGAAACCAAGCTGCAGCTCGATAACGGTCCCGACGCTCGTCCGAAAATCGCATTCGGTCCCGATGCCCGCGCCGTCCTCGCCTTTACCACCCGTGACGACAAGTACAACGGACACGCGTTCATCGCGCGATCGTCGGATGGCGGGCGGACATTTTCGGACCCAAGGCCGATGGCGGCGGACTCGCCAAGTCAGCGTTTCGAGGCCGTCGCGTTCGATCGTGACGGCCGCGTCTTCGCCGCCTGGATCGACAAAAGAAACGTCGCGGCTGCTAAGGCTGAGGGAAAGGCGTACGCAGGTGCAGCGTTGGCGTACGCGTGGGACAGTAAACCGGGAGGGACGCTCCAAGCCGCAACGATCGCGCGAGACAACAGCTGCGAATGCTGCCGCATCGCCGTCGCGTTCGCAGGCCCCGGCAAACCGGTCGTAATGTTTCGCAATATTTTTGACGGTGGCATTCGCGATCATGCCGTTATTACGTTTTCCAACGCGGGAAAACCCGGACCGCTCTATCGCGTCAGCGACGACGACGCGAAAATCGACGCCTGTCCGCACCAGGGACCGAGCCTCGCAATCGGTAGCGATGGCACCTATCACGCGACGTGGTTTGCGCTCGGCCGCAAGCTCAAGGGACTCTACTACGCGCACTCGGAGGATGGCGGAAAGACGTTCTCGACCCCGATGCCGCTCGGCAGCAAAGATACGCAAACGTCTCGTCCGTACGTTTTGACGAGCGGCGGAACGGTGTATCTCGCTTACAAATTGTTCGATGGCAGTGAGACGAGCATCGAGCTGATGACGTCGCGCGATTCCGGCAAGACGTGGAGCAAGCCGCGAGCCGTCGCCGTAACCAGCGATGCATCCGATCATCCGCTGCTGGTTGCAAATCAGACGCAGGCTTACTTGTCGTGGTTGACCTTGAAAGAGGGATACCGGCTGATACCGTTGGAGCCGCAGTCATGATCCTAGCGTTGAGAACGCTCACCCGAACAGCCACTGCGGCGCTACTCTTGTCGCTTTGCTTTGCGATTCCTACGGCGCGTGCAGATAACGCTCCACAGCCTTTCGACAGCGCCAGCTGGCAGACGCTCACCAACTCCCACAAAGGTCGCCCGCTCATCGTGCACTTCTGGGGTTTCACCTGCGGAAATTGTATGGTGGAGCTGAACGATTGGGGCCGCTTCGCCAAGGAGCATCCCAGCGTCGAAATCGCCTTCGTGAACTGGGATCGCCGCGGCGCCAAGTCATCGCGCATCGCGCAGGCCCTGGCCAAGGCCGGCCTCGGCGGCGTGCAAAGCTTTGTGCTGGCCAACGGCTTCGAAGAAAAACTCCGTTTCGCAGTCGATCGCCATTGGATGGGGGAGCTTCCCTATACCCGGTTGATCGACGGCGACGGTAAGGCGACCACCTTTTCGGGAACCGCCGATTTCAAAAAGCTGTCGGAATGGCTCGAAGCCGAGAAAATCCCTCCGCGATAGCTTCCTCGGAGAGCCGGCAACAGGTTTGTTGCCGATAAACTCCGCGTTACCTTGTCAACCGACGTTTTGCCGCAGATGATCGTGCAGTCCGATTCGTGAGCGTGCTGACCAGGGAGACTAGGACATGAACATAGATCCCACTGCATTGGTTGTGTGGCTGATTATCGGAGCGATTGCCGGCTGGCTTGCCGGACAGATCATGAAGGGCGGCGGATTCGGTCTCGTAGGAGACATCATCGTCGGCATCATCGGTGCGTTTATCGCCGGTGCACTGTTTCCGCGCTTAGGTTTCACATTGGGCGGCAACAGTATTGTCGGCGCCATAATCGCGGCAGCAATCGGGGCCTGTGTGCTGCTATTTATTCTTCGTTTGGTACGACGAGGCGCTTAGCGAGACTGAATCGGTCGTCAAGGACGAGACGGCTGTTGCGACAGCCGGCTCGGCCAAATCTGAGCGGCGTTCGCTCAGGATGTGATCACATGCTCTGCTGCTTTCGATCGCAGCAAAGATTCGGCATCGCGAACCATTGTTTCGATGATGTCGGAAACGGGCTCTATGTCCTGGATGAGACCGACGACCTCTCCGACGAACGTGTTGCTGCGGTCGGGGTCTCCCTCCGCCCAGGCAGCTCGGTATTTCGCCGCTTCCTCGTCGGCGACCGCGATCAACTCCGCCTCGCGTCCATGCCAACGCTCGATGAACTGGTTTTTGAGCACGCGAGCCGTATAACGCCGCGGCCAATCAAGCTTGCGCGCCAAGTCCATCGTTTGCGAGCGGACCGTATCGTCTCCCGTCGACCGAAGCGCCGCGTCGTGCATGGCAGGGCTGACGTTCGCCTCTTTCGATGCCCATAACCTTGAGCCGACAAGCACGCCGTCGGCGCCGAGCATGAGGGCAGCGGCAAGTCCGCGGCCATCGCCAATGCCGCCCGCTGCGCAGAGAAGGGTTTCTGGCCGCTCTTTCGCGATCAAGTCCGCAACTTCGGGAACGAGTGTGAGCCCGCCGCGGATTTCTCCGTGCCCGCCCGCTTCGGCGCCTTGCGCAACGACAACATCGGCGCCGCATGCCAGAGCCCGTTCTGCGTCGCGGCGGGTTTGCACCTGGCAGATCAACGTCACGCCGCGCTGTTTGACGCGTTCGGCCAGGGGGAAGGGGTCGCCGAACGACAGAAAAACAGCCTTGGGTTTATTGTCGAGGACGAGATCGAGAAGCGCCGGCTGCTTACACAACGACCACGTAATGAAACCGCATCCGACAGGCTGATTGCCTGCGGCGCGAAACTCCTGCGTGATCCAATCGGCGTCGCCGTACCCGCCGCCAATGAGGCCGAGGCCTCCACTCGCCGAGACCGCCGCCGCAAGGCGGCCGCCCGCAGCAAAAGCCATCGGTGCTGAAATAATCGGATGTCGTAGACGAAGTTTCTCCGTCAGCCGTGTCTTGAGCACGTGACCTCCCTTCAGCGGCTCAGTGCTCGACCAGCCGCAGTTCGTCCAACAAAGCTTTGCGATCCGAGACGATGTCCGCCAGCGTCCAGTCGTCGAGTTCGGTTAGGTAAGCGTTGAGCGCACGGTTGAAGGCATGCTTGAGGCGGCACGCCTGGGAAATGCGGCAGGTGTCGGCAGCGCCGAAACATTCTACGATGTGAAGATCATCTTCCACAGCGCGCAACACTTCCCCGATCGTCGTCGCATCGGCCGGCTTGCCGAGGCGCAATCCGCCACCGCGTCCGCGAAGCGTTTCGACGAAACCGTGTCGGGCCAGCCGGTTGACGACCTTCATCAGGTGGTTCTCGGAAACCTGGTACGCTTCGGCGATTTCTTCGATCGTGGCGAGACGTTCCGTGCGAATGCTGAGGTACATTAGGACGCGAAGTGCATAGTCGGTGTGGACCGTTAGTCGCATCGGCTGCACCATATCGCCATTGCTAAGGAACACAAAAGCTATAAGATGTATTCTAAATACATCTTATAGATTCTCCCGGCAAGGGTTTTGCAATGTTGCACCAACCGCATCCGAAGGCGCCCGGCCTCGCGGCAGGGATCGACGAGCTCCTGATCGCAGAACTCGTGGACCGCTTTTATGCTCGGGTACGCGAGGACGAGCTTATCGGGCCGGTGTTCGAGGCGCGCATCGATAATTGGGATGAGCATCTCGCGAAGCTTCGTGCCTTCTGGTCCTCGGTCGTTCTGATGACGGGACGTTACAAGGGGCAGCCGATGCCCGTGCACGCCGCGATTTCGGAGATCACGGACGCTCATTTCGAGCGCTGGCTGAGCCTTTTCGCCGATACTGCGAAAACGGTTTGTCCTCCGGCGGCTGCAGCGCTTTTCATCGACCGATCACAGCGCATCGCGCAGTCGCTGAGCTTGGGCATTGCGGCAAGCCGCGGCATCATTGCCTGACGAGACCACTTACCCGTCTGCGGCTTCCATGCCTGCATTGTCCGGCTGTTCCGCGTTTGTCCGATTGCATCCCTGGCAAAACATGACTAAAAGCCCTGTTTCCCAGGATCGCGGGTGTAGCTCAATGGTAGAGCAGCAGCCTTCCAAGCTGAATACGTGGGTTCGATTCCCATCACCCGCTCCATGCCTTTCGTTTTGCTGTCTCCGTAAGAATTGATGCTGCAGTTAAGCTGAACGCATGCAGATTCGTCCGGATCCGTTGCGTTTGCTAGATTGGCGCGGGATCGTTTTATATCGTCAGCGCGGCATCATTCGTCGCATTCCACAGCTCCGAGTAATACCTGATGCCCGCTCCAGGGCTTAACTGCGGAAAATAAGACGCGACGACAATGGACATCAATGCTGCGCGGACCTTTCTCGAAATCGTCAAGACGGGAAGCTTTGCCAACGCGTCTGTCAGCCTACGCATAACGCAGACCGCCGTCAGCGCCCGCATTCGCGTACTGGAGCAGGAACTCGGACAAGCGCTCTTTATACGTCATAAGACGGGCGTGCAGTTGACGTTCGCCGGCGAGCAATTCCAGAAGTTTGCAATGGCCCTCGTCCGGCTCTCGGAACAAGCCATCCGTTCGATCGCGCTTCCAAAGGGACGAGAAGTGGTCGTCGCGATCGGCGCGGAACTCAGCATTTCGAGCCCCTTGATTCCGGAATGGCTGAAGTGGATGCATCAGCACTGTCCGGAATTTGCGCTGTCAGCGCGTATAGACAGCGCCGATCGTCTGATCGAACAAGTGCAAGACGGAACGCTGGATGTTGCAATTCTGTATGGAGCGCCTCGCCGGACGGGGCTCGTTGCCGAGCTTCTATTCGAGGAAAAACTCGTATTGGTGCGGAGCAACATAGAGTCTGGGTCAGACAACCATATGTTGATCGACTGGGGCGATGATTTCGCGCAGGCGTTCCGCGCTGCATTTCCTGTTCCGGCGACACCGCCGATTGAAATTAGTTATGGACCGCTGGCGCTCGACTTCATTCTTGCGGTCGGCGGAAGTGGATATTTTCGTCGCGGATTTATTCAGCCCTTTCTTAAGGATGGCCGCCTGACCCTTGTGTCAAATAGTCCGGAATTTTCCTACTCCGCGTATGCCGTCCATTCGATGAAAGCAGACGAAGGAGTTATTGCTCGTATTCGCGAGGGTTTAAGGGCTGCGACAAAAGCGATCGCGTATTGAGATAAAAAATTTTGCTGAAACCTAGCAATATTATGTTTTTGCAGCTGCGAGAACTTTGTGTAACCACGCCTCCGGCCCCCACGGCATAGTCCTGCGTTTCAAGCCGCTCCTCTGCCGTGACGCGTCTCCGGTCGCGAGGTTCATTCACCCATGCCGACATCAAGTCCAGCACATAGCTGGCGAGAACGCCCATTCCTGTTCGACAATCAGAAACTTATGTTTTCGCTTAGCAGCTATATTGCTTGCGTAATCACGCTTGGAATTTCGTTCGCTGCGTCGCTGCCTCGGCCTTGGTGGGCAATTCTGACTGTCTACGTTACGGCGCAACCGATGTCGGGCGCACTTCGCCCAAAGACTTCGTATCGGCTCCTTGGAATTTTGCTCGGCGCAACCGTCGCCGTGATGGTTGTTCCCAATCTTCAGAACTCCCCGGAACTGCTCATACTGTGCATGGCGGTATGGACGGGTCTATGCATTTATCTGGCGGTTCTGGATCGGACGCCGCGTGCGTACCTCTTCCAGATGGCAGGCTTCAGCGCTGCCGTCATCTGCTTTCCCTATCTCGACGATCCGGGAGGCATTTTTACTGTCGCAATATCGCGCGTCGAAGAAATGACTGTCGCCATTTTGAGCGTCACGGTCATCCACTCGTTGCTTCAGCCTTGGAATGCCAAACCTGCCATTCTCGAACGCGTGCATACATTTCTCAACGATGCTCTTCAGTGGTGCGACGGAGCGCTCGATTCCGGCTATCGAGAGTTGAAGTTCGACGCTCGTCGGCAATTGGCTGCCGACGTCACCGAAGTTGGTATCCTCGCGATCCATCTTCCCTTCGACACGACCAATGGGGTTAAAACCAGCAATTTGGTCTACGCTCTTCAGCGGCGTCTTGCGTCCATGATTCCGCTCGCATCAGCGGCCGCACAGCGCCTGGATATGCTTGGGGGGGCCGAAAATCTACCATCTGACATTCAGATATTTATCGCGCAGCTGAGAGGTTGGCTTGCCGGACGTGAGATGCAGAGCATCGACGAGGAAGCTGCGGAAGGGGAACAGCTCGTCGAAAGGGCGCGGGAGCTATCTCGCAACTATAGCGAACAATCCGATTGGCGTGCATTGATCTGCGCCAGCCTCACCGAACGCATTTCGGAATTGATCGAAGCGGTTCGCGACGCCCGAATTCTTGTTGGCACGCTTGGCGGTGCTAGCGAGATACGCGCCGAACTGCATCTCGATGAGAAACCGCTCCCGGTTGCGCGGAATATGGACATGGCCGCTCTGGCCGGTGCAGCGACCGGCGCCGCGGTGATACTTTATTGTGTCGTCTGGATAATGCTTGATTGGCCGTCGGGCTCGGCGACCGCGGCATTCGCAGCACTGATCACATGCTCGTTCGCGATGCAGGAAGATCCTGCACCAGTAATTCGCCGCTATCTTTTTGCAACGCTCATCACGTTCCCAATCGCCGCGATTTACATGTTCGTCCTGCTTCCCCGCGTCGATGGGTACGCAATGCTCTCCGTTGCACTTGCTCCGGCGCTGATCGGTATTGGCTACATTCAGGCCGATCCGGCACGGTCGAGTGCAGCGCTTCCAATGTTTTCGTGCCTGATCGTCGGCCTCGGTTTCCTCGCGACGTTCGAGCCGGATTTCGAAGTTTTCGTCAACACAGGACTTGCGCAGGTCATGGGTATAGTCATCACCATCGCCGTCACGCGCTTATTCCGTTCCGTTGCGGTAGATTGGGGCGTACGGCGCTTGATTCGAGAGCAGTGGTACGAGCTGGAAAACCTTGCACGGTCTCGCGGCGAACTTGACGTGGGTCGCTGGACGGCGCTTGCCCTCGATCGTCTCGGGCAAATCGCCCGCCGCTTGGCAATGGTAGAGCAGACCGATGCACTGCATGCAGCCGACGGGCTCGCCGATCTGCGATTGGGTCGCAACATCCTCCATCTTCGGCGAGCGGCCGAAGTTGCGAGTGGAAGTACGTCCGACGCGATCGACAAACTGCTCACGGCGGTCGCCGATCTTTTTCGCAGACGACGGCGAAAAGGAGTGTCGCTCCCGGCTGGCCCATCGGTTCTGCGCGCGCTCGATGCTGCCATTTCAGCCGTTCGCACAATCGAGCATGACGGACGCCGTCATCAGGCCCTCCTGGCCGCCGTCGGTATGCGATGCAATCTTTTTCCCGCCGCAAGGGACCCTAAGGTGATAGCATGATAGATGAAGTTCAAATATTCGGCGTTTACGTGCCCGCCGCGTTGGTTTGGGCGGTGATTGCCGCTTTTATCGCCTACTTGGCGCGACCGTATATTCATCGATTGCCGTTGCAGCGCTTCAATTGGCATCCTGGTCTTTTGGATCTTGCGCTTTTCGCTCTGTTCTGGTGGGGCCTCGCGTCGCTCGCTGACGCCCACATGTTGCCAGCGGAAATTCCACTGCGATGAAGTCCGCGGCGTGGGTTCGAACACTGGGCACGCTTTTCCTGGTGGCTGTCATTCTGCTTGCGATGCAGCTCCTTTGGGAGCGGTATCAAGTGCAGCCCATCACGCGTGACGGAAAAGTTCGCGCCGATATCGTCCATGTTGCGACCGACGTTGCCGGACTCATTACGGAGGTGCTCGTCCACGACAACGAATTTGTCCGCAAGGGAGCGGTGCTCGTGGTCATGGATAAGCCGCGCTATCAGCTCGCGCTTCAGCAAGCAGAGGCCGAGGTTGCGAGTCAGCAAGCCGTTCTCGCGCAGGCCGAGCGCGAAGATCGGCGCAATCACGCCATGTCGAATCTCGTTTCGACCGAGAACGTCGAGCGGGGCCATGCGCGCGTCGAGGAATTGAAGGCGGCGCTGGCGAAGGCGATTGCCGCAAGGGATCTCGCAAAACTCAACCTTGAACGTACGGCGGTGCGCGCCCCGGTCGACGGATACATCTCCAATATGACCCTGCAGGCTGGCATTTATTTGCAACGCGGCGCCACCGTCTCCGCGCTCGTCTACAAGCAGTCGACGCGCATAGAAGGGTATTTCGAGGAAACAAAGATTCCGGCGATTCATATCGGCGATCCGGTCATCGCCTATATCATGGGTGTCGCCAATCCGATTCGCGGTCACGTCGAGAGCATTTCTGCTGGCGTTGCCGATCGTGAGCGGAGCGACGATGGGCCGGCTCTCGCAAACGTCAACCCCTCCTTTACCTGGGTGCGCCTTGCGCAACGCATTCCGGTACGAATCGCGATAGATGCGGTACCAGATGGTGTGCGCTTGATCGTCGGACAGACGACGACGGTCGAGGTGTTACCGCGTCCTGGCGAAATTACCGTGCATCGGAGCTTTCCCTGGTGAAGGCGCGCCACTTCTTCGTGATGGGAGCGATCTTGCTCACGGGCTGTACCCCGGTCGGGCCGGATTACCACCTGCCGGAGCAGTCGTTGTTCAATGCGCCAGCATCCCAGGGTAGTTTTGTTTCTCGGCAGAGTAAAACGACTAGCGAGCTGCCTTCCGACAGCCAGTGGTGGGAGCTCTATGACGATTCGCGCCTGACGGGGTTCGTGCACGAGGCCTTTGTGGCCAATACCGATCTGCGCATTGCCGTGGCAAACCTCGAACGCAGCCAGGCGCTTTTTGCACTGGCGCAGACAGGACGACAGATAAACGGCGTGGCGAATTTCGACACGAGCTACGTGCAGCAATCGGCAGAATCCTATCTCAGCCATATCAAACCGCCGCAACACCAGATCGCTAATACTGGGATCGCACTCAATTACGATCTCGATCTATTCGGTGGAATTCGCCGCGGCATCGAGGCGGCCGCCGCTGACAACGAAGCAGCCATGGCCGCCCACGACCTCGTGCGCATCAACGTGGCGGCTGACACCACGCGAGCGTTCGCCGATATCTGCAACGCCGGAAACGAACTGAAATCGGCACTCCGCACCCTGGATGTTCAGAAAAAGGCGCTTACGCTGACGCGTACGCTTTTTAGGAACGGCCGCGCGGCAAGTTTCGATATCGATCGCCAACAGGGATTGTATGACGAGTTGGAAGCGCGCATTCCTGCGTTGCAAGCGCGGCAGCTGAACGCGGCATACCGGCTGACGACGCTCATCGGTCAACCCCCGGAGCGTTACGACCGCAAACTTCTTAAGTGCAACGCACCGCTCAAACTCATCTCGCCGATCCCGACGGGAGATGGTGCTGCCCTTTTAAGACGAAGACCCGACGTTAAACAGGCGGAACGTCATCTCGCGGCATCTACCGCGAGAATCGGAGTCGCAACGGCTGAGCTTTATCCCGACATCAAGCTCACGGCTTCTGTGGGCACGCAGGGCGGTATAACGGATCTTTTTTCGCCGCTCACTAACCGTTTCGGGGTAGGGCCCACGATCGATTGGAACGTAAATACAAACGTAGCACGTGCGAAAATTGACGCGGCGCAAGCGCAAGCCAGGGCTGATTTGGCGACATTTGATCGAACCATTCTCATCGCGCTTCGCGAGACTGAAACTGCCCTTACGAATTACGCCTATGATCTTGATCGGCTGCAGCATCTCAAGAAGGCGCGGGATCGAGCGCTCGTGGTTTCCAACGATTCACGCAAGCTTTGGCAGGGCGGAAACATCGATGCCCTGGCAGCGCTGGATGCGGAGCGCAGCCTCGCTACGGCCGAACAAGCCTACGCGGCAGCTGAAACAAGTTTGAACACGGACCAGATCGCGCTTTTTCTCGCTCTCGGTGGCGGCTGGCAAAGTATAGCTCCTCCGGAACGCACGTCTGACGCTAGCGGCACGGTTGGACCGGCACGCCACGGAACATAAATATGGACGTAGGCAGCAGAGCACGCGGCCGCGCCATCTAATACCGCTACGAAGCTGCCAGTCTTCTTTGCTTGATATCGCGCGCGTGTTCCTTCCCGACGACGCTCTCATAGGCATCGATCGTGAGTGGCTTGCCGATGAGGTAACCCTGCACACAATCGCAACCGAACTGCCGCAGGAGCGTGTGCTGTTCGCCGGTTTCGACACCTTCAGCCACGACCCGCAGTCCCATGGCCCGCCCAAGCGCAAGTATCGATTTCACAATAGCGATGTCTTCGCAATCAGTTGCCAAGCCGCGTATAAAGCGCCTGTCGATCTTGATCCGATCGAAAGGGAAGGATCGTAGGGTTCTAAGCGACGAAAAGCCGGTTCCGAAATCGTCGATTGCGACGGTAGCGCCGATATCGTGAAGATGCCCAAGACATTGGAGAGCTTGTTCGGCATCGTGAATAAAGAGATTTTCCGTAACTTCGATTTCGAGACGGCGAGGATCTAGCCCCGTTTCCGACAAAACCGTTTCGACGAGACCTATGAAATCGGCGTTGACGATTTGCGCCGGTGAGACGTTCACGCCGATCCGCAAAGGTACCGACCATGTCGCCGCTTCGCGGCACGCTTCCCTAAGCGCAAACGCTCCGATCTCGCAGATGGCTCCGCAGCTTTCGGCGGCGGAGATAAAAACCAGCGGAGAAACGTTCCCGCGGGTCGGATGACGCCACCTGAGAAGCGCCTCGAAACCTTTCACTTCCTGGAATAGGGTATCTGCTATCGGCTGGTAAACGAGCGATAACTCGCCGGCACTCCGCGCGACGCTGATGTCCAATTCCAAGGCGCGACGATCGCGTTGTTCGCGCTCCATCGAAATATCGAATACGGCGTACCTGCGTCGTCCCCTGCGCTTTGCCCTATAGAGGGCCGCATCGGCATGCGTGACGAGAGCGTTCATGTCCGATCCATCGTCGGGGAAACACGCGACCCCTATGGACACGCCAACGGCAGCATTTAAGCCGTCATCAAGTCGGTAGTGGCCGCTGATCCCCATCACGAGCTTTTCCGCAAGGCACTCGTGTCCGTCGCCGTTTGGCGCCAGGGAAACGACGACAAGAAATTCATCGCCTCCGAGCCGCACGATAAGGTCGGCGCCTGGGACGATTTCCGATAACCTCCTGGCGATCCGGCAAAGAAGCTCATCCCCGCGCGGATGGCCATAAAGATCGTTGATTGCTTTGAATCCGTCGAGGTCGAGATAAAATAGCGCGACTCGTTTCGATCCACTTGCGGCTTCCAAAATGCCGGGAAGGCGCTCTTGCAATATTGTACGATTTCCGAGGCCTGTCAGTGGATCGCTAAAGGCGAGTTCGCGTATCGTCTCGCGCGTTTGCCACTGTTCGATGGCGATGGCGCAAAGATGCACCGACATGGCGACCACCTCGCGCTCAAACGCACTCGCGCCCCGCGCTGTTCGAAAATAGAATGCAAACGTTCCGATGGCTTTCTGATCATGGGCCATGATTGGGCTGGACCAGGATGCACGCAGACCAAGCGGCAGCGCGAGGTCCCGATAATCTCTCCAGAGGGGATCGGTTGCTATGTCCGTTACCTCGACCGGGCGGCCGAGAAATGCGGCGGTGCCGCAAGATCCCGTCATCGGCCCGATCGGAACGCCGTCGATGGCCTCGCAGTAGGCCGCGGGCAGCGACGGACTTGCGAGGTGACGAAGACAGCCATCCTCATCGACCCGGAGGATGGAGCAGATCAGTTCCGGCGCAATGTGTTCGATGCGTCGGCAAAGCTCGTCCATAATGACATCGAGACGCTCTCCGCGTGCAATCGCAATCAGGATATCGCGCTGAATGGAGCGCAGAGACAGTAGACGCGCGTGCGGTAAACCACTTTGGGTCATCGCTGCCTCGTCGTGAAAAAATGCACGAAGATCGTTCCCCATTCCCGCTCAATATAAAGTTTTCAAACGCGCAATCGCATTCGGAAAGGGTGGAGTGTGAATTTGGGTGGTTAAAGGCCGTTAAAACCAGTTCTTAAAATCCAAATGACCGGTGGGATATAAGACGAAGCCTGAGGATGAATGCTCCCAATTTACAATGTGTTATCCATAATCAAATGTTGATCCGTTCGAATAGCCTGAGTTTTTTTCGATTAATCGGCTGCTTACGGAATAATACTAAAGACACGCATATCCAATCCATTGGAGATGTGATGTGCGCCAGTCAGTTCGCCAACCAAAAACAATGCCCAATCCAATAGTGCGTTCTTCGAAGGCCGTTGCATCCATCGCGTGCAACGGAAACACGGCCTCCGCGGCAGGCGAGCTTCGGCATACGCTCAGCTCCATCGGCGCCGAAAGCGACCGCGAGCTACAGCATAAAAAGGAAGTGGAGCAGCTGAATCGTTGGTTCAATCTTGCGCTGAACAACATGGTGCGTGGGCTGTCGATGTTCGACGACAACCAGCGCCTGATCGTATGCAACGATACTTATCGCGAGATATACAACCTTCCGAAGCATCTGGCCAAGCCCGGCACACCGCTCTCAGCGCTGGTCCGCCATCACGTGAAGCGTGAGACGGGCCGCGACGATCCGAGCGAGCTGAGAAAGCAGCGCGAATGGATAAAGCACCACGTCGCGGAGCTGGCACGAGGCAAAACGTTCTCTCATACACAGCATTTGAAAAGCGGGCGCATCGTTCTCGTCACTAACCGGCCGTTGGAAGGCGGCGGGTGGGTGGACATTCAGGAGGACATCACGGAGCGTCGTCTCGCCGAACAGAAGATCAGCTGGCTCGCCCGGCATGATCCGCTGACGGAGCTTTCCAATCGACTGCATTTTCGCGAGGCGCTCGAAACCACGCTTCAGAAACCCAAGGGTAGCTTCGCGCTCTTTTGGATTGACCTCGACTATTTCAAGAAGGTCAACGACACGCACGGCCACCCGGCCGGAGACGCGCTGCTGAAGAAAGTAGCCGGTCGTTTGAGGGCGACCGTCCGTGAGAAGGATATTGTCGCCCGGCTCGGTGGAGACGAGTTTGCCATCCTCCAAAAAGGCGTAAAAAGCGTCGCTTCCGCCACCAGACTTGCAAAGCGGCTTCTCGAAGTTCTCACCGAAACACATGTCATACTTGGTCAGAAAATCACCTGCAGCGCCAGCATTGGCATAACGCTCGCGCCCAGGGATGGCGCCGATGCCGAAGATCTTTTGAAGTGCGCGGACCTCGCTCTTTACACTGCCAAGAGTGCCGGTCGTGGCGCATACGCATTTTACACGAAGGGCATGGAACAGGCCGATAGCGATCGCCACCAGCTCGAGATCGACCTCCGCGCTGCTGTCGATGGAAACCAGCTTGAACTCTATTACCAACCCATCGTCGACTTTCAGAAGCAGCATGTTTCAGGATTCGAAGCATTGATGCGTTGGCATCATCCGACCCGCGGCTTGATCTCGCCCGACGGCTTCATCCCGATCGCCGAAGAAACTGGGGCAATCGTCGAAATGGGAGCGTGGGCACTTCAGCGAGCCTGCACGGAAGCCGCCAAATGGCCGTCGCACACACGCGTGACCGTGAACCTTTCACCTATCCAGTTCGAGAGGGGCAACGTCTATCAGGCGGTTCTCGACGCTCTCAAAGTTTCGGGTCTCGCTCCAGAGCGCCTGGAATTGGAGATCACCGAGTCCGTCTTGCTGCGCGACGAGGCGAACACGCACGAGATCCTGCACAGCCTGCGTTCGCTTGGCGTCCGCATCGCACTTGATGATTTCGGGACCGCGTATGCGTCTCTGAGCTATCTGCGCAGCTTCCCCTTTGATAAAATCAAGATTGACCGCAGCTTCGTACGCGATCTCGACTTTGCGAAGCGGACCGATTGCGTCGCGATCATCAACGCCGTGTCGGGTTTGGCGCGTGAAATGAAGATGAGCACCGTCGCCGAAGGCGTCGAAACGCTTGATCACGCGAAAACGGTAACAGCGGCGGGCTGCAACGAATTACAAGGCTTCTTCTTCAGCCATCCCGTTCCAGCGCATGATATCGATAAAGTTTTCGAACTCTGCCGCGAGAGATTTCGGGAAGCCTGACGCAGACGACATTAATTTCCAACGGCCGTCCGTTTGTTCGACTCCGATTTGTACTAACCGCCTCATAGCAGCCGGAGGGGGTCGGTATGGCGGCGCGAATGGCCTTCAAAGATGCACCCGTTTTCAAGCAAAAGATGCTTGTGAAAAATGTTGGCCGCCACGGATGAAGTCGGCTTCAACGTCAAATGCGTCGCGAAAATCTCACCCGAAACCTCGCCGAGGATCGTCACGGTGTCGGCCTTGATCGTGCCGTCGACGATACCGCGCTCGCCCACGATCAGAGACATGCAGCGCACATCGCCGAGCACGGTCCCTTCGATAAGGACAGGTCCGGGGAAATCGATATCTTCTCTGATGCGAACTTTGCGAGGGACCGAAAAAACGCGATACGACATGCGACACCGGTTGCGCCTGGACGTGGTGCGTGACGAGCAGAGCCGTGTGCAGCAACGTCGCGTTTTTCCGTGGCGAGATTTAGGCTCGCGTTCGCGCGTACGCATCTTTTCTTTGGTTGTTCAACGGAATGCCTTCCGGCGAATCTATTCGGCCTCGATACCAATGCCGGACGTTCCCGAGTCCGGTGTCATTGCCGCGTCCGCATTCGGTTGCGCTTGAACTTGCGGCTGCTTTACCGGCGCGTCCTCGTATCCGTTCAGCGCCAGATAAGATCCGAACAGAATCATAAGGCCAACCCAAAGTGCTTTCATGGAAGGTCCTCCGTGACGGCTGTGAAAACCACTTCCATCGCCGGAGGTTCCGAACATTCAAAAGAAAGAGCGCGCGGAAAGGGCCTGAGCAAAATTTGCGCAGTGTTTGCATATGATAGCGAACTTAGGCCCGCGCCCGAATTACACCGCGGACGAATGTTTTAGGGAAAGGCCTCGTAGATCCAGGTTTCGCTGAGCGTAACGTTGTCTTTCTGCAGGAAAGCGCGGAGATCAGCGGGCTGGCCCCCGAGATCCGACAGGTCAAACATCATGCGCCAGCGTTGGGTGCCGACCACCGGAAAGGCTTC
>Ga0182749_1002049_pt1 | contig 15111 bp, 12 predicted proteins | sample eDN3rd37CKraftMG_FD_128875 | JGI IMG/M metagenome (GOLD analysis project Ga0182749, IMG submission 128875) | Enriched Miracle-Growth compost microbial communities from Emeryville, California, USA - eDNA 3rd pass 37_C Kraft MG (version 2) (version 2) ...
GCTTCTCTCGCCGCACGTCCATCGGCAACGCTGCCATCATGAGCGCCGCCAAGGACGTCGAGCGCTGTCCTTGGGCTGGCGCGACCGGAACGGAATACGCGCGCTACCACGATGAAGAGTGGGGCGTGCCGATGACGGACGATCGCGCGCTGTTCGAAAAATTGACGCTCGAAGGTTTTCAAGCTGGTCTGTCGTGGATCACCATCCTTCGAAAGCGCGAAAACTTTCGCAAGGCGTTTCACAATTTCGATGCGGCGCGGATCGCCCGGTTCACCGAACGTGACGTTGCACGGCTCATGCAGGACGAAGGCATCATCCGCAACCGCGCCAAGATCGAAGCCGCGGTCTCGAACGCCAAGGCGTATCTCGCGCTCAGCAAGCGCGTGCCTTTTTCGCAATTCATCTGGAGCTTCGTTGACGGCCGCCCGATCGTAAACCGCCTGACGAGCTTCAAGGAGGCGCCAACGGAGACGGATGCCTCGAAACGCATGAGCAAAGCACTCAAAGCGGAAGGCTTCCGTTTCGTCGGCGCGACAACGCTCTATGCGTTCATGCAGTCGACCGGAATGGTCAACGACCATCTGGTTTCATGCTTCCGTCACGCCGCCTGCGCCAAATTGCAGGGTAGGCTGAAGATTTCGGGCTTATGAGCGCAGAGAACAAAACTCCTCCGCGAGCATGGCAGCGCATGCTCTCCGGCCGGCGCCTCGATCTTCTGGAGCCGAAACCTGAGGATATCGAGATCGAGGATATCGCTCATGGTCTGGCCCGCGTCGCGCGCTGGAATGGGCAAACAACGGGAGACCACGCCTTCTCAGTTGCCCAACACAGTCTCCTCGTCACCCGCATTGTGGCAGCGATGGAGCCTGCTTTTACTGCAAGGGAGCTATGCGCAGCGCTTCTGCACGACTCGCCCGAATATGTCATTGGCGATTTGATCAGCCCGTTCAAAGCCGCCGTCGGACTGAACTACAAAGCGTTTGAGCAAAAGCTCCTCGTTGCGATCTACCATCGTTTTGGAATTGGCGAGATTGAGCCGAACATCACCGCTGCAATAAAACGTGCGGACATCGCCGCAGCATATTACGAAGCAACATTACTTGCTGGCTTCGAAGTTGAGGAAGCAGAGCGTTTTTTTGGGCGTCCTGAATTGCCGCAAGCTCTCGAAGCGGAACTTAGGACGCTTACGCCGCATTCAACCAACGAAGCTGAAGCGCGATTTCTTGACGGTTTCACCAAGCTTTGGCGTTTCTGACATTCAGGCCGTTTTGCGGCACTCGCGCAGTTTTTTTACTTGTGCAGGTTATCTGAAAATCGCCACGATCGCCGTCTAGCTCGCCTCTTGGGGAGCACGGGGAAGACATAGATGAACATGGAACTTTCAGGCCGGAGAAAACCGACGCCCGACACGTCTCATCGGACTCCCGAAGCCGAAACGGAACAGTCTCTTTCCGTCGGCATCGGCCTTAATGCGGCGATCGTGGCTGTAGCTGAGAATGAACCCGTTGCGCTTGTCGTGCGCGACGGAGCAGACAGCATCGGTGCAACGGATATTCTTCCGTTCGGTCCATTTAATCCGATTGAGCATCGGACGCTCGAAAGCGGCCTCAGGGCATGGGTCCAGGACCAGACCGGCCTTGAACTCGGGTATGCCGAACAGCTCTACACGTTTGCCGATCGCGGACGTCATACAAATCCTGACGATGAGAAGCCTCATGTTGTGTCAATCGGCTATCTCGCGTTGACGCAGGCCGTCGGACACCATGGACTGACGAATGGTGTCTGGCGCAGCTGGTATCAGTATTTCCCTTGGGAAGATTGGCGGCGCGGCAGACCAGAGATCATCAGTCATGAGATCGAACCGCGGCTGAAATCTTGGGCGGAAAAAACGGGTTCGCAGAAATCTCTCAACTCACCAATTCCTCGCGCCGACCGAGTCCGCATTTGCTTCGGCTTGGATGGCATGGCGTGGGACGAAGAGAAAGTGCTCGAGCGGTTCGAGATGCTCTACGAAGCGGGGCTTGCGGACGAAGCCGTCCGGGACAACCGTAACTCAGCGCACGAGTGGTCCGATCGGCCAAAGCTCGGACTGCCGATGCAGTCTGATCATCGTCGTATTCTCGCAACGGCGATCAGCCGTACACGCGCGAAAATCAAATATCGTCCGGTCGTCTTCGAATTGATGCCCGACGAATTCACGCTCTATGAACTGCAGAAGACTGTCGAAGCCATACTTGGTCCGCATCTGCACAAGCAAAACTTCCGCCGGCTTGTGGAAGGCGCGGGCCTCGTCGAACCGACGGGCGAGGTAAAAACGAGGACGGGCGGCAGACCTGCCAAGCTCTTCCGTTTCCGCCGCGACGTTTTATTGGAGCGCCCGGCGCCTGGCGTAAGGGTCTCGGCCCCACCGAGCCGCAATTGATCCGCACACAGCAAATCTGATCCAGGGTTGGCAGGAACTGCCACCCTGGAAATCTGTTCCAGACTGCATTATGTTAATAGTGTTCAAGAATGCTCAATTCGAGCATTTTTGATTGAAACAGCGGCTGCGGATGCCGTCGCTAACTTTACCCTAAATATGCTCTAGCGGAGCATATTCTAAGTCGCGGAAGGCAGGTCGATGGTTTCAACCCTGGAGAGAACGGCGAAATCTACCCTCGCTCGGCAGCCGGAGGCGAAAGCAGCTCCTCCCTACCAGTGGTCTAAGTCGCTCGAATCGGAGATGGCGCCGCTTTACGCTCGCGTTCGCCATGTCGTCACGCCTATGGAGTGGCCTCACTACGCGCCGCTGATCAAATCGATCAATGAACTCAAAGCGCAGCGAAACGCCGTCATCCTGGCGCACAACTATATGACGCCGGAAATCTTCCACTGCGTTGCCGATTTCCGCGGCGACTCGCTGCAACTCGCCAAGGAAGCAGCGCGCACGGATGCAAAAGTCATCGTGCAGGCCGGCGTTCACTTCATGGCGGAAACGTCGAAGCTGTTGTCGCCAGACAAGACCGTGCTCATCCCCGACCTGCGCGCGGGCTGTTCGCTCGCCTCCTCGATTACACCCGAGGACGTCCGTATGCTGCGCGAAGCATATCCGGGCGTTCCGATTGTCACTTACGTCAACACGTCGGCGGCGGTGAAAGCCGAGTGCGATATCACCTGTACGTCATCGAACGCCGTGAAAGTTGTGGAAAGCCTCGGCGCGCCGCGCGTGCTCTGCATCCCCGACCAGTATCTCGCGAAGTGGGTGCAGTCGCAGACGAAGGTCGAGGTCATCGCCTGGAAAGGTGCCTGCGAGGTGCACGAGCGTTTCACTGGCGAAGAGCTTCAAAGCATGCGCGCCGACGAACCCGGCCTCAAGATCATCGCCCACCCCGAATGCCCGCCCGACGTCATAGCCGCAGCCGATTTCACCGGGTCGACGTCCGGCATGATTCAATGGGTAAAGGATAAGCGTCCGGCAAAAGTCATGCTCGTCACCGAATGCTCGATGGCGTCCAACGTCGCGATCGAGGTTCCGGACGTCGAGTTCATCCGGCCGTGCAACCTCTGCCCGCATATGAAGCGGATCAGCCTCGATAATATCTACGGCAGCCTGGTCAACATGCGCCACGAGGTGACGGTCGATCCGGACGTCGCTGTTCGTGCCCGCCGCGCTGTCGAGCGCATGGTCAATCTGACCAATTAGCGTTTTGGGCGACGGCCCAGGAGGCAAAGCCAATGGCAGCGCGAAATCAGCGGCGCGAGATGCGAGCCTTCAAACCATTTGAAGGCGAGCCCGGGCTGGGCGACGTCGTCATCATCGGCGCAGGACTCGCGGGCCTGTTCACTGCGCTCAAGCTCGCACCGCTGCCGGTGACGGTCATCGCTGCCGCGCCGCTCGGCGAAGGCGCTTCCAGCATGTGGGCCCAAGGCGGGATCGCGGCAGCCGTCGGCGAGGGCGACAGCACAGCCAAGCACGCCGCCGACACCATCGAAGCCGGCGGCGGCATCGTCGACCCGGAAGTTGCGCACGTCATCGCCGATGAAGGCCCCGACCGTATCCGCGACCTTTTAAGCTACGGCGTTCCCTTCGACCGCGATCTTGAAGGTCACTACGTTCTATCAAAGGAAGCCGCGCACTCGGAAAAGCGCGTCGTGCGCGTCTCGGGCGACCGGGCAGGCGCCGCCATCATGCAAGCTCTTATAGCAGCGGTGCGCCGGACACCGTCGATTCGCGTGCTTGAAGGCTACGAAGCCGACGACCTCATCGCCGAGAATGGCCGCCTCAAAGGCGTGCGCTTGATCCGTTCAAGAAACCTTGGAAGCGGCACCTATGTATTCGTTCCGGCGTCCGCTGTCGTACTGGCAACGGGCGGCGTCGGTGCCCTGTTCGCCTTGACCACCAATCCCTCCTACGCCAAGGGCGAGGCACTTGCGATGGCGGCGCGTGCGGGCGCGATCATCGCCGATCCCGAGTTCGTGCAATTCCATCCGACGGCGATAGATGCCGGAATCGACCCCGCGCCTCTCGCAACGGAAGCCCTTCGCGGCGAAGGCGCAACGCTCGTCAATTCGAATGGCGAACGATTCATGCTCGCCGTCGATCCTCGCGGCGAACTTGCCCCGCGTGATGTCGTCGCGCGCGCAGTTTACAACGAATTGAGTGCCGGACGCGGCGTCTTTCTCGACTGCCGGACGGCGATTGGCACGCATTTCGAGAAAGAGTATCCAACCGTATGGAACCATTGTCGGAGCGCCGGCATCGATCCAACGACAGACCTCATTCCGGTGGCCCCGGCAGAGCACTATCATATGGGCGGCATTGCCACCGACCTTCGCGGCCGTACCAGCCTCGCCGGATTGTGGGCGGTCGGCGAAGTCGCCTCGACCGGATTGCACGGCGCCAACCGGCTGGCATCGAACTCGCTTCTGGAAGCTGTCGTGCTTGGCGCCCGTGCGGCAGCCGACATACGCGATTTTCTTCCTCATGATCGCGTCGGCCATTTCGTCCATCCTCGGCGCATTCCATCCTCGCGAGCAGCAGGCTCCGCCAAACGCGGCGAGGAGCTCGCACGTCTTCGCGCCATCATGACAGCCCATGTTGGGGTCCAGAGATCGGCGAAAGGCTTGAAGCAGGCACTCGCCGCACTTCGAGATCTCGACGCCGCAACGGCTGGAGATACTGTTTTGTCCAACATGATCCTGACCGCACGGCTGATCACCTTTGCGGCGTTGATGCGCAAGGAAAGCCGCGGCGGCCATTATCGCGCCGACTTTCCCGCGAGCGATCCCGCGTTCGCGCACAGGACGTTCATCACCATCGACGATCTCAACGCGGCGGATCAGAAATTGCGCGCGGCAAACAGCGTTCCCGCGATGGCCTCTAGACTATGAATTCGCATCCGAGCCTCCCGTCTCTCCCTAAGGACATCGTGGACGCAGCTGTTCGCACGGCGCTGAACGAGGATCTGGGACTAGCCGGCGACATCACGACAAATGCCACAGTGCCCGCTGGCGCCTTCGCGCAAGCTGTCATTGCTGCGCGCAAGCCAGGCGTCATCGCGGGTATCGCTCTCGCGGAGGCGGCATTCCAGGCCGTCGGGTCCGACGTTTCGATCAAGATCGAGATTGACGACGGCAAGACCGTCAAGTCGGGCACCGTCATCGCCCGCATCGCTGGCGAAGCACGCACGCTTCTGACCGCGGAGCGCGTCGCCCTGAATTTCTTAGGCCGTCTGTCCGGCATCGCCACGCTGACGCGGCGTTACGTCGATGCGGTTGCTGGCACACGCGCGAAAATCGTCGACACCCGAAAGACGACACCGGGTCTCCGCGCCTTGGAGAAATACGCGGTCCGCTGCGGTGGCGGTTACAATCACCGCGTCGGACTGTTCGATGCGGTATTGATCAAGGATAACCACATCGTAGCGGCAGGCGGCATTTCGCCAGCCATTCAGGCAGCGAGAGCCGCAGTCGGCCACATGACCAAGATCGAAGTTGAGGTCGATACGCTGGCGCAGCTCGAGACTGTGATGTTGCAAAAAGTCGATTGCGTGCTGCTCGACAATATGAAGCCGGCAGAACTTTCCAAGGCCGTCAAAATCGTCGCCGGGCGTTGCCTCACCGAAGCCTCAGGCGGTGTCAGTCTCGAAACCGTCCGCGAAGTCGCCGAATCGGGCGTTGACCTCATATCGGTCGGTGCACTGACGCACTCCGCGATCGTTCTCGACCTGGGACTGGATTTCATTGCATCGCGAAATCAGGGCGTCATCGAAGCTTGAATTCGCCATACTCGAAATACATGTGATGGATGCGCTAAAACTGGCATGCTCCACTGGGGCTTCACAAGCGAGGGTGCCATGGCAATGCAATGGATCGTGATGTGGGGTCTGGTCGCCGTTGCCGCCTCAGTGCTTGCGGCAATCCTCGCGGGCATCAAAAATCGCGACTATTCCTATTGGATGGCGTGGAGCTTCATTGTGCCGCCGGTCGTCATTTGGCTTCTGTTCATACCGAAGAACAAGGGACCCCGGCCGCGCCAGCCCCGTCTCGACGATCTCGATCGCCGCGAGAACGGCCCGCTTTAAACTTCGTCAATTGATCAGGACTCCGATTTGGCGCGCCGCCGGATGGTCGCTTGCGCCGCCGATAATCGCGCGACGGGCACACGAAACGGCGAGCACGATACGTAGTCGAGGTCGATACTCTCAAAAAAAGCAATCGACTTCGGATCGCCGCCATGTTCACCGCATATGCCCGTCTTGAGACCCGGCTTCGCCGCGCGACCGCGTTCGGTGCCGATTTTGACGAGCTCGCCGACACCCCTCTGATCGATTGTGACAAACGGGTCCGTCGAGATCACTTCATGCTCAAGGTAGTTCGATAAAATGGGCGCAGCGTCATCGCGCGACAAGCCGAGCGCCGTCTGCGTCAGATCGTTCGTACCGAATGAGAAAAAATCCGCTCCCGATGGTCCGCCCGCGATGTCTGCTGCGCGTAACGCCGCTCTGGGCAGCTCTATCATCGTGCCGACGTCATACGGAATCGTAACACCCGTCTCGCGCGTGACGGTCTCGGCGGTCTCGACGACAACGCGGCGCAGGACGTCAAACTCGCGCCGGTAGGCAACGAAAGGAATCATGACCTCCGGCCGCACCGCCTGGCCCGTTTTCTTCTGCGCATTGACGGCCGCCTCAAAAATCGCGCGCACCTGCATGCGCGTGATCTCCGGATACTTGATGCCGAGGCGGCAACCCCGGAAACCCAGCATCGGATTGAACTCCTCAAGCTCGGCGACGCGGGCTTTGAGGCGTATCAGATCCATTCCGAGCGCCGCTGCGACTTGCGCTGCTTCCCGGTCCTCGTGCGGCAAAAACTCGTGCAATGGCGGATCGAGCAACCGGATCGTTACCGGCAACCCAGCCATGATCTCGAACAGCTCCTCGAAGTCGGCGCGCTGCACGGGCAGCAGCTTGTCCAGCGCCTGCTGCCGCCCCTCCTCATCCTCGGCGCAGATCATCTCGCGGACGGCAAGAATGCGCCCTTCCTCGAAAAACATATGCTCCGTACGGCAAAGGCCGATACCCTCGGCCCCAAACAACCGGGCTTGTCGCGCATCACGTGGCGTATCGGCATTGGTGCGGATCTTCATGCGCCGCGCCCGGTCCGCCCACTCCATGACGGTCGCAAAAGTTCCTGACAGTTGCGGCGGCAGCATCTTGGCTTTTCCGGCGTAAACTCGCCCGGTGCTGCCATCGATCGAAATGATGTCACCCGATTTGAATGTGCGCGCGCCAGCCCGCATCGTTCCTGCGTTGGCATCGATCTTGAGCGTCCCGGCGCCGGATACACACGGCCTGCCCATGCCACGCGCGACGACGGCAGCATGGCTCGTCATGCCACCCCGCGCTGTCAGGATGCCGACGGCCGCATGCATGCCGTGAACGTCCTCGGGGCTCGTTTCCGAACGGACGAGGATGACGTCGCGGCCCTTTGCCTTGAGCGCTTCCGCCATTTCGGAATGAAAGACGATCTCGCCCGAGGCAGCACCCGGAGACGCCGGTAGCCCTCTCGCGATCAAATCGTGTTCGGCGGACGGATCGATCGCCGGATGCAATAGCTGGTCGAGTTGCGTTGGCTCGACCCTGAGGATCGCTTCGTCCTGACTAATGAGACTTTCCGCCGCGAGATCGACGGCGATCTTAAGCGCCGCTTCTGTCGTGCGCTTGCCGGACCGCGTCTGCAGGATCCACAGCTTGCCGAGCTGAACCGTGAACTCGACATCCTGCATATCGCGATAGTGCCGTTCAAGCTGGTCAAAAATCTGCGCCAGCTCAGCGAACGCTTCCGGCATCGCGACTTCGAGAGACGTCTCCGGAGCCCCACGCGCGTTTTTCTTTGTCAGTGGCTGCGGCGTGCGGATACCTGCGACGACGTCCTCACCCTGCGCATTCGGCAGATATTCGCCGAAGATTTCTTTTTCACCGGTCGACGGATTGCGCGTGAAGGCGACGCCGGTCGCCGAGTTGTCCCCGAGATTGCCGAACACCATCGCCTGCACCGTGACGGCGGTGCCCCACTCGTCCGAGATGTCATGCAGTCTGCGATATGTTTCCGCGCGCGGATTGTGCCAAGAATCGAAAACCGCAGCAATGGCGCCCCAAAGCTGTTCGCCGGTGTCCTGCGGAAAAGGCGCCCCATGCTCGCGCTCTATCGCGGCCTTGTAATCGGCGATGATCTCGCGCCAGGCTTCCTCATCGAGATCGGTGTCGGCGGAATATCCGTTGAGGTTCTTGAAGTTTTCGAGAATGTCCTCGAATGCACCGTGATCGACACCAAGCACGACATCGCCGTACATCTGAATGAAACGGCGATAGCTGTCGAAAGCAAAACGTGAATTGCCCGTTAACGCCGCAAGCCCCTCCACCGTCTTGTCGTTGAGACCGAGATTCAGGATCGTGTCCATCATTCCTGGCATCGACGCGCGAGAGCCGGAACGCACCGATACGAGCAGCGGACGATCCTCGTCCCCAAAACGGGCGTCGACGGTATCGCCGACCGCATTGAGCGCCCGCACAACTTCGTCTTTCAGTGATTCCGGCAGTTTACTTCCCGCCGAGAAAAAAGCGTCGCACACATCGGTCGTAATCGTGAAGCCCGGCGGAACAGGCAATCCAAGTGCGGCCATCTCGGCAAGATTGGCGCCCTTGCCGCCAAGGAGCTCGGCCATCTCCGCCCCGCCCTCCGCCTTCCCGGGCGCAAAGGCGTAGACCCATTTCTTTTTGCCGTCAGTGTCCGGCTGTGCCATCAGACCTCCGGTGCGGTCTTCATGCTGCCATGATCCGCGTCAGGAGACGTGCCATAGCAAATGAAGCTCACCATTCCTAGTTGAAGTCACTGCCACCTTGTTTCGCAGCCTTATGGAAAGTCTATCACGATGACCGCGCTGGAAGCCGTTCTCGACACACTTGGTCAATCAAAAGCTGCCGGACTCGACCGCTTGTTCGAGTTGTTGCGGATAGATAGCATTTCGACCGACCCAGCCTATAAGGCGAGTTGTGGCAAAGCAGCCGAATGGTGTGCTGCGACCCTTAAGGATATCGGCTTCGCCGAAGCCAAAGTTGTGCCAACAAGCGGCCATCCGATGGTCGTGGCGCATGACCGCGCGCGACGCGACCCTGGCGTACCGCACGTCCTCTTTTATGGACACTACGACGTGCAGCCACCCGATCCGCTCGATCTTTGGGAAACGCCGCCCTTCGAACCGCGCATCACTAGCGACCCCGCGAACGGCGAGGTTATCGTCGCCCGCGGAGCCGAGGATAACAAGGGCCAGCTGATGACTTTCTTCGAGGCAGCGCGCGCCTGGATGAAGGTTCAAGGTCAATTACCCATCGCGGTGTCGGTCCTGATCGAAGGCGAGGAAGAATGCGGATCGCCATCGCTACCCGGATTCCTTGCCAAGCACGGAGACGAGTTGAAGGCCGATCTCGTGCTCGTCTGCGACACGGGACAATGGGACAAGGACACACCCGCGATTACGACGATGCTGCGCGGCCTCGTCGGTGACGAGCTTGTCATTACCGCGCCAAATCGCGATCTCCATTCAGGCATCTACGGCGGCCCGGTAACGAACCCCATACGCGCACTCGCCAAGGTCATGGCCGCACTGCATGACGAGACCGGAAAGATCGCCGTTCCTGGCTTTTATGACGGCGTCCAGGATCCAGCGCCCGCGCAACTCGCCCAATGGAAATCATTAGGACTCAGAGCCCAGTCGTTCCTCGGTTCTGTCGGACTGAAAACGCCGGCGGGCGAACAAAGCCGCACCGTCATCGAACAGCTTTGGTCACGTCCGACGCTGGAGTTCAACGGCATAACCGGAGGCTACCAGGGCGTCGGATCGAAGACGGTCATTCCGGCGAAGGCATCCACCAAGATCACCTGTCGCCTTGTGCCCGGACAGGACCCGGACAAGGTGATGAAGGCCCTTCATGACTACGTCGATAAAATCCTGCCCGCCGATTGCAAGGCGACGTGGCTCGGCCATCATGGCTCCGGCGCCGTCAGCTTCGACACCACCGATCCGTCAATGCAAGCCGCCGTCAAAGCACTCGAAGAGGAATGGGGAAAGCCCGCCGTCCTGATGGGCAGCGGCGCATCCATTCCGATCGTGACGTCCTTCCGTGACGCCCTCGGCATGGACAGCCTGCTGATCGGCTTTGGCCTCGACGACGATCGCATCCATTCGCCGAACGAAAAATACAACATCCGAAGCTTCGAGAAGGGAGCCCGAAGCTGGGCGCGGATCCTCGCTGCGCTTGCGCCAGCCGCCGCGTAGAACATTTTCACCGGAATGCTTCGCCGCAAACGCATTGAGACACCGGAATGCTTAAGCCGCATCTGCTCCTGACGGTCCTGGTCTTTGCGCTCGTCGCATCGCTGGCGGTACACTACGCCGCGCAACAAAACGGCTCCTGGTCGACCAGCGGTAGCAGCAGCGCGCCCAATACGAGCACGCGCTCCACCTCCAACAGCACTACCGGCAACGCCCAAGGTGGAAACGGCTACAGCAGCGGCGACGGCTACCGGAATGGCTATGGCAACGGCGGCGAGCGCAACGTCGCCGGCCAATTCGATTACTATGCGCTCGTGCTCTCCTGGAGCCCATCTTATTGTGCAGAGAACGCCGATCGTGACGAACAGCAGTGCAACCGCCGGGATGGGCGGCGCTATTCGTTCGTCCTGCACGGACTATGGCCGCAATACAATTACGGCTATCCGTCCTCATGCCGCTTGCCACGTCGGCCGTTCGTTCCCGACAATGTCATCGCAAGCATGCTCGACATCATGCCAAGCCGCGGGCTCGTCATCCACGAATATCGGACGCACGGCACTTGCTCTGGATTGGATCCTGCGCAGTACTTCTCGACCGCGCACCGTCTGTTCAACGGCATTACGATACCGCAGCGGTTTCGGAGCCCTCCTGAGGCACAATATATGGCGCCCTCAGAAATCCGCAGTGAGTTCCTGCGCGCCAACCCGAAGCTCGACCCCGACATGCTGGCCGTCGTCTGCAGCGGAAAGGGACTGAAAGAAGTCCGCATCTGCTTTTCGAAGGATGGAAATCCCCATGCCTGCGGACGGAACGAAAATCAGAACAAGCGGTGCTCTAGCGATCGGGTTTATATTCCGCCGACGGGCGGAACCGCTCGGCAGAATTCGCCTGCCCGGCAAACGGCGCCCGATCCTGCATCACCGGCCGTCGATCAGCAGTCGCCGCTTCCCGGTCCTCGCATGAATTACGATTACGGCCGAAATAATCCATAGTTGCGCGTTACGAGGCGCGTCGACAGCGGACAACTAAGCTGCGGATCGCAGCCGCTCCGCACGCCACGTGGCCGGTGCGTATGCGACCCAACCGAGGCCCGCCTCAGCCGCCATACCTTCGAGCGCCATTGGGTTGATGCTCCAGCCCTCGGCGACGCCAAGGACGTGTCCTTCGGTTGGATGTAGAAGCAGCGGCCCACCGACATCGCCGTGGCGATCGCGAACGCCTCTGAACTCGATCATTGAGAGGCCGAGCCGCCTCTCTTCCGGCGTCAAACTGCCCAGGTCCCAAATGACGCCTGTTTCGCCAGCGGCAAAAGCCCTGACGAGATCTCCGTTCTCGAATTTTGCCCAGGCATAGAAATCGATGATCGGAAATGTCGCGAAGTACTGGACAGCCGGGAAGTGGCCAGCAAGACGTTGAAGCAGCGGCGCGGTCTTGTCGATAAAAGCACCGCCCGCCGGCAACGGCAGCGATACGCCGGCGACAATCGTCCATCCGTCGATCGGAGGTGAAACGAAGACGAAGGCGTCGGCGAGATCCAGGTCATAGATCGCTCCGAGACCCGAATTCCAATTGGCGGCGCGGAGTTCGAGACCGAGGACCGCGGCCAGCCGTTGCGCATCGGCCGTCTTCACGGCGAGCCAGGACATCTCGCTGCCAAACGGATGCGGTCCATCAGGAGCGTCATCAACGGTAACGCGGCGCGGCAGAAGCCGCGGAGAAAGAACCGCAGCGGCAATGACTGCGGTCAAGAGAACGAGTGTAACAACCGTGAAAATCACGAATGGCGCCGCCCGCGAAAAAGCCTGACGACTTTTCTGTCGTGAGTTGCGAAAATTCGCAAGTACCACGTGCGGTAAGCCGTAAAAAAATCCGGCTGTGAAAAATCTCCTGCATCGCCAAAAAAGAACCGGGGCCCATGCGGGCCCCGGCGGACTCAGTCGGGAGGTTTAAGAGGGAAAACCTATGGGAGAGTGACGCCCGCGGAGAACACGAAGCGCGAGTCGGCCGCCGTGCTGCCGATCTGGGCCTCGGAGATGTTCGTATCCCAGTAGCGGAAGTCCATGAAGTACTTGTCTACAGCGAGCTTCAGGCCGACGTTCCAATACGTGTAGTCCGTCTTGGTGGCGCATGCGCACGGGGAGAATCCATCGTCCCCGTTGCTGTAGCCGATCAAAGCGCTGACGGTCGGATCAAAAATTGCGAACTTCGGCAGAGCGTAGCTGGCAGTTCCCTCGATTGTCTCCGACTGGCCGTAGTTCGCCTGATCGGGCGTCACATAGCCTGTTACACCGAGCGTCAGATTCTTGACTGGCGAGATCGATGCACCAACCTTGAACTCGACGTAGTCCGTCGCGCTCCACCCAAGACTATTGGCCGGATAGGTGTAATAGAGGACACCGATATCCCAACTAACGGGACCCGTTACGGGACGAATACCCGCGACGATATCCATTTCCATCGGATTGAAGCCTTCGCCCTCGATGTTCGAGAACCAGAAGCCCACGTACCCAATGCCGTACGTAAACTCGAAATAGGGCTGGAACGCGGGCCGCTCATCGTTGAACGAGATGCCGCGGAAGATGTAATCGCTTGTGCCGGTGAGCGTGATTGAGTACCCGAACTGCGGGTTGCTGCTCGCATCGTCTGCAAACACCGCCGTAGACATCGTGAGCGACGCAACCACAGCTGCCCCCGCAGCGCAAAAATAACTTTTGAAACTTCTCATTGTAGACAACCCCCCGTCGCAATCCTGCGGTTCGCGGCAGCCGCCCTCGCGACCCCCCGACTCTCATCGTTCCGTACGCAGAGAAGCCGGTCGAACTCGTTAGCACAAGTATTTATTCACAGGAAACACCGCTTGGCCCCTGCCATGTAACCGGATGGCAACGATGACGTGATAAGGGGCGTTCGCAAATCGGAATTTGCTCTGAAAATATGCACGTCTTATGCTGCCACCCGCTAGCAACACAGGCCATCGGACGCGAACCATCCACCCCGTGTGAACGATCTGCTCCTCTGATATTGCAGCTGCTCCCAACTCGCATCGTCGCGGCTATGGTTTTGCGAAGCAATTCTGGTAATCCGCTCCGATGACCCCAGCTTCCAATACAGCCCGCACGGCATTGATCACCGGTGCCGCCCGCCGCATCGGGCGCGCCGTCGCCCTTGACCTTGCCGAAACCGGCTGGGCCGTCGCCATTCACTACCGCCGTTCGTCAGCCGAAGCCGAAGCGCTCGCTGACGAGATCGAGGCGCGCGGAGGTCGGGCCCGAACGTTTCAGGCCGATTTGGCGAGCCGTGACGCACTAGAAGAGCTGGTCGTGAATGTTGGCCGCGAACTCGGGCCGCTGACGACTCTCATCAACAATGCCTCGGAATTCCTTCCCGACAGCATCGGGAACCTGGACGAGACGACGTGGGATCTACACCTGTGCGTCAATCTCAAGGCTCCGGTCTTTCTTTCCGAGGCCATGGCCAAGCAGCTTCCCGCGGACGCCGAAGGCAATATCATCAACATCATCGACCAGCGCGTATGGAACCTGACGCCGGAATTCTTCTCCTACACAATCTCGAAGGCCGGCCTTTGGACCGCGACGAGGACGTTGGCCCAGGCGCTCGCCCCGCGGATTCGCGTCAATGCCATCGGGCCGGGCCCCGTGTTGCGCAGTGTCCATCAGACCGATGACGACTTCGAACGCGAAAAACAATCGACGCTTTTGAAACGCGGACCATCGGCGAAAGAGATCGCGGCTGCGGTGCGCTTCATCCTCGCGACCCCTTCGTTAACGGGGCAGATGATTGCACTGGACGGCGGCCAGCATCTGACCTGACTGCCCCCAAACGGCACAGCGCATACTTGGCCCACCCAACACGATCCGCCTCATTCTAATTCGCCCGCGCCATAAATACCGCCCAATTGGCCGGCAATGTCCGTTTACAGACTCAACGGGGGTCTCAACACTTTTTTAACGTTAAGCGTCTATGAACCTTAACTGGTTTTGTAGGGCGCTCTTCGAGGGGTGCCGCGTCGTTATGGGTGGATCCATGATTTGCCGCGTTCGAACGCCGTTTGCGTTCGTCATCGCAGTCGCCACATCGTTGGCCGCTGCTTCTCTGCCGGTCTCGGCGGCAGAACTCCCACAAGTCCTGATCAGCAAGACCAACAAGGTCCCGGCGTGCGCAACGCCAGGCCGGTTGATGGCCTTCCTGACAAACCGCAATCACAACGTCGACGAGCGCTTCTCGACGATTGCGGCAGACTACATGCGCATCGGCGATGACTTGAAGATGCGATGGGA
>Ga0182749_1002051_pt1 | contig 15104 bp, 12 predicted proteins | sample eDN3rd37CKraftMG_FD_128875 | JGI IMG/M metagenome (GOLD analysis project Ga0182749, IMG submission 128875) | Enriched Miracle-Growth compost microbial communities from Emeryville, California, USA - eDNA 3rd pass 37_C Kraft MG (version 2) (version 2) ...
ATGGTGCACGTCAATGTCGGCCTTGCCAACTCGGCGATGGGAGTCATCAACGCTGCAAGTGACAACATTCCGCTGGTCATGATGTCCGGCCGCACGCCCATCACGGAGCACGGCCGACGGGGCGCCCGCGTAACGCCGATTCAGTATGGGCAGGAGATGTACGATCAGTCATCGCTGGTGAGCGGTGTCTGCAAATTTCACTACGAGATGCGTTACCCCGAACAGGGAGACGTGCTCGCCACCCGCGCGGTGAGCCTTGCAATGAGCGAGCCCAAGGGGCCTGTCTATTTCAGCCTGCCGCGTGAGCCGCTGATGGATACCGTGCCCGCGACAGTGAAGCGGGGCGCTTCCCGTCAGGCGCCGGCGACCCTGCCATATCCCGATCCCGCCGCCATTGCCGAGGCAGCGCGCTGGCTGGAACAGGCGAAACGACCGCTGATCCTCTGCCAGCGCGGCGACGTGCACGGGCGCGTCGGCGCGCTCGTGACGGCTCTGGCAGACCGTTTCGGCGTGGGGGTGGTGGAGCCCTTCTCGATTCGTAACGTCATGGCCTCAGACCACCCGATGTTCCTCGGATATGACGTCAAGGCTCCTCTCGCCGAGGCAGATGTCGTTCTCGTCCTCGACAGCGGCGTGCCCTGGATGGAATCCGTCCACCGCCCGGAGCCCGAGACTCGGATCATCCATGTCGCCCCCGACCCGTATTTTCAGCGCATGCCCATCCGCGGCTATCAGGCCGATCTGGCGATCACCAGCGACCCCGCGGCGGCGCTTGCTGCTCTTCTGGACGAAATGCAGCCCAATGACGGCATGGGGGAGCGGTGCGCCCATTATGCCCGCCGGGCCGAAGAGCGGCGGCGCAGTCTCGCCGAGCGCGCCGCCCAGGGCTGCGCGAGCCCCATCACAGCGGAATGGCTGAGCCATTGCATCTCCGACATCATGGACGAGAATGCGGTTGTCTTCAGCGAGTTGGGTGTTATCGCCGATGCCATGCGGCTGAAGCGGGCCAACCAGATGATGAACAATCCGCATTCGGGCGGACTCGGCTGGGCGCTGCCCGCCGCCCTTGGCGCGCAGCTTGCGGATCGCGAGCGGCTGACCATCGCCTGTGTCGGTGACGGGTCCTACATGTTCGCCAATCCCGTCGCCTGCCACCAGATCGCCGAAGCGCTCGAACTTCCGCTGCTGACCATCATCAAGAACAACGGCATCTGGAACGCAGTCCGCCGCTCCGTGGTCAACGCCTATCCGCAGGGCACTGCAGCAAAGTCAAACCGCATGCCGCTCGTTTCGCTGGAGCCGTCGCCCGACTACACCCAGGTGGCCGCCGCGAGCCGCGCCTATACCGAGCGCGTGGAACACGGCGAGGATCTGCCCGCCGCCCTGGCGCGGGCGGTCGAGGTGATCCGCAGGGAATGCCGACAAGCTGTCCTGGAGGTGAAAGTCGAGGTATCGGACCGACATTAGGCATTCTCGGATGAGAAGGAGTGCCTGTGAGGCTTGGGATTGCCACCACTGCCGTGTGGGTCTCGCCGACACCCTCCTGATGCTCGGATAACCAAGCAACACGGTAGGTGGCTCGGCTTGCCCATCCCGTTTGGCGCAATGGACATCCCAGGGCCGGTCAGCCCAACCCAAGGAGGCTCTATCCTGCTTTCCCCTGACCGGAGACAAACCGACGGCGGTTCAAATGTCGATGTGGCGGGCGTCGGGTTCGAAAGCGAGAACGATGCTCTCTGGGGCGGCCTGGGCTTGGCGGTTCTCTGAACTTCGCCGACGACAAGTACTCCGTCTATGGCGAGGCGCTCGCCAAGACCAGCCTCGAAAACTTTGGCGACAGCTACAGCGGAAAGGGCACCGTGGGCTTCCGCGTCAGCTGGTAGGCCCCGCTAAAGTCCATCCCATTCGACGCGTGATCAGCCCCGCTGGCTCAGGCCGACGGCCGCTCGGGTGCGCGGCAGCCAATATGGCAAAGGGCAGCCGCCGGCGCAACGTCCTGCCTGCTCCTCTGGAAGCGGCGGCTGGAGTGATATATATCGTTGATATCACGAATCGGAGGCACGCATGCGGGCACTCGTCGACATGGATGAAGGCCAGGTGAAGGAACTCGACCCGCTGGCGAGAAAGCAAAAGCGATCGCGCGCGGCGCTCATCCGCGAAGCAATCAACGACTACCTTGAGAAGCGCAAGCAGGAGACGGCGGAGAGCGCTTTCGGCCTTTGGGGCAAGGGGAAGATCGACGGACTTGCTTATCAGGAGAAGATCCGGAGCGAGTGGTGAGGGCGCTTTTCGACACAAATATCCTGATCGACTTCCTCAATGCCGTTCCTGAATCGCGAGAGGAACTCGCCCGATTCAGCGAGCGGGCGATCAGTATCACCACCTGGATGGAGGTCCTGATCGGTGCCGAAAGGAGGGTGGAGGCACAAACGCGCCAGTTTCTGGATACCTTCACCCTTGTGCCATTGGGCAGCGTAACGCGCAACACCAAGGATTTTTCGGTGGAGATGCCGGGCATACGCGTCCCGTACGAGCTTTAGCCGCGTCGATTGGCGGTATTCCTAGCTCTCTTCGGCCAGCTTCTTCAGCCGCGCAAGGTGCTCCTGGCAAACCTGCTCTACGAGCTTATGCAAGCGGGCAGTGCGGTCGGCCAGCCAGATGCATCCGGGTAGCAGTGCAGTCCGTAATCGATATCGACACCGCCTGCATCAACGGAAAGCGGAGCGATGGACAGGAGTGCGAGTTCGAGCGCTTTTCTCGTCCATGGAAAGCCCGGATTCTCGATCCACGCTTTATGCCCGCCTAGGCCGAGCCGGGCGCCGAACCTTAGCTGATGATGACCTGCGATGGCGAGCAGTTGATGCCACGGGCGACCGCAAGATAGGTCGCGATTCCCGACTCAACTTAAGTTCGCCGCGAGAGTTGGGATAGAGGGGAGCACTCGCCTCGACCCGGATCGAATGCGCGAATGAGTGCGAATAACATTGCCGGGAAGTCTCGGTTTCCGGCACGCTGCACGTTCAACAGATCCCAATACTCGGCACCATTGATTACTGCCAACTAATTTGACTTTAAATCAGAAGGTTGGAGCGTGGTTGGGCGTGGTGTACAACCACCCATCTTGGCCCTCGACCCGGCGTAGGCTCAGATGAGGGGAATTAAAATTAGGCAGCATGTCCACGATAAAATCGGATAGCGGTGTTTCCCGTAAATCGGCACGGTCCTGCTCGCGCTTCACCAACTAATCCTTGCGAAAACCAACACGAAAGCATCAATGCGTCCATTTCGCGAAGGGGTATATACATCTTTTGCGCGTATTTAGTAACCCAGGGCTGGTTCATCCAGCACCGCTATGGGTGTCGGTTTCGACCAATTTGCAGGTAAAAAACCTGTAATTTACGATTATTTTCAAGGCCAATTTATAACAACCGATCTAATACGTGAACAAATTCACTAGTAACTTCTATATGAAAGAATTGTTTTAGCCTGCATAAACTATCGTTTATATTGATTATAAATATAAATTCCAGGAACAACTGATTATGGAATCCACTGCTACTCCCCCGGTTCAGCGCGATATCCCCATCGGTCTCCACGCAAGCGGCACGCGTCAGGAGTTCGACAGCATGGGTGAGGTCAAGGTGCCAGCCGACCGCTATTGGGGCGCCCAGACGCAGCGATCGCTGCAGCACTTTTCGATCGGCGGCGATCGGATGCCCAAGGCCATCTATCACGCCTATGGTTACGTCAAAAAGGCCTGCGCCCTGGTCAACCACGCCGCGGGCCGGCTGCCGGAGTGGAAGAAGGACGCGATCATCCGCGCCGCCGATGAGACTATTCAGGGCGAGCTCGACGATCACTATCCGCTGTTCGTCTGGCAGACCGGCTCCGGCACCCAGAGCAACATGAACGTGAACGAGGTGATCTCCAACCGGGCGATCCAGCTGCTCGGCGGAACCCTCGGCTCGCAGAAGCCGGTCAGCCCCAACGACGACGTCAACATGGGGCAGTCCTCTAACGATACCTTTCCTACGGCCATGCATATCGCGGCGGTCGAGGCCATCGATGACTTGCTGATCCCTCAAACGAGGAAGCTTGCGGAGACCATCGAAGGCAAGGCCGACGGCTGGATGAATGTGGTCAAGATCGGTCGCACCCATCTGGAGGACGCTGTGCCGCTTACTGTCGGGCAAGAATGGCATGGCTGGGCCGGGCAGCTCCGCGACGCCATCGCAGAGATCGAGACAAGCCGCGCAGGACTCTACCAGCTCGCGGTGGGCGGAACCGCGGTCGGCACCGGCCTCAATGCACCGAAGGGTTTTGCCAAGGATGTGGCCGCCAAGATCGCGGAGCTGACCGGCAAGCCGTTTGTCACCGCACCCAACAAGTTCGCGGCGCAGGGCTCGCTCGACGCCATGGTCCGCGCGCACAGCACGCTACGCAACCTGGCGGTCGCATTGATGAAGATCGCCAACGACATGCGCTGGCTGGCTTCTGGCCCACGCTGCGGCCTGGGCGAACTCAGGCTGCCGGCCAACGAGCCCGGCTCCTCCATCATGCCGGGCAAGGTCAATCCAACGCAATGCGAGGCGATAGTCATGATCTGCATCCAGGTGCTGGGCAACGACAGCGCCGTCGCCTTCGCCGGCAGTCAGGGCAATTTCGAGCTGAATGCGATGCGTCCCGTCATCATTAACAACTTTCTCCACTCGGTTCGTATCCTCACCGACGGCTGCGCGAAGTTTCGGGAATTCTCGGTGGAAGGCACTGAACTCTGCCTCGATAAAATCCAGCAATATGTCGATGACAGCGTCATGCTGGTCACCGCGCTCTCGCCGGTCATCGGTTATCAGAATGCAGCGCATATCGCGGAAAAGGCGATTGCCGAGGGGTTGACCCTGAAACAAGCTGCGCTTGCCTCCGGCAAGGTGGACGAGGCGCTCTTCGATAAACTGGTCCGGCCGATCGACATGGTCGGCAACGGCCTGGCTGGTGCGTGATGCCGGCAGACTGGACCTCTCCCGGCGACGTGGCGCATGTGTCACTGCGGTTCGGTCGACTGATGCTGCGCAACGGGGCCGACGCGGCGCTCGTGCAGGCGCGTGTTTCGACGCTTGCACGGTCGCTGGGCTACGACACGCAGCTTTTGGTCCTGGCTGAGGGCGTGCTCCTCACGCTTGAGGATGAGCATAGCTTCCGCACCAAGCTTGGCCACACCATATCGGGAATGGCCGTCAACATGAGCGCGCTTGCAGCACTTGACGACGTGGTCAGGAAGGCGCCGACAATGGTGCCGGACATAAGTGCGATTGACCGGCAGCTCGACGCTATCGAGCACGCCGGCAGTCATTATCCCCGCTGGCTGGTCGCGATCGGCATGGGACTGACCGCCGCCTCGCTGGCGCGGTTGTTCGGTGGCGCATGGCCTGTCGTTGCAGTGTCTGCGCTGGTCGGCATCGTCAACGTGCTGCTGCGCCAGCTTTTTGGCGAATGGTTGCTGAACCCGATCGTGTCTGCAGCGCTGGTCGCACTGGCGAGCGGGTTGATCGGGGCGCTTGCCATGAAGGCGTTTCCGGATACGCCGCCGACATTATGCCTCGTCGCAGCCGGTATGATTCTGGTGCCCGGCGTGCCGCTCATCAATGGTGTGCGCGAAACACTTGGTAGTCATTTGGGCACAGGCATCTCCCGCCTGATGATAGGCGTGATCACCGTTCTGGCCATTGCCTTTGGACTGTTCGTTGCGGCGGGCCTCGCAGGAGACACCTTGCCGGTGGGAGGTAACGCCGCGCCGCTGGCGGTCAGTGAGGATCTGCTGTTTTCCGCGTTGGCTGCCGGCGGTTTCGCGCTGCTCTTCAATGTGCCGGCGCGGGCAAGCTGGGCCTGCATCATCTGCGGCATGGCGGGCCACAGCCTGCGCACAGCGCTCGAACACATCGGCCTCAACTTGGCGGTCGGCTCTCTGGTTGGGGCCTTCGTGGCTGGTTTGCTCGCCCGCTTTTTCGCCCACTACTTCAAAGTCCCGGCGGTCACCTTTGCTTTCCCTGGGGTGGTGGCGATGATTCCGGGATCCTATGCCTTCCGTGCGGGCGTAGGTGGACTCGGCATTATGCATGCCGGCGCTGCCGCTCCGCCCGCGCTGATAGGCGAGACGATCGGACTCGCGGTCACCGCCATCCTGATGACAGCAGCGATCGCGATAGGGCTGTCATTGGCGCTCGCAGCACCGTTCATGACCACCGCCCCACAACCATCAAACCCAACAGGAGCTCAGCGATGATACGTTGCGTGCGGATATGGACCGGCGAGGATGGTAACTCGCTGTTCGAGGAAGGCAGCATCGACCTGGCCGACGGGATGCGTGGCGACTCGGTTGGCAAGGCCGTTCCGGTTCTCCAGCTGTCGTTCCAGGAAACGAGCTCGGGTGGATCGTACGAGTGGCATCAGGACCCGGCGCCGCGTTTCGTCATTACCCTTTCGGGCACACTCGAGTTCGAGACGAAATCGGGCGCGACCTTCACGATCCGCCCAGGCGACGTGCTCCTTGCGCAAGACAACAGCGGCACGGGCCACAAGTGGAGGCTGATCGGCGACGATCCCTGGCGCAGGGCCTACGTCGTTTACAAGGAGGGAGCCGACCTCTCCTTCAAGCCAGCTAAGATGGAGAAGAGAGGATGACCGCCTTATCGGAAAGCCCGGACGTCGTGCTCATCGGCGCCGGCATCATGAGCGCCACGCTGGGCACCCTGCTCAAAGAGCTGGATCCGACGCTCGATATTGTGATGTTCGAAACACTTCAGGATTGTGCGCAAGAAAGTTCCGAGGCCTGGAATAATGCCGGGACGGGCCATGCGGCAAATTGCGAGCTGAACTATACACCGCAGCGTTCTGACGGCAGCGTCGACATCTCCAAGGCATTGGAGGTCAATACCGAATTCGACTTGTCACGCCAGCTCTGGTCGCATCTCGTCGCCAGGGGTGCCATTCCCGATCCAAGCGCCTTCATCCACCCCTGTCCTCATATGAGCTTTGTGTGGGGGGACGAGAATGTCGCCTTTCTGCGCGAACGGTTCAAGGAGATGTCGGCGCACCATTGCTATCACGGCATGGAGTACAGCGAGGATCATCGCCAGATCGCTCAGTGGGTGCCGCTTGTGATGGAGGGGCGAGACAAGAGCCAACCCATCGCCGCCACCAGGATGATCACCGGCGCGGATGTCGACTACGGCGCCCTCACGCATCTCCTGGTTGGCCAATTGCAGGCTCAGCCCGGCTTTTCGGTCCGCTACAAGCACAAGGTGGTTGAGCTCACTCGGCTCGACGATGGGCGCTGGCGCGTGACGGTGGAGAATATCGAGACCGGCGCCCTATCGATCGTTTCGGCAAGGTTCGTATTCGTCGGCGCCGGTGGCGGCGCGCTGGAATTGCTGCAAAAATCCGGCATCCCTGAAGGGCACGGCTATGGTGGTTTTCCAGTGAGCGGCATCTGGCTGCGCTGCGACGTCGACGAGGTGAGCGCGCGCCATCATGCCAAGGTCTATGGCAAAGCCGCCCATGGCTCGCCGCCAATGTCCGTGCCGCATCTTGACACCCGCATCATCGCCGGCAAGCGGTCACTGCTCTTCGGGCCGTATGCCGGCTTTTCCACCAAGTTCCTGAAGCATGGCTCCTATTCAGACCTGTTCCGCTCGGTCAAGCCCGGCAACGTGCTACCAATGCTGGCGGTCGCCCGCGACGACTGGCAATTGAGCGAGTATTTGATCGGCCAAGTGCTGCAAACCGGGGCGCATCAGTTCGCAATGCTCGAGCAATTCTTCCCCAAAGCGAAGCGGCATCAGTGGCGGGAGGCAGTTGCCGGCCAGCGCGTGCAGATCATAAAGCCGGACGCGCAGCACACCGGTGTGCTCGAATTTGGCACCGAACTCGTCGCCAGCGCCGACAAGTCGTTGATTGCCCTGCTCGGCGCTTCGCCGGGCGCATCGACAGCCGCCTTCATTGCCGTCCAAGTGCTCGAGAAATGCTTTAGTGGCGAGTTGGTGACCGGCGGCTGGCTGGACCGGTTGAAGGCCATCATCCCGACCTACGGCATCGACCTTAGGCAGGATGCTGCCGCCTGCCGCGACATCCGCGCCCGCACCGCCAAAATCCTGAAGCTGGATAATGTCTGACACCGTGCGAGGCGGAATATGATCCGCGACGTTTCCTAGGAAGCGATGCCAATGGACGCCACTGCTTTGTTATTGTCGCGCATTCAGTTTGCGAGCACGGTTTCTTTCCACATCATCTTCCCTGCGTTCACCATCGGGCTAGCGGCTTGGCTGTGCGTACTGGAGGCACTCTGGCTGACGACCGAAAAGCCGGTCTATCGGCGCCTCTCGGATTTCTGGCGCAGCATCTTCGCGGTCGCGTTTGGCCTGGGCGTGGTTTCAGGCATCGTCATGGCCTTCCAATTCGGCACCAATTGGAGCGAACTTTCGCGCCGCACCGGCGCCATCCAGGGACCACTCCTGGGTTATGAAAGCTTCACCGCCTTCGCCTTGGAAGCCAGCTTCTTCGGCGTGACAATGTTCGGGCGCAACCGCGTGCCCAAATGGTTCTATCTCTTTTCCTGCCTGATGGTAGCGCTGGGAACGACGCTCTCCGCCTTCTGGATCACGCTCAACAACAGCTGGATGCAGTGGCCGGTCGGCTATCGCATTCTGCCCTCCGGCGTATTCGAGCCGACCGACTGGTCTGCAATCATCTTCAACCGCGTCGTCTGGGTACGTTTCTCGCACATGCTGCTCGCCGCTTACATTACGTCGGCCTTCTGCGTGGCGGCGACAGGAGCGTGGCACCTGCTGCGGGGCCAGTTCAAGGTGGAAGCGCGCACAATGATAGGCATGGCGCTGGGCCTGGCCGCAGTGTTGGTTCCTATGCAACTCGCTATCGGTCATCTGGTCGGCGACTATGTACACGACCTTCAGCCCACAAAATTCGCGGCGATTGAGGCGCGATGGGAGGATGAGCAGCCGGCTTCCGAAGTGCTGATTGCATGGCCGAACGAAGAGACCGAATCCAACGATTACGCGATAAGCATTCCTTATCTCGGCAGCCTGATTGGTTCGATGAGCCTGACCTCGAAGGAGGTAGGTCTCAAGAGCTTTCCGGTAGCCGATCGGCCGCCCGTGCTGATCCCCTTCTTCGCCTTCCGCGTCATGGTGGGATGCGGATTGCTGATGCTCATCTTGGCCTGGTATGGCGGCTTTCAAGTAGCCCGCCACCGTATCGAGCAGCGGCGTTGGTTGCTGTGGGCGATTTTCCTGTCGTTTCCGCTCGGTTTCATCGCCACGCTGACGGGCTGGTTCACCGCCGAGGTGGGCCGCCAACCCTGGACCGTCTTCGGCCAGATACGCACCGCCGATGCCGCCACGCCATTCCTCACTACTTCACAGGTCGCGACGACGCTGATTATCTTCGCCGTCGTATACAGCGTTATCTTTGCGGCAGGCACCGTCTTTATCTATCGCCTGCTGCGCCGGGGACCGGTGGCGGTGCCACCGCTGGGAATCGGCAAAACCAATCCCAAGCGCCCGCTCTCCATGTCCGGCAATGGCCTTGGCGACCCTGAGGCACAAACCATTCCGCTGACAAAGGTCGAGCCATGATCGAGTTCTGGACAGGTGCGCTGGCGCTGACCATCTTTCTCTATGTGTTGCTGGACGGCTTTGATCTCGGTGTTGGCATGCTTTTGGCACTGGCGCCGGACGAGAAGCGACGCCGTGACATGCTGGCGGCAATAGCGCCGGTGTGGGACGGTAATGAGACTTGGCTGGTTCTCAACGCGGCAATCCTGTTCGGCATTTTCCCGCTCGTCTATGCGACACTGCTTTCAGCCTTCTACCTGCCGCTGGTCGTGATGCTGACGGGGCTGATTTTGCGCGGCGTCTCCTTTGAATTTCGCAAGAACAGCATTCGCAGCCGACGATTGTGGGATTTCTGCTTCATCCTCGGTTCGCTTGTCGCCGCCTTCATCCAGGGTATGACAGTGGGTGCACTAGTTAAGGGGCTGCCGATCGTAGACGGTAGCTATGTTGGCGGTGTCTTCGGCTGGTTCTCGCCATTCGCCCTGCTTTGCGGGATCGGCCTGTGTCTCGGCTACGCCCTGCTCGGCGCGGGCTGGCTTGCCTACAAGACAAGAGGTGACGTCCAAGTGCTCGCTTTCCGTCTTTTGCCGCAATTGTTGGCGGGCGTGCTTGCGTTTCTGGTCGCTGCCTTCACTGCCGCGCTGTTTCTCCACCTCAGGGTCATGGACCGCTGGCTGGAGCAGCCGATTCTCTTCGTCTTTCCCTTAATCGGCGCACTTGCGTGCTGGGTGATGGTCGGGGCAATCTGGCGCCGACGCGAATTCGCGCCGTTCCTATGCGGGGTTACCATCTTTGCGGCTGCGTTCGGGACCCTTGCCGTTTCCTTCTATCCCTACATGATCCCATTTTCGATCACCATCGCAGAGGCGGCCGCGCCGCGCTCGAGCCAGACCTTCCTGTTTTGGGGCGCCGGGCTTGTGGTGCTACCCGTCACGCTTGCCTACACTTTGGTCGTCTATTTTCTATTCAGGGGAAAAGTCGCTGAGGATGACTCTTCTTATTGAGGCGTTCCGAGAAGCGGTGATCTGACCGAATTGGCCCACCAGACCTTTCCTGCGACCGCTTCGCCTCGGTGCCCATGTCACATTTCACGAGACAGCCAACCACGAAGTTGCTTGTCCCATTGATGGTAGATCCCGGCGACAACACTCAGACGGGTGTTTTCCTGCAACATAATCGTATGCAGATCGAGAACCCCGCCCCTCTACGGTGTCGCCCTCCCGGAAGTTCTCCTGAAACCACCAGGCGATCTGAGGATTGCCGCCGACTACCCTGACGGCGCCGGTCCGATTTGCCGACCTGTTGATCTTGGAGATCACGGGCTCGGCATCGTTGCTGAAACGGATACGGACGGAATCGCCTTCCTTGCCCAGGTGTCGACTGGCTTCTACGCCGGGGTTGAGGAAGCCCTTCCGGTAGGAAGTCGGCCTTAGCTGGATGGTAAAAGGCACCGGGGCAGGGGACGATGCCTTCGGCTCCGTCGGGATATCGAGGACGGGAGGGGAGATGGGGTTGTCGGTCTCGGTTTCCTCGGCCTCCTCGCGCTCCGCTTCTTCCGAAATGGGTCGGCCTTTCTCGCGGCCATTCCATGGCGGGTCGAATTCCCGGATCAGGTATAGCGCATTCGAGGCATCGACGAGAGCGTCGTTCGCGTCCGCGTTCTCTCGCGCCTTGACGTGAATAACGCCTTGACCTGATCAACGGGAACTGAGGGCGTCATCCCTATGTGAACGGCAACGGCCGCGGGGTGCACGCGCCGGCGGATTTACGCCCGTGCCCCCGTTCCTGAATCGGGTGGTCCTCGTCGACCAGGATACGCGCGGCCGCGCCATCCAGGTCCTCGTATTGCCCGTCGCGCAGCGACCAGAGGAAGGTCGCGAGCGCGGCTATGCCCATGAGAATGGCGATCGGGATCAGCCAGACGAGATAACTCATGAGGTAACCTCAACCAGTTTCGGTGCACGCAAATCGCTTGGCGTCTGCTCCCCGTTATGCAGCCTAAGCGCGTTGGCGACGACGATGATGGAGGAAGAGGACATGGCGACGGCTGCGATCAGCGGCGTTACATGGCCGGCCAGCGCCAGCGGCAGAACGGCGATGTTGTAGGTCACTGCCAGCGCGAGGTTCTGACGCACCAGCACCGCCGCGCGCCGGGCGGTCGCCAGCGCGGCCGGAACGGCGCTTAAGCCTCCGTTGAAGAATACCATGTCGGCGGCATTGCGCCCCACCTCCGCCGCGGTTCCCGGTGCCATGGAGACATATGCGGCGGCCAGCGCCGGCGCATCGTTCAAGCCGTCGCCCACCATCAGGACCTTGCGGCCCTGCCGGCGCAGTTCTTCCAGCCGCGCCACCTTCTCCGCCGGCAGCATCGAAGCCCTGTAAGTCTCGATGCCGAGGTCGCGGGCGGTGGCGGCAACCGCCTGTTCGCTGTCGCCCGACAGCATTTCCACGGCGATGCCGCGTTCCAGAAGCGCGCGGACGGAGCCTTTGGCATCGGCACGCGGCGTATCGGTGAAGGAGAATGTCCCGAGGGGAGCACCATCGCGCGACAACGCGCTCATGCCCCTCTCGCCTTCCGACGGCACATCCGCGCCGATCCAGGAATGCCGTCCCAGGCGGTAATACGAACCGTTTATCCTGCCTTCGATGCCGAGACCCGGATGCTCGGCGAAATCTTCCACCGGCAGGTCCTTGCCCGCCGGATCAAGCCGCGCGACAGCGCATGCGGCAGGGTGGCGAGAGTGCGCCGCAAGGGCTGCGGCGGCGGTGAGGTCGCGCTTTGCCACGGTAGAGGCGGCGACCCGCAGGTCGCCCAGCGTCAGCGTGCCGGTCTTGTCGAAGACGGCCGTGTCGATCTCGGCCAGCCGCTCGAGCGCGCTGCCTTCCTTAAGCGCGATGCCGCGCTCGAAGAGCCGGCGTGCCGCCATCACCTGCACCATCGGGACGGCGAGTCCCAGGGCACAGGGGCAGGTGATGATCAGCACCGACACCGCGACGGTGAGCGCGCGGTGCCAATCGCCGGTCGCCGCGATCCAGCCGGCGAAGGCGGCAAAGGCCAGGGTATGGATGACCGGCGAATAGAGGCCTGCTGCGCGATCGGCGATCCGGCGATAGCGCGAACGGCCGGCCTCGGCCGCTTCCATCATGCGCATCATCTCGGCAAGGAAGGAATCCTCGGCCTTTCTCTCGGCGCGGACGGTCAGTGAGCCATTCAGGTTCAGCATGCCGGCGCTGACCGCATCGCCCGGAGCGATGGCGACGGGCTCGGCTTCGCCGGTGACGAGCTGAGCGTCCAGCTCGCCGCTACCGTGCATGACCGTTCCGTCGAGCGGGATGCGCTCGCCCGGAGCGATGAGCAGCGTCTCGCCCGGTGCGATTTCCCGCACGTCCTTGTAGTGGCGCGCCCCGTCTGCCGACACCGTCACTGCGCCACGCGGCATGATGCGCGCCAATCCCACGATGGCGGTTTTGGCCTTGCGCCGCATCATATGGTCGAGCGTGCGGCCGACGAGCAGGAAGAAGGTGAGCGAGACCACGGCGTCGAAATAGGCGTGTGGCGCGTTCGACAGCGTGTCATGCAGACTGAGCGCGAGCGTGAGCAGGATTCCCACGGAGATCGGCACGTCCATATTGGTTCGCCGCGCCTTGAGCGCCGACCAGGCGGAGGCGAAGAAGATGCGGCCCGAATAGGCGATCGCCGGAAGCGCCAGCAGTGCGGAGACGAGATGGAAGGCGTGGCGGGTTTCGGCATCCGAGCCCGACCAGACGGAAACCGAGAGCAGCATGATGTTCATGGCCGCAAAGCCCGCCACGGCGGTGGCGCGCAGGAGACGGCCGAATTCCGGATCGTCGTCCGACTGGTCGTGCGTGTAGAGCGTGGCATCATAGCCGGCCCGAGCCAAGGCGCTGAAGAAAGGCGGCACCGCGCCGTCCTTCCGCCATTGCACCGAAACGCGCCGGGTGGAGAGGTTGAGTCTTGCGGTTTCCACGCCAGGCAGTGAGAGGAGCGCCTGCTCGATCGCCTTGATGCAGGCGCCGCAATGGGCCGCCGGCACGGACAAATCCGTCTGCATTAGGGTCTCGGAAAGCGCGCGGCTGGAAAGGCGCACCTCGTCCTCGGCAGGCCAGCGAGTGGCGAGGTCCGCCGGCGCGATTTCAGCTCCCGGGGCGCAGCAGCCAGCCACAGCTCAACTCCGGCCGACTGCCGCGTAGGCGTGCCAAGTGGCATGGCCCAGAAGCGGAAAGATAACGACAAGGCCGAGAAGCCCGGTGGCAATGGCGATCAGGAACAACGCCAGCACGATACCGCCCCACATCAGCATGACCGGCAGGTTGTTCCACACCAGCGCCATGCTGGTGCCCATGGCTGTCAGCGCATCGGTGCGCCGGTCGACCAGCATGGGGATGGCGAATATGCTGATGGCGAAGGAGAAAGCCGCGAAAAGCCCGCCAATGATCGTGCCGGTGAACAACATTGCACAGCCGATGGGCGTGAGAAAGAGCATCGGCGCGATCTGGTCGAGGCCGGGGAAGGGCCGATAGCCGAAGAAGAGCGCGTAGACGAGGACGGCCGCGCGCATCCAGAAGACCATGAGCAAAGCCAGGATCAGTCCGACGAAGAAGATCTGGCCGCCCGAGCGCACGGGGACGAGGAGGACATGCCTGAGGCCGAGTGGCTCGCCGGCCGCCAGCCTGCGGCTCTTCTCGTAGGTGCCGATGGCAATCAGCGGCCCGAGGATCATGAAGCCGGAGAGCGCAGGAAACAGGATGTGGTCCCAGCCGGCGGCGAACATCACCGCGAGGGTAAGCGCCGACAAGGCGAGCAAGCCGAAGCCGTAGACGAGGCTCAGTCCCGGCCTTGCGGTGAAATCCCGCCAACCGGCCTCCAGCCAGCGAAACGCTTCGGAGAGCGGGAAATAGCGACTGCGGATCGCCGGTACTGCGGCTTCAAAATCGTTTGCGTGGATATCATTCGCCATGTTTCTCGCTCTTTTCTCCGCTCTCAGCAGGCGGAATTCGCGGCACTGAGCTGTCCGGGCCGCGCTTCGTCCGGCATCTTGATGTGGTCGACGCATTCGGGTTGCGCTTCGAGCGCGACATAGAGGAGATGCGCATTTGCGCCGACGAAGAGGAGCAGGGCGGCGGTCACACCGGCCAGCACCCATAGCTTCGTTCCCGATTGGCGCGCGGCATTCCTCATGGCGCCGTCTCCGCCTGCCTGCCGACGATCTCCGTCACGTAAATTGCCAGGATCTTCCGGTCGATCTCGCTGAGCCGGTCCTCCCAGTAAGGCATATGGCCTTGCCGCCCTTGCGAAATGGTGCGGATCAGCGAAGCCCGATCGCTGCTGGTGAGCCAGGAATCATCCATGAGATCGGGCACGCCCATGGCCGGATCGCCGCGTCCGCCCTCGCCGTGGCATGCGGCGCAGTTCTGGGCAAAGAGCTGCCGCCCTTCCTCCACGCCCTTGGCATCCAG
>Ga0182749_1002052_pt1 | contig 15101 bp, 13 predicted proteins | sample eDN3rd37CKraftMG_FD_128875 | JGI IMG/M metagenome (GOLD analysis project Ga0182749, IMG submission 128875) | Enriched Miracle-Growth compost microbial communities from Emeryville, California, USA - eDNA 3rd pass 37_C Kraft MG (version 2) (version 2) ...
CGCTCAAAAGAATGGCCATGGAAGAAGAGCCAGGCACACCGAAGGCGATGGTGGGCACCAGCGCGCCGGCAGTAATGGCATTGTTGGCCGATTCAGGCGCGATCACGCCGCGCACGTCGCCCTTTCCAAAAGTCTTCTTGCCATCCTTCACGGTCTGCGACGCCCAGCCATAGGCGATCCAGTCCACCACCGTGGAGCCCAGCCCGGGAATGGCGCCGACGCCCGCTCCGATGACGCCGCCGCGCACCGCCAGCCACCAGTTTTCCGCCACGTCCTTCAGGCCTCGAATGACGCCGGAGCGGGTGTCGTATTTGGACTCCGAAGCAATCGCAGTGCGGCTGATCGCCATGTCGGCCAACTCCGGCAGCGCGAAAAGGCCGAGAACAAGAGGTACGATCGGCAGCCCATCCCAGAGATAATAGGTGCCCATGGTGAAGCGCAGGATGCCCGTCTGCGGATCCGTGCCGATCATTGAGATAAGCACGCCGACCCCTGCAACGACGAGGCCGCGCAGCGGTGAGGTGCCGGAAAGGACGGCGACCATGGCTATGCCGAAGACGGCAAAGCCAAGCATTTCCGGCGAGCCGATGTTGAGCATTACCGGACGCAGGACTGGAATGGCGAAGGCGAGGAGCATGGCTCCGACGATGCCGCCGAGGAGCGATGACATATAGGCCGCACTAAGCGCCCTGCCCGCCTCTCCACGCTTGGCCATGGGATTGCCGTCCATGATGGTGGCCTGCGCTCCCGCAGAGCCGGGCACACCGAAGAGGACCGCCGGGATGGTGTCGCCCGTGCCCACCACTGCCGACATGCCGAGCAGCATCGCAAAGGCCGCGTAGGAGTCCATCGTAAAGGTGAACGGCAATAGCAGCGCCATCCCCACGAGCCCCCCGATTCCCGGCACGATGCCGAGGAACAGGCCGAGGAAAACGCCCAGCGAAAGCATCATCAGCCGGAACGGGTCCATCAGCGTTATGAACGCATCGGCGGCTGCATCAAGCAGACTGATTTCCATTGTCTATAGTGCCTTTTTACGGTCCCGGCCGGTAGCTTTCTGCGTCCGGGTCCCAATTTCCTGCGTTCAAACACAAGGGCAGTTTTGGCGTCGCAGAGGCGCAACCCGCGCCTCAAGGAGGGCGGCGCGTGAAACGCCATGGCAGACGCCGCGCGGCCGGCGGACAGTCCCTAAAGCGAGCGGAACAACAGGTAGCCATTGTGCTGCTCGAACGTTGCGCCGCGCCCCCCTTCGGGCAAAAGTGGATTGAGATCGATTGCCAGCAGGTTGCCCCGGTAGACTTCCCGCTGCACGTCAGGATCATTGGGATCGATGGGCATGCCATCAAGAAAAATGCCCTCGATCCGGTACTGCAGGCTCTCAGGCCCAGTCCGCTCCATCTGCCCGATCGTCAAGAGGTGATAGGTGCCGATGGCCGTTTGCATCCGCCCGGCGAAATTGACGTGATCGGCACGGATGTAGAAGCGCGCATCCTCGACGAAAGGAAAAGCATCTCCACCGACGAGCGTATTGAGCACCTCCTCGCGCAGTTCCCAGCCTTGAGGCGCCTCCGCGGCCGGCTGGACAACGCCCGCTATGCGCTCGGCAATCCGTTTCGATGCCCAATCGAAATAGGAAATGAAAGTGGTAGGCCGCAGGCTCTCCCATGCTTCCGCGATTTCGTAGGCGACATAAGGCTCGCCGAAGGGCGACACCATATCCTCGGGAATCTCGCCAAGCCGCTCGTCGCGCGCAGCCGCGGATTGCTCGTATGCCTTGAGCAGGTCGTCATAGCGGGTAAGCGTCTGCTCCTTGAATTGGATGTCCGAATAGGCTTCCTCCAGCCGCGTGAGCGCCAAAAGGTCGTCGTCCAGGCGCTTCTCCAGAAGCTCGATGCTGGCAAGCACGTCGATTGGGTTCTGCGCCCCCGTCCACAGCGCGCCGACAGCGCTGCCGGCGTAGACGTCATAGAAGCGCAGCCGACGCACCACCGACTCCGCCTGCGCCGAATAGGCCGCGCGCGCCGCCTCGATCTCGGGCCGGATCTCTGCAATGCGCTCAGCCGAGTTGTCCAGTTGCTGGCGTAGGAGGCGCGTGGTCGCGGTCGGCTCGCCGATATCCTGTACGAAGTAGGCGAAGACACCGGTCAGGTGCGCCAGCGCCGAGGTGGTGGCACCGGCCGTCACCACCATGATCGCGATGAGAGTCCATAAACGACGAGCCATCATTGCGCTCCCGCCCCGATTGTCCGCTGTGTGGCCAGCCCGCCGCCAAGCAAGCCGAGCACGGGCCCCATGACCAGAACAATGCCGATGACGAGCGTGGGGGATTGAAGTTGGTCGGCGGCAAAAGGCACGAGCCCCGTGATGACGCGCTGGATCCGGTCGCCCGCATAGAGAAAGGCTGCTCCGGCGATGACGGATGCGAACGTGCCGAGCAGCAGGGCCTCCACGAGGAACTGGGAGCGGATGCCCCAGGGCGACACTCCAACCCAGCGCTGGATTTCAATTTCCCCCTCCCGGTTCAGGATAGCGAGATGCATAGCTGTGACGCTCATGAGCACGGCGACGAAAAGGAAGCCGGCGATGAGGATGGTGCCGACCCGCTGCAATCCCGTAGCGATCTGGTAGAGCGATTGCGCAAAGCCCTGGCCCCAGACCACCTCCCCGACGCCATCCATTTCACGCAGGCTCATTACTACCTCGTCGGCACGACCGGGGTCGGCAAGACGAAGCGACAGGCTGTCGGCGAAGGCATCCGGCGGAAGCGCGCGGAGCAGCGCCTCGCGCCCGAAGACAGGCGTCAGCTGATCATAGACGGATGCCCCGGAGACAAGCTCCGCGCCTTCCACGCCGGGAAAATCCTCCAACGAGGAAAGGAGCGACTGTGCCGCCACGCCCTCTTCCGGAAAAACACGCACCTGGACCTGACGCTCCAGAAGCAAGGCGATGCGGCCGATATTTGCGTTGAGCCAGAGGAAGCTGCCGAACATCAAAAGCGTGAGCGTGATCAGGATCACAGTGGCCACGCTTGCCCACACGTTTCGCGCGATCCCCTCCCGCGCATCGCGCAGTCGATAGAAGAGCGCCCAGGATCTCATGTTCCAGTCCCCTCCATTGCCCAATACCCCCCGATTTCATCGCGCACGACTCGTCCATGCTCCAGCCGCACGACGCGCTTCTGCATGCGGTCGACGATCTCCACGGCATGGGTGGCGAATAGGATCGTGGTGTTGCGCTCCCGGTGAACGTTCTCGAAGATTTTCAGCACGATCTCGCTGTTGGCCGGATCGAGGTCGCCTGTGGGCTCGTCGGCGATCAAGAGCTTCGGCTGATTGATCAGCGAGCGGCCTACGGCGATCCGCTGCTGCTCCCCACCGGAGAGTTCGGAAGGCAGCCGCGAGCCTTTGTCCTTGAGGCCAACCAGTTCCAGAATTTCCAGCGTGCGCCGCCGCACCTCGCTGGGCGCGACGCCCAGCACCTCTGCCCCATAGGCGATATTCTCATGGGCCGTCTTCCGTGGCAGCAGGCGGAAGGACTGGAAGACAATGCCCATTCCCCGCCTGAGGCGGCTGCCGGAGATTTTCGCCACATCCTCGCCGCCCACCAACACCCGCCCGCGATCTGGTATCTCCTCCTTGTAGAGAAGTTTCAGCAGCGTCGTCTTGCCCATGCCCGAAGCGCCGACCAGAAAGACCCACTCTCCCGGGCGGATATTGAGGGAGACATCCTTGAGGGCAGAAAAGCCCGCCGGCCGGTATTCCTTGGCGACGTTCTCGATAACGATGTCCACGGCGACCTCCTTCTCTTCAGGGCGTGCGCCGCTTGCGCGCAAAGAGAACCACCCCCAGCACCAGGACCCCGGCGACAAGGCCGTAAAAGAGCGGACTGCTCGCGATGCTCTTGGTTTGCGCGGCCTGGGTCCGCTGCTCAGCACCCGTTTCCCCGGACGCGGCGGGAGCCGCCATCGACTCCGCCTCCAGATAGACCCAAAGCGTCTGCCCATTGAAGGTTCGGGTAAAAGAGCGACTGATGATGCGGCCTTGCCAGGCGAGCAGGTCCGTCGGTCCGTTCGCCACCCGTACGTGCTGGTACGCCGGCGCGGTCATCTCACCTATGGTGATGAAATACGCATTGTCGCCATCGGCGGTTCGCTCGGACCTGACCTCGCGGATTTCGCCTGTCGGCCCCTCTAAGACGCCCGCGCGCGCAAGCAGGGTGCTGCCGTCCATAGGCGTTGCCAAGTGCTCTGCAAGAAAGGTCGCCGCGGCGGCTTTGGTCGGCGTTTCTCCCGCCACCTCAACCTTCACCTGCTCCCCAAAGAACGCTGCGGAGAGCTCGCCTAAAGTGGCCTCGCCGTTGAGAGATTGGACCTTGCCGGCGCCAAACGCAGCTTGCGCCAGCGCGTCGGTATCGGGCGTCTCGCCCCCCTCTCCGAGCCCCTCGGCCAGTGCGACCCACGAAGCAAGATCGCGGCGGCTGAGCGGCCGGTCCGGCTCGAACACCGGCGTCTCGGGTATGAGGCCTGCTGCAGCTAAAAGGACGATATCAAAGCGCGCATCGGAGAATTCGATGTCGGGAAACTGGGTCTCCTCGTTCTTTACATGGGCTAGCGCTTCGGCTGGCAAGGCTATCAGCAGAACCGTCACAAGCGACACAATCAAATTCAGTCCCATATGCCATCTCCTCGATCGCCATCCGGTCTGCGCTGGCGGTATCGAGGCGACGCGCCCCTGCGGCGCGGCGCCTCTTCTTGGCTTTTCAGTGACGGTGCGCCTCTTCCGCTGAGGCATTCGCATCGGGGGCATCGGCCTCGAGATAGGTCCAGTAGGTCTTGCCATCGATTTCGCGGATCAAGCTGCGCTGGACCGAGCGGCCAGCCCACGTCTTGAGATCTGTCTGCCCATTGGCGACCCTGATGTGGGCGTGAGCGATTGCGGTCAGGTCGCCGATGGTCATGGTATACGCGGTGCCGCCGCTGGTGGTCGTTTCACTCTTCAGGTCCGTCACCACACCAACCGGGCCTTCGGCGAATCCTTTGCTTTCGAGCAGAGTCTTGCCGTTTATCGGCGTCTTGAGATTGGCGACGATGAACTGTACCGCCTCGGCTTTGGTCGGCGCTCTGTCATCAGCCGGCGCCTGCACTTGGCCAGCGAAAAACGCCGCAGCAACGTCGGCGAAATCTGCAGCGCCTTCAATCGACTCCACCTTGCTGGCATCGAACGCCGCCTTGGCGAGATCGGCAACGTCGGCGGTCTCGTGGCCGTGGCCTTCCGCCAAACCCTCTGATGACGCTACCCAGGCCGCCAATTCCGCCTTGGTGAGAGGCGCTTCGGGTTCGAAAGCCGGTGCTTCGGGCAGTATCCCCAGCGACGACACAAGCATGATGTCCAATTTGGCGTCGGAGTCGGCAATGTCGGAATACCGTGTCCTTTCATTCGTAACATGTGCGAGGGCCGCACCAGGCAAGGCCAGCGCTAGCGCGACCGAAAGCGATATCGCAAGTTTGAGGTTCATGAACTCTCTCCTTCAGGGCCGTGTCCGAGCTTGGGGACTGAGATATCGTGGCCGAAATTGAGGGTGCACAGCGCCAGAAGGGCCAGCGCCACCCTCATTCTGCTCGCCAGTCGCGCGCTCCGGTTCACCTCGGCACCGCTTCGCCTGGCGCAAGCTTGGCGATCGATGCCTCAACCTGCTGCCGCACGCCTTCGTCGGTATCGGACCGCGCCGATTGGAGTGCCTCCAGCGCTCCTGGAGTGCCGAGGAGGCCAAGCGCGACGGCCGCTGCCTTCCGCACCTCTGCTGTGTCGTCCGACAGAGCTGCTGCCAGTGTCGGAACCGCTGCGGCGTCCCGAAGACGCCCAAGCGAGAGCGCGGCCATCCCCCGCACCTGCCAGTTTTCGTCCTTGAGGGCGGTGGCGAGAGCCGGCCCGACGCGCTGCGGATCGCCGCCTATGACGCCCAAGGCGCGCAGCACGGCCCAGCGCACAGTCCAACCGGTCTCCATCAGCACGTTGGTGACCGACGGTCCGATATCGACGACGCGGCACCTGCCGGGGGTGCCGCCGAGAACATCAAGCATGGCGGGAACGACGTCGCGCGCTGCAGGCCCCATACCCTCCAGGGCAAAAGCCGCGGCCTCGCACACACGCGAATCTTCATCCTTGAGGGCAGTAGCAAGAACAGGGGCTGCTTCGTGTGCGTCTGCGCCTATGTTTGCAAGCGCGCGCGCCGCGGCCCAGCGCACCCGCCAGGCGCTGTCTTCCAATGCCTTCGACAGAACGGGAACGGTCTCAGCGGAACCGATTGCCCGCAACGCCCACGCCGCCTCCCACCGCACGCGCTCCTCCTTATCCTCCATAGCGCCAGCTAGCCCATCCACGGCGGGGGCTGCATCCCCACCCATCAGGGCAAGCGCGCGCGCCGCGTTCCACCGCATATGCGGGAAAGAATCCTGGAGCGCCTCGGAAAGCGCCGGGACTGCTGGCGCGCCGATCTGGGCAAGAGCCTCCACGGCGGCCTCCGCAACCTCGGGCTCGTGAAACTGAGCCGTCTCAACGAGGCTGGGCACCGCCTCGGCCGCTTTGGGGCCAATACGGCCGATAGCGAAGGCCGCGGCGGCACTCACCTCCCAATGCGTGTCCTCCTGGAGGAGAGTGATCAGCCGCTGCAGGTCGATCTCGTTCTGCGGCGCAAGCTCCGCCAGCGCCATCACAGCGGAGTGGCGAACCTGCCAGTCCTCGCTCTCCAAGCCAGCCACAATCGGCTCAATGGTTTCGCCGGATACCTCTCCGAGGAACGCGAAGGCATGTGCGGCCTCCTCCCGCACGATCCAGTCGGGATCGCTCAGCGCCGCTGCCAAAACCTGGGCCACCTGATCGCCTTTCGGCTGAAGCAGCCGTAAGCCACGCACCGCAGCGCGGCGCACGCCCACATCGTCGTCCCGCGCAGCTTCAAGAAGGGCGGGAACGGCATCCGGTGGAGCAGCACTGCCGAGACGGGCGATCCCTTCCGCCGCCTCCTTCCGCGCCAGGGCGAGCGGATGATTGCTGAGCCGGTGCACAAGGTCCCCCGAGCCGGACGACTCCTCCGCTTCTGCCAAGAGCACTGGCAGCAGGAGAAGGGCGAGAATTGCACCAAACCTTTTCATCGTCCTGTCACGGGTCCGAGCGGCATCTACATGCCGGAAAAAATTCGACCCTTCTCCTCCTCGTTGTCCGGATGCCTGGCGCAGTAGAACGGATATTCTCCGGAGGTAAACGACGCCGCCCAGCGCCCACCGGGCTCGATCATCTCTGTCAGCACGTTTGCTGCCAGGTCGTTGTTGGGATCAGGTGTGAGATAGATAAAATGCTTTTCCGTCGCCTCCTGGTTCTCGAAGACGACCACCGTATTCGGCGTGACACGTATCTCCTTCGTATCGGTCTCGCCATCCTTTATGCCGATCACGACCACTTCGCGCCGCGCCTTGAGCTGCTCGAACTGCTTGTCGTTTATCAGGCCGAGGGCGTTGACCTCGGTAAGGACGGAATCGTCGATAGCATAGCTGGCTTGGACGTTAAGCCCGCACGCTGCGAATCCAATCACCGCCAGCAAGCGAAGCCACATCCCAAAGGTCCTACCGGTCATGGCTCCGCCCTCGATATACCCTTGCCCCCACCCGCCCCGCACTTCCTCACAACCATTGCCGATACGTGCTCCTCATTCGCGCTAAAAACTTGGGCGGAGCCGCAAGAGCAGCATGCCGGCGAGCGCAAGCGTTGCCGGTATCAGGAAAATCCAGCCAATGTCGCGATGCTGCCTGCTGCCGCCTTCGAACCCGCCCTCCACGGGCGTCAATCCCTGCTGGCGAAGGTACTGGACGACCTTGTCCGTCTCACTCTCTACGGCAAAGACGCCGCCCGTTTCCTGAGCGATGTACTCCAATATATCCGCGCGCATGGGGATGGAGACCACTTCCCCGCCGATTCTGATATACTCGTCCTTGCAGGTCTCTCGCTCTTCCTCCGGGATAGGCGTCCTGCCGGAATTGCCGATGCCCACGGCCACGACGCCCACGCCGGCCTTCACCAGTTCGTCAATTGGCTGGCGCAGACTGCGCATATAGTCGCCCTGGATATGGCCGTCGCTCAAAAGTACGACCTGCCGCACATTGCCGAAAATCTCCGGCAGGGCCGTTTTCTTGGCCGCGACGACGGAGAGAGCGTTGCCGATATCGGTGGCCGTTGCCTCGTAGGTAAGCCCGACGAAGAGGCCGTTCTCGATCACCTCGTCGAGATAGGCGTGATCGTAGGTCATCTGCGATACCGGAAAGGCAAAGCGGTCCGCCGCAACGATGCCGAACCGCCCCTCGGGCACCGCGGCAAGCACTGTCCGCATCACGCTTTTCGCGCGTTCGAGAAAGCTCGGCTCGGTACATGAAAAGCGCGCATTCATGCTGCGCGAGACGTCGGCGACGAAAAGGTAATCCCCGGTGTTGGGCGTTTGCAGATAGGGCCGTGCACCGATAATTGCGAGGGATGCCAGCAGGATCGCCACCAGCCCCAGGCGGACGAATGAGAACCAGCGCCCAGGGGGGCGGCTCTTGAAAGCCCGGGCAATCTTCAGCGTCTGCTGGTCGGCCCTCCACACGTGCCACAAAAGTAGCGGTAGGAAGAGGAGCGTCAGCAACGCGGCGGGGAACTCGAAGCCCATATCTATCGTCCCGCATTTCCTGTCTGGGCTTCGTGGAACTTGCCTTCCAGGAAGAAAACGACCAGGCCGGCAATGACGACAAGGACAAGCGAGAGAAGCCAGCGGAGATCCGTCTCGAATTCACGCTGGTCCGACGGGGAAAGTGGGGATTCCTCCAGCTCCGCGACAACCCGGTACGCTTCTTGGATCTCATTCGGCGAGTCGGCGCGGAAGATCCGGAAGCCTGGATCTTCCGGAAATCGCTCGGACAGGCGCTGCGCCACCTCGTCCGAAATACCCACGCCGATCGTATAGAGGCGGATGCCATCGTCGCGTAGGTTGCGGGCAGCCACGCTCATGTTCTCAAGGTCATCTTCCGCGTCCGAGATCATGACGACGGCTCCGCCCCTCACCCCCTTCTGACGAGCGATCACCTCCCGCGCGAGTCCCAGCGCTTTGTCGATGTTCGTGAGCGAGGAGAAGCCCTGCAGCTGGGAGACCTCGCCGCGGCCGATGTTCTCATGCAGGACTTCCAGGAACCGCGTGTCCGTCTCGACCGTCGGCCAGCGAGCAAGGAAGGGCTCCGTGCTGAAGAGGATCAGGCCGAGACGCTCCCCCTTGAAGCGTTCGACGAAAGCCATCAACGCCTCCCGCGCCGCCACGAAGCGCGGCTTCGCATCTTCCGGTATCGCTGTAGCCCCGGTCCGTGCCTGCCCCGGCAGGTAGACGTTCTTCTCCGCACCCATCGGCACACTCATTGACCGCGATATGTCCATGAGCATGAGGATGTTCTTGTGGCTCGCCTGCGCATTGGCGGAGAACAACGGCCGTGTCGAGTGCAAAACCGGTCCGGCCCAGAGCAGGGCGACTCCCAGCGCGAGCACAGCCCAGAGAGCGGCGCGCGCCCATTTCTTGCGTCGGCTGGAAAGCTCCGTCTCTTCGCGGAGATATTCGAGCCCGGTCAACGCCACTGGTCCGCCGGCTCCCTTGCCCCATAACTGCCAGGCAAGCAGCCCGAACATGGGAACGAGCAGCAGGAGCCCCACCGGCCAGGCGAAACTCAGGGAATGCCAGATGGTTGGACTTTCATTCACGATCGTCCGCTCCTCAAAACTTCTCGAGGACAAGGTAGTTGCTGTTGTCTTTGCCCTTGTCCGGCTCTTTGAATTTCTCCGGCATCTTCATCTGCAGCACGTCGACTATGGCCTCGCCTTGGGCGGAAGGCAGCGCGGAAGCCTGCGCGAAAAGGTCCTCCACGGCCTTTGAAACGGCCCTGTAGCGCTTGCCGACGAGCTCCAGGTTTTTACGGATATCCTCGTCATCGCGGTCGGTGCGGACAGCGTCCTTGAGTTCGCGCTCCGCCTCACCAAGCGCGATCTCCGCCTGAAGAAGCGTGTCGATCGATTCTTGGCTGTCGAGGAAGGAGATGATCGGCTCCTCGTCCTGGAAAACCGCGTTAAGTAGCTCTGCCGGGCTGAAATCGCCCGTTGCAAAGCCAAGACCAGCCCTGGTAGTGCCGGCATTATAGAGGGCAGCCGCCTTGACGGGTTCCGTCTCGATCCGATCGACGATTTGCGTGAAGGACAGCACCTGCTCTCTGCTCTCCTCCTGCGCGGCAGCCGATCGCACGGCTTCGTTGTACCGCAGGATGTCGGGAGAGACCCAGAAGCGCGGTACGGCCGCGAGAACGAGCATCACCGCCGCCAGCGCCACAGCCGCACCGCTGGCCCCAAGGAGATGGGGCTGTTGCCTCAGCCGTATCCACGCCGATGGCTCGTTCTCCCTCTTCATCCGCTCTTCGTCAACGAGCGGCGAGAGCATCCCGTCGAGGACTTTGACCATCCTGCCCATATCCTGACGCGAAGGCTCGTTGCGGCGGTAGATCTTGCTCAGGATGCGTCGTCCTACCGCTGTCGCCTTCGCCCAGCCCGAGGGTTCAGAGGGGGCGGCACCCGCCCAGAACGAGCGTGGATCGATGCGCGCGCGCAATTGCAGGAGCCGCGTGAAAATCTTCTCGCATCGCAAAAGGAAATCACGGCTGCTGAGTTGCTCCTGCTTGAGGTCGTGGAGTTCCTGCCAGAGACGCTCCGGCTCCGAGAGTTCCACCACAGCGCGCCGGCGCGTCCTTCTCCAGAGGTAGAAGGCGGAGAAGCCAAGGATGGCCAAGGCACCGGTAGTCATGACGCCGCGCCGCAGCCCGGATTGCTCTGCGATGGACCCCTTGGCTGGACGCAGCGGGACATCGGCAACGTCCGAGGGATAGTAGCTCGCGATGTGGATGGGAGGGCGGACGTACCGCATCATCTGCCGTTCCCGGCGAGCGCCCCCCTCTTGCTCCTCGGCGCGAGTGTTTTCGGAATAAAAGACTTCGATCGGCTCAAGTGCGTAGGTCGTGCCGGGCAGCACGTCCACGCCCTGCAGCACGAAATCGAGCACGAACTCGTTTACACCGTCCGCAAGCGCCGTCTCGCTGGAACGGACCTCAAGCGTCTCGAAGGGATAGAAATCCGCGCTTCTCCTGACAAGATCAAGATCCGGAGTCACCTGCTCCGGCCGATATTGGATTCGCATCTGGTAATCGACGGGTTCTCCCACCATGTAGCTGTCGCGGCTGGTGTGCCCCCAGAGCTGGATCGCGGTGTTGTCCGCCAAGCGCTCGGGACGGGGCCGGTCGAAAGAGAAAAGGCCGCTCGGCCAGCCGGCCACCGAGACGCCGACCACCGCAACGCAGATCAAGCTGACGAGCACGGTCGCCAGAACCAAGAAGGAAAGCGGGCGCTCCCGCACGATCGTAAACGAGCCTTTCACGCTCTCACCTTCGTTTCCGCTGCCGGAAGAATCGGTCAATCCGCTTGCCGACGTCCTGGACATTTGCGCTGTCCAGGTGAATGCACCTGAGCCCCCAGCGGCCGAGCGATCTCTTGAGGCTTTCGAAGCGCTCGCTGTGGAGCGTACGGATTTCCCTGGCGCGCTCGGCGGAAATCCAGATCTCTTCGCGCCGCCGCGTCTCAGGATTCTCGAAGGAAATGAAGCTTCCCCTGAGCAAGGCCGGGAAGGAATATTCGAGCTCATCCTGCACGACGACGGGCACGAAGTCGTAGCGTCGGACCATCTTCCAAAGCTCGTTCAATTCCACGAGCTCGCCGCGTTCCTGCAGGAAATCCGAGCAATAGACGAGGATCGCATTGGCGGGCAGGACCTGGTCGAGGGGGACCGGTTTGCCTCCAAGCCGTTTGCGCCCGCGTTCCTTGCTCGCAGCGAGCAACCGGAAAAGCTGTCCATAGAGCCGGTAGAAGTGGCGTGACCCGATGCCGAGCCCGAAGCTCGCAACATTGTCGCCGTCCCGGACCGCGAGCCCGAAAGTGGTTTCGGACTTCCAGGCCGAATAAAGAAGCAAGGCGCCTGCAGCGAACTGAATGTCGAGCTTTTCGCGGACGTGCATGGAGGGGGAGAGATCCAGCACCACCATCAGCTTTACATCGCGCAGTGCCACGCGCTCGATGATGATGGGCGAGCCGCAACGTGCGCTTGTCGGGATGTGAATATGGCGTGGGTTGTCGCCCAGCGCGAAATCGCGAAAGCGCCGCGGCTCGAAGCCCTTGCCTTCGAACGGGCTGGGCCATTCTCCCGGGAAGATGCTGACGGCCGGCTTGCCGGGAATGAACCTTACCGGGGTGCGCCGGACTTCCCGCAGAAGCTCCTTCTGGTTCACCTCAGAACACCATTTTCACGATGTGATCGATCACCTCGGCCACTTTCGCCTGCACCTCTTCCGCCTCGACCTCGGCTGGGCGAAAAACAAGCCGGTGATGAAGAATAGGAGGGATGACCGCGGCAAGATCGTTTGGACCGACAAATTCGTTCCCCTGCATCACGGCGTGGACGCGCGCCGCCTGAACAATGTTCAAGGCAGCGCGCGGGGATGCCCCTCCGCCTATCTCGACCAGTTGTTTGACCAACGGAATGGACGTTCTTTCCGGTCGCGTTTCATCCACCACTCGTTGGATCTTGGTGACGATCGCCGGCTCCACATGAACCTGGGAGCGGATGGCATCGCGAGCGGCGAGGATTCCCGCTTCGTCGGTGACGCTGCGCACCGGAGGAGAGACACCGATCACGCCGTATCGGCGGATGATCTCCTCTTCGTCCGCCGGCGAGGAGTAGCCGATGGGCACCATCATTAGGAAACGGTCTTTCTCGGCACGGCCGAGCCCGAAAGTTCCCTCCTCCTCAACGGGGTTCTGCGTCGCCACCACCATGAAGAAATCTGCGAGCTTGTAGGTGCCGCCGAGCTCTGTGGTCACCTGCCCTTCTTCCATGGGCTCGAGCACCGAACCTTTCGAGCTGGTGCGTGCGCGGTTGAGTTCGTCGGCGAGCAGGATATTCGTATGGAGTGGTCCTTTGACCACCAGTTCGAGATGCCGAGTCGCCGGATCGAAATGCTCGATGCCGATTACATCCTTGGGAAGGAGGTCGGCCGCAAAGGAAATACGGCGGAACTTTACGTCAACGGCCTCGGCAAAGGTCTTGAACAGCAGGGTCTTGGCAAGGCCTGGAACTCCCTCGACCAGGACGTGACCCTTTGCAAACATGGCGATTAGGGTGCACTTGATCGCGTGGTCGTTCCCGACGATCCGTTTGCGGACCTCGTTCTCGATGGCCTCGATAGTGTTGTGCACGTCTTCGAGAGACATGCGGGTTAGAACTGCCGTTGCTACCGTCATCTGCTCTCCGTGACATTTTGAGTCCGGTATGGTTCGCGCCTTCAGCCGGGTGGGCCCGTCCGAACACCCAGCCCATTTCAACCCTTGGAGCCGGGAGACCGCCTGCCGATGATCCGCCAGGGGCCCGGGAACGCCCCGCCCGCCGGGCGGGGCGTTCCCGTCGAAACGTCAGTTGCTCGCCGTTTTTCCGGGCACGTTGTTCGGCCCCTGATAGCTGCGCCCGTAGAAGTGCGGCAGCGACTTGAACTCCTCGGGAGCCTCGTCATTCGTCCAGACCACCTTGTCGCCGACCACCGTCATCAGAACTTTGATGTGGTCGATCTCCTCGTCCGGTACCGCTGCGCTATCCAGGAAATCTTGTTCGATGATCTGGAAATCGGCGAACTTGCCGACCTCGAGCGTGCCCGTGACCTTCTCGGAGAAATTGAATTCAGCCGGGATGATGGTGGTGAGCTTGAATGCCGTTACACGGTCGACCCGTTCTTCCGGCTCCATCACTTCTTCCGTCGCCGGATGACGCCTGTGAACCATGGTTCCAACGTCCTGCCAGGTCGAATAATCCGACATGACCTTCACGCCCGCATCGACCAGGCTCTTGATTGGCGCCTGGAACTCGAAGCCTTCAGGCCCGTAGAACTCTTCGATGGCCGCCGTCTCGTCCGTAAATGAGCGGTAGACATCCACCGGCAGGTAGAGATTCCACTTGAGCGCCGTCTCGATCAGCTCCGGTGCCTTGCCCAACATCGTGCCGTGGGAGAAGCCGTGGCGCGCGCCGCGGATCGCTTCCAGCGTGAGATCCGGATTGATCTTCATCGCGTCCGCGAGCCTCTCTCCGAAATAAACGATCATCTGACCGCCGACGCCATGAAGCCCTACCATGCGCCAACCGGTGTTGAGCGCGTTGAGCATGCCGAGCCCAAGCGGGCCGGAGCTTTCCCGATCGCCCCTCACCCAAGCTGGGCAGACCTCGATCTCTTTCTTGACGAAGTCCTCCTTGCCAGGAAGCGCGGGCAGTTGCTCGCCGAGGCACGGCCGGGTGACAGCGTCGCCATCGCCTTCCGAACCCACCCCGAGCAGCCAGACCCACGGATTGTAGTCGGCTCCCATCGACTGGTTGCCCAGAGAAGCGTAGAGCACGGACGATGTCTCCGCGCCGATGGTCGGCAGCCGGTGCTGCTCCATATGCCAGCCGATGCGGTAGGGCACGCGGCCATCCCTGCGCAGCAGATGGTAATAGGCGGCCGTCTGTTCCGGGGTATCGAGACGGGTGCTGATCTGCGTGATACCGTTGCTCCAGATGTCCGTCGACGCCGTAGCAACGATGCCTTCCGCGATCTGTCCGGGCGTAGGGAGCGCCTTCCAGACCTTCTCGAAATAGCCGCGCAGCGGGGAAGCCTTGATGAGTCCCCGGTCCGCCGCATTCTCCATACCGCGGTTGTCCTTGGTGAGAGCGCCATCGATTCCCGGCCAGCGCAGCCTCGTCTGCTCGTAAGCATACGAGTTCATGTTGATGATGCGGTGGTTGGCGAAAGCCTCCCCGGTGAAGCCGACGAGCACGACGCTTGCGGCAAGGGCGAGTTTCAGATTTGTTCGCGGGTTCGTCCGATACATGGGACCCCTCCTAAAAGCGATTGTGGTGCGATTGGCCCGATACAAGCCTGCTGAGGCAACGCGCGTTACTCATCGCCGAAGTCGATGACTTCGCGC
>Ga0182749_1002054_pt1 | contig 15095 bp, 10 predicted proteins | sample eDN3rd37CKraftMG_FD_128875 | JGI IMG/M metagenome (GOLD analysis project Ga0182749, IMG submission 128875) | Enriched Miracle-Growth compost microbial communities from Emeryville, California, USA - eDNA 3rd pass 37_C Kraft MG (version 2) (version 2) ...
AAAAGACCGCGCTGTTGAGTGTCGCGAAATAATTGTCATGCGTGGGCACCACCTTGCCGAGCCATTTCCTGACCAGCTCGGGATGCTCGCGGATCGCCTCGGAGATCGAGCAGAAGATGACGCCCGCCTTGGCGAGCTCCTTCTTGAAGGTGGTCACCACCGACACGGAATCGAAGACGGCATCCACCGCCACGCGGCCCGACTTGTAGACATTGTCGATCGCGCTTTCGGTGTCTTCCACGGTGGGCTTGCGAACACCGGCGAGAATCTCCTGCTCCTTCAGCGGGATGCCGAGCTTTTCATAGGTGCGCAGCAGCTCCGGATCCACCTCGTCGAGCGAACGCGGGCCGCTTTGCCCCTTCGGGGCAGCATAGTAGTGGAGGTCCTGGAAATCGATCTTGGGATAGCTGACGCGGGCCCAGGTCGGCTCCTCCATGGTGAGCCAACGGCGGAACGCATTAAGACGCCATTCGGTCATCCACTCCGGCTCTCCTTTTTTGGCGGAGATCAGCCGGATAATGTCCTCATTCAGCCCTTTGGGCGCCTTCTCGGTCTCGATAAGCGTCTCGAAACCATATTTGTACTGGTCCACATCGATCAATCGAACCTGATCGATTGTCTCCTGCACTGCAGGCATCAGCGTTCTCCATTCACGCCGGAGTCAAGGTCCGGCCGCTTTACAAACTCTGTCGGCTTGCACCCTATTTAGTGAGCGTGCGAACCGAATTCACCTGTCTGACCACAAAATATGTGTCATTTACTCCATTTTTCCTGCCATCCCTGACCGCCCTCATTTTCATGCGGCGGCCACGGCCGATTTTCGCCTTGCGGTGATCTTTTCGAGGGCTTGGGCGAACGCCGCAATCTCCGCCTCGGTGGTCTGAAGTCCGATCGAGACGCGCAACGCGCCGGCATTCTCGCCAAATCCCATGGCTTGCAGAACGTGGCTTGGTCCCACCTTGCCGGACGAACAGGCCGAACCTGCCGAAAGCGCAATACCGGCGAGGTCGAACGCGATCTGCGCGGTTTCTGCCTTCATGCCCGGAATGGAAAAGAAGACGGTGTTGGGCAGCCGAGGCGATCCTTCGCCGTAAATTTCCGCATCGGGAAGAATCGAGCGGATCGCCTCTTCGATTCGCCGGCGCTTCTCCTGCACAATGCCCATGCCGTTGACGGAGCTGGCCGCCATACGGGCTGCGGCGCCGAATCCGGCGATGGCGGCGACATTCTCCGTCCCGCCTCGATGGCCCTTCTCCTGCCCTCCGCCATTGACGAGGGGACGTGGCATAAGGAGGTCCGAGGCCCCAATAATGGCCCCTACGCCTTTCGGCCCACCAATCTTGTGGGAAGAGATGATGAAGAAATCAGCATATCCGGCTGTTATATCGAGCTGAATTCGCCCCGCCGCCTGGACTGCGTCAAAGACTGCGATACCGCCCGCCTGCTTCACAATCGAGCCGATTTCAGCAATGGGCTGGATCACCCCTGTCTCGTTGTTGGCGACATGGGTTGCGACGAGCGGCAGTCCCTCGGCGCCGTCATGGGCCGCAAGTGCGCGTGCGAGCGCATCGAGGTCAACGACCCCGTCCGGCCGCACCGGCACCTTCTCCACCGCTTCTTTGCGGAAGCGCCCGCCCGAGAGAATGCAGGGATGATCGGCGGCGCTCACATAGGCGCGGGAGAATTTCAGCGGGGCGCGGCCCATTGTCCATTCGGGAGAAAGGAGCATGGCGGCCGCCTCGGTGGCTCCCGAGGTGAAGACCACATGCGCCGGCTGACCATTCACCAGGCCCGCCACCTCCCGCCTGGCGTTTTCGATAATCTGCCGCGCCGCCCGGCCTTCCGCATGGACCGAGGAAGGATTGGCGGCGTCAAGCGCTTCGATCATGGCAAGCCGCGCGGCCTCGCTCAGCGGCGCCGTGGCGTTGTAATCGAGGTAAATGCGCGTTCCGGCCATATCCATCAACAATGCCTTCTGCCACAATTGTGGCGCCGAAGGCGTTATTTCCTTGAATTTCCTAAGCAAGCCGTCCTATTTACCGGCTTCCAACAGGCGGCGACGCCGCCAGTTTTGAACAGTTCTAAACTAGCTTCTATGGAGGCATCGGCCCTACGTCAAGGCCTGCCGCGAAATGGCCCGGCGGCTGCGCGGCCCCTGGTAGAAGTCCAAGGTGGAGTAAATATGCCCGAGGTAATCTTTTCCGGTCCTGCCGGCCGTCTTGAAGGCCGGTATCAGCCGTCGAAGGAGAAAAATGCGCCGATCGCACTCATCCTGCATCCGCATCCCCAGTTCGGCGGCACGATGAACAACAAGATCGTCTATGATCTGTTCTACATGTTCCAGAGTCGCGGCTTCACGGCGCTGCGTTTCAACTTCCGCGGCATCGGGCGGAGCCAGGGCGCTTTCGATCATGGCAGTGGCGAATTATCGGATGCCGCTGCAGCGCTCGATTGGGTGCAGTCTCTGCATCCTGATTCCAAGAGCTGCTGGGTGGCCGGCTATTCCTTCGGCGCCTGGATCGGCATGCAGCTTCTCATGCGACGCCCGGAGATCGAGGGTTTCATATCCATCGCACCGCAGCCGAATATCTACGATTTTTCCTTTCTTGCGCCCTGCCCTTCTTCCGGCCTGATCATCCACGGCTCGGCCGATCGTGTCGCACCGTCAGCAGACGTGCAGACGCTGGTCGATAAGCTGCAGTCACAGAAAGGGATCACGATCACGCAGAAGATCATCCCCGACACGAACCATTTCTTCACGAATGCTGCTGACGTTTTGATCGAGGAATGCTCTGAATATCTTGATCGACGTCTCAGAGGAGAATTGTCGGAGCCGCGCCCGAAACGACTGAGATGAGGAATTTTGGCCTCAAATTCAGCTGAATATAAACCGTAAAAGGGCAAAACTAACGGTTGCGCCTCGACAGTCGGCTTACTGCATGAGACGCTTCCAATTGTGGCGAATCACCGCCTGCAACGTGGGGAAGACCGGCAGTGAGCAAATTTGAAATCTACAAGGACAAGAAAGGCGAGACGCGCTTTCGCTTCCGAGCCAAGAACGGTGAAGTGATGTTCACTTCGGAAGGCTATAAAGCGAAGGCTTCAGCCGTGAAGGCGATCGAGTCATTGCGCAAGAATGTGGCTGAGGCGGTCGTTGAGGAAATGGCTCCGGCAGCCAAGGCGGCGCCTGCCAAGGCCGCCGCCAAGCCGGCAAAGCCGAAGGCCGCGGCGAAGCCCGCAAAGGCTGCGGCGAAGCCCGCGAAGGCCGCTGCAAAAACTGCAGTCAAGCCCAAGGCTGAGGCGAAGGCGCCCGCCAAGGCAGCCGCCAAGCCTGCTGCGAAATCAAAGGCGAAGGCGACCGCCTGACATCGCTTTTTGCGGCGGCCCGGCCCCGCTGTGGCCGGGTGGCCGCCCCTGTGGTTGTTCTGTTGCACGACGAACGACCAACAGCTACCGTTGCTTGAATGTCGTGCATTGCGGCTCTCTGTGGTCGCATCGTTCCCTTTTTGCCTTTTCCGTGATGCGCCCTTCGTGAAACGGGAATCTGCGCCCGCTGTCCGCTTGTGCGCGGCGCGCGAGTGGTGTTAAACGCCCGCTCGTCTCCCAGACCATTCCCGCAGGGGATTTCGCATGTCCGTATTCAAATCCGATTTCCTGCGCGTTCTTTCCGAGCGCGGCTTTATTCATCAGATCTCCGACGAGTCGGGTCTGGATGAACTGTTTCTGCGCGAGAGGGTGACGGGATATATCGGCTTCGACGCGACGGCGAAGAGCCTCCACGCCGGCTCCCTTATCCAGATCATGATGCTTCACTGGCTTCAGCAGACAGGGCACAAGCCGATCGCGCTTATGGGCGGCGGAACATCAATGATCGGCGACCCCTCTTTCAAGGATGAAGCCCGCAAGCTCCTCACCGAGGAAACGATCGCTGAAAATCTTGTCGGGATCAGGCGTAACTTCGCATCCTATCTCCGCTTCGGCGACGGGCCAACCGATGCCATGATGGTCAACAACGCGGATTGGCTGCTCGACATCAATTATGTGTCGTTCCTGCGCGACGTTGGCCGTCATTTTTCGGTCAACCGCATGCTGTCCTTCGAATCCGTGAAGTTGCGGCTCGACCGCGAGCAATCGCTGTCGTTCCTGGAATTCAATTACATGATCCTCCAAGCCTACGATTTCGTGGAGCTTTACCGCCGCTACGGGTGCCGCCTGCAGATGGGCGGATCGGACCAATGGGGCAATATCGTCAACGGCATCGAGCTCGGCCGCCGCATGGAAGATGCTGGCCTCTTTGCGCTCACTTCGCCGTTGCTGACCACGTCCTCCGGCGCAAAAATGGGAAAAACCGCGTCGGGCGCCGTATGGCTCGATCCCGAGATGCTCAGCCCCTACGATTTCTGGCAGTACTGGCGCAATGCCGAGGATGCCGATGTGGGCCGTTTCCTTCGCCTCTACACGACGCTGCCGTTGGACGAGATTGCCCGCCTCGAAAAGCTCGGGGGCGCGGAAATCAACGAGGCGAAGAAGGTGCTGGCGACGGAGGTCACGGCCATGCTTCACGGCCGCGACGCTGCCGAGGAAGCTGCCGAAACGGCACGCAAGACCTTCGAGGAAGGTGCTCTCGCGGAAAGCCTGCCCACCGTCGAGGTGCCGCGGGCGGAGATCGAGGCCGGGATCGGCGTGCTCAACGCGATCGTCAGGGCCGGTCTTGCCGCGTCCAATGGTGAGGTCCGCCGCGCGATCACCAACAACGCCATTCGCGTCAACGATACGCTTGTTGCGGATGACCGTGCGGTGATCAGCGCGGCCGATCTGACGGCCGAAGGCGTCATCAAGCTTTCCTTCGGCCGCAAGAAGCACGTGCTCCTGCGTCCGCGCTAACCTCTTTGCCCGGCGGCTTAGGCTGCCGGCCTATCTAAACTCGAAGATCTCGCGCAGGAAACCGGGGGCAACCGCCGAAAGCGGGTTAACCTCGAGCCTCGGATCGCCGACCACGCCGCTCAGCCGGAACGTAATACCGATCAGGCCTCGGTCGCGTCCGTTGCCGAGGATCTGCCCGATCAGAGGCAGCTCCCCAAAGATCCGGTTGACGCCGTAAAGCGGCATGAAAGTTCCGGTGATGTCCATCCGGTTGTTGGGATCATAAAGCGTGCCCTGGAACGTCGAGCCGATCACCGGGCCGCGCAGCACGCCGTTTGCGATCGTCAGGCTTGACCTGCCCTTCGCCATACCGGCGGCCCCGCGCTCGAAATATACCCGGGTGGTGTCAACACGCCCCCTCTCCCGCGTTGCGGCCACAAGCGAGCTCATCTGCGGTTCGTCGACGATCCAGAAATCGCGGACGTCGATCTGGCCGGCCAGCGATTCGTTGCTCGGCCCCTGCAGCGCCAGGGCGAGTTGCCCCCCCTCCATGTGCTCGTATAGGTCAAGAAAGCGGAACACCGCGCCGGCATTGCTCGATGAAGCATGAATGGCCGTTCCGCCCGGCTGCGAGGTCTTGTTCACCCTCACCCCGCCATGGGATCTGGTTGCGCCGGCAAGCGTCAGGCTGTCCGGGTTTTTGCCGTCGCTGGAATAAGTGAGTTCAACCTGGCTGAGCGTCTCGCCGCCAAAGCCGCTGACCTGCCCGATCGAGGCCTTCACGTTTACCGGCGTGGAGTCGCCTCCGCTGGAAGCAACAGCGCCCGAAGCCTGCCGGTCACCCAGGACCTGCTTTATCAGGCTGCGCGCATCGAGGGCCGACCCCTTAACGGAAACGGAGTAGCCTGCGCCGCTTCTCCTTATCGTTGCCGCAAAATCGTCGCCGCGATTGAAGCGCGCGTTCTGAAAGCTTGCCTCCTGCAAGCTGCCGCCATCCAGGAGAACGCGTCCGGCAAGGGAAAAGCTATCTCCCGTCAGTGAGAAGTCGCTGAGTTCGACCGCCTCGCCGTCCTTCGCCAGATAGAAGGTTGCCGCGGCAGGAATGCCGGCTCCCTTGCGCCATCCGATCCAGGGCACGTCTAGACGTGCTGAATCAAGCCTGACATTGATCTTCTCGCGCTCGTCCGCCTCGCGATCGTAGATGACGGTGAACGGGCCGGAAACCAGGGTCCCGAGCCCCGGGAAGAGCTTATCCCGCGATGCATCATCGACTTTCAGCTCGATATGGCGCACCTGCTCCACCGGCGCGCTGCCGAATGGCTCCACGATGCGCAGATCGGCAGGAACGCCATTGAGCTTGGCGGCGCCTGAAAACTCCGCGTGGGTCGGCTGGACGACCAGGTTGCCCTTGGCATCCGTCACATGTTGCCCCTCGAAAGGCTTTGCCACCGCGAGGTTTTCATAGTCGAGCGCCACGCGCCAGTTGAGGTCATCGAGAGGTATCCCGGCCTGAAGCGGGATCTCGGCGCTGACATGGCCCGACATCTTCCCGCTCAAATCTTCCGGCTTGAGGTCGTAGAAGCGTGAGGCGGCGATCGGCTTGTACGAAACGAATTCCAAGATCGCGGGCGCTTCTCCGGCCACGTCGATCTCCAGATTGCCGATGCGCCGTTGCGTCTTGGACGCATCGATCATGAGCGTGCCGTTGATCGCATCGACGGCGCGCCCGCTGTCCATATAGGCCCGGCCGGAGGAAAGGCCGACTTTCACATCCGTACCCTGAAATTCCACATATCCGTCCGCCTCCCGGACCGGGGGGATGTCGCCGGCGATGTTGAAGCGTGTCTCGGACAACGCAAATCGGCCGAAAACCTCCTCCGGTCCAAGCGGGACACCGTTCCCGAGCCGCCCCGGCGGCACCTCCAGCGTCATTCCGCTGTCGCGCACCGTTCCGCCGAAAACGTTTGCCAGTGTCCAGTTGCGTGCGCCAGGCGCCGCGAACCAGGGCCAGAACTGCTTCACATGCGCGGCGGGCATGCTGCTCACCTGCAGGGAAAGCCGGATTCCGGGAGATTTCCCCTCGGCAAGGGTAAGCGCTGCGCTGGCCTTCAGCTCGCCTTCGGCCGAGCGCACCTCAATGGGGTCGGCCGTCAATTGCATTGCGGCGGGGTCGAACCGTCCCTGCAGCCGCACGGCGAAGGGCAGCGGAGCCTCGGGCGAATCGGTTGGCGCAAGCACGGAATTGCGCGAGACAAGATCCATGCGGTAGCCGGGAGCCCCGCTCGATGCTGTTTCCGGCCCGAAGGTGCCCTGGAGGTTGATGCGCGTCCGGCCCGCTTCGATCTGCGCTTGAACCACCGAGAAAACCTTGTCGTCCGAGTTCGCAGCGATGCCGACCGAAGCCCCGTCGAGCGCCAACTCGTCCTCCCCGAAGTCGAGCAGCATCTTGCCGGCGGCGATGTCGATGCGCAGGAATCCCTTTTCCGTCCCGCTGGAAGCCCGGCCGGAAAGGGCAAGGTCGAAGGCGCCCATGGAGCGAACAAGGCGCTCTTCTTCTGGAGGAGCCTCCTCCCCTTCGGGGGACGACATCTTCAATTGAAGATCTGATACCGCGTTCGTGCTGGGATCACGGCTTGCGCTTCCCTCGAAGGAAAGGTCGCGCCCCTGATATCGGGCCGCGCCTTCCAGGATGATGTCGGTATCGCTCTCGCGCGTAATCTCCAGATTGTCGATAAGAAAGCCTGGAACGGTGCGCCCGCCCGCCAGGAAACCGACATTGGAAAGGCTCACATTGGAAAGGCCGGCGCCCCGCGTGATCGCGAAAGCGCGATCGATCGCGTTGAAAATCGCCGTCTCCAGCTCGTTCGGACCGATGGCGGATGGCCGTGCGAGCAGCGCGGTGAGCGTTGGTCCCTTGCCGGATGACATCTCGCCGGGCGTGAGCTGAGCATCGGCCATTGTCACACGCGCGAGTTCGATCCTGCCGCTCAAGAGCGGTATGGCCCGCAACCCGAAGCGCAGGAACTCGATGTCGGCGATCGGCGCCTTGTCTTCGGCCCTGACGATATTCGCATCGCGCAGCTCGAGGGCGAAGAGGCTTGTCCGGCCGACTCCGAGCCGTACGCTGCCGATCGAGACATCCACATCCACACCGGCCATCCTCTCGATGGCCTGTTCCGCTTGAAAGCGGAGCCGTTCGTTGCCGATCGCATCGACGCCGACAAAATAAAAGCCCGCGCAGGCAAGAAGCAGAAGCACGGCAACCGCCGCGGCTGGGCGAACCACCCAGCGCCAAAGGCGCGAGCGCCTGCTGAGGCAGATGCGAGGCGGCGGCAGGCAAGCGGAAGGGAGCCCACGCAAAGGGGCTATGTCTTCCCGCCGGAAGCGCACTTTCTCGTGCTCACCTGTTTCGTGCGCCAACCAAGGTTCCCGTCAGAGTTTATGGACCGATCGTCGCGAATCCGCTTCAACCGGCATTATATGCATGCTTGGGTCCAGCATGGGGCCAAGTTTGCGAAAATCCAAGACTTGAGTCTGCGCCCCTAAGCAGGGAAGAAAGGTAAGATAATGGCCATGGTGGAAAAAGGAGATATGGCGCCGGATTTCGAGCTGCCGCAGGACGGCGGTCGCACGTTCCGGTTGTCGGAATTGCGCGGTAAACCCGTGGTGCTCTATTTTTACCCTAAGGATGACACCTCTACCTGCACCGCGCAGGCCATCGAGTTTTCAACCCGCAAGGGAGAGTTCGACGCGCTTGGGATTCCGGTCGTTGGGCTCTCTCCGGACACGCCGAAAAGCCACGATAAATTCAAGGCCAAGCACGACATCACCGTCGGTCTCGTTGCCGACCCGGAAAAGAAAGTGGTGCAGGATTACGGTGTGTGGACGGAAAAGAGCATGTACGGCCGCAAATATATGGGCGTCGAGCGCAGCACCTTCCTCATTGACGCCGACGGCCGCATCGCCGAGGTCTGGCGCAAGGTCAAGCTCAAGGGACATGTGGATGCGGTTCTGAAGGCGGCAAAGTCGCTCCACGACGCATCCCGGGCGTGAGGGCGCTTCGCAGCGCACCGAAAGTAAGGATTTGTTAACCTTAATAATGTCTAGTCAGCTTCATCGGCAAATCCGCAGCAGGCAGTCGATCCGTGAAGCTGAAGACAAGCAATGGGCGCTTCGACGGGCCTGACAATCCTCTGACCATCATCGTCGCCCGGGGGCAGGACGTTCAATTCTGGGTCGTCAGGCCCTGGATGATCCGCGCCTGCGTCACCGCCCTCGCCGGCGTTGCCGTCATCGGCGCGGCGGTAACTCTTCATATGATGACGCAGCGCCATGAAATGCGAAGCGAGCCGGCGCTTCAGGCTCGCATGCAGCGGGCCTATGAGGACCGGATCTCCACGCTGCGCGCCCAGCTCCACCAGGTCACTGATCGTCAGACTGACGAACAGAAAGCGCTGGAACGCAAGATTACCGAGTTGCTCGATCGGCAGGAGCGCCTGACGGAGAGGCACAGCTGGCTTCGTCCCATCCTGGAGCGGGCGGAGCAACTCAATACTTCCAGCAAACCGATTCCGGTGCCCACCCCGCGCCCGCAGTTCCGCACTCCCATGGGAGAAGACGGCATCGATCATGCCGTCATCGCGGGAAATGCCTATGCCAGCGTCGTGACGCCCAAGATCCCCTGGCCCATCCGCAAGGCACGACCGCTGGAGGACCCGGAGGAGCTTTTTCAGGCTCTCGATCGCTCGCTGCAAAACCTGGAGGAGGATCAGGTTCAGCGGGTGGACCGGCTGACGGAGGAAACCTACCGGACCATCGAAGCCATCGAGGATGCCCTTGATTCAGCAGGTATCAAGATTATGGATCGCCGGCAGCAAAATGCTGGCGGACCGCTCATCGCCGTCTCGGGCACATTGCCTTTCGAGGAGAGAGCCCGCGGTCTTGGCGAGGCCCTCAACCAGCTCGAGGAGCTGAAGCGCAAGGTCCGTCGCATACCGGTCGCCCACCCCATCCCCGGCGCCCAGGTCACCAGCAGTTTCGGAATGCGCCGGGATCCCCTGCTCGGGCGGACCGCATATCACGCCGGCATGGATTTTCGCGCCTCGCCGGGTTCCCCGGTGCGCGCCGCCGCCGCTGGCATTGTGGTGGAAGCGGGATGGACGGGCGGGTACGGTCGTATGGTGGAGATCGATCACGGCAACGGCATCAGGACCCGCTACGCACATCTGAGCAGGGTTCTGGTCCGTGCGGGGGATCGGATCGACAATGGCGGCATCATTGGCCGGGTCGGCAGCAGCGGACGTTCAACCGGCCCTCATCTTCATTATGAAGTTCGCCGCAAAAACAGCCCCATAAATCCGCAGAAGCTCATCAAGGCAGGCCAACGATTGGCCGAGTTGCTCTAGGCTTCTCAAAGGCCATAAAAATTCTTTTGAAAAAGTGCTGGCGATGTCGATTTCGGTCCCGCCCGCGCGTCCTCGGCTAAACCGTGCTGCGTGGATGGTGACACGCTGCGCAGAACGGAGGCCGGGTGTCGTGTCACAGGGGAAATTCACATGAGCCTTTCCTATCGCTGGGTGATTGTCGGCGCAGGCGCGCTGATGGGGTGTGTCGCCATCGGCGCAATGTTCTCTTTGGCGATTTACTTGAACCGATTACCACCGAAACCCTTTGGTCCCGTGCGGGCATTTCAAGCGCGATGACCCTCAACTTCGTCGTCATGGGGCTTGGCGGGTTCGCCTGGGGCGCTGCGAGCGATCGCTTCGGCGCCCGTATCGTCGTCCTCATCGGGGCGGCGCTGCTTGGCCTCGCCCTCATTCTGGCGAGCCGTGCGGGCTCGCTTTTGCAGTTCCAGCTGACATACGGGATTCTGGTGGGCCTGTCCGCCAGCGCGTTCTTCGCGCCGATGATCGGCGCTACCACCGCATGGTTCGAGAAGAACCGCGGCCTTGCCGTCTCGCTCGTCTCTGCCGGAATGGGCGTTGCGCCGATGACGATCTCTCCCTTGGCGCGCTGGCTGATCTCCGCCTATGACTGGCGAACCGCCATGTTCCTCATCGGCGTCCTGGCCTGGGTCCTTCTGGTGCCGGCAGCTCTCCTCATCCGTCGCCCGCCGGCGTCTGTCCAGGACACGCCCACGGCTGAATTCTCAAGCGGAGGAGGCGGCATGTCCGTCGGGCAGGCATTGCGCTCGCCACAGTTCATCGTGCTCGGGCTCACTTTCTTTGCCTGCTGCGCCGCCCATTCAGGTCCGATCTTCCATATGGTGAGCTATGCCATGGTCTGCGGTGTCGCGCCCATGGCAGCCGTCAGCATCTATAGCGTGGAGGGCCTCGCCGGTCTCGGCGGACGGATCCTCTTCGGCGTCCTGGCGGACCGCCTGGGCGTGAAGCAGATGCTTGTCACCGGCCTTCTGGTGCAGGCGGTCGCGATCAGCGCCTATCTTTTCGTGAGCAGGCTCGGGGAATTCTACCTTCTGGCCACGATCTTCGGTGCCGTCTATGGCGGCGTCATGCCGCTTTATGCGGTGCTCGCACGCGAATATTTCGGCCAGCGCATCCTCGGAACGGTGCTGGGTGCCGCAACCATGCTTTCAAGCCTTGGAATGGCCTTCGGGCCGCTCGCCGGCGGCTGGATATTCGACACGTTCCATAACTATGCCTGGCTGTTCATCGGTTCGGCCATGGTCGGCCTCGGCGCGGCCGCCATTGCCCTCGCCTTCCCGCCGCTTCCACGATTAAGGGCCCTGCCGGCCTGAAGCCTGGAACGGGCGCAATAAAAAACCCCCGGGAAGCCGGGGGTTTTCAACATTCCGGGAATTGGCCTATTCGGCGGCGTCTTCTTTTTTGGCCGCCTTCTTCTTGGGCGCAGCCTTCTTCTTGGCCGCTCCCTTGGCCTTCTTGTCCTCGGTCTCCGCCTCATCTTCGGCCAGAAGCTCGTCGCGGCTGACCTTCTCGTCCGTCACATCGATCTGCGCGAGCAGATGGTCGACGACCTTCTCCTCGAAGATCGGCGCGCGGATCGAGGCCAGCGCCTGAGGGTTCTGGCGGTAGAAATCGTAGATTTCCTGCTGCTGGCGCGCGGGGTAGCGGCGGATCGTCTCGATCAGCGCGCGCTGCATCTCGTCGTCGGAAACCTGGACATTGGCTTCCTCGCCGATCTGCGCAAGCACCAGGCCCAGGCGGACGCGGCGTTCCGCAAGACGCTGATACTCTTCGCGGGCCTCCTCCTCGGTCGTTTCCTCGTCCTCGAAGGTGCGGCCGGCGGCCTCCAGATCGCGCGTCACCTGCGACCAGATGTTGTTGAACTCCGCTTCGACCAGCTTGGACGGCGCTTCGAACTTGTAGCTTTCGTCCAACGCGTCGAGCAGCTGACGCTTGGCCTTCTGTCGGGTCATCTGCCCATACTGGTTTTCGAGCTGGCTGCGGATGATCTCACGCAGCTTTTCCGCCGATTCGAGCCCAAGCTTCTTGGCCAACTCGTCATCGATGACGAGTTCTTCGGCAGCGGCGACTTCCTTCACAGTGACGTCGAATTCGACCTCCTTGCCGGCCAGATGCTGTGCCGCATAGGATTCCGGGAAGGTGATCTTGAAGGTCTTCGTGTCGCCGGCCTTGAGCCCGACAAGCTCGTCCTCGAAGCCCGGGATGAACTGGCCGTGGCCGATCACGACATCCGAGTCGGTGGCCGAGCCGCCATCGAACGGTTCGCCGTCCAGCTTGCCCACATAGTCGAGGGTGACCTTGTCGCCCTTCTCGGCCTTTCCCTTCTTCGGCTCATAGGTGCGGACGGAATCGGCCACACGCTTGACCTGCTCCTCCACCTCCTCTTCCGGCACGTCATAGACCGGCCGGTTGATCTTGATGCCGGAGAAATCCTTGATCTCGATGGGCGGGATCACTTCATAGGACAGCGAGAACTCGAAATCGGCCGAGCCGGCAAGCACCTTCTCGGCTTCTTTTTCGTCCTCGGTCATGGTGATTTCCGGCTGCATGGCCGGCTTCTCGCCGCGATCGGCAATGATCGTGCGCGAGGAATCGTTGAGGATTTCGTTCACCACCTCGGCCATGAAGGATTTGCCGTACATGCGGCGCAGGTGCTGCAGCGGCACCTTGCCGGGCCGGAAGCCCTTGAGCCGCACCTTGTCCTTGGCATCCTCCAGGCGCGCCACGAGGCGGGCTTCCATATCCTTGGCCGGCACGGTGATCTTGATCTCGCGCTTAAGACCGGAGTTGAGAGTCTCGCTAACCTGCATTCAATAAACCTTCATCTTCACTCGCGCCGGCTGCCCGCGGCACCCCGCCGCTTAGCTCGCCGAAAATCCGTATCCAGGGGTGGCCTGGTGCGGGTGGAGGGACTTGAACCCCCACGGCTTTCGCCACCAGAACCTAAATCTGGCGTGTCTACCAGTTCCACCACACCCGCTTCGATGGGCCGGCGCCCTCGAAAGCGCGGGGTTCTATATCATCTAGGCCGCGGCTATCAAAGGAAATTTGCCTTTTTGCGGCTTTTTCCCTCGAAACGAGTCTTTATCCCGTTGACGCGGACTCGTTCGAGGAGAACGCCTCCGCATCCGGCCGCCCGATTTTAACGAAGATGGCGCCGACAAGCGTCATTTCGACAAAGCCATGGCGGATCTATGGTGCAATGCACAATATGCATTGCTGCCATGCAACATTCGCACTTCCGCAGGGCACCGACCGCGACTATCTAGGGGTCAGACGGTTGAACGAACCGAACAAACGAACAAGACGAGCAAGACAATGAACCTGATCCGCGAATATCGTAACTGGCGCCGCTACCGGCAGACGGTTAACGAGCTGAGCCGCCTTTCCAATCGCGAGCTCACCGACCTCGGGATCGCCCGCAGCGATATTCCCTTCGTCGCCCGCAAGGCGCTCTGACGAGAAAAGAGTTTCGTCGGGGTATCCTCCTCCCACCCCGACGGATAACGACCGGCTTTCTCCTCCTCCCGAAACGCCGGTCGACCTAAACGACACCCGCCGGACCTCCTCCCCCGGCGGGTGTTGTTTTTTGCGTTCCTTTCCATGCAAAGGCCGATCCGCGTTGCATCGGCGCGGCGTTCGGCCTATTTCCAGCGCATGACCACGAAACCCATTCATGTGATCGGCGGCGGCCTTGCGGGCTCCGAGGCAGCCTGGCAGGCGGCCGAAGCGGGCGTGCCCGTCGTCCTGCACGAAATGCGCCCGTTGCGCGGCACCGATGCGCACAAGACCGACGGGCTTGCCGAGCTCGTCTGCTCGAATTCCTTCCGCTCCGATGATGCCGAGACCAACGCGGTGGGTCTGCTTCATGCCGAGATGCGGCTTGCGGGCTCCCTCATCATGCGCGCCGGCGACGCCAACCAGGTGCCCGCCGGTGGCGCGCTCGCCGTCGACCGCGACGGCTTCTCGCAGGCCGTAACCCGTGCGATCGAAGAGCATCCGCTGATCACCGTGGTGCGCGAGGAACTGACCGGCCTGCCGCCGACGGACTGGGACCAGGCGATCATCGCGACCGGCCCCCTCACCGCCCCCTCTCTCGCTGAAGCGATCCGCGCCGCCACGGGAGCCGAAGCGCTCGCCTTCTTCGACGCGATAGCGCCGATCGTCCATTTCGACACGATCGACCTGAATGTCTGCTGGTTCCAGTCCCGTTACGACAAGGTCGGGCCAGGTGGCACGGGCAAGGACTACATAAACTGCCCCATGAACCGGGAGCAGTATGAGAGCTTCGTCCAGGCCCTGCTCGATGGCGAAAAGACGACGTTCAAGGAATGGGAAGGCACGCCCTATTTCGACGGCTGTCTGCCGATCGAGGTGATGGCCGAGCGAGGCGTGGAGACATTGCGTCACGGGCCGATGAAGCCCATGGGCCTGACCAACGCGCATAAGCCGGAAGAGAAGCCGTACGCGGTGGTACAGCTCAGGCAGGACAATGCGCTGGGCACGCTCTACAACATGGTAGGCTTCCAGACGAAGCTGAAATATGCCGAGCAGGTGCGCATCTTCCGCATGATCCCCGGGCTGGAGAATGCGGAGTTCGCGCGCCTCGGCGGGCTCCACCGCAACACCTACATCAACTCCCCTGCTCTTCTCGATTTCACCCTGCAGCTCAAGTCGCGCCACGGGTTGCGTTTCGCGGGGCAGATCACTGGCTGCGAGGGCTATGTGGAAAGCGCGGCGATGTGGCTGATGGCCGGCCGCTTTGCGGCCGCGGCGAGGCTCGGTCGG
>Ga0182749_1002056_pt1 | contig 15079 bp, 17 predicted proteins | sample eDN3rd37CKraftMG_FD_128875 | JGI IMG/M metagenome (GOLD analysis project Ga0182749, IMG submission 128875) | Enriched Miracle-Growth compost microbial communities from Emeryville, California, USA - eDNA 3rd pass 37_C Kraft MG (version 2) (version 2) ...
ACCATCACAGGCCCGGCGCTGTTCGGGCTGGCCGATGTCGCGCTCTACGCCGCGGTGCTCAGCCGCATCGGCCGGGTCGAGCTGGCGGTCACCACCTCGATGGCGATCAACTTCCTGCGCCGCCCGGCCCTGGTGCCGGTGATCGCCGAGGCGCGGCTGCTCAAGCTCGGCAAGCGCCTGGCCTATGGCGAGGTGCTGCTGTTCTCGGAGGGCGAGCCGGATCCGGTCGCGCACGCCACCGGCACCTATTCGATCCCGCCGCGGGGATGACGGCGCCGGGGCCGGGCATGACGCCCCGGCCGCCACGCCATATCGAGGACAGACTGTGCTGCCAAGGTCGTGGGCGGTGATCCCCTTCCGGCCGGCGCCGCCGCGCGCCGCGGCGGAAGGGTGGCCGCGATCTTCCTGTCGGACCCCGACCGGCCGGGCACCTCGACCGCCGCCGTGCTGCGGGAGCTGTTCGGCCTGACCGTGGCCGAGGTCGCGGTCCAGATCGGCCGCGGCGAAGGGCTGCGGGCGGCTGCCGACCGGCTGTCGATCGTGGAAAGCACGGTCCGGACCCATCTGGCTCGCATCTTCGGCAAGACCGGCACCAGCCGGCAGGCGGAGCTGGTGCGCCTGCTGATGGGGTATGAGCGGCCGCCGCTGGCCGGCGAGTGACCGGTGGCCGGGGAAGGGCCGGACTCCCGCCGTCACGGCCGCTCCGGCGAGAGGTATTTCGATACCGTTCCGCTAAGTCGCTGTCGTTTCGCCGCTTTTTTCCATTGACGGCGGCGGTTCCGGCGCGTAGACAGCCGCGTCTCGCCGGGACCCTCCCCAGGGGCTGCCGGCGGCATCCGTTCCCGACCCTCGATCAAGGGCCCGTCATGAAGACATATTCCGCCAAGCCCGCCGAGGTGGAGAAGAAGTGGATCGTGGTCGACGCCGACGGCGTCGTTCTCGGTCGGCTCGCCAGCATCATCGCGATGCGCCTTCGCGGCAAGCACAAGACCACCTTCACCCCTCACGTCGACACCGGCGACAACGTCATCGTCGTCAATGCCGAGAAGGTCCGTCTGACCGGCAACAAGCGCCAGGACAGCATCTTCTACTGGCACACCGGCTATGCCGGCGGCATCAAGGGCCGGTCGAAGGGCCAGATCCTCGACGGCGCCCATCCCGAGCGCGTGATCGAGAAGGCGGTGGAGCGCATGATCACCCGCGGGCCCCTGGGCCGCAAGGTCATGGGCAACCTCAAGGTCTATGCCGGCCCGGCGCACCCGCACGAGGCGCAGCAGCCCGAGGTGCTGGACGTCGCTGCCATGAATCCGAAGAACAAGAGGTAAGGCCGTGGCCGATCTGCAGTCCCTCTCCGATCTGAAGCCGACCCTCGACGGCGCCGTGGCCGAGGCCGCGCCGGTCGAGCCGAAGCGCGACGCCCAGGGCCGCTCCTACGGCACCGGCCGCCGCAAGGACGCCGTCGCCCGCGTCTGGATCAAGCCCGGCACCGGCAAGATCACCGTCAACGGCCGCGACCAGGAGGTCTACTTCGCCCGCCCGGTGCTGCGCATGCTGCTGCAGCAGCCGTTCCTGGTGTGCGACCGGACCAACCAGTTCGACGTCGTCTGCACCGTCACCGGCGGCGGCCTCTCCGGCCAGGCCGGCGCGGTCCGGCACGGCCTCAGCCGCGCCCTGGTGGCCTACGAGCCGGGCCTGCGCAGCGCGCTCAAGGCGCACGGCTTCCTCACCCGCGACCCGCGCGTGGTCGAGCGCAAGAAGTACGGCAAGGCCGGCGCCCGCCGCAGCTTCCAGTTCTCCAAGCGCTGATCCGGATTTCTTCGGATCCTCTGTTGTTCGGCAAGGGGCGCCCTCGGGCGCCCCTTTTCCGTTCCGGGGGGCGTCGTTCGGGGGGGCGCCTGCGCGGCGTGGGCGTAGTCGCGACCAGGGTCGGGGTCACGACCGCCGGTGCGGGCGGCGGCTTGACGGGGCCGGCCGGCGCCGGCGCGGCCGGGGCGGTCGCCACGGTCGGGACGATCGCCGGCCGGGTCGGCTGGATCGCGGTCACTCCGGCGAAGCGGCGGCCGTAGTCGCTGATGTGCACGCCGTTGTCGTCGGCCGGGTCGTAGGCGCCGCCGGTGGCGATGAAGCGCTCGGTCCCGTCCGGCCCGCCCAGATGCATCATGGCGCGCAGCCCGTCCCAGGTGATCGGCACCCCGGCGACATAGCCGCCGATGCGCCGGTCCAGGCCGCGCTGGGCGATTTCGCGGTCGAGATGGGCGAGGTGGATGCGGAAGGCGGCCACCTGCGCCGCCGGCGTGTCCAGGAAGTCGCCGATCGACCGGACCTGGGGATAGCCCGGGATGCGGAAGGTGCCGCGCCAGCGGTTGCGCGTGTCCTGCGCCGAGAGCGGCTCGTCCGGGTCGTAGATCCCGGTGATCGCCGCCGCCGCCTCGCCCAGCTGGAACAGCCCGGCATAGCCGCCCTTGTTCATCTGCAGCGGGTCGCGGCTGCTCTCGGCCGCCGCCAGCAGGTCGGCGAAGGCCTTGTCGCCGGAATGCGGGATATCGTCCGGCACGTCGGGCCCGAGCGTCAGGGCCCCGCCGATCAGGGATATGGGCACGGCGAAGTCCGGCGCCGGATGATTCGCGCCCGGCGCGGCCGTCATCAGCAGGCTGCCGGCGACGATGGCCAGCACGGCGTTGCGTCGAGATGGGGTCATCCGATCGCCGCTCTGGTAATCCGCGGGCGGCATGGTGCCGGCCGCAGCGGGCCGAGGCAAGCGCCGAGTGCCGGGTGGGGCGGATTGACTCAGGCGCCGTCCGGGCCCACCACCGCGTGACGCAGGACGAATCCGGGACGGCGGCGATGACCTTCCAGCCTTTCGAGCTCGAGCAGTGGCAGTCGGAGTGGGAGCACACGGTCGAGTACAACCTGGCCGACAGCTCGGTGCGCTGCGCCGCGGTGCGCGAGGTGCTGGGGCCGGACGCGGTCGACCGGCTGCTCGACCAGGTGCTGTTCTACCCGCAGGTCAACGGCACCGAGGCGCTGCGGGCGAGGATCGCGGGGCTCTACCAGGGCGCTGCAGCGGACCAGGTGCTGGTCACGGCCGGCGCGTCGGAGGCGAACCAGATCCTGTGCCAGGCGCTGCTGTCGCCGGGCGACGAGGTGGTGGTGATGGAGCCCGGCTACCGCCAGGTCTGGGGCATCGCCCGCAACCTCGGCTGCACGGTGAAGAGCTTCCCGCTGCGGCCGGACCAGGGCTGGCGGCCGGATCTCGACGCGCTGGAGGCCGCGGTCGGCCCGCGCACCCGGATGATCGCGATCGTCAACCCGAACAACCCGACCGGCAGCATCCTGACGGCGGAAGAGGCGGCGCGGATCACCGCCATCGCCGCCCGGGCCGGCGCCTGGCTGCATGTCGACGAGGTCTATCGCGGCACCGAGCGGCTGAGCGACACGGAGACGCCGAGCTTCTGGGGCGGATACGAGCGCACGGTGGCGGTCGGCAGCCTGTCCAAGGCCTATGGCTTGGCCGGGCTGCGCGTCGGCTGGCTGGTCGGGCCGAAGGATCTGGTCGAGGCGGCGTGGCGCCGGCACGAATATGTCATCATCGCCACCGCCGGCCCGTCGATGCTGCTGGCCGAGCTGGCGCTGGAGCCGGCGACCCGCGAGCGGCTGGTGGCCCGGCAGCGCGAGCTGTCGCGCCGCGGCTGGGACGGGCTGGAGCGCTGGATCGGCGCGAATGCCGAGCTGGTCTCGGCGGTGCCGCCGGCGGCCACGGCGCTGGGCTTTGTCCGGGTCCATCTCGACCTGCCCTCGGTCGCGGTCGCCGACGCGATCCGCCGCCGGTCCTCGGTGCTGGTGGCGCCGGGGGTGTATCTCGGCGCCGAGCACCATCTGCGCATCACCCATGGCTACGAGCACGCGCCCGCCGCGCTGGACCGGATCGCGACGGTGCTGCGGGAACTGAAGGCGGGAAGGGGTTGAGGCCCTCGATCCCATTTCCTGCTGTCATCCTCGGGCTTGACCCGAGGATCCAGGGGCTTTCAAGAGCCGCTCTCGGTGGCACCCTGGATTGCCGGGTCAAGCCCGGCAATGACAATAGAGGGAGGGCGGGGAAGGAGAGGCAAGGCCCGCCATCCGCCCCTCGACCGTCGCCCCCGCAAATATCCGCCATGACCCTGTTGCCGGTTCGGCCTCGGCCCCGGATGTGTTAAGTCATCCGCTCCGATCTCTTTCCGAGGGCAAGGCGATGCCGGCGACGGTGTTCATCGATGGCGAGGCCGGGACGACGGGGCTGCAGATCCGCGACCGTCTGGCCCGCCGCGCCGATGTCGAGATCGTCAGCCTGGCCGAGTCCGAGCGCAAGGACCCGGCGGCCCGCCGCCGGCTGCTGAACGCGGTCGACGCCGCCATCCTCTGCCTGCCCGACGACGCCGCGCGCGAGGCGGTGGCGATGGTCGAGAACCCGGCGGTGCGGGTGATCGACGCCTCGACCGCGCATCGCACGGCGGAGGGTTGGACCTACGGTTTTCCGGAGCTGGCGCCCGGCCAGGCCGAGGCGGTGGCGGCGTCCAAGCGCATCTCCAACCCCGGCTGCTACCCGACCGGCGGCATCGCCCTGCTGCGGCCGCTGATCGACCGCGGCCTGGTGCCGGCGGACCATCCCGTCACCGTCAACGCGGTCAGCGGCTACACCGGCGGCGGCAAGAGCCTGATCGCCCGCTACGAGGCCGAGAAGAAGGGCCCGCCCTTCTACCTCTACGGGCTGAAGCTGGCGCACAAGCACGTGCCGGAGCTGCAGCGCTGGTCCGGCCTCTCCCATGCGCCGATCTTCGTGCCCTCGGTCGGGACCTTCGCCCAGGGCATGCTGGTCTCGCTGCCCCTCCAGCTCTGGTCGCTGCCGAAGCAGCCCTCCGCCGCCGACCTGCACGCGGCGCTGGCCGAGCACTATGAGGGCCAGCCCTTCGTCACCGTGGCGCCGCTGGCCGACAGCGAGGCGATGGCGGAGCTGGAGCCCGAGGCGCTGAACAACACCAACCAGCTGCGCCTGTTCGTGTTCGGCAACGCCAAGGCGCGGCAGGCCCTGCTGGTGGCGCAGCTCGACAATCTCGGCAAGGGCGCGTCGGGCGCCGCGGTGCAGAACCTGAACCTGGCGCTGGGCCTGGCCCCGACCGCCGGGCTGCTGCCGGCGCGGCCGCAGGCGGCCTGAGGCCAGCCATGGCCGCGGGCGCGGTGATCCTGCCCTATCGCGACAAGCTGCCGCGGATCGCGCCGGACGCCTTCATCGCGCCCGGCGCCGTGGTGATCGGCGATGTCGAGATCGGGCCGGGCTCCAGCGTCTGGTTCGGCTGCGTCATCCGCGGCGACATGCAGCCGATCCGGATCGGCGCCCGGACCAACATCCAGGACGGCACGGTGATCCATGTCGCCTCGGCCGACGGCCCGACCCATATCGGCGACGACGTCACCATCGGCCACATGGCGCTGATCCACGCCTGCACGCTCGCGGACCGCAGCTTCGTCGGCATGAAGGCCTGCGTCATGGACCGGGCGGTGGTCGAGAGCCGCGCCATGGTCGCGGCCGGGGCGCTGCTGACCCCCGGCAAGCGCGTGCCGGCCGGCCAGCTCTGGGCCGGCGGCCCGGCCCGCTTCGTCCGCGACCTGACCGACGAGGAGCACGAGCACCACCGCAAGCTGGCGGAAGGCTACGTCGCGCTCGGCGTCGAATACCGCGCCAGCCTGGTGCTGGACGCCGGAACGGCGCTCTAGGCCTTATCCCCGGCGGCGGCCAGGCCGGCCTGGTAGGCCAGCATCCGCTTCCGCAGCTTGCGCGGACGGGGCATCATCCAGCGCTTGTGCAGCCACAGCCACTGCTCGGGCCGGCCGCGGACCCACCCCTCGACCACCCGGTTCAGCGCGATCGTCGCCGCTTCGATGTCGGCCTTGCGGTCGCCGGTGCGGGGCAGCGCCAGCGGCGGCTCGAACACCGCGCGGTAACGGGCGCCGGCCAGCCGCTCGATCCGCACCGGAATGACGTCGCAGCCGAGGTGATAGGCCATGGCGACCGCGCCGGGCGAGGTCATGGCGTCGTGGCCCATGAACGGCACCTTCAGCCCGCCATTGTAGCGCTGGTCGACCATCATCCCGAGCACGCCGCCGGCGCGCAGCACCGACAGGGCGCGCTTGGCGTCCGACCCCTCCATCTTCTTTTCCAGCAGGACGGTGCCGACCGAGCTGCGGATCCGGTGCAGGAGCCAGCCGACCAGCGGGTTGTTCGGCGGCCGGGCGATGGCGGTGAACGGCACGCCGTGATTGGCGGCGACCGCGGCCCCGATCTCCCAATTGCCGAAATGGCCGATCGCCATGACCACGCCGCGGCCGCCCTCGCGGGCCGCCCGGAAATGCTCGATGCCCTCAACCCTGACGCGGCGCTGCCGCCTGGCCTCGCTGCGGCGCAGCCGGCCGAGATGCGGGAATTCGGCGATCACCCGGCCGAGATTGTCCCACATGCCGCGGATGATGCGCGCCCGCCCGGCGGCCGTCAGCTCCGGCATCACCAGCCGCAGATTGGCGTCGGCCCGGCGCGAGGCGCCGAGGCGCGGCCCGAGGATGCGCCCGACCCAGCCGCCGAGGCCGGAGGCGGCGTCGAGCGGCAGCGCCCGCATCAGCCCGTACAAGGCGTAGAGGGGGATGGCCTGCGCCGCCGCGGTGAGATGACGGCGGCCATGGCGCCGCCACTGCTTGCGAAGGCGCCGGAGGCGCGCCGGCCAGTCCGGCCGGGTCGGATGGGGGGAATCAGCTGTGCGGGAAATGGGCGGCCTCGGTTTGCTGGGGACCGGTCGCTGGGCGGTCCGCGGCGGCGTTCGTTGGTGCTACACGTGGCATGAACGCATCTCCGCCGCCAGTTGTTTCGCATTTCCCTATATTTCTTAACAAACGGCGGCGCGGGCTTGCGCCCGACCGGCGAAGCGCCATATCACGGCGGCCCAGCCCGAAAGGAGTGGCCCATGAAGAAGCCCGTGCCCAAGGCCGGGCCGAAGCGGCGCGATCCGCATGCGCTGATCGCCCGCCGGCTCGGCCACAAGATCGTCCCGTCCGGCAAGGTCTACAGCCGCAAGGACAAGCACCGAAGCCCCCGCCACTCGGACGGGGGCTTCGTTCTTTTCGGGCGAGACCGTTTGCCAATGCTGCTGGCGCGGCCGTCTGATGGCGGCTTCTGCGCTTCCGGTGCTCACGGATTCTAACGTCCGCTGCGCTCCGGTTCTCGAAGCCGCCACCAGCCGACTCACGCCAGCGCATTCTCAAACGGTCTCTTGGGCTATCCTGATCAGGCCAGCAGGAGGATCGGTTCATGGGCCTCATCGACAGCCGCGGCGTTCCCGTCTCGACCACGAGCCGCGCGGCGCTCGACCGCTACGAGGCGGCGGCGGGGAAGCTGCACGGCTATGTCCGCGACCCGCTGGCGGAGATCGAGGCGGCGCTGGCCGAGGATCCGGGCTTCGTCATGGGCCATTGCCTGCGCGGCACGCTGATGGCGCTGGCGACCGAGAAGGCGGCCGAGGCGCCGCTGCGCCAGAGCGTCGAGGCGGCGGAGGCGCTGGCCGCCGGGGCCAATGAGCGCGAGCGCGGCCATATCGCGGCGCTGCGTGCCTGGCTGGACGGCGACTTCGCCGGCGCGGTCGACGCCTGGGGCCGGGTGGCCGAGGCCTGGCCGCGCGACGGGCTGGCGCTGCAGGCCGCCCATCTCGGCGATTTCTACCTCGGCCACACCCGGCTGCTGCGCGACCGCATCGCCCGGGCGCTGCCGGCCTGGGACGAGGCGGTGCCGGGCTACGGCTACGTCCTCGGCATGCACGCCTTCGGCCTCGAGGAGACCGGCGACTACCGCGCCGCCGAGGCCACCGGCCGCCGCGCCGTGGCGCTGCAGCCGCGCGACTCTTGGGCGATCCACGCCGTCGCCCATGACATGGAGATGGAGGGACGGCTGCCGGAGGGCGTCGACTGGCTGTCCGGCCGCAGCGGCGACTGGGCGCCGGACAACATGTTCGCCTTCCACAACTGGTGGCACCTGGCGCTCTACCATCTCGACCTCGGCGACACCGCGACGGTGCTGCGGCTCTATGACGAGGCGATCCGGCCGCAGCCGTCGCCGGTGGCGCTGGAGACGCTGGACGCCACGGCGCTGATGTGGCGGCTGCATCTGCGCGGCGTGGATGGCGGCACGCGCTGGGCCGAGCTGGCCGAGACCTGGGCGCCGATGGCCGAGGATGGCTACTACGCCTTCAACGACATGCACGCGATGATGGCCTTCGTCGCCACCGGCCGCGACGCCGATGCCGGCCGGCTGCTGGCGGCGCAGGCCCGGCGCGCGGCGGCGGGCGGCACCAACGCGGCGATGACGGCCGAGGTCGGGCTGCCGGTGTGCCGGGCGCTGCGGGCCTTCGGCGCCGGCGACTACGGCACGGCGGTCGAGCTGCTGGCGCCGGTCCGGGCGGTGGCGCACCGCTTCGGCGGCAGCCATGCGCAGCGCGACGTGCTGAACCTCACCCTGGTCGAGGCGGCGCTGCGGGGCGGGCAGGCGGACCTGGCCCGGACGCTGGCGGCGGAGCGCACCGCGGCCAAGCCCGGCAGCCCCTTCAACTGGCGCCTGACCGCGAGGGCATTGCGGCTGTCCGGGGACGAGGCAGGGGCGCTGGCGGCGGAGAAGAGGGCGAACGCCTGAAGACGTAACGCGTTGCCTCTCCCGCTTGCGGGCTAGCGGATTCACACATTTCGAGATGAGTCTTTTTAAGTCCCCCCTCCCCTTGCGGGAGGGGGGCAGGGGGAGGGGTCTGCGCGCGTCCGCGCGCGAATGGACGGAACTGATCGGTGGTCGGGCCCTTCGGCGGCTCGGGGGTCTGAGCGCGTCCGCGCGCGAATGGTTCGGCTCGAGCCGAGAGGACCCCCTCCCCCTACCCCCCTCCCGCGGGGGGAGGGGGGACTCAAAGAGGCGATGTGTGAATGCCGTAGCGCTTGCGGGAGAGATCGGAGACGCGAAGCGGCTCCGGGTGAGGGGAGTTTGTCGAGGCCTGGGCCAGCCCTCACCCGGTCGCCCTGCGGGCGCCCGACCTCTCCCGCGTCCGGCGGGAGAGGCAACGCAAACGGACTGGCCCGCTCTGAAGCTCACCCCTCCCGGAACGGCTTCAACCTCAGCTTGGTCTGGTGCTCCGGCGCCGGGGTGCCGTCGGGGGCGAGGCCGCGGTAATAGCCCTTCTGCCACTTCGCCTCGTTGGCGTCGGTGCCGGGCACCGGCAGGTCGGCCAGGAAATCGGCGCGGCCGCGGTGGAAGGCCCAGTAGCGGGCCTCCAGCTCCGGGTCCTCGGAGAGGGGCCGGAACTCCGGCTCCACCGCTTCCACCGCGCCGCGCGCCAGCGGGAAGAACAGGCAGAACGGCTCTCCCGCCGCGAATTCGACCAGGTGGTTCGGCCGGGTGAAGCGCCAGTTCATGGTGAAGCCGTAGGGCGACCAGTCGGTCTCGACCACGCCGGTCAGGGGCGCGATGCCGTCCTTCGGCGCGTTGGTCGGGCCGGAAACCCAGAGGTTGCAGCCCGGCTCGGTGCGCAGCAGCAGCGGCACGTGGAAGGTCAGGATGCCGCTGCCGAAATGCCCGACCGCCGGGTGCGGTCCTTCGCCCTCGGCCTCGACCCGCACCGCCTCCGGCGCCGTGCCGCCGTCCCACCAGGCGCGGATCGGGGCCGGGCACAGGATCTCCCAGCCATGGGCGTTGGCGATGTTCAGCGGCAGGCAGCGATAGGCAAAGCCTTCCGGCGTCGCCGACATCCAGTCGCGCGTGGCCGGGGCCGGCCGGATCTCCGGGTGGCTCCCGCCGATGGTGTAGGCGATCAGCTTCATGGCGAGGATGGTAGCGGCGACCGGCCGCGCGGACGACCCTGTTGGTGACGCCGCAATTGTCCGACTAAGATCCCTGCCGACTCGAATTGGGGGGAATCATGCGCCTGCTCGCCGCCGCCGCTCTGCTGCTCGTCCTGCCGGCCGCCGCCGTCGCTGCGGACCGCACCGACACGCTCGACGCCGTCACCAAGGCGGGCGTGCTGAAGGTCTGCACCACCGGCGACTACAAGCCCTTCACCTATCTCGACCCGGCCAAGGGCGAGTACGAGGGCATCGACATCGACATGGCGAAGGACCTGGCCGCCGCGCTCGGGGTGAAGGCGGAGTTCGTCAAGACCAGCTGGAAGACGCTGCTGGCGGATTTCACCGGCGGCGCCTGCGACATGGCGATGGGCGGCATCAGCGTCACCCTGCAGCGGCAGAAGCAGGCCTTCTTCAGCATCCCGATCGATGTCGACGGCAAGACGCCGATCACCAAGTGCGAGAATGTCGACAAGTTACGGACGGTGGAGCAGATCGACCGGCCCGGCGTCACGGTGGCCGAGCCGCCGGGCGGCACCAACGAGGCCTTCGTGCGCGAGAAGATCAAGTCGGCCAAGATCGTCATCTTCCCGGACAACACCAAGATTTTCGACGAGATCCTGGCCGGCCGGGCGGACGTGATGATCACCGACGCCAGCGAGACCCTGCTGCAGCAGAAACTGCGCCCCGGCCTCTGCGCCGTGCATCCGGACAAGCCCTTCACCTTCGCCGAGAAGGCGTATCTGCTGCCGCGCGGCGACGTGGTGTTCAAGGCCTTCGTCGACCAGTGGCTGCATCTGCGCCTGCACGACGGCAGCTACGCCAGGTTCAGCGCGGCGTGGTTTGGCTGAGGCAGAGGGTAGGTTGGGTTCGCGGCACGCAGACCCAACAATTCCCCGGCATCGGCATGTTGGGTTCGCCTCGGCGAACCCAAGCTACACGCTGACGCGGCCGATCACTGGCCGCGCAGCCGGGTCATGGTCTTGATCGGGCCGCGGGGATTGCCGGACATCTCGGCGATCTTGCGGTCCTGGGCTTCGATGAAGGCGCGCGCCGGGGCATCGCCGTCCAGCCCGTCGGCCTCGGAGCGCGGCACCTTGCGGTTCGAGCTCAGCGTGCCGTCCTGGTAGACGATGTTGAACAGCACGAAGCCGCTGTCGTTGGGTTGCTTCTTGGTCCGGGCCATGTCGGCACTCCGGTAACGGTTCGGGTCAGGACGGCTCGGTCTCGTCGTCCTGCGGTGGCGCGTCGCTCTCCTGGGCGGCCTTGCGGCGCGCACTCTCCTCTTCGCGCTTCTGCAGTTTCTCCTGCTTCTTCTGTTCCTTGGCGCGGTTACGCTCGCTGCGCTGCTGGTTGTAGTTCGGCTTGAACGGCATGACGGCCTCCCTCTGGCGCGACGCTTCCGCGTCGCGGGGTCAGTCGCAAGAAAAGGAGCGCCCGGCAGCCCGGGCGCTCCTGATCCGCTCCACGATCGAAGGCTCAGACGGCCTTCAGATTCTCCGCCGAGGTCTTGCCGCGCTTCGGGTCGCGCTGCTCCTCATAGGAGATCTGCTGGCCTTCGTTCAGGCCGCGCAGCCCGGCGCGCTCGACGGCGGAGATGTGGACGAACACGTCCGGGCCGCCGCTCTCCGGCTGAATGAAGCCGAAGCCTTTGGTGCTGTTGAACCACTTGACGGTGCCGATCGGCATCGCTTTTCCTCCAATTGGGGTCGCGCCGCGCGCAGCCGCGCGACGCATCAGACGGTAACGGGGAAAGGCGAGGGATCCGCGGCCGCAAGGGCATGGCAGGCCGGCCGTCCGAACCAGAATGACTCCTTAAACATGGGGGACAGCGGCCGGATTGGCAAGTTCGACGGCGGATTCGGCCTCGCGCCTACATCCGGCGCAGGGCGACGGCGTCGACCGAATGGTCGGCGGCCTTGTGCAGCACCAGCCGGGCGCGCTGCCGGGTGGGCAGGATGTTCTCGCGCAGATTCACCCCGTTGATCTCGTCCCAGATCTCGCGGGCGACGCGGCGGGCTTCCGCCTCCGGCAGGTCGCGCTGGTGATGGAAGTAGGAGGAGGGGTCGCGGAAGGCGGTGCGCTGCAGCAGCAGCCGGCGCTCGACGAACCAGCGGGCGATGTCTTCCTCCTCGGCGTCGACATAGACCGAGAAATCGAAGAAATCGGAGGTGACGACCGCGGCGCCGGCCGGGGCCTGCAGCACGTTCAGCCCTTCGAAAATCAGGATGTCCGGCCGCCGCACCACCTGCTTCTCGCCCGGCAGGATGTCGTAGGCGAGATGCGAGTAGACCGGCGCCTCGACCTCCGGCCGGCCGGACTTCACGGCGGAGAGGAAGCCGATCATCCGGCGCAGGTCGTAGCTTTCCGGGAAGCCCTTGCGCCGCATCAGCCCGCGTTCCTCCAGCACCTTCTTCGGCCAGAGGAAGCCGTCGGTCGTCACCAGCTCGACCCGCGGATGGTCGGGCCAGCGCGACAGCAGCAGGCGCAGCAGCCGGGCGAAGGTGCTCTTGCCCACGGCGACGCTGCCGGCGACGCCGATGATGTAGGGCGGCGGCGGGCCGGGCCGGCCGAGGAACGCATCCTGCACCCCGTCCAGCGCGCGGGCGGCCGCGACATGCAGGTTCAGCAGGCGCGACAGCGGCAGGTGGATCTCGGCGACGTCGGCCAGCGACACCGGGTCGTTCAGGCCGCGCAGCTCCGCCAGCTCGGCATCCGACAGCGTCATCGGCGTCGCGGCTCGGAGCGCGGCCCATTCGGCCCGGGTAAAGCGGTCATAGGCGGCGGGCCGCGCCGCGAACAGGTCGGGCACCGGGCGGGCGGGGGAAGGCTGGGGCATGGCAGGCTCGCCGTTGACTGTCGGGCAGCCTCCGACGATCGGCGGGCCGAGGCAAGAGGCCGGGAGCAAGACCGCCCCGGCCATCGAATCCTTGCGCCGCGCCCCGCCTCGCGCTACACCCGGCCCTGCATCCAGAGCTGGGCTGACGCCCACGCCAACCTGCCGTCCCGGGCAAGGTGGTGGCCCCTCGCGAGAGGGGCGATGCGGCCGGACCGGCAACCAAACGGGTCGAACGCCGCGCGTCAGCCCTCCTCGCAACCGCGAAGGAGGGTTTTTCATGTCTGCACACCGTTCCGCCGAGATCCCGCTCGCCGGCCCCGGGGACACGATCGAGCGGCTCGACGAGCGCGCCTGCCCCGGCCGGCGCGATCCCGGCCGCCGCGAGATCCTCTACGCCGTTGTGCATCGCGGCGCAGGATTGTGGACCCATCTGTACCGGGTCGTCGTCGGCGCGTCCCGGCCCGAGATCCATCTCGACCGCGTGCTGCCCGGCGACCGCCTGGCCGAGCTGCGCCGGGCCCATGCGCCGGCGGGCGATCTGGCGGCGTAGGTCCCCGGGCGCGGCCATGCCGCGCGCCCGCCCGTCATCCGGGGCATTCCCGAGCCCGGATCGGCCGGCCGCCGGCGGATTCTCCATCGGCACTTGGATCTCCGGCCGGAAGCGGCGGGGAATTGCCTCGCCTATTGGGCGACGCGCCTGAAACGCCGGCGGCGAAAGCTTGTCATTGTTTGGTAACCGATGGCGGAAAGCACCGCAGGACTTTCCCGTGACCTGTCGCGACAGGCCGCGCCGCCGGCCGGCGGCGCGGCCCCGTCGCGATTCGGCCGACACCGCCGGCGCGGCCGCCGGGGCGGGCTGCCGAACCCGCCCCGCGACGGAAGCGCCAAAACTGAAGGAAATGGTCTGTTTCTCCTGGGTTGTCGGACATATAATTTCCTATAACATGAAATTTCTGTTCTCCTGAAAAGAAACTTAATATCTAAGTATGCAAATGAAGTTATCGCGGGGTAAACTCATTCGTCTATTTCTCCACTATGAAGTAAAAAACGGGAATTCCCATAGACAGCCCTATCGTTTTTTGCCTGAATGCCGGCTGGATCGCCTCAGGGGCGGCGGCCTGGCTGTCAGCTTGGCGATGTGTTTCTTGGAGGAGGAAAGCATGGGTCTTCTTGACGGCCTGCTCGGGGATGGCGGGTTGCTCGGCGGTGTGCTGGGCAACGACGGCCTCCTCGGCGGCCTGCTCGGCAGCGACGGCCTTCTCGGCGGGCTGCTCGGCGACAACGGTCTCGGCGGCGTGGTGGGCGGGACGCTCTCCGGTGTGATCGGAACGGTGAAGGACGTTCTGAACACCGTCGACGGCCTCGTCTTCGGCGCTCCCGGCACCAGCGGTGACGGGCTGCTCGGCGGCGTCGCCGACCTGGTCGACGGGCTGCTCGGCGGCCTGACGGGCGGCTTGCTCGGCGACAACCTGACCGGCGGCCTGCTGACCTCGGTCACCGATCTTCTCGACGGCATCCTGCACGCGGACCTGCTCGGCGGGCCCGTCACCGGCGTGCTCGAGGCGGTCAACGGCATCCTCGGAAATCTCCTCAGCGGCGATGTTCTCGGCGCCGTCCTCGACGCGAATCTCGGCGGGGTCGTCAGCGGCGTGCTCGAGACGGTGAACAACCTGCTCGGCGCCGTGATCGGCGGCGACAGCCCGCTGGGCGGCGACCTGCTCGGCGGCGTGCTCGGCACGGTCGGCGACCTGCTGCACGGCCTGCTCGGCGGCGATCTCCTGGGCGGCGGCCTGCTCGGCGGCGACCTGCTCGGCGGCCTGCTCGGTTCGGTGAACGATCTGCTGGGCGGCATCCTCGGCGGCGACGTCCTGGGCGGCGACCTGCTCGGCGGGGTGGTCGATCTGGTCAACGGCCTGCTCGGCGGCGTGCTGGGCGGCGACCAACTGACGGCTTCCGCGTTGAGCAGCAGCGGCCTGCTCGGCGGTGGCGACCTGCTGGGCGGCCTGCTCGGCGCGGTCGAAGGCGTGGTCAACGGCCTGCTCGGCGGCGACCTGCTCGGCGGTGACCTCCTGGGTGGCGTGCTCGGCACGGTCGGCGATTTGCTGAACGGCCTGCTGGGCGGCGACCTCCTGGGCGGCGTGCTGGGCGGCAACGGCGACCTGCTGGGCGGCCTGCTCGGCACCGTCACCGACCTGCTGAACGGCGTCCTCGGCGGCGACCTGCTCGGCGGCGGCGAAGATCTGCTCAGCGGCCTGATCGGCACGGTCAAGGACCTGCTCGACGGCGTTCTCGGCGGCGACCTGCTCGGCGGCGACCTGCTCGGCGGCGTGGTCGATCTGGTCAACG
>Ga0182749_1002057_pt1 | contig 15079 bp, 15 predicted proteins | sample eDN3rd37CKraftMG_FD_128875 | JGI IMG/M metagenome (GOLD analysis project Ga0182749, IMG submission 128875) | Enriched Miracle-Growth compost microbial communities from Emeryville, California, USA - eDNA 3rd pass 37_C Kraft MG (version 2) (version 2) ...
AAATTGTCGATCGTGCCGAAGCATGTGGTCGAGGCCGTGGGCAACGACGCCTTCAACCAGAAGCCGGTCGGCAGCGGCCCGTACAGGTTCGACAGCTGGCAGCGCGGCGTCGCGGTCACCCTGACCCGCAACGACTCCTACTGGGCCCAGAAGGGCCCGTTCCAGACCGTGGTGTTCCGCGCCGTGCCCGACGCCGCGACGCGCGTGGCCGACCTGCAATCCGGCACCGCCGATCTCGTAGTTACGCTGGACAGCGACCTCGCGGCCCAGCTGCAGGGCTCGGACAAGGTGAAGCCGCTGGTTGTGCTGACCGAGCGCGTCGCCTATCTGCGGCTGAACCCGCTGAAGCCGCCCTTCGACAACCCGAAGCTGCGCCAGGCCGTGGCCTATGCCATCGACAAGCAGGGGCTGACCGAGGGCATCCTGGGCGGCTACGACAAGCCGGTGGCGGAACTGCTGACCCCCGCCCATTTCGGCTGGACCGAGGGCATCGAGGGCTTCCCCTATGATCCGGAGAAGGCCAAGGCGCTGGTGGCGGAGGCCGGCGACGCGGCGAAGGCGGAGGCCGAGCTGTCCACCGCCCCGGTCTACGACCAGCGCATCGTCCAGGCGGTGCAGCAGCAGCTGACGGATGTCGGCCTCAATGTGAAGATCACGATGACCGACATGGCCGGCTATCTGAAGCGGTCGCAAGGCAAGCCGGAGGAGGGCGCGAACATCACCTTCGGCCGCTGGTCCTGCGCCTGCCAGGATGCCGACGGCGTGCTGTTCCCCCTGCTGCACAGCAGCAGCGGCTGGTCGAATTACCGCAACGCCGAGGTCGACAAGCTGCTGGTCGAGGCGCGCTCGACCCTGGACGAGGCCACCCGCCTCGATCGCTACGCCAAGGTCAACGAGATCGTCGCCACTGACGTCCCGGCGCTGCCGCTGTATCAGGCAGCGATCATCTATGGCGCCGCCAAGGGGCTGAACTGGCAGCCGACGCCGAATGAGAGCCTGTTCCTGAACCGCATGTCCTGGACGGACTGACGATGGCACACCCGCTCAAGCCCGCCCTCTTGGGCGCGGCGCTGGCCCTGGCCTCAGCCCTGGTCCTGTCGGTCCCGGCGGAGGCCAAGGACCGCTTCGTCATCGACCTGGTCAACGAGCCGTCGACGCTGGACCCGCAGCTGCAGTGGAACCCGGACAGCTACTACGTCTATCGCAACATCTTCGACAATCTGGTCACCCGCGACGACAAGGGCGAGATCACTCCGCAGATCGCCACGAGCTGGAAGGTGCTGTCCGACACCCGGGTCGAGTTCGAGATCCGCGACGGCGTCACCTTCCATGACGGCAGTACGCTGACGCCGGAGGATGTCGCCTTCAGCGTCAACCGGATCATCGACCCGAAGCTGGCCAGCCCGCAGCAGGGCCAGTTCGACAAGATCGTGAAGGCGGAAGCGACCGGGCCGCACAGCGTCGTGCTGACCCTCTCCGGCCCCTACCCGGCCCTGCTGGCCCAGCTGGTGAAGCTGTCGATCGTGCCGAAGCACGTGGTCGAGGCGGTCGGCAACGACGCCTTCAATCTGAAGCCGGTCGGCAGCGGGCCCTACAAATTCGACAGCTGGCAGCGCGGCGTCGCCGTCACCCTGACCCGCAACGACGCCTATTGGGGCACCAAAGGCCCGTTCGCGATCGCGGTGTTCCGTGCCGTGCCCGACGCCGCCACCCGGCTGGCCGATGTCGAGGCCGGCAGCGCCGACCTGGCGGTGTCGCTCGATTCCGACCTGGCCGGCCAGCTCGCGGCGTCGGGCAAGGGCAAGCGGCTCTATACGCTGACCGAGCGTTTGGCTTATCTGCGCCTGAACCCGACCAGACCTCCCTTCGACGACAAGCGGCTGCGCCAAGCCGCGGCCTATGCCATCGACAAGGAGGGCATCACCGAAGGCATCCTCGGCGGCCTGGACAAGCCGATCGGCCAGATGGTGACGCCGGCGCATTTCGGCTGGTTCGAGGACATTCCCGGACTGCCCTATGATCCGGACAAGGCCAAGGCGCTGGTCGCCGAGGTCGGCGGCACGCCGAAGGTCGAGATCGCCACCGGCAGCTTCTTCGACCAGCGCGTGGTCCAGGCGATCCAGCAGGAGCTGGCCGATGTCGGCTTCGACGCCAGCATCAGGCTGGTCGACACCCCGACTTTCCTGAAGCTGATCCAGCAGGGCGCACAGGGCGGTCCGGCCCTAGCCGTCAGCCGGTCCTCCTGCGCCTGTCAGGACGCCGACGGGGCGCTGTACCAGCTGTTCCATTCCGGCAATCCCTGGACGATCGTCGAGAACAAGGACATGGACGCCTGGCTCGATGATGCCAGGGCGACGCTGGACGCGGACAGGCGGCTGGCCGACTACCGCAAGGTCAGCACCTTCATCGCCACCGAGATCCCGGTCGTGCCGCTGTTCCAGACGGTGGCGATCTACGGCGCCGCGAAGCCGCTGCAATGGACCCCGACGCCGAACGAAAGCCTGTTCTTGAACCGCATGACCTGGTCGGATTGAGGGAGGCCAAATGAGCGAGGGCCGCCGCCCGGCATGACCGCCTTCCTGCTCCGCCGCCTGGGCCAGGCGCTGCTGACGATCTTCGGCGTGGCCACGCTGATCTTCTTCCTGCAGCGCCTGACCGGCGACCCGACCTACCTGCTGGTGCCGGACACGGCGACCCAGGCGGATATCGACGCGCTGCGCCACGCGCTGGGCTTCGACCGGCCGCTGTGGGTGCAATACCTGTCCTTCCTGGGCGAGATCGCACGGTTCGACCTCGGCAAGTCGGTGGTGCAGACCATCCCGGTCGCGGACATCATCGCCTCGCGCCTGCCCTACACCCTGGCGCTGGCGGCCGGGGCGCTGCTGGTCGCCTGCGGTCTCGGCATCCCGGTCGGGGTGGCGCTGGCCCTGGGGCGCGACCGTTGGATCGCCCGGATCCTGGCCGGGCTGGTGCTGGCGGCGCAGAGCATGCCGACCTTCTGGAGCGGCATCCTGATGATCCTGGTCTTCGCCGTGACGCTGGGCTGGCTGCCGCCCTCCTCGACCGGCGGGATCGACCATCTGGTGATGCCGTCGGTGGCGCTGGGCCTGCTCAGCATGGCGACCTTCGCCCGGGTGACGCGGACCGCCCTCTTGGAGGAGCTGTCGAAGGATTATGTCCGCACCGCCCGCGCCCGGGGCGCCGCCACCGGCCGCCTGCTGCTGCGCCACCTGGCCCGCAACGCCTCGATCCCGGTGATCACGGTGGCGGGCCTCGAGATCTCGAACCTGCTGGCCGGGGCGGTGATCGTCGAGACGGTGTTCGCCTGGCCCGGGCTGGGGCAGCTGACGGTGCAGTCGATCCTGGCACGCGACTTCCCGATCGTGCAGGGGGTGGTACTGCTCGGCTCCTTCGTCACCGTCGCGCTGAACCTGCTGACCGATCTGCTGTACAGCGCCGTCGACCCGCGCATCCGGCTGGGGAGCGCGAGATGAGCGCCGCCGTCGACACCTCTCCGGCCCCGGCTGCGCGCCGGCCGCTACGGCGCGCCCTGCCCTTCATCGCGCTGCTGGCGCTGTTCGCCCTGGCCGCCGTGCTGGCGCCGCTGGTCGCGCCCTACGACCCGAACGCGCAGAACCTGCTGGGCCGGCTGAAGCCGCCCGGCACCGTCGCCCGCAACGTCCACTACCTGCTGGGCAGCGATGAGCTCGGCCGCGACCTGCTGAGCCGCCTGATCTGGGGCGCCCGGATCTCGCTGCTGGTCGCGGTGCTGTCGGTGCTGATCTCCGGAATCGTCGGCACCGTGCTCGGCATGCTCGCCGGCTATCTGCGCGGCCCGGTCGAGATCGTGGTGATGCGGGTGGTCGACGTCTTCCTGTCGGTGCCGGCGATCCTTTTGGCCATCATCACCGTCGCCGTGGTCGGCCCCGGCCTGCTGAACGTCATCCTGGTGCTGGCCCTGACGCGCTGGCCGCGCTATGCCCGCGTCGCCTACGGCCAAACGCTGGCGATCGCCGGCCGGCCCTATGTCCGGCTGTCCACCTTCATGGGCGCGGGGCCGTTTCGGGTCCTGTTCCGCCACATCCTGCCGAACATCCTGGGCGCCGTCATCGTGGTCGCGACGCTGGAGTTCGGGCTGATGGTGCTGTTCGAGGCCGGCCTGTCCTTCCTCGGCCTCGGCGTGCAGCCGCCGACCGCGAGCTGGGGCGCGATGCTGTCGACCGGCCGCAACTACGTCGCCACCGCCTGGTGGATCGCGACCTTTCCCGGACTCTGCCTGTTCCTGCTGGTGCTCGCCGCTAACCTGATCGGCGACGCGCTGCGCGACCGTCTCGACCCCCACAGCCGATGAGGACACCCATGAACATCCCCAGCGATCTGAACGGCAAGCGGGTGGTGGTAACCGGCGCCTGCGGCGTGGTGGGCAGCTGGATCGCCGCCGCCTTCGCCGAGGCCGGCGCCAGCCTGTGCCTGACCGACACCTCCGAGCCCGACCTCGACCGCCTGGCGATGAACCTGAAGGGCGACCGCTTCACCCATGCGGCCGACCTGCGCAAGGCCGAGGAGATCGACGGGTTGGCCGCCGAGATCGCCGCCCGCTGGGGCACGGCGGACATCCTGGTCAACAACGCCGGGGTCTATCCCAGCGGCTTCCTGCTCGACATCGACGTCGACGAATGGGACCGGATCTTCGACGTCAACCTGCGCGCCCCCTTTCTGCTGACCCGCGCTTTGGCGAAGCAGATGATCGCCGCCAAGGTCCAGGGCAGCGTCATCAACATCTCCTCCGGCGCGTCGCGGAAGATGCGGCGGACCGTGGTGCCCTACTGCGTCTCCAAGACCGCGCTGGACCGGCTGACCAAGGGCTTCGCGTTGGAGCTGGCGGAGTTCGGCATCCGGGTCAACGCGGTCGAGCCCGGCTTCATCGCCGGCAGCAAGGTCAGCCTCTTGACCGAGGAGCATGTGGCGGCCACCACCGGGTCGATCCCGCTGGGCCGTCCGTCCTCGGCCGCCGACGTCGGCAACGCCGTGCTGTTCCTGGCCAGCGACGCCGCCGCCTATATGACCGGGTCGACCATGACCGTCGACGGCGGCAACTCGATCGGCTCGATGGCCGTGTACCAGGCCAAGAAGTCGCCGCTGTAAGGAGACCCCGATGGTCCAGCCCTGGCCGCGCTATCAATGGCCGCAAGGCCGCGACAGCGCCTTCTGCTTCACCGTCGATGTCGACGCGGATTCGCCCTATCTCTGGCAGCAGCGGGCGCCGGAGGCGACGCGCTCGCTGGGACAGCTGGAGCAGCGCCGCTTCGGCCCGCGGATGGGGATCTGGCGGCTGCTCGACCTGCTCGACCGCTTCGGCATCAAGGGCAGCTTCTTCGTGCCCGGCGCGGTGGCCGAAGCCAACCCCGAGCTGCTGCCGGCCTTCCTGGAGCGCGGCCACGAGATCGGGCTGCACGGCTTCTTCCACGAGATCGTGGCCCAGAGCAGCGACGCCGAGTTCACCGGCGCCCTCGAGGCCTCGATCGAGGTGTTCCGGCGCCAGATCGGCGCGGTGCCGAAGGGCTTCCGGTCGCCCGCCTGGGAGATGACGCCGCACATGCTGGCCGAGATCCGGCGGCACGGCTTCTGGGACAGCTCGCTGATGGGCGCCGACCACCCCTACGAGATCGACGGTGTGGTCGAGGTGCCGGTGCAGTGGGCGATCGACGACGCCGTGTTCTTCAAGTTTTCCGGCGGCGGCACCGACCAGTGGCCGCCCGAGGCGCCGGGCCCGATCCTGGAGGGCTGGCTGGACGAGTGGGAAGGCCTGCGCCGCCTCAACGGCCTGTTCATGCTGACCGTCCATGACTGGATCTCCGGCCGCGCCCAGCGGCTGCGCCTGCTGGAGCGGCTGCTGGAGCGGGTCACCGCCGCGCCCGGCGTCTGGATCGCCACGGTCGGCGAGGTCGCGGCGTATCACGCCGGCTCGGCCAATGCCGGGCGGTTCGTCGCCGCGTCGGACATCCCCGGCCCGGTCGAGCCGCGCCGCTTCGGGCGCAACGCATGACCCTGGACGGCCGCAAGACCGGGATCCGCAGCCGCCATGGCCTGGTCGCGGCCCAGCACCGATACGCGGCCGAAGCCGGCGCGGCGGTGCTGGCCCGCGGCGGCAACGCCATGGATGCGGCGGTGGTGGCGGCGCTGGTGCTGAGCGTGGTCGAGCCCTGGCTGTCCGGCGTCGGCGGCGGCGGCTTCCTGCTGCATGCCGATGGCGCCACCGGCACGGTCTCGGCGCTGGATTTCAACGTCCGCGCCCCGGCGGCGCTGGAACCGGCCGATTACCCGCTGGCCGGGGCCGACACCGGCAACTGGTTCCAGTGGCCGTCGGTGGTCGAGGACCGCAACCTGATCGGCGGCCCCTCGATCTGCGTCCCCGGCGCGATCGCCGGCCTCGCCGCGGCGCTGGAGCGCTTCGGCAGCATCGGCTGGGCCGAGGCGCTGGCGCCGGCCATCGACCATGCCGAGCGCGGGCTGGAGATCGACTGGTACGCCGCCTTCTGCCTCTCGATCGAGGCGCACGCGCTGGCCCGCTTCGCGCCGACCGCCGCGCTGCTGCTGGAGGACGGCGAAGCACCGAAGGCGGCCGAGGGCAAGCACCGCCCAATGCCGGCCAAGGCCCGGATGCTGCGGCGCCTGGCCCGCGACGGCGCCCGCGACTTCTACGAGGGCGAGACCGCGCGCGACCTTGCGGCCGACCTGGCCGAGGTGGGATCGCGCATCACCGCCGCCGACCTCGCCGCCTATCGGCCGCGCTGGGCCGAGCCGCTGCGCGGCGCCTATCGCGGCCGGGACGTCTGGGCCATGCCGGGGCTGAGCGGCGGCCCGAGCCTCTTGGAGGCGCTGGATCTGCTGTCGGTGCGCACCGGCTGGGGCGAGCGGCCGGATGCCCGGGCGGCGCTGGCCTATGCCCGCGCGGCGCGCGAGGCCTATCGCCGGCGCCTGACCGGCATGGGCCATGCCGGCCTGTCCCGCGATCCCGGCTGCACCAGCCATGTCAGCGTCGTCGACGCGCAGGGCAACATGGTCTCGCTGACCAACACCCTCCTGTCCCGCTTCGGGTCGAAGGTGGTGCTGCCGCGGACCGGTGTGCTGATGAACAACGGCATGATGTGGTTCGACCCGCGGCCGGGCCAGCCGAACTCCATGGCCGGGGGCGCCCAGCCGCTGGCGAACATGTGCCCGCTGATCCTGGGCCGCGATGGCCGGCCGGAGCTGGCGATCGGCGCCGCCGGCGGCCGGTCGATCTTCCCGGCGCTGCTGCAGCTGATCTCCTACCTGGTCGATTACGGCATGTCGCTGGAGGACGCCTTCCACACGCCGCGGGTCGATGCCAGCACGCCGACCATCAAGGTGAATGCGGCGGCCGCCCCCGACATCGCCGCCATGGTCGCCCGCGAGTTCCCGGTCGAGATCGTCGAAGACACGCTGTATCCGGTGAACTTCGCCATCGCCTCGGCCGCCGCGCGCGATCCGGAGACCGGAGAGACGGTCGGCATGGCGCACCCGACCAGCCCGTGGTCCGGCGTCGCGGTCGGAGGGCCGGCCGATGCCTGAGGCTCCCCTTCTCGCCATCGAGGGCCTGAAGGTTGCCATCGGCGGCCGGTCCGTGGTCGACGGCGTGTCGCTGTCGATCCGCCGCGGCGAGGTGCTGGCCCTGGTCGGCGAAAGCGGCTGCGGCAAGAGCCTGACGGCGCTGTCGGTGCTGCGCCTGCTGCCCGCCGCCGCGCGGATCGCCGGCGGCGCCATCGCCATGGACGGGATCGACCTGCTGGGGCTGAACGAGGCGGCGCTGCGCGACCTGCGCGGCAACCGGGTGTCGGTAATCTTCCAGGAGCCGGTGGCGTCGCTGAACCCGCTGGTCCGGGTCGGCGACCAGGCGGCGGAGAGCCTGCGGCTGCATCGCGGCGCCTCGGCGGCGGAGGCCCGCACCGAGGCGGTCGCCATGCTGGCCCGGGTCGGCATCGCCGATCCGGAGCGGCGGGCCGAACAGTTCCCCTTCGAGCTGTCGGGCGGCATGTGCCAGCGGGTGATGATCGCCTCGGCCCTGATCTGCCGGCCGGAGATCCTGATCGCGGACGAGCCGACCACGGCGCTGGACGTCACCATCCAGGCCCAGATCCTGGACCTCTTGAAGACCCTGCGGGCCGAGGCCGGCAGCGCCATCCTGCTGATCACCCACGATATGGGCGTGGTCGCCGACATGGCCGACCGGGTGGCGGTAATGTATGGCGGCACGGTGGTCGAGAGCGGGCCGGTCGACGCGATCTTCGACGCCCCCGCCCACCCCTACACCAAGCTGCTGCTGGCCACCGTGCCGCGCCTCGACAGGCCGCGCCGGGAAGAGCTGAAGACCATCGCCGGCGCGGTGCCGGACGCGGCGCATTGGCCGCAGGGCTGCCGCTTCCGCACCCGCTGCCCGCTGGCCGACGCGCGCTGCGCCGAGGCGCCGCCGCTGGAGCCGGCGCGGGGTGATGTCGCCCACTTGGCCGCATGCTGGCACCGGGACCGCGTAGGGGCGCTGGCATGAGCCTGCTTTCTGTCCGCGACCTCGCGGTGCATTTCCCGGTTCGCGGCGGCGCCGCCAAGGGCGCCGTGGTCAAGGCAGTGGACGACGTGTCACTGGAGCTCGAGGCCGGCCGCACCCTGGCGCTGGTCGGCGAGAGCGGCTGCGGCAAGTCGACCACCGGCTACGCCATCCTGGGGCTGGAGCGGGCGACGCGGGGCACGGTGGCCTTCGAGGGCCGCGACGTCACCCATGCCGCCCCCGCCGAGCGCCGGGCCCTGGCCGGCGCCATGCAGATCGTGTTCCAGGACCCGAGCGCCGCGCTGGACCCGAAGATGCGGATCGGCGCCAGCATCGCCGAGCCGCTGGCGATCCGCGGCACGCCCGGCGCCGAGCGGCGCCGCCGGGTGGCGGAGCTGCTGGACCTGGTCGGCCTGCCGGGGTCCTATGCGCAGCGCTATCCGAACGAGCTGTCGGGCGGGCAGCGCCAGCGGGTGGTGATCGCCCGCGCTTTGGCGCTGTCGCCGAAGCTGCTGGTCTGCGACGAGCCGGTCTCGGCGCTCGACGTCTCGATCCGCTCGCAGATCCTGAACCTGCTGGTGCGGCTGCAGGACCAGCTCGGCCTCGCCTATCTCTTCATCAGCCACGACCTGTCGGTGGTCCGCCATATCGCCGACCGGGTGGCGGTGATGTATCTCGGCACCATCGTCGAGCAGGGCGACACCGACGCCGTCTTCGCGGCGCCGCGCCACCCCTACACCGAGGCGCTCTTGTCGGCGATCCCCCTGCCCGACCCGCGGGCGCAGCGGCGGCGCCGCAAGATCATCCTGTCCGGCGACCTGCCGAGCCCGCTGGCGGCGCCGGCCGGCTGCCCCTTCTTCAGCCGCTGCCCGATCCGGATCGACCGCTGCGCCGCGGAGCGCCCGGCGCTGCTCCTGGCGGCAGGCGGCACCGAAGCCGCCTGCCTGGTGCGCGCGGGGTAGCTACTGGCGAGCCCAGAAAGTTCGTCATTGCGAGCGCAGCGAAGCAATCCAGGGCAGTAAGCATAGAGGCATGGATTGCTTCGTCGGCTTCGCCTCCTCGCAATGACGATTCTTTCGCGGAACAGAAAGGAGCCCAACCGCCATCCCGCCGGCGTCAGCCGTCTACCCGGCCTGCCGTGCCGAGTCGGGCGATGCCGCCGCAAGCTCCCTGATCCAGGCGCTGGTGGTCGCGACATCGGCCTGGGACAGGCCGTGGCCGGTCGGGAGGATCTGATGCTGAACGGCGGCGCCCGCCTCGGCCAGCATCCCGGCGAGCCGGGCCGCGTTTTCGGCCGGCACGATCGGGTCCATCCGGCCGGACAGCAGCAGGATCGGCTTGCCGCGGAGATCCGCGGCCGGAGCGTCGCTCAGCGGCACCATGGCCCGCAGGAGAACGGCGCCGGCGAGCGCCTCGGGCCGCAGCAGGAGCGCGGCGGCGGCGATATTGGCGCCGTTGGAGAAGCCGAGCGCGACCGGGGCCATAAGCCCATAGACGGCCCGGGCCTCCGCGACGAAGTCGGCGAGCTCATGTGCCCGGGCCTGGACGTCGGCCTCGTCGAACACGCCCTCGCGGAGCCGGCGGAAGAAGCGCGGCATCCCGGCTTCCAGCACCTTGCCGCGCGGCGACAGCAGCGCCGAGCCCGGGGCGACGGCGCGCCCCAGCGGCAGCAGGTCGGCTTCGTCGCCGCCCGTGCCGTGCAGCAGGAGGAGCGGCGGCGCGTCCGGCCGGCGGCCGGGCTCGAAGCGGTGGATGAAGGACTGCGCCTGGGTCATCGGATGCTCCGATCTCTGGCGTGAGGACGGGCCGGAGGCCGCGGGAAGCAGCCTTCGGCAAGGTGGGGGTCAGGCGACCGCGGGCAGGACCCGCTCGATCTCGGCGCGGTGCGGCTCCAGGAACTGCGGCAGCTTCAGCGCCTGGCCGAGCGTGGCCGCCGGCTCGTCGACCGCGAAGCCCGGGATGTCGGTCGCGATCTCGAACAGGACGTGGCCGGGCTCCCGGAAATAGACTGAGCGGAAGTAGTTACGGTCCTTCTGCTCGGTGGTGAGCAGCCGGTGGTTCTCGGCCAGCCGCTTCACCATCTCGGCCTGCGCCGCGTCGTCGGCCGCGCGGAACGCGATGTGGTGCACCGAGCCGGCGCCCGGACGGCTGGGCAGGAACCCGCCGGCCGCGCGGAGATCGATGGTGCCGCCGATCGCGGTGTCGCCGGCCCGGTAGCGGGTCACGGTTCCCTCCCGCCCGACCTCGGTGAAGCCGAGCACGTCGGTCAGCACCGCACCGGTCGGAGCCGAATCCTCCAGCAGCAGGCTGACGCCGTGGAAGCCGCGGATCGCATGCTCCGCCGGCACCTCGCCGCCGGCCCAGCCGGGCTCGCTCTCGATCCCCGGCACCGCGACCAGCGCCAGGCGCATGCCGTCCGGGTCCTTGAAGGCCAGAACGGTCTCGCCGAAGCGCTGCTCGATCGCCTGGTGCGGCACGCCCTTCTCGACGAAGCGCTGCACCCAGTAGCCGATCGACCCTTCCGGCACGCGGAACACCGTCTCCTGGGTCTCGCCGACGCCGAGGCGTCCCGGCGCGACATGCGCCCAGGGAAAGAAGGTCAGGATGGTGCCGGGCTGCCCGGTCTCGTCGCCGTAGTAGAAGTGATAGGTGCCGGGGTCGTCGAAATTGACCGTCTTCTTCACCAGGCGGAGCCCCAGCACCCGCGTGTAGAAGTCGAGATTCCGCTGGGCGGATCCCGCAATCGCCGTGACGTGATGAATGCCGCTGCTGCGCATGGCCTTGCCTCCGAACGACGGACCCGATCGCCCGTCCGAGGCCTTCAGATAATATCGATCCGGCCGCGGACCGATAGGCAGATGCTTGCACAGACGCAAGAATGATCGTGCAGAAAAACAAGTATTCATTGCACAACAGAAAGGATCAGCACCGTCGTCGCGGCCTCGCCGGACGGCGTGGTCGCCGTCCGAGGCGAAGGAAATCCGCCTTCATGGCTCCTTCTTCCGCTTGCCGTACAGGCGGTCGGCCTCGTTGACGATCGCCTGGCGGATCCAGTCGTCCTCCACGTCCTGCGGCCGGATCACGACGACGCCCTGACCATGCCAGGCCGCGGCCCGCATCCGGCGCAGTTGGTCCGGCTCGGCCGGCTGCCGCGGCTGGTGGCGGGAGAGGCTGCTGCGAAGCTCGCTCATTCGATTCACCGCACCGCTCCGGTCCCGCTTTCGCCCATGACCTGCAGGGCCGGGCGGCCGCTGCGCAAGGCCAGCGCGGCACCGATCACCGCCTGCAGCCGGCGGCTGTGCTCGACCAGGGCGACGAGGTCGTCGACCAGAAGCGCCAGCGCTTCGGCCGGCAGCGCGGCGATGGCGGCGACGGGCATGGTTTCGATCTGGTCGAGGGTGGGCAGATTGCTCATCGAGGTCTCCGTAGCATCGGGGTGGGTCGCCGCAGGCGTTCCTGGACGTGCAGCCGGACCAGCAGTTCGTAGTCGAGGCCGGCGATGCCGCGGCGGGCCGCTGCGGCGACGAGGCGGGGCCAGAAGCGCACCGGGATCGAGCGTCGCACCCGCATCATCCGCAGATGCTGCGGCGTGACGCCGAAATCGGCCGAGAGATGGCACTGCCGGCTCCAGCATTCGAACAGGTCGTCGAAGGTCGTGATGGTGTCGTCCATGTCATGACGATACGTTTCGTAGCCCGTTAAGGCAATACGAAACGAATTGCCATTGAGATACAAAACGTGCTAAATCCCACCCATGCTGGAACCGCATCAACGCCTGGTGCTGGCCCGGACCAAGGCCGGCTTCGAGACCGCGGCGGACGCGGCGCGCGCCTTCGGCTGGAGCCCGATCACCTACCGCGCCCATGAATCCGGGCTGCGCGGCCTGCGCCGCGACGCCGCCGGGCGCTACGCCGCGGCTTTCGGCGTCTCCGAGGCCTGGCTGCTGACCGGCGAGGGCGCGCCGGCGGGGCTGCGCCCGACGGTGCCGGTAATGGGATATGTCGGCGCCGGCGCCGAGATCCACCTGTTCGAGGGCGACCAGTCGACGGAGCGGATCGACGAAGCCGACGCGCCGCCCGCGGCCGATGAGCACACGGTCGCCGTGATCGTCCGCGGCGATTCCATGGCCCCGGCCTTCCGCGACCGCGACGTCATCTATTACCGCAACGTCCGGGCCGATCCGGAGCAGCTGATCGGCCGGGAATGCGTCATCCGCTTGGCCGACGGCCGCACCTTCGTCAAGATCCTGATGCGCGGCAGCGGGCCGGGCTTCTTCACCCTGTTCAGCTACAACGCCCCCCTGATCTCCGACGTCGCGATCGAATGGGCCGTACCGGTGAAATGGGTCATGCGCGACTGATCCGCGTGCGATACGATATGTGTTGACACTCTGACTGAAGATACGTAATGTATCCATCGGCTCCGCATGAGCCGCTTTCCTCCCCGACTCGCCGGGGCCTTTGCGGCCCCGGCTTTTTACGCGCGCCCGAGCCCTGACCAAACGGTCAGGATCGGTCTTGCCTCGCCTTCCGTTCCGTCCCACTCTGGGCGCCGACAGGGACCAAGGCACGCGACAAGAGGAGAGCGCCGGCCATGACGATCGCACTCAAGGGTGGCACGGTGGTGAACGCCGACCGCAGCTTCCGCGCCGATGTGATCTGCGACGACGGCAAGATCGTCGCCGTCGGCCCCGACCTCGCCGCCCCGACCGGCGCCCGGGTGATCGACGCCTCGGGCAGCTACCTGATGCCGGGCGGCATCGACCCGCACACCCATATGCAGCTGCCCTTCATGGGCACGGTTGCGGCCGACGACTACTACACCGGCACCGCCGCGGCGCTGTCCGGCGGCACCACCATGATCATCGACTTCTGCATCCCGAACCCGCAGCAGAGCCTGATCGACGGCTACCGGCAGTGGCGCGAATGGGGCGAGAAGGCATGCTCCGACTGGTCGCTGCACGTCGCCATCACCTGGTGGTCCGACCAGGTGCGGGAGGAGATGAGCACGCTGGTGTCCGAGCACGGCGTCAACAGCTTCAAGCACTTCATGGCGTACAAGCACGCCCTGATGGTCGATGACGACGTGCTGATGCACAGCTTCAGCCGCTGCCGCGAGCTCGGCGCCCTGCCGATGGTGCATGCCGAGAACGGCGACATCGTCTGGCTCTTGCAGAAGACGCTGCTGGAGGCCGGCATCACCGGGCCGGAGGGCCATGCCCTGTCCCGCCCACCGGAGGTCGAGGGCGAGGCCGCCAACCGCGCCATCATGATCGCGCACACGGCGGGCGTGCCGCTCTACATCGTCCACACCTCCTGCCGCGAGGCGCATGAGGCGATCGCCCGCGCCCGCGCCAACGGCCAGCGGGTCTATGGCGAGCCGCTGATCCAGCATCTGACGCTGGACGAGAGCGAGTACCGCAACAAGGACTGGGCCTATGCCGCCGCCCGGGTGATGAGCCCGCCCTTCCGCTCGAAGGACCACCAGAAGTCGCTGTGGGACGGGCTGATCGCCGGCAGCCTGCAGGTCGTCGCCACGGACCATTGCGCCTTCAAGGCCGAGCAGAAGCGGATGGGGATCGACGACTTCACCCGCATCCCGAACGGCACCGGCGGCGTCGAGGACCGGATGGCGGTGCTGTGGACGCACGGCGTCAACACCGGCCGGCTGACCCCGAACGAGTTCGTCGCCGCCACCTCCGCCAATGCCGCGAAGATCTTCAACATCTACCCGCGGAAGGGCGTGATCGCGCCCGGCGCCGATGCCGACGTCGTGGTCTGGGACCCGGCGGCGACCAAGACCATCAGCGCCGCCACCCAGCATTCGAACATCGAGGTCAATGTGTTCGAGGGCATGGCGGTGCGCGGCCTGCCGGTGATCACCATCAGCCAGGGCAAGGTGGTGTGGGAGAACAACGAGCTGAAGGTGCAGCGCGGCGAGGGCCGCTTCGTGCCGCGGCCCGGCACCTCCCCGGTGTTCGAGGCGATGAAGATCCGCAACGAGCTGCGCCGCCCGGTGCCGGTGCAGCGCGACCCCAGCGTGCATGTGACGCCATGAGCATCGGCCTCGACGACAACCTGCAGCGCTACCTGCTCGACGCCTCGCTGCGCGAGCCGGAGGTCCTGGCCCGGCTGCGGCAGGAAACCCGGCGGGCGACCGGCGGCCATGCCGGGATGCAGATCACGCCGGAGCAGGGCCAGTTCATGGCCCTGCTGGCCCGGCTGATCGGCGCCCGGCGGCTGATCGAGATCGGCACCTTCACCGGCTACAGCGCGCTGGCGGTGGCGCTGGCGCTGCCGCCGGAGGCCCGCCTGCTGTGCTGCGACGTCAGCGCCGAATGGACCGGCATCGCCCGCCGCTACTGGCAGGAGGCCGGCGTCGCCGACCGGATCGAGCTGCGCCTGCAGCCGGCCCTCGACACGCTTGGCGAGCTGACGCGCGCGGACTGGGCCGGCACGGTCGACATGATCTTCATCGACGCCGACAAGGACAACTACCCGGCCTATGTCGAGGCGG
>Ga0182749_1002058_pt1 | contig 15078 bp, 9 predicted proteins | sample eDN3rd37CKraftMG_FD_128875 | JGI IMG/M metagenome (GOLD analysis project Ga0182749, IMG submission 128875) | Enriched Miracle-Growth compost microbial communities from Emeryville, California, USA - eDNA 3rd pass 37_C Kraft MG (version 2) (version 2) ...
CGCGAGTCACGAACGTCGGCGAAGTGGATAACGCGAGCGTCGGCTGAGCGATGTATCGTTCGGGGTGCGCGAGGATGCGCTTGCGGAAGTCCTCGATCTGCGCGCGCGTCGCCGCCGGCCCGATGAGCATGCCGTAGCCGCCCGCACCGTGAACCTCCTTCACGACGAGCTCGGGCAGATGATCCAGCACGTAGTTCAGGTCGTCTGCACGGCGCAGCACCCACGTGGGCACGTTGGCGAGCAGCGGCTCCTCGCCGAGATAGAACCGCACCATGTCCGGCACGTACGGGTAGATCGATTTGTCGTCCGCAATCCCGGTCCCCACCGCATTGGCGATGGTCACGCGCCCGGCCCGGTACACCGTGAGCAGCCCGGGCACGCCAAGTGCGGACTCGGGCCTGAAGGCGAGTGGGTCCACGAAGTCGTCATCGATGCGTCGGTAGATCACATCCACGCGCTCGGGGCCACGGGTCGTGCGCATGTAGAGCACGTCGTCGCGCACGAACAGATCCTGGCCTTCGACCAGCTCGATGCCCATTTGCTGAGCGAGGAAGGCATGCTCGAAATACGCGCTGTTGTATGCGCCGGGAGTCAGCAGCACGACGGTGGGGTCGGTGACCCCCGCGGGTGCCACGCTCTTGAGATTCTCCAGCAGGATGTCCGGATACTGTTCGACGGGCTGCACCGGGTGTCGTGCGAAGAGCTCCGGGAAGAGGCGTGCCATCATCTTCCGGTTCTCGAGCATGTAGGACACGCCGGAGGGCACGCGCAGGTTGTCTTCGAGCACGCAGAACCGGCCGTCCGCATCGCGCACGATGTCGATTCCCGCGATGTGCGTGTAGATGCCGCCCGGCACCTCCACGCCTTGCATCTCGGGCCGGTATTGCGCGTTCGTGAGCACCTGCTCGGCGGGAATGCGGCCCGCCTGCAGGATCTCCTGATCGTGGTACACGTCGTGGATGAACGCGTTGAGCGCTCGCACCCGCTGCTCGAGGCCGGCCTCGAGCGCGCGCCATTCCTCGAGCGGCAGGATGCGCGGCACGATGTCGAAGGGAATGAGCCGCTCCGTCCCCGCGTTCTCGCCATACACCGCGAACGTGATGCCGACGCGGTGAAACAGGGTATCGGCCTCGGCCCGTTTGTGGGCCAGGTGCTCGGGCGCCTGCGCGTCGAGCCAGCTCCAGTACGCCCGGCAGTGAGGGCGCGGGATGCCCCCGGCCTCCAGCATCTCGTCGTACGGCCGTGCGGGTGTGTACGGTGTCGGCATGGCGAACCAGGCAAAGCGGATGTGCAGAGGTGCCGGGTCAGGGGATTTCGGAACAGCGAATCCCGGCGGTCCGGGTCGGGCCGAAATGGCCGGACCCGGCACCTCTGCACACCATGGCCTCTATGTCATTTACTGGAAACGTTGCGTGCGACGACGTTTCGCCAACAGAAATGCGAATGCCGTGCCAGCCTCGCCCTCGTAGCCGCTTCAACGAGTTACGTCCCGCGCGCGCGGCGCTGCCTCAGGCGGGTGCAGCACGCGCACGGCCACGGTGCACGCGTGCGCATTGCTAGAATCGCGCACGCCTCGCCGGCTGCACGGCCCTGGGTGCGCGCAAGCGCCTTTGCCCGCCAGATTCGGTGCCGTGAGGCCAATGTGTCGGGAATGAGCGGAACATCCAAGTGCGCATAGGACGATGGGTCATCGGGATCGTCGCCGGTCTCGTGCTGCTTGCCGTGCTCACCGTGCTCGCCGTGACGGTCTTCGTGGATCCGAACCGCTATCGCGGGCAGATCGAGGCGGCGGTGACACGCGCGACGGGGCAGCCCTTCAACATCGAAGGCGATCTGGACATCGCGTGGTACCCATGGCTCGCCGTGCGCATGGGCCCGTCGCAGTTCGGCGCGCCGGAGGGCGCTGGCGGCGAGCCACTCGTGCAGTGGCAGTCGGCGCGCGTCGGCGCGCGGCTCGTGCCGCTGATCCGAGGCGAGCTCATCATCGATCGCGTGCGTCTCGATGAGCCCCGGTTCTTCCTGCGGCGTGACGCCGAGGGCCGCGGCAACTGGGAGGAGGTCCTCGCTGCACTGAAGAAGCCCCCCACACCGCCCGCCACCGGGCCCAGGCCGCCGCCGGGTCCGCAGGTCGCGGGATTCGAGGTGCAGGATGGCACGCTCACCTACGTGGACGAGGCTCGTGGGCAGCAATTCACGATCACGGATTGGCAGCTCGAAGTAGGCGCGTGGCGCTCCGGGGCGACGGTGCCTGTGGAAACGGAGCTCACCTGGGAAGCAGAGCATGACGAGGGCGAGGAGGTACCGATCGGCGTGCGGCTGAGTGCAACCGCGCGCGTGCACGTGTCGGACGACGCAAACGACATCGATGTGTTCGAGCTCGCGTCCACGAGCCGTGTCTATGGCGCACCGCTGCCGAAGGCTGGCGTGCCCGTCTCGATGCGCCTGTCCCGTTTTGCAGCCCGCCTGTCGCCGCTCGACATCGCCATCTCGGAGGTGGCCGCCCGCGTCGGGGAGGCTGACGTGACGGCATCCATCCAGGCGGGCGAATCCGGCCCGGGGCTGTACGTGAGAGGTCCACTGTCCGTCGAACTGCCTTCCCTGCGGCGCTTCCTGCCGACACTCGGCGTCAAGGTGCCACTTCCCGTCGACAAGACGACCATCGGCGCGCTGAAGCTCGCGAGCATGTGGGAGTGGAACAATGGCGCGGTGCGCGTGAGCGGCATCGATCTGCACCTGGACGACACGCACTTCAGCGGTGAGCTGTCGCGCACCAGCAGTGAAGATGCCGTGTGGACGTTCGCGCTTCACGGCGACAAGATCGACCTTGCGCGCTACATTGACATCGAAAAGACGAGCAAGAAGCCCTTCGAGCTGCCGCTCGCGGCCTTGCGCGCGTTGAAGGTGCAGGGGGAGCTGACGTTCGATGAAGCCTCGGTGGCCGATTCCGGGATGAAGGACGTGCGCATGCGTGTCGAGCTTGCGGACGGCGCGGTGAAGTCGTCGCAATGAAAGCACGGGCATCGCGCGTGGCAAGCGCGCTCATCGAGTGGCACGCGCGGCACGGTCGGCACGACTTGCCGTGGCAGCACGATCGCACGCCCTATCGCGTGTGGGTTTCGGAGATCATGCTGCAGCAAACGCAGGTTGCTACGGTGCTGCCGTATTACCAGCGCTTCATGCAGCGGTTTCCAAACGTGCGCGCCCTTGCGGATGCGCCAATCGACGACGTGCTCCATCTGTGGACAGGGCTGGGCTACTACGCACGCGCGCGCAATCTGCACCGCGCGGCCGTGCAGATACGAGACGAGTACGGCGGCGAATTTCCGCGCACGTTCGAAGAAGTGGCCAGCCTTCCCGGCATCGGGCGCTCCACGGCCGGCGCCATTTTCGCGCTGAGCCGCGGCGAGCGCTTTCCCATTCTGGACGGCAACGTGAAGCGCGTGCTGTCTCGCGTTTTCGGCGTTCAGGGGGACCTCGCCGCCCGCGAGACCACGGAAACGCTCTGGCAGTTGTCCGACGCGTGCACGCCTGAGAAACACGTGGACGTGTACACGCAAGCGATCATGGACATCGGCGCTACCGTGTGCACGCGTCGCGAGCCGCTGTGCACGTATTGCCCCCTGAGCGAGGCGTGTTTTGCCCGAAGCACCGGCAAGCAGCACGAGATCCCCGCGCCACGTCGTGCGAAGGCACGTCGCTCGCGCCACGTGTTCATGCTCGTGGCCATGCGCGAAGACGACTGCGTGCTGCTCGAGCGGCGCCCCGAATCGGGCATCTGGGGAGGGCTGTGGTGCCTGCCCGAATTCGATACGGAATCCGCCGCCCGTTCATTCGCGCTGCAAACGCTTCGTGCCCCACAAATCGATCCGCAGCACCTGGATCGCATCGAGCACGCCTTCACACACTTCGATCTCGTGATGACGCCATTGCTCACGCGCTGCGCCGGGCCGGCTGGCGTGATGGATGAGCCGCGGAGCCTTTGGTATAACCCCCGCGAGCCGGCGCGCATCGGTCTGCCTGCGCCGATCAAGACGCTGCTCGCCGAGCTCACGGATCCATCGCTGTTCGACGAGCGCATCGTGGCGTCGCCGAGCCGTGGCTGACCAGCGGAGAACCTCGATCGTGTCCCGAACCGTGCAGTGTGTGCTGCTGAAACGCGAAGCCCCGGGCCTGGACCGGCCGCCCTATCCGGGCGAGCTGGGCCAGCGCATCTATGAAAGCGTATCGAAGGAGGCGTGGCAGCGCTGGGTGCAGCACCAGACGATGCTCATCAACGAATATCGCCTCACGCCGGTGGACCCGAAGGCGCGCAAGTTTCTGGAGGCCGAGATGGAGAAGTTCTTCTTCGGCCCCGGCTCGCAGGCGCCGGAAGGATACAAACCACCGTCCTGACCTCAGGTCGCTGCCCGGAACGGCCGCGGAAGCGCAAAAGCCCGAGCATCGGCTCGGGCTTTTTGTCGTGCCTCGCGCGATCCGCAGCCGGTCAGAGGTGAATCAGTTGTGCGCCACTGCCGCGGTTCGCAGCGACCGGAGGACTACAAACCAGGCGGAAGTCGGGCGCATCGCCCGGAACGACAAAAGCCCGAGCTTCGAACTCGGGCTTTTTGCCATGCGCCGTGCAGTCCGCAGCAGCTCAGAGATGAATCAGGCCGCGCTTGTGTGCCACCGCCACGGCTTCCGTGCGGCTGATGGCATCGAGCTTCGTGAGAATGGACTTCACGTGCGTCTTCGCTGTGCCCTCCGTGATGTTCAGCCGGCGCGCGATGTCCTTGTTGCTGCGGCCCTGGGCGATTTCCTGCAGCACGCTCATCTCGCGCTGGGTAAGGCTCGGCTTCGCCATGCGCTGGAGCGCCTTCGCCGCGACCGTGGATGAGGTGTACGGCCGGTCCTCGCTCACGGCACGAATGGCCGAGAGGATTTCCGCGCGCGGCGCGTCCTTCAGCAGATAGCCCTTCGCGCCCTGGCTCAGGCTGCGGAAGATGTCTTCGTCACCGTCGAACGTCGTCATGATGAGCAGGCGCGCTTTCGGGTGCTTTTCCAGCACGCTCTGAACCACGGATACGCCATCGCGCTTGGGCATGCGCAGGTCGAGCACCATCACGTCCGGCAGATGCTGGTCGAAGAGCGCAATGGCTTCTTCGCCATCGCCGGCTTCGGCCACGACCTGCATGTCGGCCTGCTGGTTCACGATTGCCGCGAGCCCGTCGCGCACGACGGGGTGATCGTCCGCAAGAATCACACGAATCTTCGGTGCTGCAGCCATAGTTTTACTTCACAAACACGAAACTTACTTGGTAGCCCGCCGCGGCAGCGGAACGCGCACGCTGATGCACGTGCCTTCGCCGGGCTTGCTGTCCAACCGCAACTGCCCGCCGATGGCTTTTGCGCGCTCGCGCATGTTCTCGAGCCCGAAGCCCATCTTCACGCAGAGCTCCGGCCCTTGCTCCATACCGACGCCGTCGTCGCACACGGAAAGGACCCAGTGAGCGGGCTCTTCCTTCAGGACGATGCGTACATTCTTCGGGTTGGCGTGACGCAGAGCGTTGCTCACCGATTCCTGCGCAATGCGCAGCAGCGCGTGCTCGTGCTCCGGCGGCAGGCCGGTGGCCACCGTGCCGCCCTCGAACGTGCACATCACACGCCCGGAAACCGTGGAGCGCTCGGCGAGCTGTGCAAGCGCCATGGTGAGGCTGCCGCGACGGGTTTCCTCGGGGCGTAAGGCGAGCACTGACCGGCGGGCCTCGGTGAGGCCTTCCTTCGCCAGATCGCGAATGCGCCCGAGCACGACGGCGAGGGGCGTGTTGCCGGTCGCGCCCTTCATGGATTCCGTGGCACCGAGCTGCATCAGGATGCCGGTGAACGCTTGCGCGAGTCCGTCGTGAATTTCCTGGCCGATGCGGTTGCGCTCCATGAGCACCGCGGCCGTCTTGCTCGCGTACGCGCGATGCGTGAGCTCGACGGCGAGTGTTGCCTGATGGCCCAGCGCGACGAGCAGCCCGGTGACCTGCGGGCTGAGATCCTGCCGATGGCGGAACGTGAGGCCGATGCAACCGAGCGTGCGCTCGCCAAACACCAGCGGCAGCACGAACATGCGCTGGAGCTTTTCCTGGCGCTTGTTCTCGAGCGTGCCCGGCCAGACGCAGCTCGCGTCTTCCGGCACGTTGAAGTCCAGGTACACCGGATCGCGCTGCGCGCGAAGGCGCTTGTCGAAGCCCGCCTCCTCGCACGATACGCTGATGGGAAAGGTGGGCTCGGCGATCTCGCCATCTTTCACGTACGCGACGATGCGCCATTCATGGAGCTGCTCCTTCAGCAGGACGACGGAGCCGCCCGCCGCGTCTGCCTGCCGCGCAGCCTCGAGCAGCAGGTGACGCATGAAGCTCTGCAAGTCCGGTTCGCTGGCGAGACGCTCGAGATTGCTGCGAATCGAGGCGTTCGCCTTCGCGAGCTCCGCCACGCGCTCTTCGGCGGCGCGCTCACGCTCCCGCCTCACCGCATCGACGAGCCGCTCGCGATGCAGGGCGGCCCCGATGATGCCGGCCGCCATTTCGAGCGCGGAGAGCTCGGCCGAATCGATGGAGCGTAACTGGCGGGTGCTGTCGAACCCGACGACGCCCACGTACTCGCCATCGATGAACATCGGCACGATGGCTTTCGTCTTCGTGCCCACGCCTTCGAGCGCGCAGCCGCATCCGTGATCTTCGCGGGCGCCTTCCTTGATGATGCAGACCGAACGCCCGGCGCGCAGCTCCGCGCACTCGCGCGCGAAATCCCGCTCGTCGTAGGTGCCCATCGTGGGGTGGCCGAGGTGAGGCACCACGCCTTCCGCGACCCATTCGGCGGCCACGACGAGCAGCCGCTCGCCGGAGGGGCCGGTCTGCGTGAGCATGAGGTTTACGCGGTCCACGACCGCGGCTTCGCCGAGCTGACGGAGCACGTGCGGCACGGCCGCCATCACGTCCGGCGCTTCCAGCAGGATGCGGCTCGCGTTGGCCGAGGCGGCCAGCAGACGTTCGCGTCGCTGGAGCGACTCGTACATCTGCGACAGCTCCAGCGCCCGCTCGCTGGCCAGGCGCTGGCACTCGGATTCCGGCAACGAATCGATCTCGCTCTTGCAACGCTCCGCTTCGGCTTCCGCCTCCGCGGCCGCGTCTGCGAGAGCCGTCAGTGCACTCGCATTCACCTGTCTCTCCAGAGCCTGTGGACCCGGGAGTCTAACGCGAACCCGACGTTGTGGCCGCAAGGGGCGTGCTCCGCGGGACCGGGGCGCCCTGCCAGCCACCGCCCAGCGCCTTGTAGACCGCGATCAGGCTGGTGGCGGCCTGTGTGCGGCTCTGGGCCAGCCGGTCCTCGGCCTCGAGCTGCGTCCGCTCGGCATCGAGCACCTCCAGAAAGTCCACCACGCCGCCGTCGAACCGGGCCCGGGCGAGCTGAGCCGCGGTCTCGCTGGCCCGGGCACTGTCCGCCGCATGTTGCAGGCGTTCCCGCGAACGCGCGTGGGTGACGAGCGCGTCCTCGGTTTCCTGCAAAGCTCGCAGCACTGTCTGCTCATACACCGCGAGCGACGCATCCGCCCGGGCCCGGGACCCGGCAATGCGCGCGCGCACGCGCCCGAGATCGAATGCCGCCCACGAGATGCCCGGCGCGATCAGCCGGGTGCCGGTGCCGGCATCGCCCAGGGCACTCGCGTCCGCGGCGCCGTAGCCGACACTGCCGATGAAGCTCACCTTGGGGAACAGGTCGGCAACGGCGACGCCGATGCGAGCGGTGTCCGCGGCGAGTGTGCGCTCGGCGGCCAGAATGTCCGGCCGCCGCCGCAGCAGGTCTGCGGGATTGCCGACGGCGATGACCCGAGGCAGCGGGGGGAGGTCTTGAGCTGCGCTCAACGTGGAGGTCAACGCCGTCGGTTCCCGGCCTGTCAGCACACTGAGTTGATGAATGGAACGCGCCACCGCCGCTTCGAGTGGTGCGATGGTCGCGAGCGTGGCGCTGAGCTGCGCCTGTGCGCGGGATGTATCGAGCTCGGTGCCGCGGCCGGCATCGAGGCGCACCTTGGTGAGCTCCAGCGTGGCCCGCTGGTTTTCCACGTTCCGCCGGGCCACATTGAGCTGGCTTTGCTGACCGCGCAGCTCGAAGTACGTACGCGCCACTTCCGCCGTCACCACCACCTGCGCATCACGCAGGTTGGCTTCGGCGCTTTGCGCATCGGCGGTGCGCGCCTCGATGTTCCTGCGGATCTGGCCGAAGAAGTCCAGCTCCCAGGCCGCATCGAAGCCCGCGTCGTACACCTTCAGCTCGCCGCCTGGCGCGAGCGCGCGTTCCGGTTGCGAGAGGCGCTGCTCGGTATACCCGCCGGACGCGGTGATCGTGGGCGCGATATCGAACACGGACTCGCCGCGCGCCGCGCGCGCCTCGATGAAGCGCGCGAGCACAATGCGCAGATCGTGATTCGCCTCGAGCGCGTCCTGCACGAGCTGGTTCAGCGTGGGGTCGTTGAACTGCGTCCAGAACTGCGCAAGCGTTTCTTCCTGCGAGTACGGTTCCGCAACGATGCCCTCGAACCGATCCGCCGTATCGATCTCCGGCTTCACGTAATCCGGCCCGACGGCGCAGCTCGCCAGCCACAGCGCGCCGAACAGCGCGGTGAGCCCTCGCGTCAACCCGCTTTGCCACGCATGGTGGCACATGTTGTTCATGTGTCGTGCTCGCTTACGCATGGCCACTCTCCGAAGCAATGGCAGGTGTGGCTTGCGGCTCGGCTGCACCGGCACGCTTGCTGAGCCGGCGGATCACCACATAGAACACCGGCGTCAGCAGCAGCCCGAAGAAGGTGACGCCGATCATTCCTGCGAACACCACGACGCCGAGGGCATGCCGGATCTCGGCACCCGCGCCGGTGGCGAAGACCAGCGGCACGACGCCCGCGATGAACGCGATGGACGTCATCAGGATCGGGCGCAGACGCAGGCGAGCGGCTTCAAGCACGGCCTTCTTCGGATCCAGCCCTTGTTCCTCGAGGTGCTTGGCGAACTCCACGATAAGAATGGCGTTCTTCGACGCCAGCCCCACCAGCACGACGAGCCCGATTTGCGTGAAGATGTTGTTGTCCCCGTGCGTGAGCAGCACGCCCGTGATCGCGGCGAGCAAGCACATCGGCACGATGAGAACGATCGCCAGTGGCAGGCTCAGACTCTCGTACTGTGCCGCGAGCACCAGGAACACGAACACCACGCACAGCGCGAAGACAATGCCGGTCGTGTCGCCGGTGACCTTTTGCTGATACGACAGGTCCGTCCACTCGTAGCTCATGCCACGCGGAAGGGTTTCGTCCAGGATCTTCTCAATGGCGGCTTCCGCCTGCCCGGAGCTGTAGCCCGGAGCCGGCCCGCCGTTGAGGTCTGCGGACGGGAAGCCGTTGTAGTGCGCGACCACGTCTGGCCCGAACGTTTCCTCGATGGTGACCAGCGCGCCGAGCGGCACCATGTCGCCGTGGATGTTGCGGGTCTTCAGGCGCAGCACGTCTTCCTTCTGCGCGCGGAACGGCGCGTCCGCCTGAGCCATCACCTGATAGGTACGGCCGAAGCGGTTGAAGTCGTTCACGTACAGCGAGCCCAGATAGACCTGCATGGTCTGGAAGACATCCGACAAGCGCACGTCGAGCTGCTTGGCCTTGATGCGGTCGATGTTCACCTTCAGCTGCGGCACATTGATCTGATACGAGCTGAAGACGCCCGCGAGCGCCGGCTCCCGAGCCGCCTTGGCGATCACTTCCTGCGTGACCCTGTACAGCGCCTCCGGACCCTGCGCGCTGCGATCCTGAATGTGCAGCTTGAAGCCGCCGAGCGTACCCATGCCCTGCACCGGCGGTGGCGGGAACACGCCGATGAACGCTTCCTGGAGGGTGCTCAACTTCTGGTTGAGCGTGCCCGCAAGCCCCATCACCGACAGCTCCGGCGACGTGCGGTTGTGGAACTCGTCCAGCTTGAAGAACGACATGGCGCTGCTCGGGCTCGCGTTCAGCGTGCTCGTGGACATGCCGGCGAACTGCACGACGCCCGTGATGCCCGGCTCCCGCAGCCCGATCTCGCCGATGGCACGGGTGACGGCTTCCGTGCGCTCCAGCGAGGAGGCCGGCGGCAGCTGCGCGACCGTTACGAGATACTGCTTGTCCTGCGCGGGGATGAACCCGCCGGGCACGGCGGAGAAGCCCAGGTACGTGAGCCCGATCAGGCCGCCGTACACGATGAGCGCGATACCGCTGCCGCGCACGATGTGCACGAGCGAGCGCGAGTACGCGTCACCTGAACGGGCAAACGCTCGATTGAAGGCACCGAAGGGCTTCCCGAGCAGCTTGTGCATGCCGCGCGAGAGCCAGTCCGTCTGCTGATGGTGGGGCTTCAGCAGCGTAGCCGCGAGTGCGGGGCTCAACGTGAGGGAGTTGAACGCCGAGATCACGGACGAGATCGCGATGGTGAGCGCGAACTGCCGATAGAACTCACCCGTCAGGCCGCTCACGAATGCCACCGGCACGAACACCGCGCACAGCACGAGCGTGATGGCAATGATCGGGCGGCTCACCTCGTCCATGGCGACCCGGGTCGCCTCGACCGGTGAGAGCCCCTCGGCGATGTGTCGCTCGACGTTTTCCACGACGACGATCGCGTCATCCACCACGATGCCGATCGCGAGCACGAGGCCGAAGAGCGAAAGCGTGTTGATCGAGAAGCCGAACGCGAGCAGCACCGCGAACGTGCCGATCACCGAAACAGGCACGGCGACCAGCGGAATGATCGAGGCGCGCCACGTTTGCAGAAACAGGATGACGACGAGCACCACCAGGGCGATGGCTTCGAGCAGGGTGTGGAACACCGCTTCGATCGATTGCTGAACGAACTCGGTGGTGTCGTAGATGATGGTGTACTCGAGCCCCTCCGGGAAATTCTGCTTGAGCTCTTCCATCGTGGCGCGCACGCGCTTCGAGAGCTCCAGCGCATTCGATCCCGGCGCCTGCGCGATGGGAATGGCCACGGAGTTCTGGTTGTTCAGCAGGCCGCGCAACGCATAGTCGGCAGCGCCGAGCTCCACGCGCGCGACATCGCCGAGCCGCACGACCTGACCGTTGTCCCCCGTCTTGAGGACGATATCGCGGAACTGCTCCTCGTCTTCGAGGCGCCCCATGGAATTGAGCGCGATCTGGAACTCGCTCTGGTTTCCGGGCGGTGCGCCGATCTGGCCGGCGGCGACCTGCACGTTCTGCTCGCGAATGGCATTCACGACGTCGCCCGTCGTGAGATTGCGGACGGCGAGCTTTTCGGGGTCGAGCCAAACCCGCATCGAGTAGTCGCCACCGCCGTAGAGTTGCACTTCGCCCATGCCGGGCAGGCGCGCGAGCACGTCCCGCACGTTCAGCACGGCGTAGTTGCGCAGGTACAGCGAATCGTAGCGGCCGTCCGGCGAAACGAGGTTCACCACCATCATGAGATTCGGTGAGCTCTTGATGGTGGTGACACCCAGCTCGCGCACTTCCTGCGGCAGGCGCGGCAACGCCTGCGACACGCGGTTCTGCACCTGCACCTGGGCGCGATCGACGTCTGCGCCGATATTGAAGGTGACGGTGAGCGTGAGCGTGCCATCCATGGCGGCCTCGGAAGACATGTACATCATGTCCTCCACACCGACGATGGCCTGCTCGAGCGGTGAGGCCACCGTTTCGGCAATCACCTTCGGATTGGCGCCCGGATACGTCGCACGCACGACGACCGAGGGCGGCACCACTTCCGGATACTCGCTGATGGGCAGCCTGAAGAGGGCGATCGCGCCGCCGATGGTGATGAAGGCGGACAGGACGGCCGCGAAGACCGGCCTGTCGATGAAGAAATGTGAGAGTTTCACTGAGTGGGCTCCGCCTGGAATGCGAGGACACCCTCGCCGGGCTTCTTCTCACCCATCGCGACCCGTTGCGGCGCGACCTCGACGCCCGGGCGCACACGCTGCAGCCCGTTCACGACGACGACGTCACCTTCGGCAAGGCCTTCGCGCACGACCCTGAGGCCATCAGCCACGAGCGGGCCCAGCTTCACGGGGCGGTACTCGACCTTGTTGTCCGGGCCGAGCGCGAGCACGTAGCGCAGGCTCTGGTCCGTGCCGATCGCGCTGTCGTTCACGAGAAGCGCTTCGTAGGCCTCGCTGCTCGGGAACTTCACGCGCGCGAACAGGCCGGGCGTGAAGAGACGATCCTTGTTGTCCAGCAGGGCGCGGACGCGGATGGTGCCGGTTTGCGGATCGAGCGCATTGTCGACGAACACCATGCGGCCTTCGTGCGGTGTGCCTTTCTCGTTGGCGAGGCCAACCCAGATCGGCAGCGGATCTGACTCCGAAGCGTCGGACTGACCCGCGTTGCGCACGCGAGCCGCATACTTGAGGTACACCTGCTCATCGCCTTCGAACTCGACGTAGATCTTGTCGACGGACACGACCGTGGTGAGCAGCGTCTCCCCGGCCGTGACAAGGTTGCCTTCCGTGACTTCCTCACGGCTGACGACACCCGAGATGGGCGAGCGCACCTGCGTGAAGGAAAGGTTGAGCGCAGCGGTGTCCACGGCGGCGGACGCGGCCTGCACGTTTGCCTCGGCCTGCTCGTTGCCCGCAACGCGTGCGTCGAACTCTTCACGCGAGATGGCGCGCCGCTCGAGCAGCTTTACCGCGCGTTCGCGCTCGGAACGGCTCAGTGCGAGCTGGGTGCGTGCCCGTGCGAGCTCGGCTTGTGCGCGCTTCAGCTCAGCCTGATACGGACGCTGGTCGATGGTGAACAGCACGTCGCCCTTTTTCACTTCACTTCCCGGCTCGAGAGAAACGCTTGCGATGTAGCCGCTGACGCGCGGGCGCACTTCGACGCGCTCCACTGCGACAAACCTGCCGGTGAATTCCTCGTAATCCGTCACCTGCTTGCGAATGACTTCGGCGACGCTGACTTCTGGCGCGGGCATCGCGGTGACAGCCGGCGCAGCTTCGTTCCGTGCGCAGCCCGCGGCGATGAGAATGGAGACAACGGCAACCGGAACAAAGATTGCTGACGTGCGCTTCATGAGACCTCGGCTCCTCCCGACAACAGCGGTGCACCGCGAATGCGTGCACCGGATCGGAACGGAATTCTTCGCGATGCGCCTCGCATCCGGTATTCACCCGGTGCGGGGTTACCGCGATTTCCGCGGATAGGGCGGCCGCTCCCTCTTTGGAGGGAGGTGTGTCCCGGGCTTTTGCGGATTGGGTGTTTGGCCGGGTAACAAGCAACATTAATCCGTAACAAAGCGGGCGCGGCCTGTGTCGATTCGAGCAGCACGTAAGCCCGAAGCGGCAGGAAGGATGAGTGGCTCGTCACGCAATCTGATTTGTCTTGCGTTGCTCGCGGCAGCGAGCGGCGTGCACGCACGGAATTTCAACGAGCACGCGCAGAACGCAATTCCCTGGACCAGCGAGCGCGGTTACTCCATCCACATCGACAACGATCTCTTCTCGGGCGCGCATCGCGATCAGGACTACAGCTGGGGCCTCGGGTTCACGTACGCATCGCCGCGACCGGGGCCGTTGCTCTCGCCGCTGCACTCGCTGCGTCACGACTTTGATACATGGCTCACGACGGAGGATTCAGCGCGGCGAGGCTGGGCGCCGGATCAGCAGGCGACGCAGATCGGGCTCATTGCGATGACACCCTCGACGCTGCGGGAGACGGAGCCGGTGATCGGTGATCGGCCGTTCGCGAGTCTTCTGTTCGTTACCAGCTCACAGATGCGCGTGCACGACAGCGGGCGCAGCGCGCGCTTCTCGAGCCTGACTGTCGGAATGCTCGGGCTCGATCTCGCCGGGAACCTGCAACGGAATGTGCATTCGCTCGTGCAAAACGAGCCGCCGATGGGTTGGGATCATCAGATCTCCGACGGCGGCGAGCCGACTGCGCGCTACGTTGAGGCGCGGCAGTGGTTGCTGGATGGCGAGGCGGCACAGGGCGGCGATCAGCCGGAAGTGAAATTCACCCTTGCCGGCAGCGCCGGGTACATCACGGAAGGGAGCCTGGCGCTGTCGGCTCGATGGGGGCGCATTCAGTCACCGTGGTGGAACTTCGCACCAGAACTGAGCGACTACATGGCGGCACCTGTTGCCCCGGTGGCTCGTTTCAGTTCGCACAACCCGGCTGAAGTTTTTGCATTCGCGGGCGTTCGACTGAAGGCGCGCGCCTACAACGCGCTGCTGCAGGGGCAGTTCAGGCACAGCGACGTGCGCGTTCAGGGCGATGACCTCGCGCACCTGCAGGCGGAGGCGTGGGTCGGGCTTGCGACCACGTGGTCGGATCTGCGCATCACCTACACGATCCGCTACGCCTCGGAAGAGATGAGGACCGAGCCCGGCTCGCGCAGCCTGATCTGGGCTGGTATCAATTTCGATCGCAGCATGTGAGCGTGCGTGCGTCGCGCGCTCACGGCGAGACCAGCGACGGCTCTTCCCTGAGCCTTGTGCGGAGAAAGAAAGCTTGCGTTTCGAGTAATGCTTCGACGAGCGCCAGTGCGTGAGGCGCGCCGCGCTCGTTCAGGCGGTGAGACGGTGCTCCGGCGGCCGGCCAGTGGGGTAGCCGGGCGCCAGAGGATGCAGGCGCTCGTCTCGCCCCAGTCCTCCGTAGAGATCGAATCCGCGATTCAGCCAGTCGAACAGCGAATCGGACCGCTCGAGCGGCGGCAGTGTGTTGATGGCCGCGGCCCAGAGAAACACGCTCAGCGCGCAGAAGTCGACGTAGTTCGGCCGCAGGCCACCGAGCCACGGCGTTTCCGCAAGCTGCACGCGCAACGGCTGCAGTGAATCCCGTATCGCAGGCAGGCGCTTTTCGCGGCCGCTCACCACGTCCTCGAGCCGGCGGCCGCCGAGGAACGTGCGCTCGCGGCTTTCGCGCAGGTACTCCCGGTCTTCCGGGAGCGCCTGGTTGTAGTTATCCAGCACATAGCAGTGGTACATGTGCGGCACTACATCGCGGAACATCCAGCGATCAAAGAAGCGGGCGGCGACGTACTCCCCGTATGTGCGGAAGAGCAG
>Ga0182749_1002060_pt1 | contig 15075 bp, 16 predicted proteins | sample eDN3rd37CKraftMG_FD_128875 | JGI IMG/M metagenome (GOLD analysis project Ga0182749, IMG submission 128875) | Enriched Miracle-Growth compost microbial communities from Emeryville, California, USA - eDNA 3rd pass 37_C Kraft MG (version 2) (version 2) ...
GGGTGCTCCGGCCGCGCCTCCGCGAGCATCCGCAACGCCCGCTCACGCATCTCCGGCGAGTACTTCCTGTTCATCGTGTTCCATCCTTGCTTGAAGAACGGAACGAAAGTCAGGCCGATTCAGACCGCCTCGACGCGCAGTGCTTTGCCGAGACTATGTATGCCGAGCCTGCGCAGGTACTTCATATCGGCGAAGATCGAGCGGGTATGCTGATGCCGCGTCTCGATGAGCTGGTTGCTCTCAGTATCGATGGCCGATTCGCGGAGAACTTCAATCGAATGCAGGCATTGTGGTTCAGCATCGCTCATGTCGTGACTCCCTTTGTCAAGACCTCACCGATCCGTACATCCCCGACGCAGCGCGCGACCGCGATACCCTCCCTACCTCGTGTTCGTCGGTTTGCGCCATTGCGCACAGAAGCGCGCAAGGTCGCTGAACTCTTACGGACGGACCCGGCGCGGCGTTGGTCCGTGTCGGACTTGGCAGATGAAGTACATCTGTCGAAGTCACAGGTCAACCGCATCTTCGTTGAGGCGTACGGGAAGTCACCGATCGCTTACCTGACCATGCAGCGAGCCGAGCGGATGGCGCATCTTCTACGCACGACGTCCCGCTCTGTTGCGGCGATCGCTCAGGAGGTGGGCTGGAGCGATCCTGACTTCGCCGCTCGCCAGTTCCGCCGCGGCGTCGGCCTTACTCCCAGCGACTACCGGACGATGCATCGGGTGACGTCCACGCAAGTGGCCGGGTGAAGGACGCATCTGTCCGGGTGATAGCCGCGGGATCGGTGGCCGCAGGCCCCAGGGCCAGTTCCGATCCGGTAGGCCGGTAGAGACTCGTCGGGTTCGTCGCGGAGCTGACGGTCGCCAGTCTTGTTCCGTCGTCCGTCTTGTCTTCCTGATCCGCCCGGCGTACCTCGCGGTCGCACGGTTGCTCCCACTCGGAGTGGCCCTGGCGGAGGGAGGTCAGGCGATGGCTGCGAACGAGGACAAGCAGGCGGCGCGGCAAGTGACGCTCGATGCGCTGGAAGAACGCATCGTGCGTTCGGTCGAGGAACTGGTGTCGGGCGATGACTGGCGGCGTGCGATCGAGTTCGCCGCGAGGTTCCGGACCCGCTCGTTCAACAACACGCTGTTGATCTGGGCGCAGCATCTCGAAGCCTACGAACAGGGCCGGGTGCCGACACCGACGCCGACCTGGGTTGCCGGGTACAACGACTGGCAGAAGATGGGCCGCTGGCCGGAGAAGGACGGCGGCTATCGGATTCGCGGTCCGGTCAAGGCGAGGTTCGCATCGGCGACCCCGCGCGATCCGGCGTCGTGGCGGCGGCTCGGGAAGTGGGAGAAGCCCCGACCGGGCGAAGTCGTGCGCAGGCGGATCGTCAGCGTCGTCCCGGCCTATGTGTGGGACGTGTCGAGGACGCACGGCGCACCGCTTCCCGAGCTGCCCCGTCCGAGGCTGCTGGAAGGCGAAGCCCCGGCCGGGCTGTGGGAGGGCCTGACCGAGCAGGCGGAGTCGCTGGGGTTCGAGGTGCTGCGGATGCCGCGCGACCGCATCGAACGGGGCGCGAACGGCTGCATCCACTTCGAGACCCGGCAAGTGATGGTCTGCGCGGACATGGACCCGGCCGCGCAGGTCAAGACCCTCGCGCACGAGCTGGCGCACGTCCGGCTGGACGGCCCGAATCAGCGGGACGACGCCCGCGAGCATCGAGGAATCAGCGAGGTACGCGCGGAGTCGGTCGCGTTGATGATCGCCGCCGCACACGGCATGGACACCAGCGACTACACGATCCCGTATGTCGCCGGATGGGCGAGCAACGTGGACGGGAAAGACCCCGTGGCGGTGGTCCGCGCCACGGGCGAGCAGGTGCGCAGCACCGCATTCGACATTCTCGACAAGCTCGACACCACACAGCTCGGGAACGGCAACCCGCTGTCCCTGCGTGTCGATGGCCCGGAGCACACGCCGCAGGCCCAGGAGACGCCAGAGCAGGCCGCGCGCCAGGTCGAGCCGCTGCCGGAGCGGGAGACGCCGGCGGCCTCAGTCGGCTCGGGACGGGGCCTGTGATGGTCACCCCCGCCACGGCTGCCGCCGTGTTCGGTCAGCTCGACGGGGCACCGTTGCCGGTCGCGGCTGGTGAGCTGGCGCGGGCCGGAGTTCCGGTGTTCCCCTGTGCGCCGGCCGGGAAGCGGCCGATCCCGGAGCGCGGATTCCACGAGGCCAGCATCGACCCGATCCGTGTTGAGGCGTGGTGGCGGGCGCGGCCGGCCGCGAACATCGGCATCCCGACCGGTGCCGTCTCGGGGCTGGTAGTGATCGACGTGGATGTGCACGGCGTCAACGGGTACGCCGCCTACGCGCGGTCAGCCCGGGCCGGGCTGATCCCCGAGCCGCTGGCGGTCGTGCGCACACCCACCGGCGGCCAGCACGCCTACTTTCCAGCCGACCCGAACCAGGCGCAACGGTCCTGGCAGGCAGGGAAGGTCGGCATCGACTGTCGCGGGGACGGCGGCTACATCATCGCCCCGCCCTCGCTGCTACGGCTCGACGGCCTGCGCACGCCGTACCGGGTCGAGCAGCTCGCGGCCGGTGCGGCCTGGCCGATAGATGCGGGCCGGCTGCGAGACTTCCTTGATCCTCGGCCCGCGCCTCGGCCGCGCCTCGGTGGGCCAGTGCGGCGCGAGGATGCGGAGCGGCTGGCGACGTGGCTGGGGCGGCAGGCCACAGACCGCAACCTCAAACTCTTCTGGGCCTCGTGCCGGTTGTCCGAGGGCGGGGTGCCGCTCACGGATGCCCTGGACGCGATGGTGACGGCCGCACAATCCGATTTCGGGGAGCGGGAGATCACCCGCACCGTCTACAGCGCCTATCGCAGCGTCGGCGCCGGAGCCCGCCGGGACCGTCCGGCCGCATCGGCTTCGGGCGAGTTCGCTCGCGGGAACGCGCAGCAGCGGGCGCCCGCCACGCGGGGGCTGTCATGAAGGAGCTACGCGGCCGCCGGTGGGCGGTCATCACCTCGGTCGCCGGGACGGTGTTCATCGCTGCCGGCGCGTTCTGGTTGTCGTTCACGTCCCTGGCCGACCTTGCCCGCCGCTCCGGGATCGGGGCCGGGCAGGCGTGGGCGTGGCCGCTGATCGTCGACGGCGTAATCGTGGTCTCCACGGTGGCCGTCGTTGCCCTCGCCGGTGAGCGAGCGGCGTGGTATCCGTGGGCGTTGCTGGTCGGCGGTGCCGCGGTGTCGGTGACGGCGAACTCGCTGCATGCGGTGGTCGCGGCCGACGCCGACGTGCCCGGACCGCTCGCGGCCGCGGCCGCTGCCGTGCCGCCGGTCGTGCTGCTGGCGATCACGCATCTGACCGTTGTGCTGACCCGCGCCACCGCACGCCCGGCTACTGCGCTCGAGTTGCCGCCGGCGGTCGAGCCGATCACCCCGTTGCCCCAGAGCGAGACGGCATCTCTTGACCCGCCATCTACGGCGGCAGGCGTCACCGCTGCGGACACGGACGGCGGGCCGGATCGTCGGGCGCTGGCGGCAGAGCTGCGAGAGCAGGACTGGTCGAACAAGGCCATCGCCCGGCATTTGGGCGTGCATCCCTCGACGGTGGGTCGCTGGCTGCCTCGTGCTCACCAGTCCGATGAGGCCGACCCGTCCGGGTCGCAGCCCGAGATGGAAGGAGCCCTGCCATGAACGATCAGGACCGGATGCGGGAGCAGCATCGCTCCGAGCCCGAGCCGCCACCCCGTAAGCGGAACGACCTGAACCCAACCGAGGCGACCGAAGCAGCGGGGACGCCGGATGCGGTCAAGGCCGCCGCGTCCCGCACGGCGGCGAAGGAGAAGCTGGCGCGGGTACGGGGCTGGGGCGTGGATTGGGTGCGCCCGACCGACCTGATCGCCCAAGGCGGCGGCCGGCTGTCCCGCCGGGGCATCGACCGGACCGCCGATATGAACCGGCACGTTCGCGCCCCGATCGAGAAGGGCGCCCGCTGGGTCGCCGAGCGAGCCAAGCGTCTGCCGCCTCTGAGCGCCTTCGGCCGTCGCGGCGGCGCCGAGCAGGGACCGCACCGCTCCGGGGTCGGGATGAGGTAGCCGGGTGGTGATGAGTCATGGGCGCTCATTCCGTCAAGGCGAGCCCCGCAGTCGTCTGCGGGTGCACCTCGCCGTCGGGAGGTGCCCAGACCATGACCAACGACACCAGCACCATGAGCGAGACCAGCGGCCGGACGGCTGAGGACTACCGCACCAGCGAGGGCCTGCGTGCCCTGCTGAAACGGCTGCACGCCGCCGGCCAGCGCGCCTGGGAGCACGACCCGGTAGCGGCAGAGCTGATGGCGTTCGCGGCCGAGAAGTACGCGGCGCTGGCGCACAAGCACCGGCTCGATCCGTGGGAGGCCGCGTCGGCGGCGTTCGACGTGATGCGCACCAAGGCCGCCCGCACCGCCGATGACCCGTGGGCGGTCATCACGCACGCGGTACGGATCACCTGCATCGCCGAGGAACGCGGCCAAGGGCTGCTGTGCTCGACCCACCAGGCACGCCGGCCCCGCTACTCGATCTTCCACGACCCCGAACGGCTCTCCGACCGCGAGAACGTCCTGAGCGACTACCATCCCGCGTTCCAGATCAAGGACGCCCACGACCGCGACAACACCCCGGAGCAGGCACCGGCCGAGCCGGCGGCAACCACCGCGGCGTCGGCGGTCGAGGACGCGATCACGCTGCTGATGCTGCTGGACTGGCCCGAGGGCACGGCACGCCCGGCGGTAGAACACGTCTGCGTGGCGCTGACGCGCGTCGGGAACCGGCACACCGCCTACGAGACACTGCGACGCGACAAGCACGCCCGAGCCCTGATCGACCTTCCTGGCCGGTCCTGGGCGGTGCTGCTGCGCGCCCTGCTCGGCTGCCCGGACCCGGCGCTCGCGGCGACCGGCGCGGGACGCGGCATCCTGCTGCGGCTGCTGATCGGCGAGACCCTGCCGGTGCTGCTGCGCGATGACGACCTCGTGCTCACCCTCTCCCTGGCCGCACCGGGCATCAGCAAGCCGGGCGCGAGAAAGGCGCGAGGTGCGGGATGAGCGCACCGGCCGGACACATCGAGCTGGAGCGGGCGGTTGACTCCATCACTGTCGGCCGCCGGCACCGCACGGACCTGGGCGACATCGACGCGCTCGCGGCGTCGATCGACCGGGACGGTCTGTTGCAGCCGCCGACGATCACCCCGGACGGGGTGCTGGTGTGCGGGGCGCGCCGGATGGCCGCGATCAAGAAGCTCGGCTGGCGCCGCGTCAGCGTGTGGGTGCGCTCCGGTATCTCGGACCGGCTGGGGCATCTGCTGGCCGAGCAGGACGACAACCAGCTCCACAAGCCGCTCACCGCGATCGAGGCCGCCGCCTTGTACCGGGAGATCAAGGAACTCATGGCCGAGGACGCCGCACGCCGCAAGGCCAAGACCCAGTTCCACGAGGGCCACGAGCCCGGAAAGCATGGTCCCGCCGATTCGGCGGGACCATCGGACTCGCACCAGCTCGGAGACGCTCGGACACAGGCGGCGCGGATGGTGACCGGCTCGGCGTCCTACAGTCGGCTGGAACAGATCGGCTACCTGCAACACCTGGCCGACGATCCGAGCACCCCGGAGACGATCCGCGTCCAGGCGCGGGACGGGCTGACGCAGATCGAGGCCGGTGCGGCGGTCAACCCGATCTTCCAGCGCCTCCGCGACAGCCAAGCCAAGGCCGACAGCGAGCGGGACCAACGGTTGCACGAGCTGGCCGACGAAGCCCTGGCCCGCGTCCACGCCGCCAAGACCAGCAAGGCCAGCAAGGTCAGCAAGCCGGCCACGCCGAAGCGTCGCCCCGTCGTTGAGGACGAGGAACCGACGCGGTACCCGCTGCGGGCGTTCGTACTGACCTGGGGCGACCTGGAAGCGTGGTGGACCCACTACGACGTGGACGAGCTGGCCGTCGAGCTCACCGACGAGCAGGCCGAGGCGTTCTTCGCCACCGTCGAGGGCACCACCGAGTTCGCCGACCGGCTCCGCACCGCCCGCACAACCGTCGCTGAGTCGGCGGGCCGGCCGCTGCTGCGCGCCCTCTGATGCACCGGTAGGGCCAGTCACCGGCGGGCTCACCTCTGGGCATGAAGACGAATCTCGCTTCCTGGTCCCGTGGCCGACTCATCGCGGTGATCGCCGCCGGCCTCGTGCTGCTGCTCCTGATCGGCGTCGGCGTGTATGGGCTCATCACCGGCCCACGACAGCCCACCGATCGCGCGCCCGATCCGGCTCCGACCATCACCGCTCCGGGTGAGTCCGAGCCCGGCAAACCGGGGCCGCCGCGGGTGATCCCCTCGCACGACCCGGATGAGTTCGCCCGCAATGTCGCTGAGGCGCTGTTCGCCTGGGACACCGGCTCCGGGCTGATGCCGCTGGATTACTCCGCCGCGATCTTGGAGGTCGGGGACCCCTCCGGCCATGAGCAGGCGGGCCTCGCCGCCGACATCGCGTCCTATCTGCCGTCGCGGGAGGCGTGGATCGAGCTGCGCAAGTACGCCACCACCCAGCATCTCACCATCGAGTCCTCGTTCGTGCCCCAAGCATGGGACACCGCGGTTGAGCAGGCCCAGTCCGGCCAGCTCCCGCGTGGTGCGACCGCGATCACGATCGAAGGAACCCGGCACCGCGAGGGCGTCTGGAACGGCGAACCCGTCACCAGCGAGCACCCCGTGGCCTTCACCGTGTTTCTGGCCTGCCCGCCCCCGGCGCCGGAGTTCCGCACCGGCCCGTGTCACGTGCTGCGCCTGTCGCAGCTCGACAACCCGCTGCGATGACAGAAGGCACGCCGTGGTCAAGAAGCTCCTCATCCTCGGACTCGCCTTCGTCCTGTTCGGCCCTGCCTGTGTCCTGATGGCGATCGGCGTGCTGATGAACCCCGCCGCCGCGAACTGCGCCGTCCCCGGCGGCAGCGTCACCGTGGGCAACGTCCCCGATTCGTTGACCGTCACCACGCAAGACGGCACCACGTTCACGCTGAACAAGACCCAGCTCACGCACGCGGCCACGATCATCACTGTCGGCGGCGGCATCGAGGGCGTCGGCCGGCCCGGCATCAAGATCGCGCTGATGGCCGCGCTCACCGAGAGCACCCTGCGCCAGCTCGCCAACACCAGTGCCTACCCCGAGTCCGCGAACTACCCCAACGACGGCAACGGCGGCGACCACGACTCCCTCGGCCTGTTCCAGATGCGCCCGCAATCCGGGTGGGGAACCGTCGCGGAGCTGATGGACACGAACTATCAGGCCCGCGCGTTCTACGGCGGACCCGATGGACCTAACTATCCCTCGCCGCGGGGCCTGCTGGACATCCCCGGCTGGGCGCAGATGGACCCCGGCGAGGCCGCGCAAGCCGTCGAGGTCAGTGCCTACCCTGACCGCTACCGCAACTACGAGCCGGTCGCCGAACGCATCCTCGACGCTCTCACCGGCGCGACGGGTGCGGCTGGCCCGGCCACCGCCTCGGTGGTGGCCGGTCCGGTCGCGGAGTCCTCGCGGGTCGTGTTCCCGCTCCCCGAGGGAACTTGGGTGCTCACCAGCGAGTTCGGGCCGCGTATCCATCCGATCACCGGGGAACCGTCGTTCCACACCGGCACCGACTTCGCCGCACCGGACGGCACGCCGATCCTCGCCGCCGCAGACGGGACCGTGACCGTGGCCGAGTTCTCCGGCGGCTACGGCGGACTCATTGTCATCGAGCACCAGATCGACGGGCAGACCGTGGCGACCGCCTACGCGCATATGTGGCAGTCCGGCATCCTCGTCGCGGCCGGAGATCGTGTGACCGCGGGCCAGCACATCGGCGATGTCGGCAGCTCCGGGAACAGCACGGGGCCACACCTGCATTTCGAGGTCCGGCCCGGCGGCACGAGCGGCGAGGCCGTCGACGCGGCCAAGTGGCTTAACGACCACAACGCGGTCGACCTGCCCGAAGCCACGGTCGGCAGCCCGAACGAGTGCAGTTCCGGTGGAGCGCCGGGCGATCCCGCCCCGCTGGACGGCGACCCCGACCAGAAGGTCGATGACCCCACCAGCGACGGGCAGATCACCGCGCGGATGGCGCACGTCATGGCCCAAGCCCGTGCCGCGTTCCCCGACAGCTCCTGGGCCTGCTACTCGCCCCGGCCCGGCACAACGTCAGAGCACCCGCTGGGCCGGGCGTGTGACATCACGTTCGGGAACCCGATCGGGACGCACCCGACGCCCGCGCAGCTCGAGGACGGGTGGCGGGTGACGAACTGGATGAAGGACCACGCCGAGTCGCTGGGCGTGGAGTACCTGATCTGGCAGGGCCAAATCTGGTCCCTGGCCCGCGACGCCGAAGGCTGGCGCCCCTACAACGGCGGCGGGATGCACGACCCCGGCGACGTGACCGGCGGCCATTACGACCACCTGCACGTCACCGTCAGGGCCGGTTCGTGATGGAAGTGTTCCCCGACTTCGACGGGCTCGGAGGCATCGGTGATCTGAATCAGGTCATCGGCGCCCTGCTGATGTTCGTGCTCATCGTCGCGGTGCTCATGGTCATCGTCTCGGCGATCTGCTGGGCGCTGGGCGCCTCGCACGGCAACCACTCGCTTGCCTCCAAGGGCCGGGTCGGGGTGCTCGTCGGCGTCGGCGCCGCCGCGCTCGCCGGCGCGGGGGTGGCGTGGGTGAACTGGCTCATCGCCCTCGGCCAACAGCTCTGATCCTCCGTCGCCAGCAGGCCCGCTCTCTGCGTTGGGAGCGGGCCCTTCGTCTGCCCGGTCTCGCCAGTCGCTCCCTGGTTCACCTCGTCGCCACAAGCCATTCGCTCAGCGAGGGAGTAACCGCCGTGATCGACATCGACCCCAACAGCTCGGGACTGCCCGGCATCGACCAGCTCCGCACCATCGTTGGCGCCGTGATGACGGTCGGCCTCATCCTCTCCGTACTGGCGCTAATCGTCTCCGCGATCGTCTGGGCCTACGGCGCCAACAGCTCGAACCCGCATCTGGCGGGCAGGGGCAAGCTGGGCGTTCTCATCTCCTGCGGTGCCGCGGTGATCTGCGGCGCGGCGGTGACGCTCGTAAACTTCTTCTGGAACGTCGGCCAGGCTGTATAGGGCCGCCGGTCACCGCAGGAGATTTGAGATGGGTGTCTGCGACGTTCCCGTGATTTCGACCGTCTGCGACGTGGCGGGCCAGGCTGCCGCGACGGTCGTGGCTGCCCCGTTCGACTGGCTCGCCCAGGCGATGGGCGGCGCGGCCGGCTGGCTGATCGAGGCGATGTGGGCCGTGTTCGACACGACCACGCTGGTCGATGTCCAGACGGACGGGTTCACCAGCGTCTACAACCTGATCTTCGGCATCGGCGTCTTCCTCGTCCTGATCTTCTTCTGCCTGCAACTCATCACCGGGCTGATCCGCCGCGACCCGACCGCGCTGTCCAGAGCCGCGCTCGGCGCGGCGAAATCGGTGCTGGGCGCGTTCGTGGTCGTCACGCTGACCGCGCTCGCACTGGAAATCGTGGACCAGCTCAGCATCGGCATCATCCAGACGTCCGGCGAGACCACCGAGACGATGGGCGACAAGATCATCCTGCTCGCCGCCGGGCTCAGCGGCATCAACATCGCCGCGCCCGGCGTCGGCGCGATCGTCACGATCTTCCTGGCCGGGCTGATGATCGCCGCCGTCGCGATCGTCTGGTTCAGCCTGCTGATCCGCAAGGCGCTGCTGCTGGTCGGCGTGGTGCTGGCACCGATCGCGTTCGCCGGCGCGTCCTGGGACGCCACCAAAGGATGGATCGGGAAATGGGCGGCGTTCGTGATCGCCCTCATCATCAGCAAGCTCGTGCTCGTCGTCATCTTCTTGCTGGCGATCACGCAGATCGCCACCCCGATCGAGCTGGACATCGCCGCCGTCACCGAACCGATCACCGGCATCGTGCTCATGGGCATCGCGGCCTTCGCGCCCTACATGGTCTACCGCTTCGTGTCGTTCGTGGGCTTCGACCTGTACCAGCAGATGGGCACCGAGCAGGAGGCCAAGAACGCGCTCAACCGTCCCGTCCCGATCCCCTCCAAGCCCCAAGGCGGCGGCGAGCCCAAGAAGGTTCTCGAAGACCCCAATGACGGCGCGTCGGACGCAGGATCAGGTGGCACGCCTCCGCCGTCGCCCGCCCCGGCGCAGGCACCTGCCGCGGCCGGCGGTGAAACCGTGGGCGCCGAAGCCGGCGCCTCCGCCGCGGGCGCGGGACCGGCGGCAGCCGTCGTGGTCGGAGCGAAGGTCGCCAAGGATGCCGCCGAGGCCGGGCCGAAGGCCGGGCACGCGGTGGCCGGTCAGGCCGAGACCGCCGCCGACGCCGCAGGCGGGCAGAACGGCGGCACCCCGCCGCCGTCGCAGACGCCCCCGCCGTCCACGCCGCAGCCGAGGACGCCCACGGAGCCGTCCAACCCCACGGCATCGCCGTGGGGCAAGGAGTGACCACCCATGCCCACCACGGACCAGAAGACACCCGGTAGCGAGCTGACGCCGATGAAGTTCAGCCGACTCACCCGCCGAGGGGTGCTGCTCGGCCTCTCGGTCGCGCAGCTCATCACCCTCGGCATCGGCGGCCTGGCGCTGCTGGCCGCGTTCTACGGCGGCGCCGGGATGCTGCTGGTCTACACCGCCCCGGTCTGGCTGCTCGCGGTCGTGCTGACCTGGGTGCCCATCGCTGGGAGGCCGATGGTCGAATGGCTCCCTGTCGCGCTCTGGTGGCTGTGGCGCTCCACCGGCGGGCAACTGCTCTACCGGCGGCGGATCGTCAAGCCCCGCCCTGCCGGAAGTCTCGCGCTGCCCGGTGACATGGCCCGGCTTCGGGAGCACCTGGACCCCGAGACCGGGGCGTGCATGATCCACGACCCCCGCCAGGCAACCTTGACGGTCGTGACGGAAGTGACCCATCCGGCATTCATCCTGCTCGACCCCGGCGAGCAAGAGCGCCGCGTCACCTCCTGGGGGCGAGTGCTCGCCACGGTCTGCCGGTCCGGGCGGATCGCGACCCTGCAAGTGCTCGAACGAACCCTGCCCGACTCCGGTAGCGGGCTGGCCGAGTGGTGGGCCGAGCACGGCACCGACGACGGCTCCTGGGCCGCGACCACCTACCGCGAACTGATCGAGCGGGCCGGCCCCGCCGGGGAACGGCACGCCACCACGGTCAGCCTCTCCCTGGACATGAAGGTCGCCTCCCGGCAGATCAGGACCGCCGGCGGCGGCATCCGCGGCGCCGCCGCGGTGCTCCGGCAGGAGATGGCGACGCTGGTCGCCGCGCTGCGTTCGGCGGACTTGACCCCTTCGGGGTGGCTCGGCCCCGGTCAGGTCGCGGTCATCCTCCGCTCGGCGTATGACCCGGCCGTGGCCGCCACCTTGGAGCGCCACGGGCGGCTCGGGCAGGAGCTCGCCGCCGCCGGCCCGGTCGCGGTCACCGAGACCTGGGGCAACCTGCGCACCGACTCCGCCTGGCACACCGTGCTGTGGGTCTCGGAGTGGCCCCGCAGCCTCGTCTATCCGGGGTTCCTCGCGCCGGTGCTGCTCTCCACCGGCATCCAACGGGCGGTGTCGCTGATCTACACCCCGATGCGCTCGGACCAGGCGGCCCGCGACATCCGCAAGAAGAAGGTCGAACACATCTCCGATGCGGCCCAGCGCGCCCGAATCGGGCAGATCGAGGACGCCGCGCAGACCGCCGAATACCAAGACGTTCTCCAGCAGGAAGCCGACCTGACCGCCGGCCACGGGATTCTACGGGTCTCCGGGCTCATCTCCGTCTCCGCCCCCAGCGTCGACGAGCTGGAAGCCGCAGTCGCCGCGATCGAACAAGCCTCGATCCAAGCCTCCTGCGAGACCCGAAGGCTCGTCGGCCAGCAAGCCGTCGCGTTCACGGCGGCCGCGCTGCCGCTGTGCCGCACGGTGTGACCGGCGCGCTCACCTGGCAGGCATCCCACCCTCGTTGAAGGAGGCCCGTGATGCCGACATACACGAACCCGACCAGCGATGCCAGCGATGCCTACGAGGCGTTGCGCGGTCTGGCTCACGCCAGCCGTAGCTTCGAGGACCCGTCCGAGACCTACGTGGTGATCGGTGAGCTGTTGGGCGGGCTGCGATCGCTGCGGCAGGTGCTCGACCAGCTCGCCGCCGCCCATCTGAGCCGGCAGCATCACGTCACCGACGAGTCCCGCGAGTACAGCGGCGGTGCGGCCGAGGCGCTGGCCGCAGCGGATGAGCTGCACCAGGCCGGCACGCTCATCGACCAGGCCGACGACCGCCTGAGCGCGGCCATGACCCACTCGGGCCGGATCGTGTGGAACCCGCAGGACCGGATGGTGGAGCGGTGGGTTGGCGTCGTGTTCCTCCAAGGCGAGGAAGCCGACCGGGTGATCGACCTCATCGACGCCCACGGGGTCGAGGCGGGGATCGAGCATCTGTCGGCGTGGGACTACGGCGAGGAGACCACGAACGCCGCCTTGGAGAACGGCGACGTTCACGACACCGCCCCGGTCTATCCCGGTGACCGGCAGGCCGAGACCGGCGACTACGCGATGACCTACAACCCGATGGCCGGGCACGTCGCCCTGTACCGGCGGCACCTGATCCGTGCCGAGGACGCCATCGACAAAGAAGCAGGGGCGCACGTCCCGGCCCGCCGCCCGACGACAGGCCGTGAGCGAGAGACGGCCGGGCGGCGTAGCGCCGTCCGTGACGGGGGCTGGTTCGAGCATCCCGGCGTCGCCGCCGTCAAGCAGGCCCGCGGGCTGTCGCTCTGACATAGCCACCACGGAGACGTGCCGGCGCGCACCTGCCCGCCATGAACAGCGCAGACCCCACCGCTTCGATGTCCCGGCACGTCGGGACGCTCACCTTGACCGTCTGGCCGGACTCGCCGCTGGGCGAGCACCAGCGATATGCCTACCGCATCGAGGACACCGCGACCGGGCAGACGCTCGTCGGCCGGGACCTGTTCACCGGCGCCGGAGCGCCGGTCGCCCCGGACCGCGCGATGCGCGACCTCGCCGCCTTCCTGGCAGCGGCCGGCGACGCCCGCCAGTACGCCATCGACAACCCCGGCAGCAGGCCCGAGCATGAGTGCCTGTTTCCCGGATGGGTCGCGGAGGCCGCTCGCCAGAACGCGGACGCGCTGGCACCGCTCGGCATCGAGGGCCTGCCGCAGCCCAAGCCGGACATGCCACAGCAGCCTCGCCCGGCGCCGGACTCGTCATGGTTCGACCGTCCCGCCGGCGGTTGGGTCTCCGGGGCGCGGGGGCGGTCGTTGTGAGCCGGGGCGAGAAGCTGCACACCGCTGTCCTCGTCACTCCCGCCTCGGAGCGGCGCCGGCTGCGCAAGCAGCGGCGGCAAGCCGCCGCCCGCCTCGTCGCCGAGCAGCGTCACGTCGAGAAGGAAGCGGCCCAGGCCAAGGCCGCCGCCGAACGGGCTGAACGCCGTGCCACGGTCTACCTGCCCGCCGCCGGCGAGCCCGGCCCGGCCGCGCTGAGGACACCGGGCCGCTTCCGGGTGGCCCGGCATCAGGACACCAGCGCCGTGCTCGCCGGGCAGTACCCGTTCCTGGCCGAAGCCGGGCTCGGAGCCGCGGGAATCTTCATCGGCCAAGACCTCTACAGCGGCTCCTCGTTCGTGTACGACCCGTGGGAGTTGTACCGCAGGGGCATCATCACCGCGCCGAACCTGATCTTGGCGGGGATCGTCGGCTCCGGGAAATCGTCGCTCGCCAAGAGCCTCTACACCCGCAGTCTGCCCTTCGGGTACCGCGTCTATGTCCCCGGCGACCCCAAAGGCGAGCACTCCGGCGTCGCCGAAGCAGTCGGCGGGAAAGCGATCATCCTCGGGCACGGGATGGGCAACAGGCTCAACCCCTTGGATGAGGGCTACCGGCCCGGCGGCCTGTCCGACCAGGAGTGGGCCACCACCCTCGCCGCGCGACGCCGCGATCTGCTCGGAGCCTTGACGGAGACGGTGCTGGATCGGCGGTTGGCGCCGTTGGAGCACACCGCGATCGACACCGCCCTGGCCGGCGCGGTCCGCGACGCGGACGTGCCGATCCTGCCGATGGTGGTCGACCGGCTGCTGCGCCCCGACCCTGCCGACGACCCGGACGGCCGGCTCACCGAGGACGGCCGCCAGGTCGGCCACGCGCTGCGCCGCCTGGTGGCCGGGGACCTGGCCGGCCTGTTCGACGGGCCGAGCACCGTCAGGTTCGACCCGTCGCTGCCGATGGTCAGCCTCGATCTTTCGCGCGTCACCGAGAACAGCACGTTGATTTCGGTGCTGATGACCTGCTCGTCGGCATGGATGGAAGCCGCCCTGCTCGACCCCAACGGGGGCCGCAGATGGGTCGTCTACGACGAGGCATGGAGGCTCATGTCCCACCCGGCGCTCCTGCGCAGGATGGACGCCCACTGGCGTCTCGCCCGGCACTACGGGCTGGCCAATCTCTTGGTGTTCCACAAGCTCACCGACTTGGAGAACGTCGGCGATGCCGGATCGGCGAACCGGGCGCTGGCGAACAGCCTGCTGGCAAACGCGGAGACGAGGATCGTCTACCGGCAGGAGACCGATCAGCTCGGCCCCACCGCCGTCGCGCTCGGGCTGACCGGCACCGAACGCCGCCTGCTGCCCGGACTCGGCACCGGGCAAGGGCTCTGGCGGATCAAGGACCGGGCCTTCGTCGTGCAGCACCAACTCCACCCCGCCGAGCTCGCCGCGTTCGACACCACCGCCCGCATGACCGGCGAAACCCGCAAGTTCACGATTCCTGAAGACTAAATCGCCGGAAGAAGCGGGTTCAGGCCATGGTTTCTGAGGTGTGGGGTTGCATGTTCCGCGAACATGCAACCCCACCGGTGAACACTTGGGCCGGGCGTGCATCTGCCGCAGGCTTATACGTCGCGGAGGCGCGCGATGAGTTCGTCGGCGGCGTCCAGTTGTTTCGCGAGTTTCTCGCGACGCTCCTCTGCGTCGGTCACGAACGTATCCAGCGCTGCGCGCGCGGCGCTGTCTGACGGA
>Ga0182749_1002061_pt1 | contig 15070 bp, 13 predicted proteins | sample eDN3rd37CKraftMG_FD_128875 | JGI IMG/M metagenome (GOLD analysis project Ga0182749, IMG submission 128875) | Enriched Miracle-Growth compost microbial communities from Emeryville, California, USA - eDNA 3rd pass 37_C Kraft MG (version 2) (version 2) ...
CACCCGAGGCCATCATCTGGCCTGCGCCAGCAAGCGGAGCAGCACCGTCATCTGCCCAGGCAATAGCCCCAAGGCCGATCATGAACTAAGATTGAAACCGGACCACCCTATGGGGTCAGGCCACATGCTTCGACAAACGCGCGGAATGTTGATTTCTGCTGTTTTCAACCCTGAAGCTGAAATCCTCGAGCTGTTTGGAAGCGCTCCCTCCGCTACCAATCATCGGCTTTGACGTTTTCAGTGATCATCCACCAACAGACGCAACACGAAACTTGGCGCGCCAGTCGAACTGTGCGGGCCGCCGTGTTTTCTTTCGGGTAATTTGCCACCCACAGTTGTGCGGATTGCACGAAATATTAAGGCGTGCGATGCGACGTGAATGCGGGCGGGCTAACGTTCAGCAGTTGAATGCGAGGAGATCGATGCCTTGTGTACGCCTGCCCCTTCAGGCACGCGAAGGAAGAAGTTTTGCTCGCACCAACCAGCGATACTCAGATCAAAGCTTGGGCCATCACTTTGGCGCGCGAATACGCCAGATCACTCCCTGATGGCATTCACGTGCCAACGCTCGCGCGTGAATTGCAGAGAAAATACAAGTCAGAAGAGGAAGCCAGAGAAGCGATCGGCGATGATCCGTGTGTTGCCGATTTGTAACGCGAGGGCGGGTGCTCTCCCATCTCTGAAGACTTTCCTCGATATGAATGCGCACAAGGCATGGCGATAGTGGGTAATCCAACGGCGACAAACCACTTTGGAACGGCGCTACGACCCGCCAGTTTTAAGTGCCCTCCCCACGCCTCCTAGCTAGTAAATTTCATTTTCGGTATTGACGTTCCGGAACGATCGCTCCATAAAGCCGGCAGTTATGTATCAACTGCTCCATAATGGGAGCCGGATGGCAAGATATGGCAAGACCGCGTCAATTCGACGAAGAGGCAGTGCTTGATGCCGCGAGCGACTTGTTCTGGGCCAAGGGTTTCGAGGCAACTTCAACCCGCAACCTGACGGAGAGCACAGGCCTTACGCCCTCCAGCATCTATGCAGCGTTCGGTGACAAGCGCGGACTTTTTCGCTGCGCGTTGGATCATTACCTGACGCGGCTGCGTCGGAAGATGACCACGCTCGAATCAACCATGCCACCCGGCCAGGCGATTACGAGCTTTTTCGAGGACACGATAGAACGCAGCATCAGCGATGCGTTGCAACGCGGCTGCATGCTGGTCAATTCCGCACTGGAGGCTTCACCCTCTGATCCGGAATTCCGAGTCTCCATCGCGAAAGAACTCGAACACATAGAGAGCTTCTTCCGCAGCCGGTTCGCCGCGGGGCAAGAGCGCGGCGAAATCCCCATGGGAGTTTCCGCCACGTCGGCTGCACAACAGCTGCTCGCGGTGCTTCTCGGCATCCGAGTTCTCGCCCGCGCTCGACCTGAACGGGCTGTTATGACAGGTGCGGCAGAGCAGACGCTCCAACTGCTCGGCCTACCCTCCCTTGGGAGCGAAAGCGGCACATCAACGACGTCCCGTCGCCAAAAACCCTGACGACATCCCCGCCCGACAATCCGGGATTTGCAAGACCGTCCGCACAGAGCAGGCGGCTCGGGGACCATTGCAACCTGCCGATCCCAGCCCACCACGAGTCTCCCATATGCAAAGCATCTCAACAAATAGCAGACGAAGCTTTCTGGCTGGCGCGGCCAGTTTCGTCACCTTGGCTGCCGCAGGCTGTACGACGGCGACTCCACCCATCGATACCAGCGAACCCGCAAAGCCTTCGATCCCGGCGGATGTATTGATGATGTACCGGGCTATGCCAGAGGAAGAATACCCTCTCTCGGCGGTGGACCTGACCAAGCTCGATCCTCGGAATTATCGGCAGGAAGTGTCCTACCCTACCACCGAGGCACCCGGCACCGTCGTTGTGGATACCCCAAATCGGTATCTTTACCTCGTTCAGGCAAACGGGACGGCGATGCGATACGGCATCGGCGTCGGGCGTGAGGGCTTTGCCTGGAGCGGTCGAGCCCATATCGCCTACGGCCGGAAATGGCCCGTATGGACACCTCCTGCTGAAATGGTCCAGCGGGAGCCCGACCTCGAAAAGTGGCGCAATGGGTATCCGCCGGGGCTGACAAACCCGTTGGGCGCGCGAGCGCCTTACCTGCACGACGGCAATCGCGACACATTCTACCGCCTACACGGCACCAGCGAAGCCTGGTCCATTGGACACGCTGTGTCGTCCGGCTGTGTCCGCCTGTTAAACCAAGACATTATCGACCTCTATGATCGGGTAAAATGGGGCGCCAAGGTCCTTGTCGTCCAATCACAGGACGAAACCGCGCGACTCGAAAGCTTCACGTGAACGGTCGTTCGATTTCCGTAGGCCGCAGTTTCACAACATCGCTCCCAACGAACTCGCGTTCAATACGAAGATGGATGGACCAATGTCCTCTCATACAGCTTCTCTTAAGCCAGCTCAGATCGACCGCATTCTGGTTTGGCGATACATTTTTGCTGGCCTATGCGCGAGCCTCGATAGCATCGGCCTGGCGCGGTTTGCCTTCACCCCGCTCATTCCCGAACTGATCGATGCGCATTGGTTCTCCGCCTCCGGCACGGTCTACCTTGGCGCCGCAAATCTCGCTGGATATGTCTGCGGCACTCTCATCGGCCGGCCTATCTCTGCACGCATTGCAAACGAACACGCGCTCCGCCTCATGATGGTTCTAATTACGACGGCATTCTTCGCGTGCGCGTCTCCCTTATCTTTCTCCTGGTACTTCTTCTGGCGTTTCACAGCCGGCGTTGCTGGAGGCGTAGTAATGGTGCTCGTGGCTGCCACGATCCTTCCGCATGTGCCGGCAGCGCGCAAGGGTGCGGCTGGCGGGGCCATATTCCTCGGACTCGGTTTGGGCATTGCTGGCTCCGGAACCATCATTCCCTTGCTATTGAATGTTGGCCTGGCCCAGACGTGGATCGGACTCGGAATCGTCTCGGTTGTCCTAACTGCAGCCAGTTGGTTCGCATGGCCGGCAAGTCAGCTCGTCGCGGTATCGCATTCAACGAAGTCCCCCGCGAGGCGCTCGATCCACTTCAGCCTTTCCGTTAAACTTCTCTACGCGCAATACGCGCTTCTGGCTGCTGCCGCGGTCCCCACCATGGTGTTCCTCGTTGATTTTATCGCGCGCGGTCTAAACCGGGGAACGCACCTTGGGTCTGTCTACTGGGCGATTTACGGCCTTGGCGCGATCGCCGGCCCACCGTTATACGGCTATCTGGCGGATCGTTTGGGCGCCGAGCTCACCATCAGGACAATTGCACTGATCATGGCTGTCGTTCTCTCGAGCTTCTACATCACCGACAACCTTGTCGCGCTTGGTGTGCTGACAGCTCTGATCGGTACGTTCGCGCCCGGGATCGTACCCCTTATTTTGGCTCGCGTGCACGAGTTGGTAACGCACAATGCCACACGCCAAAACGTCGCATGGACACGTGCGAGCACTATCTCCGCAGCCGCTATGGCAGTCGCCGCATACGCCTGTTCCGCCTTATTCGCCGTTACTGGCGGCAATCACCGCCTGCTCTTTCTGGTCGGCGCGGTAACTCTTATCGCAGCCCTGCTTCTCAGCTTTGCCATCCGCACCGATACAAAGGAGAACATCCGAACAGACGGTGAGAGCTAATAGCACGCTGATGTTCGCCGACCATACCAGGAAGCGCGCGAAACGATGGTGCAGCATGGCCGGCTGCGCACACGGCAGCATTTGTACATTCGCGTCGGGTGTGCTTCCTTCAGCGCAGTTCAGAAGCAGGGGAACCTGATCGTGATCGCTGATTACATCGATGAATTTATAATGATCTGCGCTGGACTATGGATGACCGGCATAGGATTTGGATTTCTAGCGTTTCCGGCCGAGGCGAAGCCCGGACAGCACGCGTGGTGGATACACCTAGTCGGCCATTTCAAATGGATGGGCCCGCTTTTTATGCTCATCGCGATCGTGCTGGCCGTCGCTTCTCAGCCTTGATCTGGTTGGTGAGCCGAAGTCAGCTGCGGCAGGATCATCCCTTCCACATGTAAGGTGAGATCTTGTTTGACGCGCCGATCGGCGCCGTCTGCAAGCCAGGCCATTGCAGCAGGACCGACCCACAGCGATGGATCGGGAGGGCTAGGATTGGCGGCACTCGCTGCCCTCGCCGGAGTCACTGGAAGGGTCGGATTGCGCCATCGAACGACCGAATTTTTGTACGCTTTCTGAATGATTCGCCGGGCCAACTTGTAGCGTTGCTCGACGGCTGCCGCCGTGGATAGCTGCGCCTCATCAAGGGAAATAGCTAAACGGCCTTCGGTGATCACATTCCCGACAGCTTGGCTCCTGAGTAGTTGAATCGTCGCAAATTCAGCCCTGCACGTCCAAGCGTTGATTGCCGGGTTGAAGTCTGCCGGAAGCTCTGCCAAGTCGTCCGGGGACCAGATGAGACAATGGCGACCTAAATGAGACAGATCGCGTGAGACGGGAGGTTGCCGCGTCTGCCATATTGTGTTGTCGACGAGGACAACTTTAGGATCGCGCAAGAGCACCTCGACAAAGGCTGCTTCGTCGTCGGGATGCATTACGAAGCGAACTTGCGACCTCATTGACACTCTGCTCTTCAATCGCCGGCGCCCCTTCATCCTGAAGCATCAGCGCTGCGGTTCCCCATAATCTCCCGTCCCTATCAAGGGCAGATCGCCAGCGATGCGCCAACACGGCTCAAGGCAGATCTCACGGTCAAATTCTAATCGGGATCATGGCGGCTGAACAACCGCTCCCCGAAAGAAAACTGCCCGCTCGATCCAGCAGCTAGGGTACCTAGGGTCACCTTCGGCGATCGCGCCTCGTTACCTCGGCTCGCTTCGATGTTTCGGTGCTGAAAGCTGCCCGCATTAACCGCCGGCCGCCGCCTGCCGTCAGGTCGCTCGGCTCGCCGTGGGCATGTCGCTGAGCAGCCGGTCGCCGTGGAACTCATCCGCAGAGCGCGCCGCCTCCGCGTGGATGAAACTGAGGAGAATACGGATGCGCGGTGCGGTGGCGATGTCCTGGTGGCAGATCGCCCAATAGGCCCGCTCCAGATGCAATTCTCGCGGAATGACCGGCTGCAGTTCCGGATAGTGGCAGGCCATGTAATGCGGTAGCACGCAGAGGCCCAGCCCACTGCGCGCGGCGGCAAGCTGGGCATGAATGCTCGAGCATTGATAGGCGGCCCGCACACCGGGAAGAAGCTCGCGGTGGTAGTCGAGGCCGGGCGTGAAGACGGTGTCTTCGATATAGCCGATGAAGTAATGACCCGTAAGATCCGCCTGCGAGCGGACCGGCGCGTGCCGGGCGAGGTAGTCACGGTGCCCATAGATGAAGAGCCGGTAGAGCGTGATTTTCTCGTAGTGATAGGGGCCCGTCTTTGGCGCATTGAGTGTTATGGTGATGTCCGCCTCACGCCGGGAGAGCGAAACGATCTGCTGGATCGTCAGCACTTCGATCGATAGGCCCGGCTGCGACTGGGCAAGCAGGGGCAGCCGGTCCGCCAGAAAGAAATTACCGAAGCCTTCGAGCGTACTGATGCGTACCACGCCGGTCATCGGGGCCGCGCCGCTCATGGCCTCGTTGTGGAAGTTGGAAGCCTCGCGTTCCATAACCTCGGCGTTTTGGACGAGCCTTTCGCCGAGCGCGGTCAACGTGTAGCCACGCGGGCTTCGCTCGAAGAGCTTTGCCGAAAGCGCCTGCTCCAGCCGATCGATCCGGCGCGAGACCGTGGCATGATTGGTCCTGAGCTTGCGCGCCGCGGCAGAAAGCTGACCCGTTCGCGCCACCGCGAGGAAGAACTGCAGGTCGTCCCAAGTGAAGCGGTGCATGCCGTTGTGCATATCTCTACAGAACTTGTGCAGAATTGGACGTTTGTGTGCGTCAGCGTCAATGCTACTTTCCGGGAAGCTGCGCTGCGGTTTGCCGCAAGGCCTTGCCGGTTCGTGGAGGAGAACAGGAGCCGGGATACGAGGAAGGGCCAGGGAGCAGCCGAGCGCAATCGCGCCGAACTCGAGATGGGAGGAATGCATGAGGAAATTGGCACTCGTCACGGCCGCGCTCCTGGCGGCAACCGCAATCCCTGCTGCCGCGCAGGTTTCCGACAATAAGGTCAAGATCGGCATCCTGAACGACCAATCGGGGGTCTATGCCGACTTTGGCGGAAAGTGGTCGTTCGAGGCGGCCAAGATGGCCGCGGAGGATTTCGGCGGCAAGGTTCTCGACGCGCCGATCGAGGTGATCGCCGCCGACCACCAGAACAAGCCGGACATCGCCTCCAACATTGCCCGCCAGTGGTATGACACGGAGCAGGTGGATTCCATCATGGAGCTCACCACCTCCTCGGTGGCGCTGGCGGTGCAAGGCATCTCCAAGGAAAAGCAGAAGATCAACATCGTCACCGGCGCTGCGACCACGGACCTCACCGGCGCGCAGTGCTCGCCCTATGGCTTTCACTGGGCCTACGACACTCATGCCCTGGCCGTCGGCACCGGCGGCGCGCTGGTGGAACAGGGCGGCGACACCTGGTTCTTCCTGACCGCCGACTATGCTTTCGGCTATTCGCTGGAGGAGCAGACCTCGAATTTCGTCAAGTCGAAAGGCGGACAGGTGGTTGGCTCCGTGCGTCATCCGCTTGCGACCACCGACTATTCGTCCTTCCTCCTGCAGGCGCAGTCCTCCGGCGCCAAGGTGATCGGGCTCGCCAATGCCGGCCTCGACACCTCCAACGCTATCAAGCAAGCCGCGGAGTTCGGCATTGTGGCCGGCGGGCAGCGGCTTGCCGCTCTCCTCTTCACGCTTGCGGAGGTGCATGGCCTCGGGCTTGAGGCTGCGCAGGGCCTGACACTGACGGAGGGTTATTACTGGGACCGCAACGACCAGTCGCGCGAGTTCGCCCAGCGCTTCTTCGAGCACACGCAGCGCATGCCGAACATGATCCACGCCGGCACTTATTCTGCCGTCACGCAATACTTGAAGGCGATCCAGGCCGCAGGAACGGACGAGACGGAGGCTGTGGCCGCGAAGCTGCACGAGATGCCAGTCGAGGATTTCTTCGCCGAAAATGGGAAGGTGGCCGCCAACGGCCGAATGATCAAGGACATGTACCTGCTCGAGGTGAAGAAGCCGGCCGACAGCAAGCAGCCGTGGGACTATTTCAACGTGCTGGCTACGATTCCCGGCGACCAGGCCTATATGAATCCGGCTGAAAGCGGCTGTCCGCTGGTCAGTCAGTAACGTCATGACAGATGTGTTGATGGCGGCCTCCCCTGGTCGTCAATCGGATACTCCCGATGCGCGGGCGGTGCTTTCCGCCCGCGACCTCAGGCGCAAATTCGGCGGCTTCGTCGCGGTAAAAAACGTCGACATCGACGCCTATCACGCGCAGATCCATGCGCTGATCGGCCCGAACGGCGCCGGCAAGACGACCGTCTTCAACCTGCTCACCAAATTCCTGGAGCCGACGAGCGGCTCGATTCATCTGGAAGGCAGGGACATCACCAGGCTTTCCGCGGCGCGCGTCGCGCGCATGGGTCTCGTGCGCTCCTTCCAGATCTCCGCGACGTTTCCGCACCTTTCCGTGCTCGACAATGTGCGCGTGGCGCTGCAGCGCCCGCGGGGGCTCGGCTATCAGTTCTGGCTCCCACTCTCCGCGCTCGACCGGCTAAACGAACGGGCCGAGGAACTGCTCGAAGCTGTCGAGCTGCAGGACGAACGCCATAGGCCGGCCGCCGACCTCTCTTATGGCCGCAAGCGCGTGCTCGAAATCGCCACCACGCTTGCGCTCGATCCAAAGGTGCTGCTGCTCGACGAACCGATGGCCGGCATGGGCCAGGAGGATATCGGCCGCGTGGCCGAGATCATCCGCGCCGTTGCGCGCGATCGGGCGGTGTTGATGGTGGAGCACAATCTCAAGGTCGTGGCCGATCTCTGCGACCGGATCACCGTGCTCCAGCGCGGCGAGGTGATCGCGAGCGGCGACTATGCCACGGTAAGCGAGAACGAGCAGGTAAAGCTCGCCTATATGGGAACGGCCCATGACTGAGCGCAGGCCCCTCCTCTCCCTTTCCGACCTCCACGCCTGGTACGGCGAAAGCCATGTGCTGCACGGCGTGAATTTTGAGGTCTTTCCCGGCGAAACGGTCACCCTGCTTGGCCGAAACGGCGTCGGAAAGACGACGACGCTGCGCGCGATCATGGGCATCATCCGCCGCCGCGCCGGCAGGATCACCTTTGACGGCAAGGACCTGATGCGCCTGCCGCTTCATCGCACCGCGCATCAGGGCATAGGGTTCGTGCCGGAGGAGCGCGGCATCTTCGCCACGCTTTCCGTCGAGGAGAATCTTCTCCTTCCGCCCGTCGTCTCGAAGGACGGCGGGATGAGCCTGGAGGAGATCTTCGATCTTTTCCCGAACCTGAAGGAACGCCGCAACAGCCATGGCACGAAGCTTTCCGGCGGCGAGCAGCAGATGCTCGCCATCGCGCGGATGCTGAGGACCGGGGTACGCCTGCTGCTGCTCGACGAACCCACCGAGGGCCTCGCACCGGTGATCGTGCAGCGCATCGGCGAGGTCCTCAAGGAACTCAAGAAGCGCGGCATGACGATCCTGCTCGTCGAGCAGAATTTCCATTTTGCGCGGCGCATCGCCGACCGCTTCTACCTTATGGAGCATGGAAGGGTGACGACAGGCTTCCCCGTCGCCGAACTCGACCGGCGCATGGAAGCCCTGCACGAGACGCTGGGGGTGTAGGGCGCTATGACAATGATCTTCGGAATTCCACTCCAGGCGTTCATGGGCCAGCTCTTGGTGGGCCTGATCAACGGCTCCTTCTACGCCATGCTCAGCCTGGGCCTGGCGATCATCTTCGGCATGCTGCGCATCATCAATTTCGCTCATGGCGCGCAGTATATGCTCGGCGCCTTCGTCGGATACCTGCTGCTCACCCATTTCGGCATCGGCTACTGGCCGGCCTTGATCCTCGCGCCGCTTGTGGTCGGCATCACCGGCATGATCATCGAGCGGCTCGCGCTTTCACGTCTCTACGATCTGGATCACCTCTATGGGCTGCTCTTCACCTTCGGCCTTGCGCTCGTGATCGAGGGCACGTTCCGATACTATTACGGCGTTTCGGGGCAGGCCTACACGCCGCCGCCCGCGCTCACGGGCGCAGTGAATCTCGGCTTCATGTTCCTGCCCGTTTATCGCGGCTGGGCTGTGATCGCCTCGCTGGTGATCTGCCTCGGAACGTGGCTCCTCATCGAGAAGACGAAACTCGGCTCCTATCTGCGCGCCGCGACGGAGAACCCGACGCTGGTGCAGGCCTTCGGTGTCAACGTGCCGCTGCTGCTCACCCTCACCTACGGCATCGGAGCGGGGCTTGCCGGGCTCGCCGGCATCATGGCCGCCCCCGTCTATCAGGTGAGCCCGCTCATGGGCTCCAACCTCATCATCATCGTCTTCGCCGTGGTGGTGGTCGGCGGCATGGGCTCGATCCTCGGCGCCATCGTAACCGGTTACCTGCTGGGCCTGGCCGAGGGATTGACGAAGGTCTTCTATCCGGAAGCCTCCAACATCGTCATTTTCGTCATCATGGCGATCGTGCTGCTCGTCCGGCCTGCGGGCCTGTTCGGAAAGGACGCGTAGGATGGCGGACCTCACCCTTACCCAGGCAGAAGCCCGCCGGGCGACCCGCTTCGATCTGCTGCTGCTGATTATTGCGGTGGTCGGCCTGATCGCGGCGCCCTTCTTCTTCTATCCCATCTTCCTCATGAAGATGCTTTGCTTCGCGCTCTTTGCCTGCGCCTTCAATCTGCTCCTAGGCTTCACCGGACTCCTCTCCTTCGGGCATGCGGCCTTCTTCGGGGGCGCCGCCTATTTCACCGCCCACGCGGTCAAGGAATGGGGGTGGACACCCGAAGCAGGCGTTCTGCTGGGCCTCGCCGGAGCCGGGCTCCTGGGGCTTGTCATGGGCTTTCTCGCCATCCGCCGCCAGGGTATCTACTTTGCCATGATCACGCTGGCGCTGGCGCAGATGTTCTTCTTCTTCTGCCTTCAGGCGCCTTTCACGAAGGGCGAGGACGGCATCCAGGGCGTGCCGCGCGGTTATCTGTTCGGCTTCATCGATTTGAGCCAGCCCCTCAACATCTATTATTTCGTGCTGGCAGTGTTCCTGATCGGAGTTTTCGCCATCTGGCGTATCGTCAACTCGCCCTTCGGGATGATCCTGAAGTCGATCCGTGAGAACGAGAACCGCGCGATCTCGCTCGGCTACAGCGTGCAGAAGTACAAGCTCGCCGCCTTCGTCATGTCGGCAGCCTTGGCGGGCCTGGGAGGGGCGCTGAAGGCGCTCGTCTTCCAGTTCGCAACGCTCACCGATGTGAGCTGGCAGATGTCCGGCGAGGTGATCCTGATGACGCTGCTTGGCGGCATCGGAACCATGGTGGGACCGATCGTCGGAGCCGGTCTCGTGGTGACATTGCAGAACTATCTCGCCACGTCTCCGCTGCCCGTCACCATTGTCACCGGCGCGATCTTCATGATCTGCGTGCTGATTTTCCGGCGAGGCATCGTCGGTGAGATTCAAGCGCTCCTGCAGCGGCGTGGCGGGTAGTTGCCATGTTTGAAAATCCCGGCACCCTTTCGCGCCCCCCTCTGGCCTGCCGGCCATCTCCCCCACAAGGGGGGAGATCAATTGTCACGCAGGCTTTCGCCAATAACAAGCGTTGCAAAATAGGTGCTGAAACAAGCGGCCAGCGTGATCTCCCCCCTTGTGGGGGAGATGGCCGGCAGGCCAGAGGGGGGCGCGAAGGAGAACTGACCTTTCCAAACACTCAGGCTTTTCACGCCTATATCCCCCATGCCTGAAACTTTCGATTACATCATCGTCGGCGCGGGCACGGCAGGCTGCGTGCTCGCGAACCGTCTTTCGGCCGACCCGAACGTCACCGTGCTGCTCCTAGAAGCAGGCGGCAGGGACAGTTATCATTGGATCCATATCCCGGTCGGCTATCTCTACTGCATCTCCAATCCGCGCACCGATTGGTGCTTCACGACCGAAGCCGAGCCTGGCCTTGCCGGCCGATCGCTCGCCTATCCGCGCGGCAAGGTGCTGGGCGGCTGCTCCTCCATCAACGGCATGATCTATATGCGCGGCCAGGCGCGCGACTACGATCTGTGGCGGCAGATGGGCTGTACCGGCTGGGGCTGGGACGATGTTCTACCTTATTTCAAGAAATCCGAGGACTATTATCTCGGGCCTGACGAGATGCACGGCGCAGGCGGCGAATGGCGTGTCGAGGAGGCCCGTGTGCGGTGGGAGATACTCGATGCCTTCCAGGCCGCGGCGGAGGCGGCCGGCATCCCCCGAACCGATGATTTCAATCGGGGCGACAATGAAGGTTCCTCGTATTTCAAGGTGAACCAGCGCCGTGGCATTCGCTGGAGCGCCTCGAAGGCCTTCCTGCGCCCTGTCCGCCACCGGCGCAATCTCAGGATCGAGACCAACGCCCACGCGCGCCGTCTCTTGATCGAGGATCTCACGGCCAAGGGAGTGGAGTTCGACCAGCGGGGCGTAACGCGCAGTGTGCATGCCCGCCGCGAGGTCATCCTTGCCGCCGGTGCAATCGGCTCGCCGCATCTCCTGGAGCTCTCCGGCACCGGCAGCGGCGAGGCGCTGCAGAAGGCTGGCATTCCCGTCCTCCTCGAACGCCCCGCTGTAGGCGAGAACCTGCAGGACCACCTGCAGCTTCGCTGCGCTTATAAGGTTGCGGGCATCCGCACGCTCAACGAGCGCGCCAGCCGGCTGATGGGCAAGATGGCGATCGCAGTGGAATATGCGATCAGCCGCTCAGGCGCGATGTCCATGGCCCCGAGCCAGCTCGGCATTTTTACCCGCTCCGACCCGTCCTACGAGACGCCGAATCTCGAATATCACGTGCAGCCGCTGACGCTGGAAAAGTTCGGCGAGCCGCTGCACGCCTTTCCGGCCTTCACCGCGAGCGTCTGCAATCTGCGGCCGGACAGCCGCGGCTTCGTGCATGCCATCTCGCCCGATTTCCGCCAGCAGCCGGCCATCCGGCCGAACTACCTTTCCACCGAGACGGACAAGCACGTGGCGGCCGATGCCATCAGGCTCACGCGCCGCATCGTGGCGCAGGACCCGCTGAAGCCTTACCGCCCGGAGGAGTTCAAGCCGGGTCCGGATTTCCAGACGGAAGAGGAACTGGTGCAGGCAGCAAGCCTGATCGGAACCACGATTTTCCATCCGGTCGGCACCTGCCGCATGGGTGCCGACGAGCATTCAATCGTCGACCCGACACTGAAAGTACGAGGTATCTCGCGCCTGCGCGTGGCCGACGCCTCGGTGATGCCCACCATCACCTCGGGCAATACGAACTCCCCTACCCTGATGATCGCGGAAAAGGCAGCGGACCTGATTCTAGCCGAGGCGCGATAGTTCGGCAGGCGGCATAGAGGCGTGGCTATTACTCCCGCCTTCCCACACTCATGTTTGGGCTTGCTGCCGAACGACCAGAACAGGAACCGTGCTGTTAGCGAGGACCTCCGAAGTCTGACTGCCAAGCAGGATCCGGGCGATCCCACGACGGCCGTGGGATGACATTACAATAAGGTCGCATCCCAGGCGTTGGGCAGTTTCCATGATCGCAGATGCCGCTGTGCTGTTTGGGGCGTGTAGGGTGTCTGCCGGCACGCCCATCTTATCGGCCTGAGCCTTCACTTTGGCCAAAAGCCCGGACGCACCCTTTTCTTGTCTCTCGTCGAAATGCCTGAGGTCTTCTGCGGTTGGTATCCATCCGTCATCGTAAATATGCGGAAACGGCTCCGTCGCGGTGATGATCGTCACCCTGCTGTTGAGGGCTTTTGCCAATGACAGGGCATGATCGACCCCGTTTTGCGCAAGCTCCGACCCGTCTGTTGGCACCAGTATGTGCTTATACATTGTGACCTCACGATTGGAACAAGGGACCAGAGTCCAAAAGCACACAGCGCTGACCGAGAAGCAGTGGGCCAAAGTGCGTCGGTCGCGAGTGTCCAAAAGCTGCAGCCGCCCCCGGACCGGCTCGGCCGATCACATCAACGCTCTCGCGACGAAATAGAGTATTGCAGCGAGGATCAACACCGCCGCAATAATGAGTGTCGTCCGAACTCGAGGTTCCATTGGTAATCTCGGGCAACAGGCGCTGACGCGTAAGAAACCACACCTGGGGTTGACCGGCAAGAAGCGCGTTCGCTGATTATAGGGCTACGGTCGGTCTATGCGCGGAAGGGTATTCAAAACCCGCTATTCGGGAAATCCGCTACCGGACTAAACTGATCTGCGAACTGGCTGCCGAATGCTCGCATTCAGGACCAGATTGCAGCCGCATCATTTCAGCTAGCCCAACTCGAAGCAAGAATGATGTTGCACATATTCCATCCGCCGAAACCTTCATCCGTGCCATCCGCCTGTGGGAATCCCTGCGGCCATGCTTCGCGCTGCATGGCAGCGGATGTTAAGGACGGTGCTCGAAGGGGTGCCGGATGAAGGTCAACATCGACATGGGCGCCGCGGCCGGCGGCGCCGTGGCGGAGCTGGATCTGGAAGAGCTGCTCGCGACCCGCCTGCTGGTGCAGGGCAATTCCGGGTCCGGCAAATCGCATCTGCTGCGCCGCCTGCTCGAGCAAAGCGCGCCCTGGGTGCAGCAATGCATTGTCGATCCCGAAGGCGATTTCGTCACGCTCGCGGAAAAGTTCGGCCACCAGGTGGTCGACGCCGCCCGTTCCGAGACGGAGCTCACGCGCATCGCCGGCCGCGTGCGCCAGCACCGCGTATCGGTGGTGCTCAATCTCGAAGGGCTCGACGTCGAGCAGCAGATGCTTGCCGCTGCCGCCTTCCTCGGCGGCATGTTCGACGTTGAGCGCGACCATTGGTATCCCGTGCTCGTGGTGGTCGACGAGGCACAGCTTTTTGCGCCTGCCATTGCGGGCGAAGTCTCGGACAATGCGCGCAAGCTCTCTCTGGGCGCCATGACCAATCTGATGTGCCGCGGCCGCAAGCGCGGGTTGGCCGGCGTCATCGCCACGCAGCGCCTGGCCAAGCTGGCGAAAAACGTCGCGGCAGAAGCCTCCAATTTCCTGATGGGCCGCACCTTCCTCGACATCGACATGGCGCGCGCCGCCGACCTGCTCGGGATGGACCGCCGTCAAGCCGAAATGTTCCGCGAACTTGCGCGCGGAAATTTCATCGCACTGGGTCCGGCTTTGTCGCGCCGCCCGTTGGCGATCACCATCGGGCCTGTCGAAACCTCTGCGCGCTCGACCAGCCCGAAGCTCATGCCGCTGCCTGAGGCGCCGGAGGACGTCCGCGACCTGATCTTCACGCCCGGTCCCGAAGAAGCATCTCCAGTGGTGCGAAGACCGCCACCCAAGCCGATTCCGACAGCCGATCTTTTGGCGCAACTGTCGCGGCCCCGGCCAGCCCCAGAACCGCCGGCCGAACCCGTTTTTGCCGTTATCGACGAGGCTGAGCGCGATGCAGCCATCGAAGCGGTGCTGCGCGAGATCCTCGAAGACTCCGATGCGGCTTTCCGCTCCGACGCCGTGCTCTATCAGGATTTTCTGGTGCGCAGCCGCATTCGCCGCGTTCCCGGCGAACCGCTGCCGCTTTCCGCCTTCCGCCGCCGGCTGGCGATCGCCCGCGCGGGCGTCGATGAAAGCTCCGATGGAGAAGCCTGGGCGATGGCGCTGTCGCTCTCTGAAACATTGCCCGACGATCTTCAGGGCATATTTCTGATGGTCGCCCGCGCTGCGACCAACAAGGATCCCTGCCCGTCCGACGCCGCTTTGGCCCGCGCCTATGGCAGTCACTCGCCGCGCCGGGCGCGGCGCCTGCTCGCCTATTTCGAGGAACGCGGCCTGCTTGTCGCCCGCACGGATTTCCATGGGCAGCGCATACTCGCCTTCCCGGACCTCGGTTGCGAAACCGCCCCTGGCCACCCCAATGCGCCGGACG
>Ga0182749_1002062_pt1 | contig 15065 bp, 13 predicted proteins | sample eDN3rd37CKraftMG_FD_128875 | JGI IMG/M metagenome (GOLD analysis project Ga0182749, IMG submission 128875) | Enriched Miracle-Growth compost microbial communities from Emeryville, California, USA - eDNA 3rd pass 37_C Kraft MG (version 2) (version 2) ...
ATACGCCCCATCAAATCCGGCAATCCGTGGCGCTGGCTGATCGCCGTCGCCAGCGGCTTCAACTCCGAAGCAAGGCGTTCCCGCCAGACGAAACCTCGCGCGCTCGTGCGCACGCCGAGAAATGCCGCATCGCCTGAGCTGTCTTCAAACGCAACCTTCGCCAAACCCGTCGAGCGCACCGGAGCCCCCTTTGCTTCGTGTCGCCAAGTTGTATGTCGATTCGCGCAACCGCGCTTGGGGCGCCCTTCGGGCACCCACAGCATGACAACAGTTTAGCTTCTAAGCGTCAGATGAACCGGCTACCCACGTTCCGCACGGTCGATTTTATCCGGCGGACGGTGCCGGTCTTCGAACGCATGACGACGGTCTCGGTCTCGGCGAAGTCGCCTCTGATCCGCACGCCCTTGAGCAGCGATCCGTCTGTGACGCCGGTCGCTGAGAAAACGACATCAGCGGAAGCCATATCTTCGAGCCTGAACTTCTTCCGGATGTCGCTGATGCCCATCTTTTCCGCGCGAATGCGCTCCTCATCCTTCATCGGCATCAGACGGCCTTGAATTTGGCCGCCGATGCAGCGCAGCGCCGCTGCCGCCAGAACGCCTTCGGGAGCGCCACCTGACCCCATGTAGATGTCGATGCCGGTCTCGCGCGGATCGGTCGTCCAGATGACACCGGCGATATCACCATCGGGAATGAGCTGCACGCCCGCGCCGGTCTCACGCACCGCATGGATCAGTTCCGCATGCCGAGGACGATCGAGGATGCAGGCCATGATCTCGTTGATAGGAACGCCTTTTGCTTTCGCCAAAGCCTTGAGATTGTCAGCCGGCGGTGCGTCGAGATCGACGATGTCATCGGGATAGCCTGGGCCGACCGCTATCTTGTTCATGTACATGTCCGGCGCGTGCAGGAAGCCGCCTCGTTCCGCGATGGCGAGCACAGCCAGCGCGTTCGGCATCGATTTCGCGCAGATCGTCGTGCCCTCGAGCGGGTCAACCGCGATATCGACCTCCGGTCCCTCGCCCGTCCCGACCTTTTCGCCGATATAGAGCATCGGCGCCTCGTCCATCTCGCCTTCGCCGATGACGACGGTGCCTCTGATTTCGACGCGCCCGAGTTCCTTGCGCATTGCGTCGACTGCCGCCTTGTCGGCGGCTTTCTCGTTGCCACGGCCACGCAGTTGGGCAGCGGCAATGGCGGCCGCTTCCGTGACGCGCGCGAGTTCGAGCACAAGGATGCGCTCAAGGCCCGGACCATGCGTACCGTTCGAATGCTCCGACTTGCTCATATTTTCATCCTTCCGGCCATTCACTGGCTAATGCTCCAACTAAAGTTCCTCGATGCGTAACATCTGCGGGCTCTCGCTGACGTTGCCGTCCTTCTCTATGGTTTGCAGGGCCAGACGCATCGCTTGTTCGGTCGTCTCATGCGTAATGATGATAACCGGCTGTGCCTTGTCCTTTGACCGCTGGGGGGCTGTGCGCGGCGCGTGCAAGGTCTGTGGCCGGTGCTGCACGATGCTTTCCAGTGATATCCCGCGATCGCCCATGCACTTGGCGACGGCCGCCATCGCTCCCGGTTTGTCATGAAGGGCCAGACGCACGTAGTAAGATCCATAATGCTGGTCGAGCTTGGCTCGTTTGTGCGGCTTGAGCTTGGCGGTGGGAGTGACAAATGGAGGCACGATCAGCCCGCGCGCGACATCGAGAATATCGCCCGCAACCGCTGATGCCGTCGGCTTTGCACCGGCGCCTGCACCGACCAGCAAGATGCTGCCGGAGAAGTCACCTTCGATGGCGATGGCGTTGGTGACGCCCGAAACTTCCGCGATAGCCGAATCTTTGAAGACAAGCGCAGGCGACACACGGGCTTCGATGCCCGTCTCCGTCTCGCTCGCGACGCCAAGCAGCTTGATGCGATAGCCCAAACTATCGGCGGCTTCGATATCGGCTTCGGTAATCGACTGAATGCCTTCGACGTCGATCTGGTCGAAGGCAACTTTGGTTCCGAAGGCAAGGCTCGTGAGCAGGGCGAGCTTATGCGCCGTGTCGAAACCGCCGATGTCGAACGTCGGATCGGCCTCTGCGTATCCCAGTGCCTGCGCTTCCTTCAGCACCTCCGCAAAAGGACGTCCCTCGCTCTGCATCTGCGTTAAGATATAGTTGCAGGTGCCATTCAGTATGCCGTAGACGCGCTGGACGCGGTTGGCACCCAAAGCTTCACGCAACGTCTTGATGATCGGAATTCCGCCGGCCACCGCCGCCTCGAAGTTCAGCGCGACACCGTTCTTCTCTGCCAGCCGCGCCAGCTCGACGCCGTGTTTCGCGAGCAGCGCCTTATTCGCCGTGACGACGTGCTTCTTCGCATGGAGCGCTGCTTCGACCGCGGCCTTGGCGACGCCGTCTTCCCCTCCAATCAATTCGACAAACACGGCATTCGAGGGATCTTTCGCGAGCGCGACTGGATCGTCGAACCACTGAAATCCATCGAGCGCAATTCCACGCACCTTTCCGCGGCTACGCGCGGAAATACCCGTGACACGGATTTCGCGGCCGATGATAGTTGCAAAGCGCTCGCCGTTGGCCGTCAGAAGCTCCAACAAGCCGCCGCCAACCGTGCCAATTCCGGCAATACCGAGTGTAAGGGGTTCCATTCGCTGACTATTGTGTGACGGATTTCTGAGGACGGGACTGACTTTGCTCAGCTTCCGTCGTCTCGGAGAAGAGCTTTTTGATCGATCGCGCAGCTTGGCGGATGCGCTGCTCGTTTTCGACAAGCGCAATGCGGATGAAGCCTTCGCCATGTTCGCCGAACCCAACGCCGGGTGAGACAGCGACATCTGCTTTTTCGATGAGAAGCTTGGAGAACTCGACAGAACCCAAGTGACGGTATTTCTCAGGCACCGGCGCCCAGGCAAACATCGTCGCCGGAGGTGGCGGTATAGGAAATCCCGCCCTGCCGAAGCTTTCGACGAGTGCATCACGCCGATGCTTGTACACGGCCCGGATCTCGTCGACGCACTCCTGGGGACCGTTGAGCGCCGCCGCGGCAGCCACCTGGATGGGCGTGAATGCGCCGTAATCGAGGTACGATTTCACGCGCGCCAACGCCGCAATCACTCGCTCGTTTCCGACTGCAAAGCCCATGCGCCAGCCGGGCATATTGTAGGTTTTCGACAGTGATGTGAACTCAACCGCGATGTCCTTGGCTCCAGGGACCTCAAGGATCGACGGCGGCGGCACGCCATCATAATAAAGTTCGGCATAGGCAACGTCCGACAGGACGATGATCCCATGCTTTTTCGCAAGGGCCACGACGTCCTTATAAAAATCGAGACCGACGACCATCGCCGTCGGATTGGACGGAAACGAAACGACGACAGCCAAAGGCTTCGGTATCGAATGCCGTACGGCATGGTCGATGGCCCTTAGAAAGTCCTCGCCGTTGCTCGCCGGCAAATGGCGGATCGAAGCGCCGGCGATTATGAAGCCAAAGGCGTGAATGGGATAGGTCGGGTTCGGAACAAGCACCACGTCGCCGGGAGCGGCGATCGCCTGCGCGATGTTTGCAAAACCCTCCTTCGAGCCAAGCGTCGCGACGATCTCAGTCTCGGGATCGAGCTTCACGCCGAAGCGGCGCTCATAATAGGCAGCCTGGGCTTTGCGCAGTCCCGGAATGCCCTTTGATGCCGAGTAGCGATGGGTCCGCGGCTTGTTGATGGTCTCGACCAGCTTATCCACGATATGGGTTGGCGTCGGCATGTCGGGATTGCCCATGCCGAGATCGACGATATCTGCGCCCCGTGCGCGAGCCGCCGCCTTCAAACGGTTGACTTCCGCGAATACGTAAGGCGGCAGGCGCTTGATACGGTGAAAGTCTTCGCTCAAAAGTCTCGCCCTCGACGCCGCAGTCCCGACGGTGTCACTGCTGTTTCATCTTATGCTCGGAGAGCATACGGACCGGCGCAAGCGCTGAGGCCAGCCGCGCGCGCCGCCTTGTTTACGCTTGCCTGCCATGGTCCGTCCAGTGCTGCGGCGCGGTACATCACCAAACCGCCCTTGAAGAAGGAAAATACAGCTTTCGCGATGCGGAATCGTCGGCATCCCCGCTGGTCTTTCGGCCGATCAGACCCTACTTAGACGCAATACGCGACGCCTGCGATTCGGCTTGATCGGATGCTGCACGAAGGGCAGTCTCGCAGGGTAAATGGCTGTGCGACAGAGCCGCCGGAACCGCGGCTGGACCTAGATATTGGAAAGTTTTTAAACGCCGCTATGCCACAAGACAGTCACGAGACAGACACGCGCAACTTCCTATCGCGCTACCTCATTCCGAACCCCGAAGAGTTCGCCGCCAATATTCTGCGGGCGTTCGAACGCGGCAGTGTTGCATTAGCCCAACTTGCCCAACGTCCCGATGCAAAGGGCGGACCCTATACCCCCGCGAGCGAATTTTCCGCCGCCACAGAAACACTCTCGGCCCTGCTTCGCACCTGGCTTTCCGATCCTATCAAGCTCTCGGAAGCCCAGGCTCACTTTTTCGGCCAGTTCGCGAGCCTTTGGAACAATGTCCTCTCGCGGGCCATTGGCATGCCCGTTCCTCCGCTCATCGAGCCCGCACCTGGCGACAGCCGGTTCAAGGATCCCGAGTGGAACAGCAACCCCTTCTTCGACTTTTGCAAGCAAGCCTATCTGCTCGCCTGCAAATGGGCCGAGGATCAGCTTGCCGACACGCCGGGCCTCGACGCCCGCGAACGTCATCGCGCCGAATTCTACCTGCGCCAGTACACCAGCGCCTATTCGCCGACGAATTTCCTGGTGACCAACCCGGAGGTGCTTCGCGAAACGATTGAATCGAACGCGCGCAATCTCCTGAATGGAGCCAACCTGCTCGCGGAGGACCTGAAGCGCTCCGGCGACCTTATGAAGATCAGCCAAACCGACGCGAACGCCTTCGAGCTTGGCCGCAACTTGGCGACGACACCTGGCAAGGTCGTCTATCAGAATGAACTCTTTCAGCTCATCCAGTACACGCCCACGACTGAAAAGGTGCGTGAGCGCCCGCTGTTGATGGTGCCACCATGGATCAACAAATATTACATTCTCGATCTGACCCCTTCGAAAAGCTTTATCAAATACGTGGTCGACCAGGGTTTCACGGTCTTCGTTATTTCATGGGTCAATCCCAGTGAACGCCTCGCCGCAAAGACCTTCGAAGACTACATCCTCGAAGGAATTCTTGAGGCCGTGCGGGCCGTCAAAGAGGAGACGGGCCTCCAGAAAATCAACGTGCTCGGCTACTGCGTCGGCGGCACGGCATTGGCTACCGGACTGGCCTATCTCGCCCAGCGCGGTGAAGAGCCGTTCAAGTGCTGCACTCTGCTGACGACGCAAGTCGACTTCACGCTCGCCGGCGATCTCTTGCTGTTCACTGACGATTCCCAGCTCGACAGTCTCGATTCCCTGATGACCGAAAAGGGCTTCCTCGACGGCTCACGCATGGCCAACGTGTTCAACATGATGCGGCCGCGCGATCTCATCTGGCCCTACGTCGTCAACAACTACATGCTCGGCAAGAAGCCGTTTCCGTTCGACCTGCTGTTCTGGAACCAGGACTCGACGCGCATGGCGGCCGCAAATCATAAGTTTTATCTGCGGGAGTTTTACAACGAGAACCGCTTGGCCAAGGGTGAAATGGTTATCGGAGGCGTCAAGCTCGATCTAAAGAAAATCAATCTTCCGATCTTTTCGGTCGCCACGCGCGAGGACCACATTGCGCCTGCTGCGTCGGTCTTTCGCGGCATGACGATGCTCAAGGCTCCCGTGGAGTTCGTCCTTGCGGGTTCCGGTCATATCGCGGGCGTTATCAATCCTCCGTCGAAGGTCAAATATCAGTATTGGACGAAAGGCACGAACATGGAGAGCCTTGCGAATTGGGAAACGACCGCCACCGCATTTCCCGGCTCGTGGTGGCCATATTGGATTGAATGGCTTTCGCAGCAATCGGGCGGTTGGACCGCTGCCCGCATTCCCGGCGCCAAGCTTGGCGCCATCGAGGACGCACCCGGATCATATGTCAAGGCGCGCTAGACGAGAAAAATCGCGGTTTTACGCCAGTTCAAACTCACCCTCGTAATCGACCGGCCAGAGGACGGTAAACTCCTCCGCATCAAGCGTCCGGAATGCAACGGCGTTGATGTCGAGCTCATCCGAGGCGCCCTCGACGATCGGCTCGATCCTTTCCCAAACCTTCGTCGCGTTTTTGGCGAGCAGGACGAGATTGATGACACCGTCGCCCGGTTCATGGCCGTCGACCTCGGCTGTCGTCGATCCCTCGAGCACTTCGATCAATCGATCTTCGAGATCGATGACCTTGTCGAGCGTTTCCTCATCGTCGCCTTGAAATTGCAAAACAAGCTGGTGATTCATGGCCCCTTCCTGGCGGCATTACTAAATTGCGGCGAGAGCCTGATCGAGATCGGCAATGATGTCGTCAACATCCTCGATGCCAATCGATAGACGAACGACATCAGGGCCAGCCCCCGCAGCTTCCCGTTGCTCATCACTCAGCTGTCGATGTGTGGTCGACGCCGGATGAATCACGAGACTTCGTGTATCTCCCATGTTGGCGAGGAGACTAAAGAGCTTCAAGTGCGAAACCAACTTCACGCCCGCTTCATAGCCGCCCCGAAGGCCGAACGTGAAGACCGCTCCCGCCCCTTTTGGACAAATCTTTTTGTGCAGAGCAAAACTCGCATTGTCCGGAAGCCCGGCATAATTAACCCACCCCACGGCTGGATGCCGTTCGAGCCATTTTGCGACCGCGAGCGCGTTGTCCGAATGACGCTGCATCCTGAGCGGCAACGTCTCTACACCCGTCAATAGCAGGAACGCATTGAACGGCGAGATGGCCGGACCAAGATCGCGCAGCCCGAGAACGCGGGCCGCAATCGCGAAAGCCATGGGGCCGAAGGCTTCCGCCAACTTCATGCCGCCGTAAGACGGATTGGATTCGACCAGCGCCTTGTAACGATGCGAACTGGCCTGCCAGTCGAACGTTCCGCAATCGACGATGATGCCGCCAATCGAGTTGCCGTGACCGCCGATGAATTTCGTCAAACTGTGCACCACGATGTCGGCGCCGAATTCCTTCGGCCGGCAGAGGTAGGGCGTCGCCATCGTGTTATCGACGATGAACGGCACGCCGGCGCGTTTCGCGACTTCGGCAATCGCCGGCAAATCGACGATGATGCCACCAGGGTTTGCGATGCTCTCGCAAAAGATGGCGCGCGTCCGCGGCGTGACGGCTGCGGCAAAGCTCGGCGGGTCCGTCGCATCGGCCCATGCGACGCGCCAATCGAACTTTTTGAAGGAATGATTGAACTGATTGATCGAACCGCCGTAGAGTTGCCGCGCGGCAATGAATTCATCCCCTGGCTCCAGCAGGGTATGCAGCGCCAGAAACTGCGCAGCGTGTCCCGAGGCAACCGCGAGAGCAGCGCTACCCCCTTCGAGCGCGGCGATCCGCTCCTCAAGGACCGACTGTGTCGGATTGTTGATACGCGTGTAGATGTTTCCGAACGCCTGCAGCCCGAATAGCGACGCCGCATGATCGACATCGTTGAAGACAAACGACGTCGTTTGATAAATCGGCGTCGCGCGCGCCCCGGTCGTCGGATCGGGGCTGGCGCCGGCATGGACGGCCTGGGTCGCGAATTTAAGCGTCGGCAGCTGCGTCATGGGATGCCTCCTGGGCGGCATTTTACCGCCAGGGAGCGCAGAGCCAATCAGTCTGTCAACTAGCCAGCCATGTCATAAGCTAATCAAAGCTTGGCAAACTGGCCTGCGATCCCGCACCGCCACTTACGAATTACCCAGTTCGGGTGTTCACCGATCCATTTTGCCATTTCGATTTGGCCGTTCGACATGCATTGCGCGGCGCTGATGCTCTCACCTTCGAAATTCAAGGTCACGTCCTTGCAATGGGATGGCTTGTCGACCATGCAGACGGCGACGACGAGTTCGATCATAGGACCCCCAAAGGTTAGGTCTGCGATCACCGTGACGGTGAATCGGGTTTACCCGGGGCGATTCCTCAAGAACTCTTTTTATTATGAAGTGAGAATATTTCCCGAGTATGGGGCAAACGTCGCCACGCACAAGAACAAGGGCGCCGCACTTCTCGCCTGGAAGTGATCATCCACGATTTGGCTGTGATGATGTGGCAAAGATGCCGCGTCTCGACATCAAAAGAGTACCTGCTTCGACACACCTCAGCTCCGAGCAATCCGGTTTGAATAAAAATAAGTAGTCGGAAAGCAACAACCGATTCGCTTTCCTGAGCGTTTGCTTCGGTGCGGACTTGTAGAAATGCGGTGTTCAGAGCCATGAAGAGGACGCGAGTCCTGAGGCAGATGAAGGGCAGCAGATGACGACATATGGGGCTTCGGCCCAAAGTGCGGCGTGGGACAGTAAAGATAAGTCCGAAGCTCCGACGATGAGATGGTTTATACGGCGCTCGGCCCTATGGGCGGCGATCGTGGTCGCGGGTGTTATCTCGGCCTGTGCGCTCTATTCCGTCGTTACGAACGCGAGCGTCGACGGCGTCAGAGCCATCCCCAAAGCCGTTGCTCAACCGCTGAAAGTCTAGAGCTTCCCCAACCGGCCACATTCCCCGGCCACGCCGAGCCAATCGGGCTGCGCCTGTTTGCGCTGCCTATTCTCGGACGGGGCATACTGATGACGAACAATGCTTTTTAGGCAATTTTGCCTCCTATTCACTATTCGTGACATGGAGTAACCGTCCATCCCTTGATTGGTAGCCGTTCGTCCCTCTATCATCCCGTCAGGGTTGGGTCCCGAAGGACGCGTCAGAATGACGGAGCAGCAGAAAAAGTTTCCCGAGTTCTACGTCACTGCTCCGCAACCCTGTCCCTATTTGCCAGGCAGGCTGGAGCGCAAGCTCTTCACGCATCTGACGCACGACAAGCCGCCGGAATTGGTGGACCGGCTCCTGACCACCGGATTTCGACGCAGTCAAAATATTGCCTACGTACCGTACTGCGAGGGGTGCCAAGCCTGCGTTTCCGTCCGCGTGCTCGTCAATGAATTCCGGCCGGATCGCTCGATGCGGCGCAGCTGGGCCCGGAACTCATCGCTTGTCGCCCAGCGGACCGCGCCAATACCGACCGTCGAGCAGTTCCGCCTCTTCCGCACCTACATTGATGCTCGCCACAGTGATGGCGGCATGGCGGACATGACGATGCTCGACTACCGCATGATGGTCGAGGACACCGTCATCGAAACCTTTTTGACCGAGTATCGGCAAAAACCCGCAGACGCTACCGATTCGAACTTCGAATCCTGGCCGCTCAAGGCCGTCGCGCTTTGCGATCGGCTCGCTGACGGCATCTCAATGGTCTACAGCTTCTACAATCCCGACGATGCCGATGCCGGCCTCGGCACATACATGATCCTGGAGCATATCGAGTTCGCGCGCAGTATCGGCCTGCCGCACGTCTATCTCGGCTACTGGATCGATGGCTCTCGCAAAATGGCCTACAAAACACGCTTCAGGCCACAGGAACGTCTCGGCCCCGACCGCTGGGAGCGGGCGTCCGACGAAGAAACAAAAGACTGACGACGATCATTTCGCAAGCTCGACGTTGAGCTTCCCGAACATGTACGACCACTTCGCGACTTGCGTGTCGACCAGCATCTTCATGCGCGCCCTGAGTTCCAGCAACATCGCGCAATCCGGCGCTTCCAGCCCTGATCCCTGTTGCCCCATTGACGAGATGTCCGACAGTAAGTCGTTCGTTGTCTTGTCGTAGACCTCTGTCTTGTCATCGCGCACGAACGGAGCGGCGTTCGCAACAAACTCGTCGTGGTTCCACTTCCGCTTGTCTTTCAACGCCCGCAGCTTTTCCTGAAATTCCGGGCGGTTCTTGCTGTTGAGATCGCGTAAGCTCGCGGCAGCTGTTTCGACGACGGACTCAAAGTCTTCCTTCTTGCAGCTCGCTTCTCCGGCCACGGCTTGGAAACCACTGCTGCACGCGACGACCACCACGGTCGCCAAGACGCGAGCTGCATTCTGAATAATCCCGCCCATGCGCCAACGTCGTAGCTTCGCAATGCTGTTGCGGCAAGCGTCCTCGATCAGTGCGTGTTCTTAAAACCTCGGCCCGAAGGAATTCGACCTCGGGAAACCTTTTGGCACGACACGACCCGCTTGCGCACGCTCGCCGACCCATTCGCGCAGTTCACTCCAGCTGAGCGCGAACTCGCGGCCGGCGCTATCGATCCAGGTCAAACCTTCGGATTTCTTGAAAACCCGAACATCCGACAGACCGCCATCCTTGAAGCGTTGCATGATGACGCCTTTGCCACGCGTCATTTCGTTGACTTCGTCGCGCTTAAAGATCAGCAGCTTGCGGTTTTCGCCGATGGTCGCGACGTAATCTCCGTCCGCGGGAACGCAGACGCGCGCCTCATCCGGTTCCGAAACGTTCAAGACCTGCTTGCCTTTGCGCGTCGAGGCAATCACCTCCGCTTCCGGCACGATGAAGCCATATCCGCCGGTCGATGCGACGAGAAGCTTGCGCGCCGGATCGTGCACGAACACCTCGACGATGTCGTGGTTCTCCTCGAGATCGATCATCAGACGAACCGGTTCGCCGTGACCGCGTCCGCCAGGCAACGCGCTCGCTTCGAGCGTGAAGAACTTTCCGTTGGTGGTGAGCAGGACGAGCTTGTCCGTCGTCCAGGCCTTGAGGGACCGCTTCAGCTCATCGCCCTGCTTGAAATCGAGCTTCGAGAGGTCATCCTGATGCCCCTTGAGCGCACGGAGCCAGCCTTTCTCGGAAAGAATAACGGTGATCGGCTCTTTCTCGACCAGTGCCGCTGCAAGATCGACGTCGACCTCGGGCGCGTCGGCAAAGGTTGAACGGCGACGGCCAAGCGCTGTCTTTCTCGAATATTTCTCGCGCGTCTCCTTGATCTCATCTGCCACACGCTCCCACTGCAATTCTTCCGATTTCAGAAGCTGCTTCAGTTCGCGGCGCTCTTTCGAAAGCTTGTCGTGCTCGGAGCGAATTTCGACTTCCTCGAGCTTCGACAGCGACCTCAATCTGAGATTCAGGATCGCTTCGGCTTGGACATCGCTGAGTTTGAACTTCGAAATCAGCTTTGCTTTCGGATCGTCCTCGCGGCGAACGATGCGAATGACCTCATCGATGTTGAGGTACGCAATCAGATAGCCGTCGAGCACTTCCAGGCGATGCTCGATCTTCTTCAGGCGGTGTGTCGAACGCCGGACAAGAACCTCGATCCGATGCTCCAGCCATTGCCAAAGCACATCGCGCAGATCGAGCACGTTGGGGATCTGACCGGCCGACAGCACATTCATGTTGAGGCTGACGCGGACTTCAAGCTCGGACGAACGGAACAGGCTTTCCATCAGCAGCACGGGATCGACCGTGCGGCTCTTGGGTTCCAATATGAGGCGAATTTCTTCCGCGCTTTCGTCGCGGACGTCTCCGAGCAGCGGCAGCTTCTTTTCGCTCATCAGCTCGGCAATTTTCTCGACGAGCTTGGCCTTCTGCACACCGTAAGGAATTTCGGTGACCACGATCTGGTAGCCGCCGCGTCCGGTATCTTCCTTGTCCCATCGCGCCCTGACGCGAAAGCCGCCCCGGCCGGTCTTGTACGCTTCGAGAATGGCAGCACGCGGCTCGACGATGACGCCGCCCGTCGGAAAGTCGGGCCCCGGAATGATCTCGACGAGTTTTTCGATCGTCGCGTTCGGATGCTTGATAAGATGCAACAGGCCTGCGCAAAGCTCATCGACATTGTGCGGCGGGATGTTCGTCGCCATGCCGACCGCGATGCCGGAAGCACCGTTCGCAAGCAGGTTCGGGAATGCCGCGGGCAGCACCACGGGCTCCTCGACGCGCCCATCGTAGTTCGGACGGAACTCGACCGTATCCTCGTCGATGCCTTCGAGAATCAGCGACGCCGTCTCGGTCATGCGCGCTTCGGTGTAGCGTTCGGCTGCCGGGTTATCACCGTCGATGTTGCCGAAGTTGCCCTGCCCGTCGACGAGCGGATAACGCACGGCAAAGTCCTGCGCGAGACGCGCCAGCGCATCGTAGATCGCCTGGTTGCCATGGGGATGGTAGTCGCCCATCACCTCGCCGACGATCTTGGCGCATTTAATGAAACCGCCTTCCGGGTTGAGCCGAAGCTCCCGCATGGCGTAAAGGATGCGGCGGTGAACGGGTTTCAAGCCGTCGCGCACGTCGGGCAGCGCCCGGTTCATGATCGTTGATAGCGCGTACGCGAGATACCGCTCTTCGAGAGCGGTCCGAAGCTCGACAGGCTCGATCGGGCCATCGCCCGGCAGAATCGGTTTGGTCGTCATGAGGCATCCCTACAGCGGGCTCAGTGCGCCCTCAAGTCCGGTGAGGCGGGGCCCTGCCGCTTTATGAAAACCGTGCTATTTGGGCGCAAGACGGCGAACGAGGGCCGGGTATGATCGTAGGCCGGTTGTTCGTCAACTTATCCAATTGCCGCCGAGGAAGGGGTGCAAATGGCAGCGCTGGTGCCTGACTTGCCGAAGGTCGAACAGCATATCGTCGAGATGACCAACCAGGTTCGCAGCGAAAAGAACCTATCCACCCTCAAAGTCAACGCCATGCTCGCAAAAGCCGCGCGCTCGTATGCGCAGCGGCTAGCACGAACGGGTCAATTTTCCCACACCGCCGATGGACGCAATCCCGGCCAGCGCGCCAAGAGCGCCGGCTACGAATTTTGCACGATCGCGGAAAACCTCGCGATGGACAGCGCCAAGCGCGGTTTCGATACCGGCCAGCTTGCGCTGCAGGCCATCGCCGGCTGGATGAACTCCCCGCCACACCGCGCTAACATCCTCATGGCCTCGGCGACAGAGATCGGCGTCGGCGTGGCGCGAGCACCCGGGGCGACGCCGAAGTTTATCTCGGTCGAAATGTTCGGACGCCCCGCAACCAGTACGATAAGGTTCGACGTCGTCAATCTTTCGGCAGCAGACGTCACTTATGCTTTTGAAGGCAAAACGCGCGATCTGAAACCGCGCCTTTCTATTGTGCAAAGCACGTGCACACCGGGAGAAATCTCGTTTTCAAAGCCTGGCGGATTCTTTTCGGCCGCAACCGAAATCGCGCGGATGCCAGCCCGCGACGGAGTTCGTTACACCTTGAAATCCGGGGCGAACGGCACCGTCACTGTCGATATTGGCCCTCGGGCGAAGCCCAAGTGATACCTCCGGATTTTTCTGAAGGAACAATGCGCCACAAACAAAGTTGATCCGTTCAGCCGCAATATTGAACGGGGTCTCGCAGTGGAAATGAGCCGTCTCGGCATCATAGCTCTCGCTATTATTCTGTTTGCCATCATCGTGGGCGGCGTGTTTGCTTATCAACGGTCCCAGAACGAGGTCGTGGTCGACAGTCCCTTACGCGTCGAAACGAATAAAGCGACGGGGGAGACGACCGTCGATGCGCCTTTCGCACACGTCGAGAAAGACCGAAACGGAACACGCGTTCGGGCGCCCGGCGTCGATGTGAACGTTTCAAAACAGCCCGCCGACAAATAAAATTCCGACTCGCAATTGCAGCCGCCTGTTATGCGACGGCGGTTTTGTCTGCGACCGCATAAGACCGCTTCTTCTCGACGCGAAGCGTCGCCCGTTCATCGCCCCTAAACGGAAGTGGTCAGAACTAACGCAGCATCAAGGCTCGACCCGCAGCACAGAGCATGTGCGGCAGCAAATGGGCATAGATTGCGGCTTATTATCTTAAACGAGCAAGATCATCAGGGCCGACCCGCGATTTGCCTGACCCCGCTTATCTCAGATGCGGCGACCAGGAAGATCAAGATTCCCACGATCCAAGCGTTCCAACTGATCGTAGCATCGCTGCTGAATCCCAATACCCATGGGGAGATGAACAGCCACGCCCCGAGCAGTAAATTTATCCACTCTTCCCAGACTTGGACCTGGGTCAACGCTGCTATCGAGAGAACGGCAACGACGACGCCAACGATCCATGCATCCCAGGCCGGTCTCTGCTGCCCAGCAAAGTTGAGAACCCAAGGTGAGATGAAGAGCCAGACGGCGAGGATGAGATTCACCCAATCCTGCCAATTGTTTGCGCTTCCGCGCTTGTCCATTACATGTACCATACATGCCTCCTGCGGTTCTTTCCCCGCCGTCGACATTCGAATGTCGATTTTGAAACAGGACAACCGACACCTTGTTCCCATCCCGGAGGTTACAGTTCGGCCACCAATGGGCCAGTTGAGTTTAACGGATGATCTTGCAGACGCGCTTCGGTTCAGCGTGAATCCGTTAGGCAAATGGACGGTTTGAGCTGACCGCTCCGGTAGCCCGGCATGCTCCCCGCCCTACACGCCCAGTTCGAGCCCACGCCCTTCGCGCGCGGCGGAATGGATGGAGTAGGCGGGCGCCGCGAAAGGCGAGGATGAGTTCGCGGATTTCCAGCCGCTGCGTAGCGGGGAGACCCTGGAACACTCAACCGTCATCGCCAAGAATCGTAGGGTTCATACCGATATGAATCGTCATAATCCTCGCCGCGATCGTCGAAGCGCCGGTCAGGCGTCCTTAGACCCGGCTTCGCCTTCGGCGTTTTCGCAGGTGGCGCGGCCGACGCGATCTTGCCGTCGAGCGAGCGAACGATCGTGACTTCGGTTCCAACGTGCACGAGCGACGCGAGGTGCAGCACGTTCTCGTTCAGCATGCGGAAGCATCCCGATGACTCGGCTTTGCCGATAGACTTCGGCTCGTTCGTACCGTGGATGCGATAAAGGGTGTTGCCGAGGTAGATCGCTTTCGCCCCGAGCGGATTGCGAATACCACCGAGTACGCGCTTCGGCAGGCTCGGATTGCGCTTGCGCATATCGGCGGGTGGATACCAGTCCGGCCAATCGGCAATACGCGAAATCTTCTCCTTGCCCGTCCAGGCGAAGCCCTGCCGTCCGACGGCGATTGGATACGCATAAGCGGACGTG
>Ga0182749_1002063_pt1 | contig 15057 bp, 12 predicted proteins | sample eDN3rd37CKraftMG_FD_128875 | JGI IMG/M metagenome (GOLD analysis project Ga0182749, IMG submission 128875) | Enriched Miracle-Growth compost microbial communities from Emeryville, California, USA - eDNA 3rd pass 37_C Kraft MG (version 2) (version 2) ...
ACGACTTGGACCAGCGATCGCTTCCACGCCGGCGACGCCGTCTTCCTCGAGCTCACCGGCTGCGTCGCACGTTACCACGCGCCGCTCGGCCGCCTCATCCATATCGGAACCGCCGCAAAAGAGACGCACGACATGGCCGCGCTGACGGCCGATGCCTTTGCCGCGGTCATCGGCGCGATGAAGGAGGGCGCGTTGTTCCGCGACGTCTACGCCGCTTGGCAGGGCGTGGTCGATCGCGCCGGCCTCGCGCATTACCAGAGACACCATTGCGGCTACATGGTGGGCATCGGCTTCCCGCCGAGCTGGACCGGCGGGAACAAGGTGACCGGCCTGCGCCGCGACAGCGACATTGTGCTGAGGACTGGTATGAGCTTCCACGTTCTCTCGTGGCTGATGGGCACCGGACGCGGTGACTTTTTCATCTCCAACACAGTTCTCCTCGGTCCCCAGGGCCCCGAGGTGCTCACAAGAACGCCGTCCGGCGTCACCGTGCGCTGAGGAAAGCGGACCATGCAGTTCGGGCAGAACAACACGCCTTTCGAACTCGAGGAGTTCACCGCCAGGCTGGCCAGGACCAAGGAACGCATGGCCGCGTCCGGCCTCGACGCGCTTTATGTGTCTGAGCCTGCGAACCTCAATTACCTCACCGGCTACGACGGCTGGTCGTTCTACGTCCACCAGGGCGTGCTCGTCGCCCAGGACCTCCCCTCTCCCGTCTGGATCGGCCGCGGCCAGGACGTGAATGGCGCACGGCTCACCACCATCCTGCCTGAGGAGAACATCGTCGGCTACACCGACGATCACGTACAGTCGGAAGCAAAACACCCGCTCCAGGTGGTGGCGCGGGTCATGCGCGAAAGCGGCCTCGAACGCGCCAGGATCGGCGTGGAGGCGGATTCGTTCTACTTCACCGCCAAGTCGCTCGATATCCTGAAAGCCGAGCTTCCCAACGCGCGTTTCGTCGACGCCGGCCCTCTGGTCAACTGGGTCCGCGCGGTGAAATCGGAAGCCGAAATCGCACTGATGCGGCAGGCGGCGCGCATAACCGAAAAGACGATGGCCCGCGCGATCGAAGTGATCGACGACAAGATCCGCCAGTGCGACGTCGCCGCCGAAATCCTCGCTACAGCCACGCGCGGGACCGAAACCTATGGCGGCGACTATGCGGCGATCGCCCCGCTGATGCCGACCGGCGTCGGCACGTCCTGCCCGCATCTGACCTGGAGCGACGCGCCATTTGCCTCGCCGGCCGGCACCACGATCGAGGTCGCCGGGGTCAGGCATCACTACCACGTGCCGCTGACGCGCACGATCCATCTCGGCACGCCGCCGGAAAAGATGCGCAAAGCCGCCGACGTCGTCGTGGAGGGGCTGGAAGCCGCACTCGCGGTGGCAAGGCCGGGCGCCGGTTCGCGCGACGTGCACGCGGCGTGGACCAAGGCCATCGAGCGGCACGGCTTCTTCAAGGATTCGCGCTGCGGCTATTCCATCGGCCTCGGCTATCCGCCGGACTGGGGCGAGCGCACCATTTCACTGCGCTCGACCGACGAGACGGTGCTGGAACCGAACATGACGATCCACTTCATGCCCGGCCTGTGGCTGGATGATTGGGGCATCGCCATCTCGGAATCGATCCGCATCACCGAAACCGGCGTGGAAGCCTTCTGCGATTTTCCCCGCCGCCTCTTCGTTAAGTAGACATCCGATGCGCCGCTATTCGGCCCTATCCCTCCTGCGCAACGGCCTCGCCGGACACCGGCACTGGCAGCGCACCTGGCGCGCGCCGGAGCCGAAACGCGCCTACGACGTGGTCATCGTCGGCGCCGGAGGCCACGGCCTGGCGACGGCCTTCTACCTCGCCGAGAACCACGGCATTCGCAACGTCGCCGTGCTAGAAAAAGGCTATGTCGGCGGCGGCAATGTCGGCCGCAACACCACCGTCATCCGCTCCAACTATCTGCTCGACGGCAACACCCAGTTCTACGAATTCTCTATGAAGCTCTGGGAGGGCATGAGCCGAGCGCTGAACTTCAACGTGATGTTCTCGCAGCGCGGCCAGATCGTCACCGCCCATTCGGCCGACCAGCTCGATTTCTTCAGCCATCGCGCCAACGTCATGCGCTTGAACGGGATCGATGCCGAGATACTCGACCGCGACGATGTGCGCCGCCTCGTCCCTTATCTCGACTTCTCGGAGACGGCGCGCTTTCCGATCCACGGCGCGATCCTGCAGGGCCGCGCCGGCACGGCCAGGCACGATGCGGTTGCCTGGGGTTATGCCCGAGCCGCAGACGGCCACGGCATCGATATCATCCAGAATTGTGAGGTCACCGGCTTCCTGCGCGAAGGCGAAAAGATTGTCGGGGTCGAGACGACGAGAGGCGAGATCGGGGCGGGCAAGATCGGGCTGGCTGTCGCGGGCCACACTTCCGTGCTCGGACGGAAGGCCGGCCTGGAACTGCCGATCGAAAGTCACGTGCTGCAAGCGTTCGTTACGGAGCCGCTGAAGCCGTTGGTCGACCATGTCGTCGCCTACGGCGCCGATCATTTCTACGTCAGCCAGTCCGACAAGGGTGGGCTGGTCTTCGGCGGCAATCTCGACGGTTACAATTCCTACGCTCAGCGCGGCAATCTTGGCGTCGTCCGCGAAGTGGCGGAAGCCGCGATCGCATTGATGCCCAACATCTCGCGCGTTAGGCTTCTGCGGCATTGGGGCGGCGTCATGGACATGACCCCGGATGCCAGCCCGATCATCTGCCCGACGCCGATCGACGGCCTCTATCTCAACGGCGGCTGGTGTTACGGCGGCTTCAAGGCGACGCCCGCCTCAGGCTGGTGCTTTGCGCACACGCTCGCAACCGGCAAGCCGCACCCGCTTACCGCTGCCTACAGCCTTGACCGTTTCCGCACCGGCCGCACGCTCGACGAGGCCGGCGCGGGCCCGTTCGCCTGGTTGCAATAAGGGACCAGAAGTCATGCTTCGCATCAATTGTCCCCACTGCGGCCCGCGCGACCACGACGAGTTTCGCTATGGAGGCGATGCCTCCGTCACACGGCCCGCTCACGACGATCCGAGCTTCGAGGCCTGGTACCGCTACGTCTATGTGCGGGAGAATCCGGCGGGCCGGCACCGCGAGTTCTGGCAGCACGTCCTAGGCTGCCGGCAATGGCTGGTCGTCGAGCGCGATACCCGCACGCACGTCATCTCCTCGGTCGCCTTCGCCAGGAGCTCGGCGGCATGAATTCCAACCCGAACAGGCTGGCCGAAGGCGGCCGCATCGATCACGCCCAGCCACTCGAATTCGTCTTCGACGGCCGCCCACTCGTCGGCTTTCAGGGCGACACGCTCGCCTCGGCGCTGCTCGCCAACGGCGTTACTCTGGTCGGCCGCAGCTTCAAATACCACCGCCCGCGCGGTATCTTCTCGGCTGGGTCGGAGGAGCCGAACGCGCTGGTCACCATCGGAGCCGGCGGTCGGCGGGAGCCGAACCTGCCGGCAACGACGCTGGAGCTGGTAGATGGCATGGTCGCTGAAAGCCAGAACCGCTGGCCGTCGCTCGCCTTCGATATGCAGAGCGTCAACGGCCTGTTCGCGCCCTTCCTGTCGGCCGGCTTCTACTACAAGACCTTTATGGGCCCGACGCGACGCGCCTGGATGTTTTATGAGCATTTCATCCGCAGGGCGGCCGGGTTGGGTCGAGCCGGCACGGAACCTGACCCCGACCATTATGAAGTCCGCCATGCCTTCGCCGATGTTGCCGTCGTTGGCGGCGGACCGGCGGGCCTCTCGGCTGCGCGCGCAGCGGCAAGTGCGGGCGCGCGAGTGACGCTAGTCGAACAGGATTTTGTATTCGGCGGACAACTCCTGTCCGAGCGGCACGACAGCGAGGCCGCGTCCTGGCTGAAGACAATGGAAATGGAGTTGCGGGGCTTCGACAATGTCACGCTGATGCCGCGGACGGCCGCCTTCGGCGCCTATGACGGCAATGTTCTCGGATTGGTCGAGCAGCACAATCACTCAGATCCTGGCAGGCACGACGGGACCCGGCAGATCGTCACGATGCTTCGTGCGCGCTCAATCGTCTTCGCGACGGGCGCGATCGAGCGGCCGCTGACGTTTTCGAACAACGACCGACCCGGCGTGATGCTCGCTTCGGCCGCCCGGACCTATCTCAACCGCTTTGCCGTTCTGGCCGGAAAAAAAGTCGTTGTCGCCACAACCAACGACAGCGCCTGGCGCACTGCGTTCGATGTTGCCGCCGCAGGCGCTGAGGTCACCGTCGCCGACATGCGGGACGGGCCCGCGCCGTGCCTGCTGGCGGAAGCCAAGCGCCTGGGCATCGATGTCCGTATCGGCACGCGCATCACCGGCTTGCGAGGCGGCCACGCCGTCAGGGCCGCCAGGCTCGCCGGATCCCGGGCGGAAACCGAAATCGCCTGCGATCTCGTCAGCATGTCCGGCGGCTGGTCGCCAACTGTCCATCTCACCTCGCATCTCGGCGTCAAGCCGGTCTACCGCGACGATATTGACAGCTTCGTTCCCGGCCGCTTCCTTGCGGGACAGTTCGGCGCCGGTTCGATGATGGGCAACTACAGCACCGCCGGCGCGATCGAGGCAGGCCACGGGGCCGGCGTCGCGGCAGCCTCATTCTGCGGGAAGCAGGCGGCCGCCCCGGCTCCTTTCATGCTCGAGCTCCAGGAGAAAGTTGAGGGCCAGTTCCGCGAGACTCCTGTCGTCCGCCGAGGCAAGGCCTTCGTCGATTTCCAGATGGACGTTACGACGGACGACATCGCGCTGGCCCATCGCGAAGGCTATGAATCGGTCGAGCACTTGAAGCGGTACACCACGCTCGGCATGGGCACAGACCAGGGCAAGACGAGCAATTTCGCTGCACTCTCGGCCATGGCCGCTCTCCGCAAGGCGACGATCCCCGACACCGGCACCACTACTTTCCGCCCGCCCTACACGCCGGTCGCCATCGGAGCGCTCGCCGGGCGCGCCATTGGCCGCCATTTCAAGCCGTTCCGCCGCACGCCTATGCACGACTGGCACGTCGCGAACGGGGCGGAAATGCTGGAGGTCGGGCTTTGGATGAGGCCTTATTTCTATAGCGCATCCGGCCGCGATGTGAACGAAGCCTATGTCGCCGAGATGCGCAATGTGCGAGAGACGGCCGGGCTGATGGATATCTCCACGCTTGGCAAGATCGACGTGCAAGGGCCGGACGCCGCCTTGTTCCTCGACCGCGTCTATGCCAACGGCTTTGCCAAGCTGCCGGCCGGCCGCGCCCGCTACGGCGTCATGCTGCGCGACGACGGCATCGTCTTCGACGACGGCACGACGACAAGGCTCGGCGAACAGCAATTCTTCATGACCACGTCCACCGCCAAGGCCGCTGACGTGCTGTCGCGCCTCGAATTTCTGCTCGACACCGCGTGGCCGGAACTGCGCGTCGCCGTCACCTCGGTGACCGACGAGTGGGCGGCGATGTCGGTAGCCGGTCCCAGGAGCCGCGACATTCTCGCAGCCGCCTTCCCCGCCCTCGAAGTCTCCAACGACGCCTTGCCGCATCTGGGCTTGCTCGAAGGCGAGTTCGAAGGCCGTGCCCTGCGCATCATCCGGCTGAGCTATTCGGGCGAGCGTGCCTACGAGATCTATGTCGGCGCAAGCGCCGGCCAGGCGGTCTGGACCAGGCTGCTCAAGGTCGGTGGGCCGCTTGGGCTAAAGCCTTATGGGGTCGAGGCGCTCGGCGCGCTGCGCGTCGAGAAGGGCCATGTCGCCGGCCCCGAAATCGACGGCCGCACCACGCTCGACGACCTTGGACTTACGCGCATGGTTGGAAAGCGTTCCGGCTTCGTCGGCGACGTGCTGCGGCGGCGGCCCGCCTTCTCGGCGCCGGACCGGCAGCGTCTGGTCGGGCTGCAAAGCATCGAGGACGGCAAACGCCTGCGCGGCGGCGCGCTCCTCTTCAAGCCGGGCGATGAACTCAAGGGCCACGGCCGCGGCCGCATTACTTCAGTGACCTACAGCCCGACGCTCGGCATCTATATCGGCCTCGCTCTGCTTGCCGGCGACGTCGCCGATGAGGAAGTGCTGGCGGTCCATGCCGTAAAGAACGAAACCGTCCGCGCCCGCGTTGTCTCGCCTGTTTTCCTCGACCCGGAAGGAGAGCGCCTCCATGGCTGAAACGCGCTTCCATATGTCGGTCGAGCCTTGCGCCATCGTCCAGGCCGAGAGCTGGCCCGGAACGCTTTCAGCATTCGAGGCCGAACTGTCACGCCAGCTCGGCGGCAAGCTGCCGGCTACGTCTCACGAAACGGTAGCCATCGGCGAATGGCGGGCCGTTCGCATCGCGCCGCGCCGCTTCTGGTTCGCCGCCGATGCGGGATCGAACCTGCGTTGCTCGATCGATCCGGAACTGGGTTGCCTGCTATCGTTGAGCGAGAGTCGGATGCGTGTAAGACTCGCCGGCCCCCACACCTTCGACATTCTCGCGGCATGCGTGGCGATCGACTGGCATGAAGCGAAAGCAGGATATGCCTTCCAGACCAGTTTCCACCATGTACCGGTGCTTCTTTTGCGCACCGCAGCCGAGGCATGCGATCTGTTGGTGCCGCGCAGCTTTGCGCAGAGCCTGGCCGAGTGGGTCGCCGACATTGCCGCGCCTTACGAGGCGTCAAACGCTGCGAGGGGGTTGGAATGAACGCTGTCACCCTTGCCGACATCAAGGCTGCGCGGCAGCGCATCGCCGGCAAGATCGCGCCGACGCCGACCGTGCCCTCCCTATCCTTGACGGAAATCGCCGGCGCTCCCGTTTTCCTGAAGCTGGAGCATCGTCAGACGACCGGCAGCTTCAAGCTGCGCGGAGCCTCCAACGCAGTCGCACTACTGAGCGCCGACGAGAAGCGTCGCGGCGTCGTTGCTGCCTCGACCGGCAATCACGGCCGCGCACTTGCTTATGCGGCCAAGCTCGAAGGCGTGCGTGCGGTGATCTGCATGTCGCGCCTGGTGCCGGAAAACAAGATCATGGAAATTCGCAAGCTGGGCGCCGACATCCACATTGTCGGCGACAGCCAGGACGATGCCCAGGAGGAGGTGGAGCGGCTGGTCGAGGCGGACGGCCTCGTCATGGTGCCACCCTTCGACAACGCCGACGTCATTGCCGGACAGGGAACGCTCGGCATTGAGATGATCGAAGCCGTGCCGGCCGCAAGGACCGTTCTGGTGCAGCTTTCGGGCGGAGGGCTGGCGGCCGGCATCGCCGCCGCGGTCAAAGGGCTTTCGCCCTCAACCAGGGTGATCGGAGTTTCCATGGAGCGCGGGGCCGCCATGAAAGCGAGCCTCGACGCCGGACGCCCGGTCTATGTGGAAGAAGCGCCGACGCTGGCCGACTCTCTCGGCGGCGGGATCGGGCTCACCAATCGCTTCACCTTCGACATGTGCAGGAACTTGCTCGATGACGTCGTGTTACTGTCAGAGGCCGAGATTGCCGCCGGCATCAGGCACGCCTACGCCTTCGAGTGCGAAATCGTCGAGGGCGCGGGCGCCGTCGGCATCGCGGCCATCCTTGCCGGCAAGACGAAGCTTGATGGCGAAACGATTGTCCTGATTTCGGGGCGCAACATCGACATGGATCTGCATCGCAGGATCGTCTGCGGTCAGTGGACCGGCGAAGGGGAGTGACCATGAGCCGGATGACGATTCTGACGGAAGCCGATCTGCGCAAGATCGTGCGCCTCGACTTGGATGCCGTAGCCTGCGTGGAAAATGCCTTTCGCGCGCTCGCTACCCTGCCAGTCGCGATGCCGCCGATCATGCGCCTCGACATCCCCGAGCATCGCGGCGAGGTCGATGTGAAAACGGCCTACGTGCCGGGCATAGACGGCTTCGCCATCAAGATCAGCCCCGGCTTCTTCGACAATCCAAAGCTCGGCCTGCCGAGCCTTAACGGCATGATGGTGCTGCTCTCGGCAAAAACCGGTCTGGTCGAGGCGCTGCTCCTCGACAACGGCTATCTGACCGACGTGCGCACGGCCGCGGCCGGCGCGGTCGCGGCAAAACATCTGGCGCGCGCAGATGCTTCGGTCGCGGCCGTCTTCGGTGCCGGCGTCCAGGCCCGCTTGCAGCTCGAAGCATTGAAACTCGTGCGACCTATCACCGAGGCGCGCATCTGGGCGCGCGACCTTGCCAAGGCTGAAGCCGCCGCAGCCGAGCTCGGCCTCTCGCTCGGCATCGCCGTGAACGCGGCTGCCGATGCCCGGGAGGCCGCCGATGGGGCACATGTCCTCATCACCACTACGCCCGCAGAAAAGCCCATCCTTTTCGCCGAGTGGCTGCAGCCCGGACAGCATATCACCGCTATGGGTTCTGACTCCGAGCACAAGAACGAGATCGACCCCAAGGCGTTTGGGCGCGTCCTCTACGTCGGCGACAGCCTCAAACAGACGCGGCGTCTCGGCGAGCTCCATCACGCCATAGCCGCCGGCGTGGCGAGGGACACGGACGAATTCGCGGAACTGGGCGCGGTCATCGCGGGTGTCGCGCCCGGCCGCCGCTCGGCTGATGACATCACGCTCGCCGATCTCACCGGAACCGGCGTACAGGACACGGCAATCGCCACGCTCGCGCGCGACCGCGCCCGCGCGGCAAATGCCGGCGCGATCTTCGAAAGCTGAGCCGCATGGCTGGCGACCAGAACAGGGACACCGACCGAATGGCCAATCCGAACCTCCGTTTCAGCCGGCAGGAATATGCCGACCGCCTAGCGAAGACGCGCCGCGCCATGGAGGCGACGGGCGTCGATCTCCTGATCGTCAGCGATCCGTCCAATATGCATTGGTTGACCGGCTATGACGGCTGGTCCTTCTATGTGCACCAGGCGGTGATCGTGCCGCCGGATGGCGAGCCCGTCTGGTACGGCCGCGGCCAGGACGCCAACGGTGCGCGCCGCACCGCCTATCTCTCCGACGACAACATCGTCCCCTATGCCGACCATTACGTGCAGTCGACCGAGCGCCATCCGATGGATTATCTGGCCGAAGTGCTTGCGGCGCGCCGCTGGGACAGGCTCACCATTGGCGTCGAACTCGACAATTACTGGTTCTCGGCCGCCGCTTTTCTCTCGCTGCAGAAGCACCTGCCCAATGCGCGCTTCGTCGACGCGACATCGCTGGTGAACTGGCAGCGCGCCATCAAGAGCCCGACCGAGATCGACTACATGCGCAAGGCAGCCCGCATCGTCGAAGCCATGCACAAGCGCATCGTCGACCGGGTCGAGGTCGGCATGCGCAAGAACGACCTCGTCGCCGAGATCTACGATGCCGGCATCCGTGGCGTGGAAGGCGCCGATGGAAGGATCGGCGGCGACTATCCGGCGCTGGTGCCGCTGCTGCCGTCGGGGGAAGACGCGTCCGCGCCGCATCTTACGTGGGACGACAAGCCCATGAAGGCGAATGAAGGCACGTTTTTCGAAATCGCCGGCTGCTATAACCGCTATCACTGCCCACTGTCGCGCACCGTGTTTCTTGGCAAGCCGACACAGGCGTTTCTCGATGCCGAAAAGGCGACGCTGGAAGGTATGGAGGCGGGGCTCGCTGTTGCCAGGCCGGGCAATGCTTGCGAGGACATCGCTAACGCATTCTTCGCGGTGCTGAAGAAATACGGCATCGTCAAGGACAGCCGTACGGGTTATTCGATCGGCCTTTCCTATCCTCCGGACTGGGGCGAGCGCACTATGAGCCTGCGTCCGGGCGACCGGACCGAGCTCAAGCCCGGCATGACCTTCCATTTCATGACCGGCCTGTGGCTGGAGACGATGGGGCTTGAGATAACGGAATCGATTCTGATCACCGAGACGGGCGTGGAATGCCTTGCCAATGTTCCGCGCAAGTTGGTGGTGAAGGATTGAAGACCGTGAGACCCTCGCCCATCTCGCCCACCATCGATCTGGACAAGGACGGCGTCCGGCACGGCCATTTGCGCCTTCCCTACAGCCGCGACGACTCCGCCTGGGGATCGGTTATGATCCCGATCGCGGTAGTGCGTAACGGCGATGGCCCCACCGCATTGCTCACCGGCGGCAACCACGGCGACGAGTATGAGGGGCCGCTGGCCTTGTTCGAGCTGGCGCGAACGCTGAAGCAAGAGGACGTCAGGGGAGCCGTGATCATCGTGCCCGCGATGAACTATCCGGCGTTCCGCGCCGCAACCCGCACCTCGCCCATCGACAAGGGCAACATGAACCGCTCTTTCCCCGGCCGCCCCGATGGCACCGTCACGGAAAAGATCGCCGACTATTTTCAGCGGGAACTGTTGCCGCGCGCCGACCTCGTCCTCGACTTCCACTCCGGCGGGAGGACGCTCGATTTCCTCCCCTTCTGCGCTGCCCATATCCTGCCGGACGAAGCCTTGTCGAAAAGGGCCTTCGCCGCGGTCGAAGCGTTCTCGGCACCCTGGTCGATGCGGATGCTCGAGATCGACGCGGTCGGCATGTACGACACCGCCGCCGAGGAGATGGGGAAGGTGTTCGTGACAACCGAGCTCGGCGGCGGCGGAACCTCCACCGCGGCCAGCGTGCGCATCGCCCGGCGCGGCGTCGCCAATGTGCTGAAACATGCCGGCATTCTCGCCGGCGAGGTCGATCGCCAGCCGACCCGTTGGCTCGACACGCCCTCCGGCGATTGTTTCTGCTTCGCCGACGAGGACGGCATGATCGAGACCATGATCGACCTTGGCGAGACAGTTACGGAAGGCCAAGTCGTCGCGCGCATCCACCAGATCGGACGCACTGGCACCGCGCCGCAGGAGATCAGGGCGAAAATGTCGGGCCTGCTGACCGCCCGGCATTTCCCCGGCCTCATCAAATCAGGCGACTGTGCGAGCGTGATCGCGGTCGAGGTCGAATGATGTCCCCTGATCCAAGAAGAGGCGGCACGATGCCAACGCCCCCTCTCCCCGTTCACCGGGAGAGGGTAAGGGTGAGGCCGCAGCGCCGCTGCACGTTCCTGAACCGGATTCGTTCGACAGTTACCGCACCTTCGCTTGGCGGCTGCTCGCCATGACCAGCCTGCGCCTCGATGCCATCGATCTGAAGATCCTCGACGCGGTCCAGCGGGACGGGCGCATCACCAAGCTTGCATTGGCCGAGAAGGCAGGCCTCTCGCCCACACCCTGCTGGCTACGGCTGCGCAAGCTGGAGAAGGCCGGCGTCATCGGTGGCTATCACGCCAGGATCGAGCCGCGTGTCATCGCTCCCATCGCCAGCGTGCTGATGGAGGTGACGCTTGGCAGTCATCGCCAGGCCGATTTCGATCGCTTCGAACGCGCCATTCGCGACCTGCCGCAAATCGTCGCCTGCTGGTCGGTCGGCGGTGGCGTCGATTACGTGCTGAAGGTGATGACGCGCGACATCGATGCCTATCAGCGGCTGGTCGACGGACTCTTGCAGCGCGAGATCGGCATCGACCGGTATTTCACCTACATCGTCACCCGCACCGTCAAGGACGACACTGCGCTGCCGCTGGCCGAACTGCTGCCGGGTCCGAAGGATTAGATCAGTGGTCACGACCAATTCCATCACCGGCTGCGAAAGCCGGCGTTGTGACGGTGAATGCGCGGATATCCTCCCCCCGAGCGGAAGGAGCCGGGGCGGTCCACTAGAGAATCTCTCTACCTCAGCTCGCAATTTTGGTCCGCATCGCCGTTCGCGCCCCTCGCATTTGGGTCCTTTCTCCTCGCCGTCCCTCTAGGATTCCACACAGCAAATATGGAGGATTTCGATGTCGGCGATGTTTGCACCACTTGCCCGTGATGAGGGCCTCGACGCGCTGGCGGATCGCCGCCTGCTGCGCGAACTCGCCTATGTCGACGGACGGTGGACGGCCGGAGCTGCCGCGCAACGCTTCCAGGTGACCGATCCGGCGACCGGCGCCACCGTTGCCTGGGTGTCCACGCTGAACGCGGACGACACAGACGAGGCAATCGACGCCGCGGAGCGCGCCTTCCCGAAATGGCGGGCGCTGCTGCCGCAGCAGCGCGCTGCGATCCTGCGCAGATGGTATGAGGCGATCCTGGAGGCCAGGCAGGACCTCGCACTGCTAATGACTCTGGAACAGGGCAAGCCGCTCAAGGAGTCGCTCGCAGAAATCGGCTACGCCGCCTCCTTCGTGGAATGGTATGCCGAAGAAGCCAAGCGGCTGAACGCCGAAAGCGTCACCAGCCATCTGCCGAATGCCGAGATGATCGTCCGGCGTGAGCCGGTCGGGATCGTCGGCGTCGTCACCCCCTGGAATTTCCCTTCCGCCATGCTGACGCGCAAGGCTGCAGCCGCGCTTGCCGCCGGCTGCACCGTCGTCGCGCATCCCTCGTCGGAAACGCCCCTTTCCGCCCTCGCGCTCGCCGAGCTGGGCGAGCGGGCCGGCCTGCCCGCCGGCGTTTTCAACGTGGTGACCGGCGACGCCGCTACGATCGTCGGGCGACTCTGCGCCGACGCCCGTATCCGCGCCATGAGCTTCACCGGCTCCACCGAGATCGGCCGGCTGATCGCCGCGCAATGCGCACCCACCATGAAGCGCCTCGTCATGGAACTTGGCGGTCACGCTCCGCTGATCGTCTTCGACGATGCGGATGTCGAGCGTGCTGTGGCGATTGCGGTCGACGCCAAGTTCGCGACGTCCGGACAGGATTGCCTGGCCGCCAACCGCATTTATGTGCAGGCCGGCGTCTACGAGCGTTTCTGTACGGCTTTTGCCAACCAGGTCAAACAGATGAAAGTCGGGCCGGGGCTGGACCCGGTAAGCGACATCGGGCCGCTGATGCATGCGCGCGCCATCGCCAAGGTCGACGAGCAAGTGAAAGACGCGCTCGCCCGGGGCGCGCGTTGCCTTGCGGGCGGTGCGCCGCACGAGGCGGGCCCGCTCTTCTACCAGCCGACCCTGCTTGCCGACGTGGCCGACGACGCCCTCATCATGCGAGAGGAAACGTTTGGTCCGGTTGCAGCCGTCACCCGCTTCGAGACCGAAGAGGAGGCGATCGCGCGCGCCAACAATACTGAATACGGCCTCGTCGCCTATGTCGTGACGCAGAACGGTGCGAGGCAGATGCGGATGGGCCGCGCGCTCGACTATGGCATGGTGGCGGTCAACCGCGTGAAGATCACCGGCGCGCCCATTCCCTTCGGCGGCGTCAAGCAGTCCGGCCTTGGCCGGGAAGGATCACGCCACGGCCTGGAAGCCTTCACCGACCTCAAATATCTCTGCATCGACGCAGCCTGAATCCCTGGAGTCATAGACATGCTCGACCGCTCGAACGAACGAACCGCCTGGGACCGCGATCACTTCTTCCACCCGTCCACCCATATGGGCATGCATGCGCGCGGCGAGACACCAACCCGCATCGTCAGCGGCGGCGAAGGCGTCTACATCACCGACATCAACGGCAAGACGAGCCTTGATGCCTTCGCCGGGCTTTACTGCGTCAATGTCGGCTACGGACGCCAGAAGATTGCCGACGCGATAGCGGCGCAGGCTAAAAACCTCGCCTATTACCATGCCTATGTCGGCCACGGCACGGAGGCCGCGGTCACGCTGGCCAAGATGATCATCGATCGTGCGCCGGTCGGCATGAGCCGCGTCTATTTCGGCCTGTCGGGCTCGGACGCCAACGAAACCAACATCAAGCTGATCTGGTACTACAACAACGTGCTCGGCCGGCCGCAGAAGAAGAAGATCATCTCGCGCTGGCGCGGCTATCACGGCTCCGGCGTGATGACCGGGTCGCTGACCGGCCTGCAACTCTTCCACAATGCCTTCGACCTGCCGCGCGAGCCGATCCTGCACACCGAGGCGCCCTATGATTTCCGCCGAGAAGATCGTTCAATGAACGAGGAACAATTCTCGCAGTTCTGCGCCGACAGACTTGAAGAGATGATTCTCGCCGAGGGCCCGGAGACGATCGCCGCCTTTATCGGCGAACCCATCCTGGGGACCGGCGGCATCGTCCCTCCCCCGGCGGGCTACTGGGCGAAGATCCAGGACGTTCTCACCAAATATGATGTCCTGCTCGTCGCCGACGAGGTCGTCACCGGCTTCGGCCGGCTGGGCACGATGTTCGGCTCGGACCACTACGGCATCAAGCCGGACCTCATCACCATCGCCAAGGGCCTCACTTCGGCCTACGCGCCGCTGTCGGGCGTCATCGTTTCCGACAAGGTGTGGAACGTGCTTGTCCAGGGCTCCGACCAGCTCGGCGCCATCGGCCACGGCTGGACCTATGCCGCTCACCCGATCTGCGCGGCGGCAGGGATCGCCAATCTAGAGCTGATCGACGAACTCGGCATTGTCGAGAATGCAGGCTCCACCGGCGCCTATTTCCGCCAGCGCCTTGCCGAGGCGATCGGCGACCATCCCAACGTCGGCGACGTGCGCGGCGACGGTTTGATGGCGGCGGTCGAGTTCGTCGAGGACAAGGACGACCGCAAATTCTTCGATCCGGCGCTAAAGATCGGGCCGCAAGTGGCCGCCGCCCTGCTCGAGCGCGGCGTGATCGGACGCGCCATGCCGCAGGGCGATATTCTCGGTTTCGCGCCGCCACTTTGCCTGACCAGGGAAGAGGCGGACATCGTCGTGGATAGAACCGCCGACGCCGTGAAATCGGCATTTGCCAACGGATGAGAGCGTAGGTCCGGAACAGCGACGCCGATACGCCCGCGCCGGGCTTCGCCACATTCGATCAGTTGCTTCATTACTGCTGATGCAGCAACCGATCCCAACATCGCCCCCCAGCAGCGCTGTGATGGCCGTGTTGACCGGACGCTACTTGGGTTGCCGAAACTCTGGATGCGTGGCGAACCTCAGCCGGAACTGGCATGCGGGGCAGAGTTCGAACATGCGTGCGCTGCCGAGGCGCTCGCCCGAAGGGGAGACCGAGCTGGTGACCCACCGATGATCGTCGATTTTTCGGAAGGCCTGTTTGTGGCCGCAGCCATCGCAGGTCCACTGCTTCGCCCCAGGCATGCGCGCCCCCCGACGCTTTTGCTTCCCGCGAATAAAAAATTCCCC
>Ga0182749_1002064_pt1 | contig 15054 bp, 13 predicted proteins | sample eDN3rd37CKraftMG_FD_128875 | JGI IMG/M metagenome (GOLD analysis project Ga0182749, IMG submission 128875) | Enriched Miracle-Growth compost microbial communities from Emeryville, California, USA - eDNA 3rd pass 37_C Kraft MG (version 2) (version 2) ...
AGACGGCAAGCGAGATGACGCGGGACCAGGCGGGCGGGGTTCCCGGCGGCGTATTCTCCGCGGGAATCCGCTGGCACACCGCATTCTGGGGACTCGGCTGGGAGGTCAAGGGCACGAAGCCGCACCACTGGACAGGCAGGCTCACCTCGCCGGCTACCTTCTGTCACTGGGGCCAGAGCGGCACGCTGATGTGGGCCGATCCGACCCGGGATCTCGCCATCGCCTTCCTTGGCAACCGGACGGTCCTTCGCGCCCCGTGGCCGCTGAATCCGCCGCGCTGGGCAGATCTGAGCGACGCAATCGTTACCGCAACCGGTGGATAGGCGCCATATCAGGACCGGGCAAGGACCCAGGCGCGCGCCGCATCGCCGACCCCCTTCGCACCGAGGGCGCCAGTGTCGAGAAACGTGACATCGTCGCGGCCTTCTACCGCCAACGCCGCGTACCAGCGATTGTGCCGTACTGCTTGCTGGACAAAGGCCTCGTCCGCCGATTGCCGCCAGGCCGGCCGAGCACGCAGCCTCGCCGCCAGAATCTCATCGTCGCAGACCAGCACGAGAAAATGGATCGACCCGATATACCTCCGCTCGGGCAAGGTCTCGATCTGGTCGGGCTGGGCGATCCCGCACAACACGACCGACCTTCCGGCCTGGTGGATGTTCTTCACCATGCGAAGCCACACGTTGTGATAGGGTGCGTAGCCACCATCGGCATCTGCGCCGACCGTCCCCCACAACACATCCGACTCAAGGACGACGTGATCCGGCAAGCGGTGGACGAGGCTGAGGCAGAGGGTCGATTTCCCGCTCCCGCTCGCACCAACGATCATGAAAAGCGGCAAGCGCCGGAACCGCACCTGGTCGCCGCAGGCAGGGCAGACCGCGATCGCCCATTGGCCGGAGTCGTCGTCATCGGCCTCCCGCACTTCCCGTTCGACTGACCACATTCCACAGCGCGGGCAGACGTCAAACATCCGATACACCTCCACTCGGCCATCCGGAACGGAAAGGCGTTGCGGGTATCGTATGCTGGCACTCAGCGTAACCGCCTGGATCACTGGACTTCGGGGACCCGCAGCTGACAGGAGCACCTTGCTGATGGCCAAACCGCTTTTTCCGACCGCGTCGCCGCTCCATGCCCCCGGCGAGCCGCCATCGAGCGCCCCCCGCACCCCGCGCGGTAGCCGCATGGGGCTTGTCGCGTTCGCGATCATCCTCACCCTCGCGACCATCGCCGTTCCCTTCTCCGGCCTGGCCTCGACCTCGCGCGCGGGCGACGCCATCACGGTGGAGTCGACCGAGGTGATCGACGGCGATTTCAATGCAGCGGGACGCAGCGTCACGATCGCCGGGATCGTGGAAGGCGATGCCAACCTCGCCGCGATCGACCTCGATATCTCGGGCCGGGTCGACCGCTCTGCCTCCGTCGCGGCAGCGCGTGGCAAGATCTCCGGCACGATCGGTGGCTCGCTCCGGGTTGCCAGCGGCAACCTGGACCTCACCGGCACGGTGAATGGCAGCCTGATCGTGGTCGCCGGCACGGTCTCCATCCCCAGCCAGGCGCGCATCGAGGGCGACGTACTCATCTACGGCGGGCAGGTAGATATCCGGGGCGCTGTGAACGGCAACGTGAAGGTGAACGCTGGCAACGTCACGCTTGGCGGGCGGATCGGCGGCGATGTCGAGGGCTCCATCAGCCAGCTGACCTTGCTCGATACGGCCCGGATCGGCGGCAGCCTGACCTATACCAGCCAGCAGAGCGCCGATGTCGCCCCGAACGCCGTGGTCACCGGCATCACGACCCATGACAAGCCGCTCAGTTTCGGGTCGCCGCTCGGCGTCTTCAATGGCCTGCTGAAGGTCGTCTGGGCGCTCATCACCGGGGCGTTGCTGGTTGCGGTCGCGCCCCGGGCGGCCGAGGCGATCGGCAAGGCCGGGCGGCGCATCCTCCCGGCAGCTGGCCTCGGCCTCGCCGCCATCATCCTCGGCCCGATCGTGGCCGTGATCCTGATCGCCACGCTGATCGGCCTACCGGCCGGACTGATGATGCTCGCCGGGTATGTTGTCGTGCTCTACCTGTCGCAGGTCGTCGTCGGCATCGTCATCGGCCGGGCCATCCTCTCCGGGCGCTGGGACGATGGCAGCCGGGGCTTTTACCTGCTGGCGATGACGATCGGCGTGATCCTGCTCTCGGCCCTGAAGTTCATCCCGCTGCCCTACGTGGGGGGCATCGTGAGCCTGCTCGTGTCGATCTGGGGCGTCGGAACCGTGGTCCTGCTGCTCGCCCGGCTACGCCCGACGTCCGCACTGATCGCCCATCCCTGACGCGCCAGACGTCGGGCTCGCGCGTCCAGCAGCGTCGCCGTGTACCCGCGACAGCCCCATGCAAGCGTCATGGCCACGTCGGCGAAAGGCAGAGGCCAGGCCTGCCGAACCCGCTAGATACGGCCAGGACCAGGAGGGGAGGGTGCCAGCCACGGCACCCTCCCCTCCTGGTCCATGATCGACAATGCTGCCCGGCCCTATCCGGGCAGTTCGAGCGTCGCCTCGACCATCCCGGCGCGAAGAATGGCGTTGAAGAAGGCCTTGTATGTCGCTCGCGTCTGGGCACGGAAGTAGGGACGATAGCCGAAGAGGATGACCCGCCCCTGACCGTAAGCGACCTCGACTTCGGCGCTCTTGCCAGACAAGTGCTCGGCCCCGAGCACCCACCCCGAGAGATTCGGATTCGAGACCGGATACCGCGCGATCGTGCGGACCTCGCTGCCGGCGCCCTCGAAAACCTGGCTGTTCAGGAAGAGCACCGGCGTCTCCCGGGGAAGGCCGAATCCCAGCGGGTCCTTCCCATCGACAATCACCTTCAGCAACGACCCAGGGCAGTAGAAGGCATCGTCCTTCGTGTCCGCGAGCGGTCGGCGGACCGGCAACGCAAACGCGTCGATAATGGCGGCGGAAACCGCATCGATGGCGATCAGCGTGCCGCCCTCTCCCACGAACCGCCGCAGCGCGTCGAGCCCGAGCTCACCCAACCCACCGACGTACTCGGGCGGATAGGGCGCATCGTCGTTGCGCGGGTCCTTCTCGGGCTTTCCGTTGACGAGGTCGGTTGCGGACATCTCGGGGATGAGGATCGTGTCGAACCGGCCGCGAAGATCGCCTTGCCGAATATCCGGGGTGGTGAGTGAGGTGTAGGGCTGACCATACGCTTCCAGCACCCAGCGCGCCCAGCCCTCGTCCATGCTGGCCGTCCATGGCTTGTAGACACCCAGCCGCACCGGACCCTGCCGCCAGGCCGGAATCGAGCCGGAAATATCGACAGCCGTCGCCGTGGCACCGGTCTCGGCCACGGCGTCCTCGATCGCCTCGATCCGGCCCGGAGCATCCGGCACGATGATCGTCCCCGGCTCCAGCCCCCCCTCCGCCTGCTCCCGCACGCGGTAGACGGGGATCTCCGCCGCCAACAGCCTCTCGACCGTGGCGATTGCCGCATTCGAACGCTGATCGATCGTCCAGGCCGTGGCCGTCCCTTCGATCTCGGTGATGAGCCCGGTCGGCTCCACCGGTTCCAGCACCCGCAACGCCAGATCACCGGCCAGCGGCCGCTCGACCGGGATGGCACGCACCCCCATCTGGATCGGCAGGGTGTGCCCAGCGATGTCATAGGGCTTCTTCGGCGGCCCGCCTGGCCACTCACGCAGGTCTGGGTATTCCTGGATCTCCAGCAGTGTCTTCGCGAAGGCGGCGGCCGGCTGCTCCAGCCGCACGAGGCGCGTGCCAGCGGGGTAGGTTACGCCGTCCGCCTCGAACGGGGCAGTGGCCTCCTCCACCTCAACCAGACCGCGCTGGAGGATCTGGATCAGCTCCACCGCGGCGGCAGGGTCCCGCTGCTCGGCCGGGATGATGAAGGCATAGGGCTTCTCGGTGCGCTCGATCTGGCGGCGCGAGATGTCACGGTAGTCCCGCAGCCATTGCTCGCGGTTGACGGCGAGATGTTCGAGAAAGGCCAGCGCCGCAGCCTTGTCGTACTCGACGATGTCGCGGAGCGTCCATTCGCCGCCCTTCCACGGCAATGGATGGTTCCACGTCCGCTGCTTCGGGTCGAACCCATGCTCCGGGCGCAGGTCCTTCTCCTCGAGCATCATCGGCGTCGCGAGCTTCACGCTGGCGGCCTCGCTCAGGAGGTCGACACTGCCGTGATAGTTCCCATAGGCGAGCGATGGGGAGTAGTTATCGAAGATCGCGTTCGTGGCAACGCCCGCCATCCCCTTCGCGGTCATGCGCTGGGCGATGTGCGAGCCGAGCGCGGCGAAGCCCTGCTGGATCACCGGGTCCTGGTTCGGGTCCAGCGGATCGATGAACGGCGGCACCATGAAGCGCACGCCCTTGCGCCCCATCTGGTGCATGTCGAAGACGGCTTGCGGATGCTCACGATTGTGCAGATCGACGTACAGTTTCGTCTCGGCCTGCGTGAGCATGAACCAGTCGCGGTTGTTGTCGTGGCCGGTATACGGATGGTAGAGCCAGGGCATATCCACGCCCTCGTACTCGGTGCCCACCCAGCGCTCGTACCACTCCGCGACCATCTGCACGCCATCCGGGTTGTGGCTCGGCACGATGACGGTGATCGTGTTCTCACGGATCTCGTTCGTCAAGCGGTCATCACGGGTGGCAAGATCGTGGGCGAGCTCCAGCGACATGAGCGCCGCGCCGATCTCCGTCGAATGCTGCGTGGCGAGAATGATCCCGACGGATCGGGCCTCATTCACCAGCAGCTCGTATTCCTCGGGCGCCAGGCGTCGCGGGTCCCAGAGCCGGCCCAGCAGGCTCCGGTTGCGCTCCAGCGTCTCCGGCTGCAGCAACTCGGCCGAGGCGACGTAGACGACGATATAGGGCAACCCGCTTGTCGAGGAGCCCAGTTCCTCCATGTGGACATTCGGGCTTGCCGCGTCGAGCTCGCGGAAGTACCGCACGATGTCGTGCCACGACGGCAGCCACCGTGCTTCTCCCATCCGATGGCCAAGCACCTGGTCCGGCGAGGGAACGGGCGGCATTCCCCGATTGCTGCGCCGCCGCTTGCGCCGTTGGACGCTGGACAGCGCAACGCGTGCTTCGGTCACCCAGGCATTGTCGAACAGCAGCACGCCGGCCTCGGAGATGCGCGTGGCCGGCGGCAGAACACCATCGGAAATACGGGCCTTGATCAGATAGGGCGAGAGTCCGAGCAGCTCTGCCACGGACGAGGTTGTGAGAAAGCCATCCAGTTCAGTCAACTTGGCACGAGGCACGACAGCGGGTCACTTTCACGGAATGCGGGTGTCCAGCTTCGAAACATCGGCCGTTCGCGCGTCCCGACATATGCCATCCAACGGAAGTCCGGAGACACACCGGGAGAACGTCAAACGTTCGATGCATTCACTGCTGTTTTTCGCGCACTTCTCCGGAACAGTCAAGAACGAGACCCGAGCCATCCGCCCCGTTCATGCACCGAACGCGATCGCGGCAATCTGCTGCTCCCGCCGCGAATATGCGTCGGGCGGCAGCTACTGGGCGGCGGCATTGCGCGCCAGAAGCGCATGCATGCCCGTATAGGTGTAGGTGACGCCGTATTGCCGCTTGACCCACTCGACGGCATCCCAGACCGTCCGAAATTCGCCTCGTGAAGCCTTCTGGATGAGCGACTGAACCTGTTCGGGCTTCAGGCGCGATGGGCGCCCGGGCGCGCCGTGGCCCGGTGTGCGCTGGATGACGGCCTCGATCCCGCCTGCTCGATACCAGGCGATCCAGCGCTGGATCGTCCGGTAATCGACCTGCACTTCCTTGCAGACCTCGCCAATCTGGTACCCACTATGGAGCAGCCAAAAGGCCTGGAGGCGGACCTTCCGATGTCCGTTGCGTTCCTCGGCATACCGGCGGTAGAGTTCATCCGCCGATTCCCGCCATTCGATGTTCAGCGACCGTCCAGGCATACCGTTCTCCACAATGTCCCGCGCTGGCACCGGTCGGGAGTTACCTACCGCGCTCCGCCTTTGGCACCGCGCACCGTCGTCAGACCGACCGAGTGTCCGTGGCCGGGGCCGCACAAAAACGTGGAAAACAGGACGCGCCCGGCCGGCGGTTGTGCTTCGCCGATGCACGAACCGCGCCACGCCGAACCTGGGCAGAGGAGGATGGCGCGATCAGGCGAGATCGCGCGGGCCGAACGCCATTGGCAACAGCCGGTCGAGGTCGATCACGACCGGTCCGTCCGGCCCGTCCAGGATCACGGCCATCGGGCCGTCCGCTGGCTTGAATTCGTTGAGCACCTGCCGGCACGCCCCACATGGCGTCGCACCTGGCGCGCGCGGCGTGCTGATCGCCACCGCGCGGACAACCCGATGCCCCTGGCCGATGGCGGCGAAGACCGCGTTCCGCTCTCCGCAGGAGGTCAGGCCGTAACTCGCGTTCTCGACATTGGCCCCGGTCACGATCGAGCCATCGCCCGTCAGCACCGCAGCCCCCACCGGAAATCCCGAGTACGGTACATACGCTCGCTCCACCATGCTCCGCGCGGCGGCGATCAGGGCCGCCACGGGAAGATCTTCGGTCATGTCTACCCCCGGTGCATCTCGGTCACAAATGGCCGCAAGCGCCTATCATAGGGGAAATCGACTGCTCGTCCCCGCGATCGCCGCGTTCGCCGTTGGCGGGCGACTCCCGCGCCGCGGCGTCCGAAATGGTTTCCGGAGCCGCACCGTCCGACCGAGAGGACTCTCTTCATGAGCCAGTATTACGACGAATCCGCTGAGGATGGCCTGACCAGCTTCGAACCGGACGAGATGGCGATCGCCGCGGCGGGCTTTCTCGCCGAGGTCCTTGGCCTGGACGACGATGTGGAATCGCTCGCCAACGACCTGTCGGCGATCAAGCGCGACGCCAATGCCGCCATCTTCACCATCCAGCTGGAGTCCTCGGTCGGTCCGGCGGCGTTCCTCGTCTACGGCTACCTGCTCGACGAGCGAGGGGGCGACGGCCATACCGGCCGCGAACTCTATGAGTCGGGTCTTGCCACGCTCCAGCAGGCGGCCGAGCGGGACTCACCAGGTCCACGCGCCGTCGCCAACGGTGAGAGCGACAATCGCGGGTTCATCATCGCGACCACGCCCGGCACCTATCGCGCGCTCGCCGGCGCCCCCGCCGAGCCAGCCCCCACGCTCGAACCCGATCCCGCCGCCTTCCGTTCCGAGGCACAGACGAACCGCGTCCGGGCGGCATCGGCGGATCAGCTCCTGAGCCTTCTGCGCTCCGCGAACGACCAGGCCGCGCAGTGGCTCGGCGCCATCCAGCAGGCAAGCCAGGACGGCGGTGACGATGACGACATCCTTGCCTTCAACGAGTCAGAGACCGAACTGGCGCTCTTCCTGCTCGACGACCGCAGCATCGGCGACCTGCTTCGCGCGCTGAACCTGCTTGTCTCGACGGCGCAACAGCACGCGGCGAACGGGATCGAGGGCCAGGACTGAGCGATCGGGACAATCATCCCTCCCGCTCGGCCCGGATCGCCTTCAACCGGGCGAGCAGCTCGTCCTCGCCATGAACGATGCCGAGCGACGCCTGCAACCCGCCTACGACGAATGCGTTGATCGACCACGCCAGGTTCTCCACGCCACTCCGTCCCGGATGTGGCGTGGCCTGGAGCCGGATGTCCGTCGCCAGGCCGATCACGCCCCAATGCTTCGCCGGGTCCACATACCGGGAGAGGCAATCGAAGTAGCCAGCTTCCCAGTTCGTCCCCGAATCCTCGCTCACCTGGCAAAGATAGACATTCGCCCACTCCAGCGCCGCGCGGTCCGCCTCGTAGATCTTGCGAGCCGTGATGTCGTGGCGCGTCTTGTCATTGATCGGCTCGCTCTCGTTCGGGCAGTACACGTCGAACCCGGCCTGGCGCAGCTCGCCCGCCAGCCAGAGGTTGTAGCGCACCTCCGCCGACACGAACATCGGCCCACCAAGATAGACCTTCATGCGCCCTCTCCGCCGGTCGCTGCCAGATCGCCGTTGTAGCGCTTGTTCCAGGCATCGGCCTGTTGCTGGCTCACCCGCATGAACGTCGCGGTGGCATCGGCGAGCAAGACACCATCAGCTTCCCGCCGCAGCTCGCCCCGTGTCTCGAACAGGCGGCCCCGCTGCGAGACGACATGGCCGGTCGCGATGACCGGCTCGCCGACGATCACCGGCTTGCGGAACCGGACGCTCATCTGCGCCGTCATACCCCACGTCTCATCCCGATAGAGCGACCACGCCATCACCTCGTCGAGCATGGCGGTGATGACTCCGCCATGAATCACCCCCATGTACCCCTCGAACCGCGCTGCGGGTACTACCCGCGCCCAGACACCATCACCCTCCGGGTTCTCCCGGAACTCCATTTGCAAGCCGAAGTCGTTCAGCTTGCCACATCCGAAGCAGCCGTGATCGTTCGCAATCCGCAAGGGCTCGCCGCCCAACATCCGCTCATGCGCCTCTGTCATCGCCGGGTTTCCTCACTCGGGCCTGCTAGCTCATTCGGCGTATCATCGTCACCATCGACTTCGGGCAGTCCGAGCCGCCGGATCAGGGTGGTCAGGGTCGGGCCCGCCTCCGCCACCAGATGCACATCCGCGAGCGCGTCGAGCGGCGTCGGTGTCCGATTGACGATCACCAGGCGCGCGCCCCGCTGTTTCGCGATCACCGGCAAGCGCGCTGCCGGGTTCACCACCAGCGAGCTGCCGACCACCAGCATCAGATCGCAGACCTGCGACACGGCCACCGCCTTGCGCAAGGCAGCCTCTGGTAATGCCTCCCCGAAAAGGATGGTCGCCGAGCGCAGTGGCCCGCCGCAGACCTCGCAGCGCGGATCTTCTTCACCGGCCTCCAGCCGCCGCTGGATGGCGACTCCATCGAATTCGGTGCCGCAGCGCGTGCACCGCAGGCGGTGGGTCGAGCCATGCAGCTCGATCACGCGTTCGGGATGGTTTCCGGCCTTCTGGTGCAAGCCGTCGATGTTCTGGGTGATGACCGCCAGCAGCCGCCCGGCCCGCTCCAGCTCCGCCAGCGCCCGGTGACCGTCGTTCGGCTGCCGCGCCAGCATGATCGGATAATTCGCCTTTCGGAAGCGCCAGTGCTCGCGCTGGGCATCGGGGTCGGTGCGCAGCGTCTCGACGCTGGGAATCGCCTGCCGCGCCCACACGCCGTTCGGCCCGCGGTAATCGGGAATCCCCGACTCGGTACTGATTCCGGCACCCGTGAAGGCGACGATGCGACGCGCAAACCCGACGACCTCAGCCAGCCGGCCGATCTCCTCGGCGCTGGCCGCAGGGGCGGGCGTGTCCGGCTGGATCTCCCCGGCCGGCGATCCTGGCTGCATCTGTGACATGCGCTGTTGCCCCGCTTTCTGGGTCCATCCCGTTGGGAAGTCCTTTCGCCGGCGTAGGCTTCAACCGGCCAAGAGCTTCCGCTCTGGAGTCTAGCGACCCTGTCAACACGCGCGATCGGCGCCAGCGCCGACCCGCTCAGGCCTTGTGTACGTACAGGGTCCGTGGTAGCATCCTCAGAAGCACTTGTGACATGAGGTCACACATGTCTCCTCGCACAGCCGGGCCGTCCCGCAGCCGCCCGGCCGGGTTTGCCAGCCACGCTGGTGGACCTTGTGCGCCCTTCGCGATCCACTACGTCGCGCTTGGGCGTGCGCCAGATACACGATGGTGGACACCATGATTCCTGGGGGAGGATCGTCATGTGGCCAGCCAACACCGTGCTCGCGCCCCGCTCCGGCCAGCGCGCAACACGATCGTCCGTCGAACGCCTGCTGCACCGGCTGCTTCTTGCCCGCCAAGAACCGCTCCCCGGCTCGGCTTCGACCGGGCGAGCGTATGCATCGGGTCGCTCTCCGCTCGGGTTCGACTGGCATGCTCCCATCTTCGAGCTCCCCTGCACGCTGAAGGACCCCTGCGTCATGCCTCGACCGATCCGCATGCCCCACCCTGCGCCAGACTCCGAACCAGCAGATCCATTCCGCTGGCGGCGCCACCCGGCGCTCCGGAAGATGGCAGAAGAACCAGGCATGCCCGAAGGGGAGCGGCTGGCCCGGCTGGCAGCGGTGCGCGGGGTCCTCGCGGCCCGCGACGGCGACATCGACACCGCCGCCCGGTATTTCACCGAGGCGGCCCGCGAACCAGCAATCCGCTTCCAGGTCGTGCCCGGCTTCTGGGGATGCCCGCGCGGGGGGATGAACGCCGCCGTGGCCGCCTACGAGGCCGCCGGCCGCATCCGGGATGCCGCCGCCCTCGCCGCGACCATTCGCACCCGCTTCCGTCCACGGGTCCTGCCTGGTTCCGGACGAGCCGTCCCCACGTCCGGGCCGCCCGATATCGCAACGCCTGGCGATCCGGTGGCCGGCACCGGGGACTAGATCGACCAGCATAGCGAGTGCCTCATGCGGATCGTGGATATGCCACGATCCGCATGAGGCACTCGCTATGCCTGGACCGGCATTGTCAGCGACACAAACAGAAACGCCCGGTGCATACGCACCGGGCGTGAAATGTCTGCTCGATCGCTGCCGAGGGATACCAGCATGACCGCGATCGAGAGGTCATGCTTTGGAGAGGAAGTTTGTGAAGTGGTACAGTGTCCCGTCGTTTCCTTCAGAGAACTGCACACTCAAGGAGGGAAAAAGGGGGAAAGTTATGCCAGGCGACCGGCTAACGACGCCCGAGGCGGCAAATGGAAGTGGACCGCGATACAGAAATGATGAAAGAAGGAGGTCATCGCGTCCAGGTCGGGCCCTGCGTCCTGCCAGATGATTGTGACACCTGAGGGCGAGCCAGTGATGATTTCATTGTGAAAGTGCTTCAGCGCATCGTTGCGCCGTACCGTCCGTTCGTTGAATCATCTGGGCCTATCGTAGCATCGCGATATCGCGTTGTCTAGGGGTCTGACGAGATTCGTGCGAAAATGCACAAGCCAAGCGCCCCATCGCCGTCATCGCGCCCGCATGCGGATCGAATCCGCAAGGATCTCCAGCTGCTGGCGGTCGATCGCGTAGTACTTCATGCCCCGGCGCGGTTCGACCCGGACCAGGCCAGCACGCTCCAGCTGGGAAAGGTGCCGGGAGACTGCCGACTGGGCGATTCCCAACCGGCCCACGATCTCCTGCGCATAAAGCTCGCCACCGCCCAGCAGGTCCAGGATGCGCAGGCGGTTGGCATCGCCCAAGGCGCGCAACCCTTCGAGCAGGACCTCGCCCGGCAAGTCCTCGTGGCTGGCCGGCGCGTATTCATCCTCCGCCGCATGCTCGTCCTGGACGGAAGGCGGAAGATCCGCGAAGCCGCCCGTCAGCACATTCGGCGCCGAGAAGAAGACGATCAGATCAGGGGGATAGCTGATGTAACTGACGAACGCCCCGATGTGCGCCGATGGACAGAAGGTGACGCTCGCGACATTGGCGAGCGCCGCCGTGAGGGTGGCGGGCAGCCGATTGCCGGTCAGTTCCGCAAAGGCCATGCCAAAACCACGCCCAGCCGCGGCCCGCGCCGCCCGCTCGGCCTCGCGCAGGCGCTCGCCATGCACCGCAAGGTCGGCGGCATACATCTCGTCCCAGATGCCACGGATCAGGCGGATCGTCCGCTGCTTCAGTAGCTCCGGCTCGGCAAGGAGCCGCAGGACGTCCTCGACATCGGCGGTGGTCAGGCCCGGTTCGACGTAGCGCCGCCACGCCACCTCCTGGTCCACGACCGGCGCCGTGAGCTCGGTGCCGAGGTCGCGATGCACGCGATCGAGCGCGTGGATCGCCATCTCGCGGTATGCATCCGGCGCCAGCGAGTCGAGATAGGCGATCAACTCGTCGATTCCGGCATCGAGGTGATCGGGCCGCAGCGGATCGAACCGCATGATCGGCTCTTCCATGTAGTAGAGCAGCCGTCCGGAGAATCCATGCAGGAGATCCAGATCGTCCTGCAACTCCCATGGCAGGGCGCGCCGGGCGTCGATCAGCGTGCGGTCGAGACCGCTCCCCGGAACCGCTCGGTAGAGGAGGGACATGATGGAAACCATGTCCAGCGGAATCGAGAATGCCGTGCGAACCTGAAGCGCCGGTCTTCCGATGACGAGTTCGCCCATGAACCATCCCTCTCGCCGGCTACACCCCGTGGGCTTCTCACGGCGACCATCCACATCACCCTGCGCCAGCCCATTTCGATACAGGAATCACCATATCAGCATATCAGACCGCGGGTCAAGAAGCCGCCCGATCATGTCCGGTCTGCTCCACGTCCCGCGTGCCGGAATGCGATACTGCTCCATGACCGTCGCCCGCGACACCACGATGGACATCATGATGGCGGTGACCATGGACGACACACCTCACAACACCGACCCCGGGAGTGCCCAGCCCGGCGCCGAGCGTCCAGGCCGCCGATCCCGCTTTGCCGACCGCGATGCGGTGTCTGCCCACGAGCGCGACACCCCACCGGCGGCTAACGCCCGGATCGCCGCACTCGAGGCCGGCGCTGCCCAGGCCCGCACCCATCGCCCGGACCAGCTGGCCCTGGATCTCCTCACGGATACGCGGGGCAGCTTCGCCCCGGAGGTTGGTGGCCTCGTGCCGCTGGACGCCGGGTCCAGCCTCGAGCTCGCCCGCACCTGGTTCCGGCGTGATCTGGAACTGGCCCGACGCCCGGCGAACACGATTCTCTCCTACAGCTACGATCTTCAGAAGCTGGAGGACATGATCGGCCCCAAACCGATCAATACGATCGACCGGACGGACATCGCCCGCTTCCTCGGCGATGCCAACAGCCGCACCACGCGCAAGCGACGCCTCACCTCGCTGCGCCAGTTCTTCGCCTATCTCATCACGACCGAGAAGGTGCTGAAACTCGACCCCACCGAGGGCTACTTCCCCCACCAGATCGCGCTCCGCTCGCCCCAGCCCCTCTTTGCGGACGAGCAGCAGGCCATGCTCGAAGCCGCGGCCCACGACGAGCCGTGGAGCGTCATCGCAATCTGGCTGATGATGCGCGTGGGACTCACCCGCTCGGAACTGCTCGCCCTGGAGCGCGATCATATCGACCGCGTCTCGGAGCAGACCCCGGTGGTGAACGTCTTCTACGCCACGCCGGGCAAGCAGGTGAAGGAGCGCCGGCTCGCCACCAGCGAGGAGTTCGCGCGCCTCTACGAGGCCTACCTCGCCACGATCGGACCGGAAGGACGGCTCGTGCCAGTCGGGCCGCCCGCCGTCAACGGCATGGTCGAGCGCGTCCGCCGCGCCGCCGGGATTGGCAAGGAGGTCACGCCCCAGACCCTGCGCCACACCTTCGCCGTCGAGCAGGCAAGGAACGGCGCGGATGCGGACACCCTGCTCGCCCTGCTCGGGCTGGCCGATGACAGCCGCAACCGGGCCAGCGTCGAACGCTACATCCGGCTGGCCGCGCCGGCGCTCCCGACGGACACCGCATCACCCGAAGATGCCGAGCACGCGGGATGATGGATCTCACCACCGGTCAGGTCGTCGTCATCACCCTGCGCCTCCTCGTTCCCTTGCTCATCCTGCGATGGCCCCTGGCCGGCACGGTTGCGGCGCTGCTGCTGGATGCGGGCGATGTCATTATCGTGGAGTGGTTCGGGCCGGGCGGCATGGGTCCACACTATCACTCCCTCGACAAGGTGCTCGACCTCTGGTATCTCGGGCTGGCGGCCTATACGGCGACGCGCTGGAATCTGCGCGTGCCGCGGCTCATCGCGCTGCTGCTCTTCGCCTGGCGCGTGCTGGGGGTCGCCCTCTTCGAACTGGCCGGCTGGCGGCCGCTTCTTTTCATCTTCCCCAACCTCTTCGAAAACTGGTTCCTCTTCTGTCTCATCGTCTGGAAATGGTTCCCGAAGGTCGACCTCTCGCGCTGGAAGCCCGCGCTGGGCTGGCTGGTCGTGCTCTACATTCCGAAACTCGCGCAGGAATACCTGCTCCACGTCGCCCAGGCCCAGCCGTGGGACTGGATCAAACGCACCGTGGGGCTGACCTGAGCGGCCCCGCCCGACGCCATCTCCGGACCGGTGCGGGCCGCGGGGAGTGATCGGCTACGCCGCTCCAAGTGCGCTTCGCACGTCCGGCACATCGCCGCCGAGGCCAAGGATTGCGGCATCATCCGCCCCGGCATTCCGCGCGCGATCCACCACATCGGTCATCAGATCGGGCACCCAGGACCGGAGGACCGCCGTCGCCGACGAGCTCCGCACCACGAGCGCCTCATCGGCCGGGGCCGGCCAGAGCACGACTGAGTGTCCCGCCAGCAGCTCGATCGTCGACCCGGTGTCGCCGGTGAAGGCGAGGTTTCCGTGCAGGACGGTCACCACCTGCGGCGAGTCATTTCCGGCCAGCTCGAAGGCAGACCCCGGCTCCACGTCGATCCGCTCCAGCGCGAAATAGCGCGTCGCCACCAGCAACGACCGACGAACGACCCCATCGCCGATCGCCAGGGGCGCGATGAGCTCCGGGCGGACATCGGCATGGGTGACGGCGAACCCCTCGTCGACGTGCATCTGGCGTGGCTTGCCCCGGGCATCGAGGCGCCCCCAGTCGTCAATCCGGAACGTGACGTCGGAGGGCTGCTGGATCTCGTAGACCATCACGCCGGCGCCCAGCGCGTGGATCGTGCCGGCGGGGATCAGGATCGTCTCTCCCGGTTCCGCCTCCAACGTCCGCAGCAGTGCCGCCGAGGAGCCGTCCAGCGCCCGCGCCGCGTCGGCGAAGGCGTCCGCCGTGACGCCGGGCCGCAGGCCGACGTAGAGTTTCGCGCCCGGTTCCGCGTGCAGGATGTGCCAGGCTTCGGTCTTCCCGAGCCGGTCCAGCGGGGCGGCCTGGTCGTCATTCGGGTGCACCTGGATCGAGAGGTTCTCGGCGGCGTCGATCAGCTTGACGAGCAGGGGGAAGATCGAACGCCCGCCGACCGCATCCAGGGCCCGCGATCCCAGGCGCGCATCCGGATCTTCGGCTACGATATCGCCAAGCGTGAACCCCGCCCCGAAACCGGCTGTCACTCGTGCGTCG
>Ga0182749_1002065_pt1 | contig 15047 bp, 14 predicted proteins | sample eDN3rd37CKraftMG_FD_128875 | JGI IMG/M metagenome (GOLD analysis project Ga0182749, IMG submission 128875) | Enriched Miracle-Growth compost microbial communities from Emeryville, California, USA - eDNA 3rd pass 37_C Kraft MG (version 2) (version 2) ...
CCGAGCGTATGGGTTCAGAAATTTTGAGAATTACCGCCTGCGCGTCTTGGCTCAGTGCGGTTGGAATGGTGTGATTAACCGAGTTTGAAGAATGTCCGGATCCCCCGATTATGGGGTAGAGCCCAAAGAAAAAGGCTTATAAACCGCTCGTGTTTATAAGCCCTCGTTCTGTTCCATGCTGGTGCCGACGGCGAGACTCGAACTCGCACAGCTTTCGCCACTACCCCCTCAAGATAGCGTGTCTACCAATTCCACCACGTCGGCTTGGAAAGACAAAGATTCTAGCATGAAATTAATTTGCGTGGCGAGCAGGAGGGAAATTCTTCCGCGAGGCGTGGTGCGTGCCTGAAAACGCTACAAATGAACTGCGCCCCGAAGGCTGGAAAGTGATCCAGCTTTCGGGGCGCAGCCTGGTTGCAAGGCGGATGGGCCCGTGCTTATTGCGCGGGTTGTTGGGCGGGTGCGTTGCCGGCCTGCGCAGGCGCAGGTTCGGTGCTGGCGCCCGCGTCCGCAGGCTTGCTTTCGCTGTCGGGAGCCGCCTGACCGGCGCCGGCGGCCGGAGCCGAGGGCACTGCATCGGATTGAGGCTGGGCTGGCTGCGCAGGCGCTGCCGGGACGGCGGGAACCGCACTGCCCTGGCTTGCGCCGGGAGCGGCAGGCACATCGGAGCCGGCTGCGGGCGCCGTGCCTTCAAAGCCCTGCATCACACCCTCATGGACCTTATTGCGTTCGGCGGGATGATGCGCAACCCATGCCAGGCCGCCCGTCGACGCAAAGAAAATGATGGCCGCCCATTTGGTGGTGCGGGACAGGAAATTTGCCGCGCCGCTCGCGCCGAACAGGCTGCCGGCCGAGCCGCCGCCGAAAGACGAGCCCATGTCGGCTCCCTTTCCTTGCTGCAGCAGAACCAGGACGATGATGCTCAGGGACGAGATGACCTGGATCGCCAGAAGAACAGATGACAACCATTGCATGTGGAAACTCCGGGCCTAGGCGGCCGCTATACGTAAAAATTCTTGGGCCTTGAGGGAAGCGCCGCCAACCAGGGCGCCATCGATGTCGGGCATGGCAAAAAGACTTGCGGCATTGTCGGGCTTGACGCTGCCGCCGTACAGGATGCGAACCTGGCCCGCCCCGATGCCTTCGAGCCGCTTGCGGATGAAAGCATGGACCTCCTGGGCCTGTTCCGGCGTTGCGCTCAGGCCCGTGCCTATCGCCCACACGGGCTCGTATGCGAACACCATGCGGTTCACTTGGTGGGCGCCCAGGGCAAGCACCGGCGCCAGTTGGCGCGCAATGATGTCGCGCGTCTGGCCGGCTTCCTGTTCTGCCTGGGTTTCGCCTATGCAAACGACAGGAATGAGGCCCGCGGACAGGGCGGCGGCGGCTTTTTCGGCGACTTGCTTGTCGGTTTCGGCATGCAGGGTGCGGCGCTCAGAGTGGCCGACGATGGCCCAGCTGCAGGAAAAGTCGGCCAGCATGGGAGCGGCGACTTCACCGGTATAGGCGCCTTGGGCGTGTACGCTGACATCCTGCGCACCCCAGGCAATGCTGCTGCCTTGGAGGCTGGCATTCGCCTGGCCGATATAGGGAAAGGGTACGCAGACTGCAAGCTCGCACTGCGCGGCCTGTGCGGCGCCAGCGAGCAGGCCTTCGAGCAGCGCGGCATTCGAGGCCTGGTTTCCGTGCATCTTCCAGTTGCCTATGACCAGGCGTTTACGGCTGTGCGGGTTGTCCATCAGTGTTTTTCAGGGCCAGAATCAGAAATTGGGTTAACCCGGCATTGTAGCGTGTTAAGGCGCGCGGCGCACATTCGCGGCGATGCGGGGCAGGCCCATCCGGGGCCGGCGGGTGTGCCGGCCCCGCGCGGCATCAGACGGTCAGGACAATCTTGCCGACCTGGTCGCCGGCATCCATCATGGCGTGCGCATCGCACGCCCGTTCAAGCGGAAACGTCGCGTGAATGACGGGACGCACCTTGCCGGCCTCGAGCAGCGGCCATACACGCGCCTTCAGGGATTGGGCAATGTGCTGCTTGAACGACACAGGGCGGGGCCGCAGCGTCGAACCTGTGATGGTCAGACGGCGGCGCATGACATGGTTGCAGTCTATAGTGGCTTTCGAGCCGCCAAGCAGCGCAATGATCACGATGCGCCCATCGTCTGCCAGGCAGGCGATGTCGCGATTGATGTAGTCTCCGGCGACCATGTCCAGCACCACATCCACGCCGCGGCCATCCGTGGCTTTCTTGATTTCCTCGACAAAGTCCTGCGTGCGGTAATTGATGCCCAGGACCGCCCCCAGGGATTGCACCGCCGCGACACGTTCGTCGCTGCCCGCTGTGGCGTAGACCTTGTGTCCCAGCGCCGTTGCCAGCTGGATGGCGGTCGTGCCGATGCCGCTCGCACCGCCATGCACGAGCAGGGTTTCGCCTTCGCTCAGGCCTCCCCGATCAAATACATTGGTCCACACGGTGAAGTAGGTTTCGGGCAGCGCAGCCGCCTCGATGTCGGAAAGGCCCGCGGGTATTGGCAGGCATTGCGCTGCGGGCACGGCGCAGTATTCGGCATAGCCGCCGCCAGCGAGCAGCGCGCATACCTTGTCGCCGATGGCAAGACCTGTGTCGCCCGTGTCGCCGCCGACAATTTCGCCTGCGATCTCCAGCCCCGGTAGATCCGACGCGCCCGGAGGGGGAGGATAGTTTCCTTTGCGCTGGAACACATCGGGGCGGTTGACCCCTGCCGCGCTGACCTTGACCAAGACCTCGCCTGCCTTGGGCTCGGGCATGGGACGTTCCACAGGCTTGAGCACTTCGGGCCCGCCAGGGGTCGAAATTTCTATCGCTTTCATCAGTCGCTCCGTGTGCCGGCTGCGATGCCGGGCAGTTTCAGAATGGAAAAAAGTATCAGCCCAATATTATCGCCTGACAAAGCGAGGCTGCATGCGCTACACTCTCGGCCTTCTGTCCGCAGTTGCAAATCAGGATAAAATGCATGGCTGCGGTCTGGCCTGTACACAGGCCGGACGTTCAGAAAGGAAGCGTGCCAGAGTGGTTGAATGGACTGGTCTTGAAAACCAGCGACGGGGCAACCCGTCCGTGAGTTCGAATCTCACCGCTTCCGCCACCCCCCTCCCAGCACCCATGGCGGAATTGGTAGACGCAAGAGACTTAAAATCTCTCGATCACTGATCGTGCCGGTTCGATTCCGGCTGGGTGCACCATTAAAATCAATAACTTATGGGAAATTGGGGCGTAGCAAATTAGCGACGTTGGCTCGGCTCTGGCTGGCTCTACCCCATAACCGGGGGATCCGGACATTCCTCAAACTCGGTTAATCAGCGCCCTGCCCCGCGCCACGGATATTCCAGCTGCATTGCCACCAGTTCGGCTGTATCGTCGCCATAACGGTCGGCGATGCCGGCCAGGGCCTGGTCAAGCGCCTGGGCCGGCTTCAAAGATTCCGTATCGGGCACACTTTCGCCGGCAGGCCAGCTTGCAACAAGCCGATCCGGGATCACGCGCATGCCATGGCCAGTCTCCACAGGCTGGCCTCCCGCCGCATACGTCAAGGCCTGCGACCTGTAGGTGCGCGACCATGCATCCGCCACCAGGGCTAACGACACCTCATCCACCCCCGCCCGCAAAGGCACCCCCAATTGTTCCCTATTCCATAACGCCATGCTGTTGATCAAGGCTGTCGCCGCAAAGGGACGCGTAAAGCCGAAAGCGCTGCTATCGTGACGCACGCTCCAGTGCGGCATACCAAGCCCCCGCGCCACCTCATCGGCCTTTTCCCGGCCCGCTATGGCTTCAATCAGCGTCAGCGCCATTGGCATGGAGGCCGAGACACCCGTCGTCGTGGCAACCCGCTCATCCACCACTACGCGCCGATCCGCCACATAGCTGATTTGCGGATGCCGCCTGAGCATCCCCTTCAGGTAATACCAATGCGTTGTCGCTGACTTTCCGTCAAGCAGGCCTGCCACCGCGACCACTTTGGCGCCCGCGCAGACGCCAATGATCGTCGCCCCCTTGGCCGCCTGTTGCCTTATCCACTGCAAGGCCTGCGGATCATCATCCCGGCTCATGGCCGGAACAATGACGTAATCCGCGCCGTCCGGGTATTGCGCATCAAACTGGGCAATGGTCGCATCCGGCTCCACCGTCAAGGCCGGAAACAGCCTCACAGGCCCAGCGCTGGTCGCCAGGGCCACGATATCGGCAACGTCGGCACGCTTGAGCACGCCGTAAGGCATCAGGTAATCCGTTGTTTCGGTGGCATCATTGATCGCAATGGTTGCAATCAGCGGTCGCTGCCGCTTAGGGGGCCGCAATGCCTCGTGCATCGCACGCAGCTCGGCCTCGGGAATCGGCGGCGCACTGTCGGCGCCCGGTGATGCGGGAAGGGAAAACAGCCAGCCGCCACCCACCGCCAAAAACAGCAGGATGGCAACACCCAGGCCCGTCCACATCATGCGTCGCAGCTTCATGGCTTCCCCTGTCGACGACAACCGCACAGTGTTTTCGGTATAGCTTACCAGCGTCGGGCTTGATGTGAAATGTAAAACAGGCCGCCCGCGTGGGCGCCGATGCCTAGTTGAGCTTGCGCGCGCCGGCCAACGTAACGATCACCAGGCCCGTCATGATGAGCGCAACGCCGACCAGTTCCGACCGGCTCGCCTGTTCGCCCAGAAACAGGGTGGCGAAGACGACAGCCAGCACCGGCACCCCCAGGCTGGACATGCCGGCGACGGTCGCGCTGACTCGCCTTACGACAGACAGCCAGAGCCACCAGCCCACTGCGGACGCCATGATGCCCATATAGGCCAGCCCCCAATAGAGATCAGCGCTCCAGACAATGTCCCGCTGCGGAAAAATACGGGTCAGCGGCCAGGACAGCAAAGCCCCGAGCAGCATCTGCCATACGGCCAGATTGAGCACATCAGGCGCGTGCCGCTTGAAAAGCATCTTGGAAAGCGTCGCCCCAAGCCCCCAGCAGATCCCGCCCGCCAGCGCCAGCAGCGATCCGCCAAGCGAGCCCATGCCATGCCAGGGCGCGATCACCGCAACCAGCCCCGCGCCGGCAAAGACAAAGCCCGCGATATGACGATATGTCGGGCGCTCATCCAGCAGCCACCAGGCGAACAGCACGACCCAAAATGGCATGGTGTAGGCCAGCATCACGACATGCCCGGTTCCGCCGCCGATCAGCGCCATCTGGCACAGCCACTGGAACGCGCAGGTCTGGAAGATGGCAATGCCGAGCGTGAACCAGACCGGCGGGAGCTTCAGCGGCTGCCCTGTCACAAGCATCACGGCCAGCAGCACGACAAAAGCAATGATGTAGCGCACCATGACGAGATCGAATGGGCCGATAAGCGAAGCCAGGTGTTTCATGGCGACCCAGCTAAATGCCCACAGCACCACCGTCAACAGCATCAGCGACATCGCGCCGCGATCAACCCCAACAGCCTTCAATACCTTCTCCACAACATGAAAAGGCCAGGTGCCGGCATATTTGCCGCCACCTGGCCACCGGCCCGCACAAGGCCGCGCAGGCAACTATACTACTAGCGCCGAATCAGCGCGCCTGCGAGAGCTGCTCCAGAATCGCAGGATTTTCCAGCGTGGAAACGTCTTGCGTGACCTCCTCACCCTTGGCGACCACCCGCAGCAGGCGTCGCATGATCTTGCCTGAGCGCGTCTTGGGCAGGTTTTCCCCGAAACGGATATCACGCGGCTTGGCGATGGGGCCGATTTCCTTTGCAACCCAGTTGCGAAGCTGGGCCGCAATCTGGTCCGCCTCATCGCCTTCCGGCAAGGCGCGCTTGAGCACGACGAAGGCCACGACGGCCTCACCCGTCGTATCGTCGGGACGGCCAACCACCGCAGCCTCGGCCACCAGATCATGCGACACCAGGGCGGATTCGACTTCCATGGTGCCAAGGCGATGGCCCGAAACATTGAGCACATCGTCGATGCGGCCCATGATCCAGAAATACCCGTCGCTGTCGCGCTGGGCGCCGTCGCCGGCGAGGTAATAGCCTTTCAGTTCAGGAGGAAAGTAACTCTTCTTGAAGCGCTCGGGGTCCCCCCAGATGGTCCGGATCATGGCTGGCCATGGCCGCTTCATCACCAGAAAACCTCCCTTGCCACGCTCGACATCTTCCCCCGTTTCATCAACGATGGCCGCCTCAATGCCCGGCAGCGGCAGCGTGCATGAGCCTGGCTTGAGCGGCGTCACACCGGGCAAAGGCGTGATCATATGCGCCCCGGTCTCGGTCTGCCACCAGGTATCGAGCACAGGGCAGCGCTCGCCCCCCACGTTTGTGTAGTACCACATCCATGCCTCGGGATTGATGGGCTCACCCACCGAGCCAATGATGCGCAGGCTGCTCAGGTCATACTCGCGTGGGTGGTGCGACGGCGAGCTTTCCGCCGCCTTGGTGAGCGAGCGGATCGCCGTCGGCGCGGTATAGAACACTGTGACCTTGTGACGCTGGATCATGTCCCAGAACCTGCCCACATCCGGATAGGTCGGCACGCCCTCGAAGACAACCTGGGTCAGGCCGGCGGCCAGGGGGCCATAAGTGACGTATGTATGACCAGTGACCCAGCCCACGTCGGCAGTACACCAGAAAACATCGCTATCCTTGGCATCGAAGGTCCATTTGACGGTGAGCAGCGACCAAAGCAGAAAGCCGCCGCAGGCGTGCTGCACGCCCTTGGGCTTGCCCGTGGAACCCGAGGTGTAGAGGATGAACAAGGGATGTTCGGCGTTCAGGGCCACGGGGCGGCAATCTTCCGACTGCCCCTCGCAGACATCGTGCATCCACAGATCCCGCCCCTCGGCCCAGGCCAGCTTTTCGCCTGTGCGCTTGTAGACGATCACGTTGCGCACGGCGTCGGTTCCACCCATCAGCAAGGCTTCATCCACCGCGCTCTTGAGCGGGATGCTCTTGCCGCCGCGCATCTGGGCATCGGCCGTGATGACAAGGGAGGCGCCGACATCCACCGCGCGCTCGTGCAGACTCTTGGATGAAAAGCCCCCGAACACCACCGAATGGATGATGCCCAGGCGGGCGCAGGCCTGCATCGCCACCACGGCTTCGATAGACATCGGCAGGTAAATAATGGCCCGCTCGCCGGTCTTGTAGCCCAGCGCCTTCAACCCATTGGCAAAGCGGCAGACACGAGCGTGCAGCTCCTTGTAGCTTATCTTGGTGACCTTCCCATCATCGGCCTCGAAAATGATGGCAGTCTTGTCCGCCGTCGGCGTACCAAGGTGCCTGTCGAGGCAGTTGGCCGAGACATTCAGTTCGCCATCGCCGAACCAGTGATAGAACGGCGCTTCGCTGTCATCGACAACCTTGGTGAACGGCTTGGACCATGCCAGGTTCTCGCGCGCCAGCTTTCCCCAGAATGCATCGGGGTCCTGGCGGGCCTCCTCGCACATGGCGTGGTACTGCTCCATGCCCGAAATCGCAGCACCCTCGACCAGATTGGGAAAGGGTGGAAAGACTCGGTTCTCGACCAACACAGATTCGATTTCCGTCGACATTTATTTGGCTCCTTTGCTGATTTATGCTTGTTCTGTCGAGACGACCCTAGCGCGCCAGCCTTACTTGAGGCTGACAAATACGGGTTGAACCGCCCCAGTCAGTTACACCGACATAGTATCGCGCACGCGCATGCCCCTGGCAAAATCCATACGCGACAACAGGGCCAGCCCCACGACAAAAAACAGCCCCGTGAACAGCAGCGCGGCGCGATGATTGCCACCGCTGACCCATGTGACCAGCCCATAGCAGAGCGGCCCGACAACAGCCGCCAGCTGGACGGCGAATGTCCACAATGAATAGAACTCGGCCAGCCGACCAGCAGGCGCGAGGGCGCCCACCATCGCGCGGCCGGCGCTCTGACTGGTTCCCATGCAAAGCCCTGCCACAGTAGCCGCAACCCAGAACAAGGGCCGCCCGGTGGCGGCAAACGCCAGCAAAATCATCACGATCCAGCCGACCAGCGTGATGGCCAATGCCGTCTTGTGGCCGATTTTGTCCTGTACGTAGCCAAACAGGAACGCGCCGACCGCCGCGGCGATGTTCACGGCAAAGATCAATGCCATCGTCTGCGCCATTGAAAACCCCATGGCTTGTGTCGCATAGACGGAGGACAGCGTAATCACGACCGAAATGCCTGCCTGATAACAGGCGCCGCAGCACAGCAGCAGGCGGAAATCCCTGAAATTGGCTGAGGTGTCGCGCCAGGCGCTTGCCAGGCGCGTGAATATGTTCTCGACGGGCTTGAGGCTTGCGGGCGTGCGTTCACGCAGAAACAAGAATGAAGGAATCGCAGCCACCGCGAAAATGGCCGCCGTCAGCAACATGACCTGAGGCACATAAACGCTGGCTGCCGTTCCGGCGGCTTCCCCACGGGAGACAATAAGCAGCGACAGCCCCAGAGCCAGCATCCCGCCGAAATAGCCGAAGCTCCAGCCCCAGCCCGAAACGCGCCCGAGGGCTTGCGGTCGCGCCAGCTCGGGCAGAAAAGCGGCAATAATGGATTCACCCACGCAGTAACAATAATTGGACAGCGCTATGACGATGAGCCCCCAGGCAATATCGCCCGGCCCGGTCAGGGAGAGCAGCGCCGTCATGAGAACACAGCCCACTGTGCTGGTAAAAAGCAGTCGCCGCTTGCCAGCCCTGGCGTCGGCCCGCGCACCCAGCGCGGGCATGGTGACCATGACGGCAAGATAGGAGAGCGACATGGCAAAGGTAAAGGCCAGCGTCGCCCAGTCTCTCCCGGCGGCGACGGCGCCGACGAAGTAGGCGCTAAAAACCGTGGTGAGTACGACCGTGGTGTAGCCTGAATTGGCAAAGTCGTACATGGCCCAGCTCCATGCTTCGCGCGCGCTCACATCCGGATTGAGCGCATCGCGAAACAGGGCGCGCCCTGTTTCGGGCGAATCTGGCCGGCGCGCCACTATACGGCCAGGGCGGCAATGCCCGCGCGCGCGATTTCGACATCCTCGGACGACTTCACGCCCGACACACCCACTGCGCCAACCACCTGGCCCTGCACAATGATAGGCACGCCGCCTTCCAGCAGGCCTTCGATGCCGGGCACGGAAAGAAAAGCCGTCCGGCCCTGATTGATGACATCCTCGTATCCTTTGGATTCTTTGCGGCCCAGCGCCGCCGTGCGGGCCTTGGCGGGCGAAATCTGCGCCGAGATCGGCGCTGCGTCATCCAGGCGCACCATGCCAAGCAGGTGGCCGCCGTCGTCCACGACAGAGATAGTCACCGCCCAATTGTTCTGCACCGCGTGCTTTTCGGCAGCGGCGAGGACGGCTTTTACATCAACGAGGCTCAAAACGGGTTTGTTTTTCATTCTAGTTCCTGTGAAATGTAACTAACTGCCGTGCAAAATCAGGCAAGCCTGATCCGGCAACGGGCCTATAGACTATCCTGGCATTTACCCCTAGTAAAGGGCAAAAATTTGTACCAAAACCTTTACGTATACTTAGCCTTTCGTTAAACTTCCCCAGTCCCAAAGTTTAATTTGCGTAAAGCCGGGCTTGATTAACAGCTTTTGTTGTAGTCTTATATGCAATTCACGCGTATTTGCAGCAAAATCTGTTAACTCCCAAAGGCGGCTTTACCCAAGCTCAAACCTAAAGCCATGCCGCCACATTGTCCTAGCCGCCTGTCCCCGTACGCGCATCTCCAGCCTCTCCTTCGCGCCGCCAAAACCCTGCTTGTATTGTCGTCCCTCGCCTTGGCGGGTTGCGCCACGACACAACAAGGCGCCCAGTATGCGGAATCCGCCTACCCCGCCACCGCGGGGATGCTGGCGCAGAATGCCAATAGACAGGAACGGGCCAACTATCTTTCCCAGACACAGTCCGATCCGCTTGGCGCTTATCTGTCTTCGCGGGAGAACGACTACACAATCGCTGAAAACACCCAGGCCAGCAAGAAAACCATGGTGGCCACCGCGCTGAGCATGGTGGGCATCCGGTATCGCTTCGGCGGCGAGGCACCCAACACCGGCTTCGATTGCAGCGGCCTGGTTGTCTACGCGGCGCAGAAATCCCTGGGCCTGAAGCTGCCCCGCCAGTCTCGCCAGCTCGCCCATCAGGGCATTGCGGTCAAGGGCGATGAACTCAAGCGTGGAGATCTGGTTTTCTTCAACACACGAGGCAGCCGTTTCTCGCACGTCGGTATTTATCTAGGCGACAAGAAATTCGTCCATGCCCCACGCACGGGCAAATCGGTACGCATCGAAAGCATGGATGTCGCCTACTGGAAGAAGCGCTACAACGGAGCGCGCCGGCTGACTGCCCGCGCAGGCGGCAACAAGGATCTTCCACCAGCCAATTGATATCCAGGGCGCCGCACGAGCGGCGCCACGCGCTTGAGAGCAGCAGCGCGGTCAGACGAACAAAGAAAGTAAAAGAGACGCTTGAATGCGTCTCTTTTGCTTTTCGCAAGGGAAACAGGCTATACGGCAAAAGCGCAGATATCCCAAGGTATCTGCGCTTGTGTCCTGTCAGGCATTGAGCCGCACGCGCGGGCCGCCTCCCTTGCGTCTGTCACCCGAGTGAGCGAGCTTGGCGGCGGATGCCGCCTGCTGGCTGGCCACGGGGCAGGTTTCACAGTAGCCGCACTGGTTGAGCGCCTGCTTCATGCTGCACACGGAACGCCTGCAGGCCAGAACCCGTATGCCCGCCCGCTGGGCAGCGGCGCGGAAGGTTTTCATGACATTGTGACCGAGGAAATCGGTAAGAAGGATAAGCAGCTCGGTGCCGGATGGCAGCTGCAGGGTCTTTTTCTGGTGAGAGGGATCACGGCCGCTGATATGGTGGCGGATGGCGATGTTATGCCCTTTAAGCAGCTCGGGAATATTGCCCAGGCGATCGGCCCCCACAACCACAGCGCTGACAAGTTGAGACATAGAATGCTCCGGAACAAGAAAGTTCGATAACGATAATCATTCTTATTTCTATTGTCAACATGCCAGTAGTGTAAAAATTTATTTTGTGACCTGCGCCCCGCTCGGATCGGCCCGCTGCGATTCGTCGATGGCCTCCTGCACGACCTCGCGCGTGAGTTCGGGCGCCAGCATTTCCAGCAGGACGTAGACGTAATCGCGCAGGAACACCCCGGACTTGACCGCCACGCGCGTGACATGGGTGCCAAAAAGATGCCCGGCGGGCAGCCCGACCAGCCCCTTGTCGCGCCGGGGGTCGAATGCCATGCCGGCAATGATGCCTATTCCCAGGCCGACATCCACATAAGTCTTGATCACATCCGCGTCGATGGCTTCCAGAACGATGTCGGGGCTGACGCCGCGCTCGGCAAAACACTCATCTATGGTGGTGCGGCCAGAGAAGGCGTGATCGTAGGTAACTATCGGGTATTGCGCGATTTGCTCCAGTGTCAGCCCCTTGGCCTCTTTCGACGTGAGCTCCGCAAGCGGGTGATCAGGCCGCACGACAATGACATGTTCCCAGCTATAGACGGGCAGCGCCGCCAGGCCAGGTGTCGCGGACAGCGTTTCCGTGGCAATAGCGACATCGGCCTGCTCGTGCAGCACCAGTTGCGCCAGGTGCGGCGGGTTGCCCTCGGCCAGCGATAGCCTCACCTTGGGAAAGCGTTTGCGAAAGGAGGGGATGACACGCGGCAGAATGTACCTGGCCTGGGCGTGCGTGCAGGCGATGACCAGCCCGCCCTCGTCGCGCCGCGCAAATTCGTCGCTGACCTTCTTGAGGTTGTCGACTTCCCGCATGATGCGGTCGATCACCTGGGCGACAGACTGCCCTGGCTTGGTCAGCCCCTTGATACGCTTGCCATGGCGCTCGAAAATCTTGATGCCCAGCTCATCCTCGAATTCGATAATGGCCTTGGATACGCCCGGCTGCGAAGTGTAAAGCGCACGCGCCGCTTCGGTGAGGTTGAAGTTTCGGCGGATGGTTTCGCGGACGAACCGGAATTGCTGCAGATTCATAAATGGCTCTTGAGTAAGGGCCGGATGGTTTATATAAAAAATGGCCCAGGGGAAGGGCCATTATATGGAATATAGAAATAATTCCACATTCTTTTTAGTTATTAGCTTACATCGACGGAAGGGTGGGAAAAGAGCGGCGCACCGCCCTCCCCGGCCCGGCCTATTTCATCGAGATCGTGGTATTGACCCCTCTGGCGTGCGCCGACCAGCGCGCGGTGACTGTCTTGGTCTGGGTCCAGAAATAGACCGCCTGCTTTCCATTGGGGCCCAGATCGCCCAGCTTGGAAGCGCGAGAGCCTGTAAAACTGAACCAGGCGACCGGCACGGGGATGGGGATATTGATGCCGATCTGGCCAACGTCGATATTGTTCTGGAAGTAGCGGGCTGCGCCGCCGTCCTGGGTGAATACCGCCACGCCATTGCCATTGGGGTTGGCGTTGATGAACTCGACGGCCTCTTCCAGCGTATCGACGCAGACGACGCACAGAACCGGCCCAAAGATCTCCTCGTTATAGATCGTCATGTCCGACTTGACGCCGTTGAATACGGTCGGACCCACGAAGTTCCCCTTCTCGTAGCCCTTGACGGACAGATTCCGTCCATCCAGCAGCAGCTCGGCGCCTTCGTCGACGCCTTTCTGGATCAGGCCTTCGACACGCGCCTGCGCGGCGGGCGACACCAGCGGGCCCAGGTCCGCATCGCGGTCGCTGCCGACACTCACCTTGAGCTTCTTGGCCCGCTCAATAAAGTCGGGCAGCCAGTCCTTGGCCGCGCCGACCATGACGGCCACCGAAGTGGCCATGCAGCGCTGGCCGGCAGCGCCAAAGGCAGCCCCCACCAACTGGTTGAGCGCGACCTCACGATCCGCATCCGGCAGAATGACGCAGTGGTTCTTGGCGCCCATCATCGCCTGGCAGCGCTTGCCGGCCTTGGACGCGCGACGATAGATCTCAGTGCCCACATGCGTGGAGCCGATGAACGATACCGCCTTGATATCTGGATGGTCGCAGATGCCATTGGCGATCTCGGGCCCGCCATGGACGACATTGAGCACGCCCGGAGGCAGGCCTGCCTCCAGCGCCAGTTGGGCCAGCATCAGGGAGGAGCTGGGATCCTGCTCGGAAGGCTTGAGAATGAAGGTATTGCCTGCCGAAATCGCCATCGGGAACATGAAGCACGGCAGCATGATGGGGAAGTTGAAGGCGGTGATGCCGGCACATACGCCCAGCGGCTGGATCAGCGTATAGACATCGATGCCTGTGGCCGCATTCTCGGCATACTCGCCCAACTGCAGCGAAGCCATGGCGCAGGCGTGCTCGATAACCTCCAGGCCCCGCCCTACCTCGCCCTCGGCATCAGGCAAGGTCTTGCCATGCTCAAGTGAGATGGATTTGGCCAGCGCGCCAATATTGTCGCGCACCAGTTTTTGCAGATTGAGCATGACCCGCGTACGGGCCGCCTGGCTGGTATTGCGCCAGGTCTTGTAGGCCTCGCGCGCATTGGCAACGGCGAGGTCCAGTTCTTCCTTGGTGGCAAAAGGCACCTGGGCAACGACTTCCTGCGTAGCGGGATTGAGCACATCCCTCCACTCCGTCGTTTTCGATTGCACCAATTCGCCACCGATCAACAGTGGAATGCGGGGTACTGCGCTCATTGTGTAGTCTCCTGATTTAGGGTGATGCAAATAATGCGTGGCGGGCAGCCCGTAGGCGGGCTGCCCCCTGCTCAACTGCTCTTCTTGACCAGCGGGCAGGTGGAAGCGGACAGCGGCTGGAAGGCATCCTGCGCCGGGATCGTGGCCACCAGCTTGGACAGATCCCATTCGCCCTTGGATTCTTCCGGCTTCTTGACCTCATACAGATACATATCGTGAATCACACGGCCATCCGGACGTATGGAGGCATTGCGCATAACGGGGTCTTCGATGGGAATCTCCCGCATCTTTTCCGCCACGACATGCCCTTCGACGGACCCGGTGGCAGCCACTGCCTTGAGGTAATGCAGCACGCTGGAATACACGCCTGCCTGGGTCATGGTGGGCTTGAGCCCTTTGAAAGCCTCGGCGAAACGGTCGGACCAGGCGCGTGTCTTGTCATCGAAGTCCCAATAGAAGCCATCGACATAGGTCAGGCCCTGGGCGCTTTCCAGCCCCAGCGCGCGCAAATCGGACAGGAAAATCAACAGGGAAGCCAGCCGCTGGCCGCCCGAGACAATGCCGAATTCGCGCGCCTGCTTGATGGCGTTGACTGTGTCGGCGCCGCCATTGGCAAGGGCGACAACCTGGGCGCCCGAACTTTGCGCCTGCAGCAGATATGAGGCGAAGTCGGGCACGTTGAGCGGATGCATTACCGAGCCGACTGTCGTGCCTCCCAGCTGCTTGACCATTGCCTCCGCGCCCTTCTGCAAAGAATGGCCAAACGCATAATCGACGGTGATGAAGAACCAGGACTTGCCGCCCTTTTCTATCATGGCCTTCACGCCGCCAACCGACTGCGAATACACATCAAACATCCAGTGAAAGCCCACCGGAGAGCAGTTGTCGTTGGTCAGCCCGGTCGTGGCGGGCCCCGAAAACATCACGACCTTGTCTTTTTCCTTGGCAATGCCCTGCACCGCAAGGGCAACCGCAGAGTTCGTCAGATCGGCAATCGCCGAGACACCGTCGCGGTCAAACCACTCCCGCGCCTTGGCCGCGCCCACGTCCGCCTTGTTCTGGTTGTCAGCCGATACCAGCTCGATCTTCATGCCCTTGCATTCAGCCTTGAGGCAATCGTCAATCGCCAACTGCGCGGCAGCCACCGAACCGGGACCGCCCATCGAGGCATAGGTGCCCGACATGTCCGTGAGTACGCCTATCTTGACAGGCGGCTTGTCCGCGGCATGAGCCAGCCCGGACAGGCCCACGCACAGTCCGGCAAGCAGCGACAGAGGGAATTTCTTCATAGGTATGTCTCCGTTGTCGTTATAGATATTCTTTACTGCCTTGCCCAGTGTAGTTGTGTAAAAAACTTATTTCCACGAAAATATTTGCACA
>Ga0182749_1002066_pt1 | contig 15042 bp, 12 predicted proteins | sample eDN3rd37CKraftMG_FD_128875 | JGI IMG/M metagenome (GOLD analysis project Ga0182749, IMG submission 128875) | Enriched Miracle-Growth compost microbial communities from Emeryville, California, USA - eDNA 3rd pass 37_C Kraft MG (version 2) (version 2) ...
GACATCGGCAGCGGTTGCGAAGATCGCTTCGAAGGGCCTCAAGGCTCCCGGCACCCTCACCCATGCGGAGATCAAGAAGCTTGCCGCTTCCGCCCTCACGCAGGCGGCCGATGTGCCGAAGGCGCCAGCCGCGAAGAAGACCGTGAAGCGCAAAGTCGCCTCCAAGCCGGTGAAGGCGAAACCGGTGAAGAAGGCGGCGAAGAAGAAGCGCTGACGATGTCGGCGGACGGACCTTCGTCCGTCGCCCATGCCTCGCGAGCTGCTTGTGGCCTGACCCGAGCTCCTCGCGATGGCACCGGCGGTTCGCTGGACGTGCACGGTGAGGAGCCGCGCCGATCACGACCTCGCCGGCCAGTCGGAACCTGACCGAACACGGCTCACCGAACATCGAGTGCGCGCTCCCTCTTGCTTCGGAGCGCCACTCGCACCGCCGCCGGCACCGTGATGCGCCCGGGTGGATACCGTGACGGACGCGGCGAGCCAGGTATGGCCGCGCGTCTCAATTCCAAAGCTCGAATTCAATAGCGAAACGGCGGCGCATTCCGGTCGAGCACGGGTGCGCGCCCCGTCAATTTGCGCGGCCGCGCGTCTGTGCGCCCGCGGTCGCCACTCTCTGTTTCGTCCCGCTGCATGGTCAGGGCGCGCGGACGTGGCCTCGCAACAGAGACGGCCTCGGCCCCGCATAGCGGCGCCGCAAACCGCACGGCTCACCCAAGGGGCGGGTGCTGATGCATCAAATCGACCGGATAGATCCTCCCACCCCTGGTGCAGGGCCCATGCCTCCACCATGTGGAGAACGGGCCGGCCGCAAGGCAGGCGGCGACGCGCTGCAACGCCATTTGCCCGAAAACCGGCGCCACCCGCGATTTTTCGCGCCGGTCTCACTTTTCGCGCCGGTCCCACTTGACGGGCGCCCCGTCGGCTGCCACGTATGTAAATGTGATAAACATTCACATGGAGAGACCTGCGATGACTGGGGTTGTGGCGACGCTGGACGACTACGGCAAACCGGCATGGATCGGCGTCATGGTCGTCGGCTTCATCCTTTTCTGGCCCGTGGGCCTCGCGATTCTCGCCTACCTTCTATGGAGTGGACGCATGGGTTGTGGTGGACGAATGGGCGACATGGGCCGCTGGCAGCGCCGGATGGCCGACCGGTGGGACCGCAAGGTGGAACGCTGGGGTCAGGAAATGCGCGGCTTCCCTTCCAGCGGTAATGCGGCTTTCGACGAGTATCGCGAAGAGACGCTCCGCCGCCTGCAGGAAGAGCAGCGCGAGTTCCGCGAGTTCCTGGAGCGCCTGCGCAAGGCGAAGGACAAGCAGGAGTTCGACCAGTTCATTGCCGAGCGTCGCGCCCGTCCCGCGACGGGTGATGAGAGCGTCGGCACACCGTGACGCGAAGCTGAATTCGCAGCGCACGCAAAGATGAAAGCCAGGGCCGGGGCCCTGGCTTTTTTCATGGGCCGAACGCGTCTCGCGCGCCAGCGTCAGCGGATCGTCTTATCGAAGTTGAGCGCCGTCGAAAGCCCTTTGACCGTGTCGAGGCCTTTGACGCCGATCAGGTTGGCGCCGTCGAGATCGGCGCCCGTGAAGTCGGCGCCCGTCAGATCGGCATCCTTGAAATCGGCGCGGGAAAGATCGCTGTGGCTGAAATCGGCGCCTTTGAGATCGGCGCCGACGAAGTGCGAGAACGTCAGCACCACATGGTCGAAGTTGGCGTCCTGCAGGATGGCCCGGTCGAAATCGCAAGCCCTGAAGATGTTCCTGGCGAGCGTGCTCATCGTTCCCTGTCCGGCGCGGGTCTCCCGCGGCGTGAAGTTGGCCTTCGTGAGATCGGCGGCGTGGAAATCCGCGCCAGACATGCTGGCCATGATCCGCACGCCCGTGAGGTTGGCACCGGCAAAGCGCGGCGCATCCGAGAGCGCTTCGGTCAGATCGGAATAGATCGTGGGCCGCAGGATTGTCGCGCCGGAGAGATTGGCGCCGGAAAAATCGGCGCGGATCAACGTCGCGCGGTCGAGGCGTGTGCCGGAGAGGTCCACCCCGCGCAGGTTCGCATCCGTGAAGTCGACGCCGTAAAGATCAGAGCGCGCGAGCTTGGCGCCTCTGAAGTTCAACCCTGACAAATCGAGATAGGTGAGGTCGTGGTTTGAGAAATCGGCGGGAGTCCCAGGCTCCGACTTGAACAGTGCCGTGGTGATGTCACGCACGCTGATATCGGCGCTGGGCGAAACCGGCTCGGTTTCCGCCGCGAGCGCGCCCAGACCCGATGGGATGCCCACACCCAACGAGACGGCGGCCGCCGCCGCAAGGCCGGCGCCTCGAAATTTGCCCCGTAGGTCGTTGCTCTTCATTGTCTCTTGTCCGTCGCTAAGGGCGCGGGCGCTGAACACCTATGCATAATGAAGGCGCCACAGACGCCGCTGGCAAGTGCCGGGCCGGTTAATTCGCCGAAAGTCGGGGAAGCCGACGCGACGGCAACAGCAAGCGCGAGGCTGATTTCCAATTCAAATTGCGCCGAAGCCGCCTCCGGTAGGCGTCTTAATGATGATGGCATCGCCCGCTTCCAGAATTGTCTCGCTGCACCCTTCCAGTGGTTCGATCCGTCCGTCCGCGCGCCGGACGGCGTTGTCGCCGGCTTCGCCTGCGTCTCCGCCCATCAGTCCGAAGGGTCGCACGCGGCGATAGCCGGAGAGGATGGCGCAGTGCATCCGCTCCAGAAAGCGGATGACGCGCCGCGTGCCGTCGCCGCTCACCCATCGGCCGCGCCCGCCCGATCCGCGCCGGATGGAGAATGCCTCCAGCACCACCGGATAGCGTAATTCCAGAATCTCCGGATCGGTGAGGCGTGTGTTCGTCATGTGAACGTGCACGGCCGCGGCGCCGTCGAAGCCCGGACCCGCCGGCGCACCCGAGCAGAGCGTTTCGTAATACTGCACCGTATCATTGCCGAACGTCAGGTTGTTCATCGTGCCCTGCGACGAGCCGAGCGCGCCGAGGGCGGCGAACAGCGCATTCGTCACGATCTGGCTCGTCTCCACGTTGCCCGCAACGACAGCCGCCGGGTATGTGGGACGCAGCATCGATCCTTCCGGAACGACGATCTCGATCGGCTTCAGACAGCCGGCATTCATTGGGATCGGCTCGTCCACCATCACGCGGAAGGTGTAGAGCACGGCCGCGCGCGTCACCGGCTCGGGCGCGTTGAAGTTGTTCGGCTGCTGCGGGCTGGTGCCCGTGAAATCGACTTTCGCGCTTCGCCCCTCGCGGTCGACGGTGATGCGCACCTCCACCGCCGTGCCCTGGTCCGTTTCGACGCGGAAATGCCCGTCATCGAGCCGGGCAAGCAGCCGCCGCACCGCCTCCTCGCCGTTGTCCTGCACGTGTCTCATATAGGCTTCCACGACGTCGAGACCGAAGTGCGCCACCATGCGTTTCAGCTCGACTTCGCCCTTGGCGTTCGCAGCGATCTGCGCCTTGAGATCGGCGATGTTTTTGTCGGGCCGGCGCGCGGGATATTTGCCGCCCGTCAGCAACGCGCGCGCTTCCGCCTCCAGAAAGCGCCCGCGATCGACCAGCTTGAAGTTGTCGATGAGGACGCCTTCCTCCGCGATGTTCGTCGCCCGGGGCGTCATCGAGCCCGGCGTGAGGCCGCCGATATCCTCATGGTGTCCGCGGCTCGCCACGTAGAACAGCACCTTGTCGCCCGCGCTGTCGAACACGGGCGTGATGACGGTGATGTCGGGCAGATGCGTGCCGCCGTTGTACGGCGCGTTGAGCATGAAGGCATCGCCCGGCCGCATCTCCCCCGCCCGCTCGCGGATGATGGCCTCGACGGAGCGGTCCATCGAACCGAGGTGCACCGGAAGGTGCGGTGCGTTCGCGACGAGCGCGCCCGTGGCGTCGAACACCGCGCAGGAGAAGTCGAGCCGCTCCTTGATGTTCACCGATTGCGCGGTGTTGCGTAGCGCTTCGCCCATCTGCTCGGCGATCGCCATGAAGAGATTGTTGAACACTTCGAGCAGGATCGGATCGGCATCCGCCCCGAGGCGTTCGCGCCGGCGCGGCTCGGTGCGCGATAAGATGATGTCGTTGCCGGCATTGATCGCCAGCCGCCAGCCCGCCTCCACGACGACGGTCTGATGCGGCTCGATGATGAGCGCCGGGCCATTCAGCGGCTGCCCCGGAGGGAGGGCGTCGCGCATGTAGATCGGAGCATCGTGCCAGGCCCCGCGCGAGTAAAAGCGGCTCGAGAGTTCGCTCGGCGGTTCTGACCGCTTCGGGCGGCCCGCACTCGGCGCCGGAGCGCGATCCGCCTCCGCCACCAGATCGTCGCCGCCGCTCGCGGCAACCTCGATGGCGGCTACGAAGATCGCCTTCTCCGGCGAGATGAACCCGAAGCGCTGCCGGTGCAGGGCCTCGAAGTCGCGGCGCATGAAACCCGGTTCGGACAGCGGCACGGAAAGCGCCGTATCGGTGCCCGCGTAGCGCAGGTGCACGAAACTCTCGATGGCGATGGCGTCGTGCTCCACGCCTTCGTCCAGCAGCTCCTTCGTGACCTCGCTGCCGAGTTCGTATGCGAGCCTTTCGAGCCGGTCCATCGTGGCGGCGTCGAGCGGCGCCTCGATGGAGCGCTCGCGGCTCGCCCGCTGCGGAGCAAGCCCCATGCCGTAAGCCGAGAGCAGCCCCGACAGCGGATGGATGAGCACAGTATCGATACCGAGCGTATCGGCGATGAGGCAGGCATGCTGGCCGCCCGCCGAGCCGAAGCAGTTGAGCGCGTATTCGGTGACGTCATAGCCGCGCTCGACGGAAATCTTCTTGATGGCGTTCGCCATGTTCTCGACCGCGATGCGGATGGCCCCGTCCGCGATGTCCTCGGCGCTGCGGCCATCGCCCACCTCGCGCGCCAGCGCGGTGAACGCTTCCCGCACGGCCCCGGCGTCGAGCGGCTGATCGCCACCGGGACCGAAGATGGCGGGAAAGAACGCCGGGTCGAGCTTGCCCAGCATGACATTGGCATCGGTGATGGTGAGCGGGCCGCCGCGGCGATAGCACCTGGGCCCGGGATTGGCGCCCGCGCTCTGCGGCCCGACGCGAAAGCGCGTGCCATCATAGGTGATGATGGATCCGCCGCCCGCCGCCACCGTATGCACGCGCAACATCGGCACGGCGAGGCGCACGCCGGAGATCTGTGTCTCGAAAGCGCGCTCATAGTCACCGGCGAAGTGGGCGACGTCCGTCGACGTGCCGCCCATGTCGAAGCCGATGACCTTGTCGTAGCCGGCACGCCCGGCTGTTTCTGCCATGCCGACGACGCCGCCCGCGGGTCCGGAGAGGATGGCGTCGCGCCCGCGGAAAGTGTCTGCAGATTTCAATCCGCCCGACGACGCCATGAAGAGAACCTTCGGCCCGCCCCCGTCCGATCGGAGCGCGTCCGATACCCGCTCCACATAGCGGCGCAGCACGGGCGAAAGATAAGCGTCGGCGACCGTTGTATCACCGCGCGGCACCAGCTTGATGAGCGGCGAGACCTCATGGCTCACCGAGACCTGCGCAAAGCCGATCCGGCGCGCGAGGTCGGCCGCCAGCCGTTCGTGCTCCGGAAAAGCATAGGCGTGCATGAACACGATGGCGACGGCATCGATGCCCTCCGCTTTCGCGGCGCGCAACTCGCGTTCCAGCGCGATAAGATCGAGCGTGCGTTCGATGGTCCCGTCGGCCCGCACCCGCTCGTCCGCCTCGATGGCGCGGCGATAGAGCATGTCCGGCTTGACGATGCGCTTGGCGAAAATCTCGGGCCGCGCCTGCGTGCCGATCTCGAGCTGATCCTTCAGCCCGCCCGTGATGACGAGCGCCGTGGCATCGCCCTTCCGCTCCAGGAGCGCGTTCGTGGCGACCGTCGTGCCCATTTTGACCGCCGCGATGCGCTCGGCGGGAATACGTGCGCCCGTCTCGACGCCGAGAAAGCGCCGGATCGCCTCCAGCGCTGCATCGTCGTACGCGCCGGGGTTTTCTGAGAGCAGCTTGCGGGCGAGCAACCGGCCATCGGGTGCCCGCGCGACGACATCGGTGAAAGTGCCGCCACGGTCGATGAAGAAATGCCACTTTTGGCCGCTGGGCTGCCCCGCCATAAAATGTCCGTTCGCTTTCCCGTTCCGTCAGCTATCGGGCGTGGCGAAGTGCGTCAACCGCAGCTCTGGCATCTGCCGCAGTAAAGACAACTTCCGCTAAATGCTCCCGGCTTGCCGGAGTATGCCGCCGGACGGCGACATGCGCACTTTAAGTGGCCGGTGGATGCCGATATGGATTTGCCCATGCCGTGGAAGACTATAGCTCAGGTGGTCGGCATCGAGACGGGCGCGGGCTCCGTCGTCGATGCCATCTCCGCTTGGTGGGAGCGCTGGCGGAGCGAATGGGTGGCGGGCCGCACGCCCGGCTATCGCACCGTCGCTTTCACCATTGCCGTAACGACGCTCGCCGCGAAAATGGCGAAGGCCGATGGCGTGGCCCTGCCGATCGAGGAGCGCGCCTTCGAGCGCGTCTTCGATATTCCCAAGGGCGAGGAGAGAAACTTCCGTCGCCTCTACGATCTCGCCGCCCAGGATGTCGCCGGCTACGAAACCTACGCCGAGAGGATCGCAGGGCTGCTGGCCGACGAGCCCGAAATGCTGCGCGCCCTGCTGGAATGCCTGTTCCACGTTGCGGCGGCGGACGGCATTCTGCACCCCGACGAGGACACGTTCCTCATGGTGGTGGCGGATAAGTTCGGCCTGTCGCGCGGCGAATTCCTCAGCATCCGCGCCGGCTTCATCAACGACCCGTGCAGCCCCTATCAGATCCTCGGCATTGCACCGGACATCCCCGATGCCGACCTGAAACTGCGCCACCGCGCGCTCGTGCGCGATCATCACCCCGACAAGCTCGCAGCGACCGGCGTGCCGCCGGAGCTGCGCTGCGCGGCAACGCGCCGGCTCGCCGCCATCAACGCCGCATATGATGCCATCCGCGACGAGCGCGAGCAGGACCGCAGGCGGCGGGAGCCGGGCGAATGATCCTCGAGCCGGATTCGCGACTGGTCGATGCGCTGCATCCTTCGCCCAATGTCGAGGCGCGGCGCGACGGATGCCGCCCCGATATGGTGGTGCTGCACTACACCGGCATGTCGTCGGCGGAAAAAGCCATCGGCTGGCTCGCCAACCCGCAGAGCAAGGTCTCGTGCCACTATGTGATCGACGAGGCTGGGCGGATTACGCAGATGGTGGCCGAATGCGCGCGCGCCTGGCACGCGGGTGCTTCGCGCTGGAAGGGCGCGAGCGATCTCAACTCGCTGTCGATTGGCATCGAGATCCAGAACCCCGGCCATGAGCACGGCTATCCCGCGTTTCCCCACGCGCAGATGCAAGCGGTCGCCGCACTATGTTGCGACATCTCCGAACGCTGGAGTGTGCCGCCGGAGCGCATTCTCGCCCACTCGGACATTGCGCCGGGCCGCAAGATCGATCCGGGCGAGAAGTTCGATTGGGCCTATCTCGCTTCTCGCGGCGTGGGGCACTGGGTCGAGCCCGCTGCGCTCGTCGATTGGGCCCTGAGCGATGCACAGAGCAGCATCGATGAAGCGCTCGGGCTGATGCGTGCCTACGGATACGGTATCGACAACCCGGGCCGCGACGATTGGCAGTCGGTGCTCCTGCGTACTTTCCAGATGCATTTCCGGCCCGCGCTTGCCGATGGCCGCCTCGATACAGGAACGCTCGATACGTTGCGCCGCCTCGTCGCTGCACTTCCCGCTCCGCTCACCTCCTGACGGGCGCCGGGGATCCCGCACAGCACAGCATGTGCACATGCAAGTGCGGAGCGGGATCGTTTACTCCCTTGCTTTATTGATGCCTTAGCGCGCTCGCCGATGGAGCGGCGTGTGCGCCGGCGCGGTGACAGCACCGCGCCGTAAGGGAAATCACATCGGGAGAAGAATCTATGCAGCGTACCCTCGCGCTCGCAGCCGCCGCGGTGCTGGGCGCCATGGCGGCTGGAACTGCCGCCACCGCCGCCGATTTTGGCCGTGCCGCTCCGGCGGTTCCTGTCTACCCGGCCTATGTGCCGGCCCAGTATGTCGTCGTGCCGCAGATCAGCTACCGCTGCATGCGCTGGACCGAGCGCTGCGACCGTCGCTGGGGCATGGGCTCGCCGCGTTTCGCACGCTGCATGTGGCGTCACGGCTGCTGAGCCGCCGCGCGACACTGAAAATCAGCCGAACGGGTGGGCAGCGATGCCCGCCCGTTTCGCTTTTCCGCGCGGTGTCTCGCTCACCGCGCCTTCTGCGCCTTGCGCAGGAACTTGCGGAACGCCGCCAGCGTCGGCGCGCTGACATGGTGCTCGATACCCTCTGCGTCGGCTTCCGCCGTATCCGCGTCCACGCCTAGCGCCAGCAAAACGTCCCGCACCACCTGATGGCGCTCGCGCGACGCGATCGCCAGCGCGTAGCCCTTATCGGTGAGAAAAATCGCTCGGTACGGCTGGCTCGTGACGAGGCCGTCGCGCTGGAGGCGCTGGATGGCATTGTTGACGGTCGCCTTCGTGACGCCGAGGCGCTCGGCGAGATCGACGATGCGCGCTTCGCCCGTCTCCTCGATGAGATCCGCGATCAGCTCCACGTAGTCCTCCGCCAATTCCGACTGATGCGCATCGCGCACGCGCCGGAACTGCTCGGCGCGGCGCTGAGCCTCGCGCGCCCGATCGCTGGCGGTGTCCATGTCGTCTCCCTGGGCTGCCCTCGCGCGCAACTTACCCCATGCCCCGGTTGACGGCAAAGTTAGCTTAAGCTAACTAAAAGTTAGACGAAGCTAACTAAGTAAGCAATTCGCCTCGCCAGTTCGGCAGGTCGCACGTGATGGGGGATTTGATGGTTCATCGTCTGTTTGGAGCGTTAGTCGCATTGGGAACGATTGTGCCGGGGGGTGTGTCGGCGGCCGACAAGAGCAGGTACTCGCTTTTCAACCCCACCCCGGATCGGCTGATGCGGGCCATGACGACGGACCGGCCGGACACGACGGAGACGCCTTTCACCATCGATGCCGGCCACGTGCAGATCGAATCCACCGCCTTCGGCTTTTCGCGCTCCCATGCTGACGCAGCCGGTGGCGTGCTCGATACGTACGAGACCGCGACAACCAACGTCCGCATCGGCCTCACCAATGACGTCGAGATCAATTTCGTCTGGCAGCCCTACGGTTGGACCCGTTACCGGCAGACGGGATTGGTCGCCGAAAGCGCGTCGGGCGTCGGCGGCCTCGATATCCGCGCGAAGGTCAACCTCTGGGGCAATGACGACTTCGAGCGTCGAGGCTCCGCGCTGGCGCTGCTGCCCTACATCACCCTGCCGACCGACGCGCACAATGGCATCAGCCCGGAGCACGCCGGCGGCGGATTGCTGGTGCCGCTCGAATTCGCGCTCCCCCACGATTTTGGCATCGGCTTCAACGGCCGGGTTGCGTGGATGCGAGACGAAGCATCGGGAAGCTACCGCGCCGAGTACCTGGGCACCGCAGCGCTTTCCTACGAGTGGACGAGTGTGTTCGCCACCTATTGCGAGATCGTGATCGACCACGCGCCCGCAAACGCAACGACGGCTGTCGCTCTCGGCGCCGGGCTCACCTACGCGGTGACCGAGAACTTGCAGCTCGACGCGGGCGTGAATTTCGGCGTGACGACCGACGCCGACCGCTTCAACCCGTTCGTAGGTGTCGCGACGCGCTTCTGAATGCGGCCAAGCGCGATGCTACGAACGCAAAGCGCCCGGACAGCGGGCAGGCTGTCCGGGCGCAGTGGATGTCCTCATAGTGGAGGAAGTCTGTCAGCGGCGGTCGCCGCCACGGTAGTCGCCACCGCGATGGTCGCCGCCACCGCGACGATCCGGGCCGCGATGATCATGGCCGCCCCGTTGTCCCGACGGACGGCTCCAATGCTGCGGAGGTGCCTTCATGCCCCGCGGAGCACGATAGCCATCACGCCACCAGCCGGCGCGGCGGGGACCTGCAGGCGGAGCATGCCAGCCGGCACGCGGACGCACCTTGTAGGAATACCAGCGGTTGCGATCCTTGTACCACGGACGGCCGACGTAATAGCGGCCCCAGTAATCGCGTGCAGCGAACGTCACGACCGGAATGCGGAATACTGAAAGTCCAACATCGGGAAGCGCGACCATGCTGCCGCGATAGTCGAACGCGAGATATTCGCTATAGACCCATCCGCGCTCGGGGCCCCAACGCACATCGCACCACGACTCATCGCGCAGACAGCCCTCGATGTAGATAGGCGCACCTTCGGGAATGACGCCGATGCTGGGAAAATCGATATCCGGCCCCGTGCGCATATTCACGTTAGCCGTAGAATAGCCCGGCTCGGCGTGGGCCGCCGCTACGCCGAGAGTGGCCAAGGCCACCAGCGTGGCGAGTATTCTTCGCGTCCTCATCTTGGGGGTGTGCTCCTCATTTCTTGGTTGGGGGAGGGGGGGCTTCTTCTGCATACGACAATCACAAACGAGGCAGGGTCATGGCATGTTATGGAAACGCTGCACCCTGCCTCGGTCCGTCGCGGGCCGACAGAAAATCCTTCCGTGCTCGCTGGAGGCAAGATGCCGGGAAAGCTTCGCGGCTCTTGGAGGCAGAGCGAGGTGGCTCCTTAACAATCCGCGCGCGCCTAAGCGAGCTGTTGCTGTCGAGGACGTACAACTTCGCCCTGCGATAGCGATCCCTTCAGGCGGCCAGCGCCACAAAGCGGTAGCCATCGATACGTAAAGAGGCCGCGCGGGGCACCGCGCGGCCATCCGTGCATGGGCATGCTTTCGCCGGCCTAGCCGAGGCGCTGCTCCAGCGCCGAAAGCTCCTCGTTGAGCTTTTGCGGCAGCTTGGCGCCGAAACTCGCAAAGTGCTCGCGGATTGACGGCAGCTCCGACTTCCACCCCTCCCTGTCGACGCCCATGAGGTCCCTCATGTCGTTCGGATCGACGGCGAGGCCGCTGGTGTCGAGCGAGCCGTCGGCCGGCAGGCGGCCGATCGGCGTCTCGGTAGCCGCCGCCCGGCCATCGCAGCGCTCGAAGATCCACTTCAGCACGCGGCTGTTGTCGGAGTATCCCGGCCACATGAACTTGCCCTTGGCGTTCTTGCGGAACCAGTTGACGTAGAAGATCTTCGGCATCTTCTCGCCGCCCTTCTCGCCCATCTTCAGCCAATGGGCGAAGTAATCGCCCATGTGATAGCCGCAGAAGGGGAGCATCGCCATCGGGTCGCGGCGCAGCTCGCCCACCTGGCCGGCGGCGGCGGCGGTTTTCTCCGAGGCCATGATGGCACCGAGGAAAGTGCCGTGCGCCCAGTTGAGCGCCTCCATGACGAGCGGCACCGTCGAGGCGCGGCGGCCGCCGAACAGGATGGCGTCGATCGGCACGCCCTTCGGATCTTCCCACTCCGCTGCGATCACCGGACATTGGCCGGCCGGCGCGGTGAAGCGCGCGTTGGCGTGGGCGGCGTTGCGCCCGCAGCCGGGATGCCAGGAGCGGCGCGTCCAATCGACGAGGTGCTCCGGCTCCTGCTTCGTCATGCCTTCCCACCACGCGTCGCCGTCCTCTGTCAGCGCCACGTTGGAGAAGATGATGTTGCTGTGCAGCGTGCACATGGCATTGAAGTTGGAATCGTTGCCCGTGCCCGGCGCCACGCCGAAGAATCCTGTTTCCGGGTTGATGGCGTAAAGACGCCCGTCGTCTCCGAATTTCATCCAGCAGATGTCATCGCCGATCGTTTCCGCCTTCCAGCCGGGGATCGTCGGCACGAGCATCGCGAGGTTGGTCTTGCCGCAGGCCGACGGGAAGGCGGCGGCGACGTATTTCACCCGGCCTTCGGGGTTGGTGAGCTTGAGGATGAGCATGTGCTCGGCCATCCAGCCCTCGTCCCGCGCCTTGACCGAGGCGATACGCAGCGCGTGGCACTTCTTGCCCAGCAGTGCATTGCCGCCATAGCCCGATCCGAATGACCAGATCTCGCGCGTTTCGGGGAAATGCGCGATGTACTTCGTCTTGTTGCACGGCCAGGGAACGTCGGCGGCGGTGTTCGAGGCCAGCGGCGCCCCCACGGTGTGCATGCCGCGCACGAAATCGTCCGAATGCCCGAGCGCCTGCCAAACTTTCGATCCGACGCGGGTCATGATGTGCATGTTGGCGACGGCGTAGGCGCTGTCCGTCACCATCACGCCGATGCCGGCAATGGGCGAGCCGATGGGGCCCATGGAATAGGGCACGACATACATCTTCCGGCCCGCCATCGCGCCGTTGAACAGCTGCGACAGCGTCGATTTCATCTGCGCCGGATCGCGCCAGTTGTTGGTCGGCCCCGCATCCTCAGGGGATCGCGAGCAGATGAAAGTCTGATCTTCGACACGCGCAACGTCAGCGGGGTCGGAGCGAACGAGGATTGAGTTGGGCCGCAGATTCTCATTGAGCCGTATCGCGCTGCCGCCGTCGACGAGCGTCTTTACGAGCGCCTGGTATTCCTCCGGCGAGCCGTCGCACCAATAGACGCCGTCCGGCTTGAAGAGCGCTTTCGCCTCCTCGACGAATGCCAAAACTTTGTGGTTTGTTGTTGGAGCTAAACCGTATCGGGCACCTGCGCTGATGGGTGTTTGAACGTTCATCTGTGGCGTTTCCTCGAAGCTCGTTTTTATGGGACGTAGCTTTCGTTTGCAGAGCTAACATTCAAACGGAACGCGTTTCAAGCAATTGCGCGGCGGCTCTAAATATTGTTGCGTTATGGGTGCGATTGATTTTGCATTGCATTCTGAGCAGCTGCAGCACGTTGCAAATCATCGAGTGAAACGGATGGAAAGTAGATGCCTTCCGGATGCTCTTTCCACCACGCCCGCTGTGATGTCCTTGCATTGGAAAAACGCTGCGATGAGAGATCGATACGTACGCGCTTGGGAGGTTGGTCAGGGAACGGATCAACGGAGAAGAGCGCAAGCACGTGCGGGCTGCCCTCGAGGATGCGCTGCAACAAGCGCTCGATCCATCGCTGCTCGCCCGCATGGCCGTAGGCGGCGAACCACAGCTGCCAATCGAGGCGCGGTTGATAGGGAATGTTCCACGTCGGCGCGCGCTCGGGCGGACCGGGGAGGAACGGCAATATGTACGGCCGCCATTCCGTCCCGTCGTTCGAGCCCAGGATCGTAAGCGCGGGCCGCGTCGTCGTGACCGTCGCGAAGAGGCCATAGAGATTGACGATCAGGAACGGCGCCACCGCTTCGCTCAGCGTTCCTGCGAGCGGCATGTTGCGCCCGGAAATCGGCGCATAAATCTGGTTCAATCCGACCGGAACGAGAATGAGCGCGACGGCGGCCGATGCAATCTGCGCAAGCCGTCCCGGCCGTGGCGCCAGGAGCACGACGCTGGAAGCAAGCCGCCGCGGGCTGACATAGCGCAGCGCCTGATCGTCGAGAAGAAAGACGCACAGCAGCACCGTCAGCAGGTTGAACCAGTTATAGCTGCCAGTCAGCATGATCGCCGTTTGCAGAATGACGACGAGCGCCGCAGCCACCATGCGCGGACGCCGCGGCATGAAGATCATCGCGACCGCGCAGAGCTCGATCACCAGTGTCGCCGCGGTTGCGCAGGCGAGGAGCCAGTGCGGAAGCTGCGCAGCGTAGTAGGCGAGCGGCGAGGGCAGCGGCTGGGTGAAGAGGTGATAGTCGAGCGCGGTGAGATCGCGCCACGTCGGATCGCCCGAGACGATTTTCGCAACGCCCGCGAGAAAGAGAAAGCGAAACAGCAGCAGCCGGAACAGCCACACGATGACGCGCGTCCCGCCGGTGAGAAAAATGGCGAGGAAACCGGTTTCGACCAGCAGCATATCCCACTGGTAGTTGAGAAAAATCTGGCCCGCGTAGATGAACGATAGATAGAGCGCAAAAAGGCCGATGAGTGCCGCGCGTTGCGCCGCTCCGATCGCGAGCAGCACTGAAAGCGCAATGCCGGCCCAGGCGCCGGCCATCAGCGCGAAATCGCTGCTAGCGAGCCAGAATATTGTCGGCAGGCGCCAATAGGCGCTGGAGCCCCAGCCCTGATACGCGGCGGCGAGATATTCGCTGAGGGGCAGGATGCCCGCTTCGCCGACGAGGCCCTGCACCTGAACGGCGAGGGATATAAACGCAGCCAGATAGATGAGCCCGAGCCCGCGCAGGAACAGCCAAGAGACGAGCGCATACCGCGCAGGCTCCAGTGTGCGCCCCCACAGCGTATGCGTAATGCCGGCGAGCAGTCCGCGGTGCGTCGATAGAAATCGATAGGCCGCTTCGCTCGATCCCGCCGCGCCGGGCACGTGCCGGTAGGCCCACCACCACGCGCCATGGCCCGGCACGAGGCTCAGCAGTCTGTAGGTCGCCGCCGCCCCGCTAAGCGCAGTCCCGTCGGGAAAGATGAGCTGCGTCGCGCGCTCGAACGCCTCGCGCGGGAGCAGAGGGAAATCGCCCGCCGCCTCTTGATAGGGCCTATAGGCAACCCGGTCGCCGGTGAGCCGTCGCCAGTAGTCGACCCACGTTCGGCAGATGCCGCACGCGCCGTCGAACACGAACGTCGCTTCCACAGGGGCAATCAAGATCACCGCGTCCCGTGCTGCTTCCGCATCCGCCACGCGCCATTGGAGGCAGCGTTATGGCCCACCCGTCAAGGCATGGATGCTCTGCCTCGATCCGCCCGTGCGTCTTCGCAAACGATCGCCGCCGCCGGTACCCCTTCGATCGTAGGAGACGCATCGCGCCGCCGCTCTCCGCGAGCGTTGCGATCCCCTTGACGGCGCGCACGGTGAGACCCTTATTCATCCCGTCAGCCGGCTGGACGGCCGCTGCCGGATTGCCGGGCGACTATGGCCCATTGCGCAACCCGGTGGAGGAAAGTCCGGGCTCCATGGAGACACGGTGGCGGCTAACGGCCGCCGGGGGCGACCCCAGGGAAAGTGCCACAGAAAGCAAACCGCCCGGAGAGGCTTCGGCCCGTGCCGGGTA
>Ga0182749_1002067_pt1 | contig 15042 bp, 14 predicted proteins | sample eDN3rd37CKraftMG_FD_128875 | JGI IMG/M metagenome (GOLD analysis project Ga0182749, IMG submission 128875) | Enriched Miracle-Growth compost microbial communities from Emeryville, California, USA - eDNA 3rd pass 37_C Kraft MG (version 2) (version 2) ...
CCGACCGGATCGAGCTGCGCCTGCAGCCGGCCCTCGACACGCTCGGCGAGCTGTCGCGCGCGGACTGGGCCGGTACGGTCGACATGATCTTTATCGACGCCGACAAGGACAACTACCCGGCCTATGTCGAGGCGGCGATCGGCCTCTTGCGCCCGGGCGGGCTGCTGCTGGTCGACAACGCGCTGTGGAGCGGCCGGGTGGCCGACCCGGCCGACCGGTCGCCGGGCACCGAGGCGATCCGCCGGGTCAACGCGATGCTGCGCGACGACCGCCGGGTCGACTTCTCGCTGGTGCCGATCGGCGACGGCGTGGCGATGGCGCGGAAGCGGGTGGCGGGGGAGGACTGAGGCCTCCCCTACAGCAGCCCCGCCGACAGTTTGCGCACCACCTCGGCCTGGCGGCGGGTGTCGGTCTTGCTGAAGATGCTCTTCAGCTGGCTGCGCACGGTCAGCGGCGAGACGCCGTCGACCGCGGCGATCTCGGCCGGGGTCAGGCCCTCGATCAGCCGCCGCGCCACCCGCAGCTCGGCCGCGGTCAGGCCATAGGCGGAGCGGGCGCTGTCGATCCGGGCGGCGGCGGAGGAGACCTCGGGGTCCTCGATCAGCACCATCGCCGCGGCACCGGCGAAATACACCTGCACCGAGGACGGATCGAGCTGCACGAAGCGGATGCGCAGCGGCGGCCGGCCGCGGTCGCGCCGCTGCAGCTGGGTGTCGAGCAGGCTGGCCGCCTGGCCCAGACGGATGGTCGCGAGAGCCCGGTCGAGTGCCTCGGTGATGGCGGGCGAGGCGAAGCGCAGGCGCCCCTCCCCGTCCCGGCCGACCGCGTCGCCGGACGCGATCAGGGCCTCCGCCGCCTGGTTGCTGTGGCGGATCCCGCGGTCCGGCGCGACCAGCGCGAGGCCGATGCCGAGCAGATCCAGCACCGAGGTCCCGTCATGCAGCGCCGCCCCGGCCCGGGGCGAGCGGCGATAGAAGGAGAAGACGCGGCGCAGATGCGGCGCCAGCTCGCCCAGCAGCGCCCGCGCTGCCTCCAGGGTGGCGTCGTCCGCCTCCGCCCCCAGCACGCTGAGCATGAAGTTGCAGCGCTCGTCCTGGTGCACCGTCTCCCCGACGGCGGTGGCCAGGCCGCGCGGCTGCAGATAGTCGGCGTAGAATTCGGTCCGCCGCAGCGCGTCCCGCGGCAGCATCTGCTCGGCCCGCACCGCGAGGCCGACCGGGCGCCGGGATGCGGCCGGCATCCACGGGTTCACCCGGCTGTAGTGGCGGCCGTAATCGGCGACGTCGGCGGCGCTGAGCCCGGCATTCAGCGACAGGGCGCCGCTGCCGCTGTCGCGATCGTGGAAGAACAGCGTCGCCTTGCCGTTCGGCAGGCAGGTCGCCACCTCCTGCAGGAACGTCTCCCAGCCGATCTCCCCGACCAGCGCCGCATAGATGCGGTCGACCAGGGCGGCGGCGCGATCAGACCCGGCCAACCCGGCTCCCCCTTTCCCTGGATGGCGTGACACGAGCATAGCATTCCCGTCACCGCGAGGGAATTCAGGCCGTTCCACATACTCCGTTTGAGGGAGTCCGTCCTATCGGCGTCATCCCCTACCGGCAGCGACCTTAACCGACCCGACCGTCCAGCCGCCGCCCAGCGCCTTGTAGAGAGCGACCGCGGCCTGCAGCCGCTGCGACTTGGCCTGGACCAGCTGGTCGCGGGCCGAGAAGTAGCTCTGCTGGGCGTTCAACACGGTCAGGAGGTCGACCGCCCCGGCCCGGTATTGCGCCTCGGACAGGCGGAAGGCCTCGCGCGACTGCGCCACCACCTCCTGCTGCGCCTGATAGGCCAGGTCGGTCTGGCGCACCGCGATCAGCGCGTTCTCGACGTCGCCGAAGGCGGCGAGCACCGTCTTCACATAGGTCTGAGCCAGCTCCTGGTACTGCGCTTGCGTCAGCTGGATCTGGCCGCGCAGGGCGCCGCCCTCGAAGATCGGCTGGGTCAGCGAGGCGGCGAGGCTGTAGAGCGTGTTGGCGGAGTTGAACAGCGTGCCGAGCGCCGTGCTCTGGAACCCGCCCTGCCCGGTCAGCTGGATCGACGGGAACAGCGCCGCCTTCGCCTCCTTGACATTGAACCGCGCGGCGGCGAGCTGGGCATCGGCGTTCTGGACGTCCGGCCGGCGGTCGAGCAGCGAGGACGGCAGGCCGGCGGCCACCACCGGGATCGTCAGGTCGTCGAGCGACTGGCGCTGCAGCGACAGCCGTTCCGGCGGCTCGCCGAGCAGCAGCGCCAGCGCCGTCTCGGTCTGCTGCCGCTGCTGCTCCAACGGCGGGATCGCCGCCTTCTGCTGCGCCACCACGGTGCGCTGCTGCGCGACATTGAGGGCGGAGGAGGCGCCCGCCTGCTCCTGCGCCAGCACGATGTCCAGCACCTGCTGGGCGTTGGCCAGGTTGTCCCGCGCGATCGCCAGCCGGTCCTGGAACTCCAGCACCTGGATATAGGTGGTGGCGGTGCTGGACGTGACCGTCAGGGCCACCGTGTCGCGGTCGTAGCGGCTGGCCAGTGCCGAGGCCCGCGCCGATTCCAGCGCCGCCCGGTTCCTGCCCCACAGGTCCAGCTCGTAGCTGATCGCGAGCTCGGCCGAGAACTGGTCGCTGATGGTCCGGCCGGAGCCGGCGCCGCCGAAGCCCGAGCTGGTCTTGCGGACGGGCGAGACCGAATGCGAGGCGTCGCCGGTGGCGCCGATGCTGGGCAGCAGCGGCGCGCCGGCAATTCGGGCCTGGGCGTCGGCCTGCAGCACCCGGGCGACGGCGGCGCCGATGTCCTGGTTGTTCCGCTGCGCGGTGCGGATCAGCCCGTCGAGCTGGGCCGAGCCGAAGGCGCGCCACCAGCCGGTGTCCGGCCAGGCGGTGCCGGGCGGCCCCTCGGCCTTCCAGCCGCCCGGGATGTCGAGCGCGGGATCCCGGTCTTCCGGCCCGTCGCCACAGCCGGCGAGTGCGACGAGGGCGAGGATCGCCGCGAGAGGACGGCGGAGGCGGAAGCAATGCGATGTGGTCATTCGGCGGAGAGGGCGACGACGGGGTCGAGGGTGGCGGCCTTGCGCGCCGGCATGTAGCCGAAGATCAGGCCGGTGAGGAAGGCGCAGCCGAAGGCCAGCAGCACCGGCCCGGGCGAGAACTGGATCGGCGTGCCGAAGGCGCGCAGACCCGCCGCCACGGCCAGGCCGCCGGCGACGCCGATGGCGCCGCCGATCGCCGAGACGACGACGGATTCGGTGATGAATTGCTGCAGGATGTCGCGCATCCGGGCGCCGGTGGCCATGCGCACCCCGATCTCCCGCGTCCGTTCGGTGACGCTGACCAGCATGATGTTCATCACCCCGATCCCGCCGACCAAGAGCGAGATGGCGGCGACCGAGCCGAGCAGGATGGTCAGCGTGTTCTGGGTGGCCGAGACGGTCTCGATCAGGGCGGCCATGTTGCGGATCTGCACATCCTGGCGGCGATGCCGCTGCTCCAGCAGGGCCTGGACCGCCGCCTGGGTGTCGTCGATCGACGCCGTGTCCTCGACCTGCACCGTGATCGAGCGGACGAAGCGCTTCCCGAACACGCGAAGGCTGCCGGTCGACAGCGGCATGAAGACGATGTCGTCCTGGTCGGCGCCGTAGGGGGTCGCCCCTTTCGGCGCCATCAGCCCGACCACCTGGAACGGGATGTTGTTGACCAGCACGTAGCGGCCCAGCGGGTCGGTCCCGTCCGGGAACAGGATGGCAGCGACGGTCTGGCCCAGCACGATCACCGGGGCGTAGCCGGCCTGGTCGTCCGCGGAAATGAAGCTGCCGCGCTCGGCCGGCCAGTTCCGCGCCCGGACGAAGTCCGGCGTCGTCGCATCGGCCTGGGTCTGGTAGTCGATGTTGCCGTGGCGCAGGGTGACGGTGCCGGTCAGCTCCGGCACCGCGGCGGCGACGTTGGGCAGCTTGGCCAGCGCCTCGGCATCCGCCGGCACCAGCGTCGCGATCACCCCGTCGGCGGTGCGGGTGTTGGTCTGCGCCGGGCGGATCAGCAGCAGGTCGGTGCCCATGGCGGAGATCCGGTCGATCACCGACTGCCGTGCCCCGTCGCCGATCGCCAGCATGGCGATCACCGCGCCGACGCCGATGACGATGCCGAGCAGGGTCAGGACGGTCCGGAACAGGTTGGCGCGCAGGGCGCGCAGCGCCATTTTCACCGCCTCCGCCATGTCGGCCACGCCCAGCGCGCCGGCGTCGCCGCCGTCCCGGCCGGCTGGAACGGCCGGGATCGCCGGCCCGCGCGGGCCGGTGTCGGCGACGATGTGCCCGTCATGGATCTCGATCAGCCGATGCGCGTTCTCGGCCACCGCCCGGTCGTGGGTGATCAGGATCACGGTGCGGCCGGCCTCGTTCATCCGGCGCAGCAGCGCCATCACCTCGACGCCGCTGCGGCTGTCCAGCGCCCCGGTCGGTTCGTCGGCCAGGATCACCCGCCCGCCATTCATCAGGGCCCGCGCGATCGAGACGCGCTGCTGCTGTCCTCCGGAGAGCTGGTTCGGCCGATGACCGGTGCGCTCGGCGAGGCCGAGCGAGGCGAGCAGCTGCACCGCGCGCGTCCGCCGGTCGGCGGCGGGAACGCCGGCATAGATCGCCGGCACCTCGACATTCTCCGCCGCGGTCGCGGACGGGATCAGGTTGTAGCTCTGGAAGATGAAGCCGAAGGTCTCGCGCCGCAGATGCGCCAGGGCGTCGCCGTCCAGCGTCGCCACGTCGACACCGTCGACGACATAGGTGCCGGTGGTCGGCCGGTCGAGGCAGCCGAGGATGTTCATCAGCGTCGACTTGCCGGAGCCGGAGGTACCCATGATGGCGACGAACTCGCCCGGATGGATGTCGAGCGAGAGGCCGTGCAGCACCTCCACCGCCATCTCGCCATTGGCATAGGTCTTGGTGACGCCGCGCAGGGAGATCACCGGCCGGGCCGTGGCTTGGCCGGACGCCTCGGGCATCGGCGGCTCGCGGATGTCCATCAGAGCCTCGGGTTCCGGGCCGGCCCGGCGGGCGGCGGCGCGCCCAGCCGGCGGGAGCCGACGATCACCTGCTCGCCCGGATCGAGCCCGCTGAGGATCTCCGCCTGGGCCCGGTTGGTCACGCCGACCGTCACCGTCCGGGTCTGGACCGAACCGCTCGGCCGCAGCACCTGCACGGTGGCCCGCCCGGGCGCGGCCGAGGTGGTGCCGGGCGACAGTCCGGAGAGCGCCGCGATCGGGACCACCAGCGTGTCCTGCGCCGCGGCCGAGATGAAGAAGACCTGCGCCGTCATCTGCGTCATCAGCGTGCCGTCCGGGTTCGGCACATCGAACAGCGCGTCGTACAGCACCACGTTGTTGACCACCTCGGGCGTCGGCTGGATCTGCCGCAGCGCGCCGTACCAGCGCTTCTCCGGCATGCCGAGGGTGGTGAAATAGGCGGTCATGCCCAGCCGCAGCCGGCTGACATCGGCCTCGGAGACCTGGGCCTTGACGGTCATGGTCGAGAGATCGGCGACCTGGACGATGATCGGCGCCGACTGGTTGGCGTTCAGGGTCTGGCCCTGGCGCGCCGACTGCGACACCACCGTGCCGTCGATCGGGGCGTAGATCTTGGTGTAGCCGAGATTGGCCTCGTCGCCCTTCAGCGTCGACTGGACCTGGCGGGACTGGGCATCGATGGCGTCGAGCTGGGCCTGGGCGACGGCCAGCGCTGCCTCGGCCTGCTGCAGCGCATCGTCGCTGGTGGCGCGCGACGCCCTGAGGCTGCGCTGCCGCTCGGCCTGCTGCCGCGCCAGCAGCAGCTGCGCTTCCTTCTCCGCCCGCTGGGCCGCGAGGTTGGCGAGCTGTGCCCGGTCGGCCTCGACGCGCGACAGATAGACCGTCGGGTCGATCTCGGCGAGCAGGTCGCCGGCCTTGACCCGGTCGCCGATGGCGACATGCAGGGTCTTGAGCTGGCCCGAGACCTGGGTGCCGACATCGACGTAGCTGAGCGGCTGCAGGGTGCCGAGCGCCGTGATCGCATCCTCGATGGCACCGCGCTCCACCGTCGCGGTGACGTAGAGCTGGTCGGGGCTCGCGGTCCGGCCCCAGCCGTACCAGGCGCCGCCGGCCGCGACCAGGACGAGGAACGGCAGGGCCAGCAGCATCAGGCGCCGCCGGCGCGGCGGCCGGGCACGCGAAGTCCGGGGCGGCACGGGCAGCGGCGGCGCCGCCTCCCGCAGCGTCGGCTCGATCTCAGTCCTGGTGTCCGGCATCCCCCTCGGCCCGCACTGGTGTCGCCCCTTCACGAACCGGCCGGCGATTTCCGGCGCGCTGTCACGGCTGGTCTGGCCGAGGCGCGCCGATTATATCGTTTTTCAGGCCTCGCGGCCGCACACTCCCGAGACGGCTCCCGAGGCAGGCATGGCCCGTGCGGCTGCCACTGCACTCTTCACCTTCTTCTTGGCGACAGCGGCACAGGCGGCACCCCCGTCCTGCGGCCCGCGCGACGTGGTGGTCGACTATCTCGCCCGCGCCTTCCAGGAGATGCCGGCCGGCGCCGGCACCGCCAATGCCGGCGGCCGGGTCGAGCTGTTCGCGGCACCCGGCGGCCGGAGCTGGACCCTGCTCTACACCGGGCCCGACGGGCGGTCCTGCATGATCGCCGCCGGCCGCGGCTGGACCACCCCGCCAAGCACCGACGACAACACGCCGAGGCCGCGCTGAAGCCGGCGCCTCAGTTCCCGGTCGCGGCCGCCGCGATCAGCGGATGGACCACCCGGTCGCCCGGATTGATGCCGAGGAAGCGGGCGATGCCGCCGTTCAGCTCCAGCACCGCCTTGGCCGGACCGTCCGAGCTGCGCGGGTCCAGCGTCTGCGGCGGCGCCTTCTCGACGATGTTGGCGATGGTGCCGTCGGCGCGGATGAAGATCATGTCGAGCGGGATCAGCGTGTTCTTCATCCAGAACACCTGCGGCTCGACCCGGTCGAACACGAACAGCATGCCGGCATCCGGCGCCATGCTCTTGCGGAACATCAGGCCGCGCTCCTGCTCCGCGGGCGTCAGCGCCAGCTCGACCGTGAAGTGGAAGCGCTTCCCGGCCGCGGTCTCGATGGTCAGGTCGTTCGGGCCCGACTGGGCCGGCGGCGCCTCCTGCGTCCGGACGGGAGCGACAGCGAGGAACAGCACGGCAAGGGCGGCGAGAAGCGTCTTCATCGGTCGTTCCTGCGTCAGGGATCCATCACGGCGCGGATCACGGCTCGGACCTCGGGCCGCACCGGGCCCGGCCGCGGCGGATCGTCCAGCCGGTCGAACCAATGGGCTTCGGGCGGAGAGCCGCGGCGGCGCGACCAGGACAGGCCGGCCAGCACCGCGCGGGAGGCGTCGGTCAGCGGCGCGGCCGGGTCGAAGCCGTTCAGCACGGCCCAGATGCCGGCCCAGCAGCGGCCCACGGTCCAGGGGTTGTAGCCGCCCCCGCCCAGCACCAGCAGCCGCGGCGCGATCCCGCGCACCGCCGCCACGACGCCCCACAGGGCGCGGTTGGACAGCGACAGCCGGCTCAGCGGATCGTCGTGCAGCGCGTCGGCGCCGCATTGCAGGACCACGACCTGCGGCCGGAAGGCTTCGACCAGCGGCAGCAGCGCCTGGTCGCACACCGCCGCCATCTCGTCGTCGTTCAACTCGCGCGGCATCGGCAGGTTGCGGGCGTTGCCGCCGCCGCGGTCCTCGACCGCGCCGGTGAAGGGCCAGCGCTGCGCTTCGTGCACCGAGACGGTCAGCACCCGACCGTCGTCGGCGAAGGCGTCCTGCACCCCGTCGCCGTGATGGGCATCGACATCAAGATAGGCGATGCGGTCGACGCCGCGGTCGAGCAGGTCGAGGATCGCCAGGACCGGGTCGTTGAAGTAGCAGAAGCCGGAGGCGCGATCCGGCCGGCCGTGATGCAGCCCGCCGCCCGGGCTGTAGACCACAGCCCCTTCGGCCACCAGCCCGGCGCCGAGCAGGGAGGAGCCGCAGGCGGTGGCCGGGCGGCGGAACACCTCGGCGAAGATTGGGTTCTCGACCCCGCCCAGGTTGTGCCGCCGCCGCCGGTCCGGGTCGAGATCCAGGTCGCGCTCGGCATCCTGCACCGCGGCGACGTAATCCGGGTGGTGGAACCGGGTCAGGGCCTCGGCTCCCGCCTGCGGTCCCTCCCGGTACTGGCCGTCGGCCAGCCAGCCCTGCGCCCGGATCAGGTCGAGCGCGGTCGAGACCCGCGGGATGGCCAGCGGATGCTTCGGCCCGTAGCTGGAATGACGGTAGACCTCGCTGCCGATCAGGATCGGCCGCGCCGCCATGCCCGGCTCAGGCCCCCTTGCCGGCCGCGGCGCCCTTGCCCGGCCCGGCCTTGTCGTCGGCGGCGGCCGGCACGGCCTTCTTGCGGAACAGCTTGTCCTCGCCGAGGAACAGCAGGATCGGCGCCGCGATGAAGATCGAGGAGGTGGTGGCGACGACGATGCCGATCAGGATGACGATGGCGAATTGCTGCAGGTTCTCGCCGCTCCAGATCGCCAGGGGCAGGCAGGCCAGGAAGGTGGTCAGCGAGGTGCCGATGGTGCGGTTCAGCGTCTGATTGATCGACAGGTCGATCAGCTGCCTGAGCGGCATCGCCTTGTACAGACGCAGGTTCTCGCGCACCCGGTCGTAGACCACGACCTTGTCATTGACCGAATAGCCGAGGATGGTCAGCAGCGCCGCGATCGAGGTCAGGTTGAACTGCATGCCGGTGACGGCATAGACCCCGACCATCTTGGTGACGTCGAGAACCATGGTGACCACGGCGCCGACGCCGAACTGCCATTCGAAGCGGAACCAGATGTAGAACAGCATGGCGATCAGCGCGAGGCCGAGCGCGAGCATGCCGTTCCGGAACAGCTCGCCGGAGACCGTGCCGCCCACGGAATCGACGCTGCGGATCTCGGTGCCCGGCACCGTGTCGGTCAGAGTCTTCTTGACCGTGTCGACCGCCGCCTGCTGCTGCTGCTCGCTCGGCTGCGCCTCCATCCGGATCAGCACGTCCTTGGGCGAACCGAACTGCTGCAGCTGAACCTGGCCGAGCCCGAGATTGTCGAGCGAGGATCGGAGCTGCGCGAAATCGGCCGGCTGCGGCGTCTGGATCTGGATGGCGATGCCGCCCTTGAAATCGACGCCGTAGTTCAGCCCCGGATGGAAGAACAGCACCACCGAGGCGATGCTGAGGAAGGCCGAGGTTGCGAGGCCGGCGATACGGCCCCGCATGAACGGGATCTTGGTGTCGTCCGGGACGAGACGGAGCCAGAACATCACGCTTTCCTCAGCACGGGCAGGACGGTGGGACGCTTGCGGCGGATCCAGGTGACCATCATGAACCGCACCAGCACGACCGCGGTGAACATCGAGGTCAGGATGCCGATCCCGGTGGTGACGGCGAAACCGCGGACCGGGCCCGTGGTCAGCGTGTACAGGATCGCCATCTTGATCAGCGAGGTGATGTTGGCGTCGAAGATCGTGCCGAAGGCGCGGCTGAAGCCGGCATCCATCGCCGAGAACGGCGACCGTCCCCGTTTCGTCTCCTCGTGCAATCGTTCGTTGATCAGGATGTTGGCGTCGACCGACATGCCGAGGGTCAGCAGCATGCCGGCGATGCCGGGCAGTGTCAGCGTCGCTTCGAGCAGCGACAGGATCGCCACCGTCAGCACCATGTTCATGACCAGGGCGATATTGGCGAACAGGCCGAACAACCCGTAGGACAGGAACATGTAGGTGATGACCAGGACGAAGCCGACCGCGACGGCGATGATGCCGGCCTGGATGGCATCGGCGCCGAGATCCGGGCCGACCGTCCGTTCCTCGACGATGGTCAGCGGCGCCGGCAGCGCGCCGGCGCGCAGCAGCACGGCCAGATCGTTGGCGCTCTGGGCCGTGAAGTTGCCGCTGATCTGGCCACGGCCGCCGAGGATCGGCTCGTTGATGCGCGGCGCGCTGATCACCTTGTCGTCGAGGACGATGGCGAAGGGCTTGCCGACATTGTTCTGGGTGACCTGGCCGAAGCGCCGGGCGCCGGCGCTGTCGAACTCGAAGTTCACGATCCACTGGCCGGTCTGCGGGTTGGTGCCGGCGCGGGCGTCGGTCAGGTTGGCGCCGTCGACCTCGATCCGCTTCTTGACGGCGATGGTCTGCGGGCCCTGGCCGCGGCTGTCCTCGAGCGGCAGGACCTCGGTGTCCGGCGGCACCGGCTGGCCCGGCTGGTAGTCCAGATTGACCAGGTGGAAGGTCATCTTCGCCGTCTGGCCCAGCAGGCGGCGGATGCGGTCGGGGTTCTGCTCGCCCGGCAGCTGCAGCAGGATGCGGCTGGTGCCCTGGCGCGAGATCAACGGCTCCTTGGTGCCGCTCTCGTCGACGCGGCGACGGACGATCTCGATCGACTGCTCGACCGCCTTGGCCTCGCGGTCGCGCAGCCCAGCCTCGGTCAGGGTCAGGCTGACCTTGCCGTCGCCGCCGACGCTGATGTCGAGGTCGCGCTGGCTGCCGGCAAGCGGGTCGACATTGCCGCTGGACAGGTTCTCGGCCAGCAGCGTGCGCACCCGGTCGGCCTGGCCGGGATCGGACAGCGTGAAATTCACCGACCGGCCGTTCAACGCAAGATCGCTGTAGGCGATGTTCTCGCGCCGCAGCAGGCCGCGGATCGAATCCTGGATGTTGGAGAGGCGGCCGTCGATCACCGCCTTCATGTCGACCTCCAGCAGGAGGTAGGAGCCGCCCCGCAGGTCGAGGCCGAGATTGATCTGCCGCGCCGGGATCCAGGACGGCAGCGCGTCCAGCGTGCTGCGCGGCAGGAGGTTCGGCAGGCTCAGGATCACGCCGAGGAGGCACACCACCAGGATGGTGACCTTCTTCCACGGGGCGAAATACATCATTGACGGCAAGCTCTCGCAAATTCAACCGGGTGCGGCCAGCCTGGCCGGCACGCCCGGACCGCAGGGCGCGCACGGTACAATGCGCGCGGCCGTTTAGCCATGGCGAAGTGGCGGCTCGCCGGCGGCGGCGTCGACAAGCCGCGCCAGATGCGCCTCGGTCGCCGGCGAAACGTACTCCGCGAGGAGGTCCGGGCCAAGCGCGGCTGTGGCGATCGGCCGCCAGCTCCGCGTCGCGGCGGCACTGCCGGGAAAGGCGATGCGGTTGCGCGCACCGCCGCCGATCGCCGGGGCGATGAAGACATGGGCCAGGTCGACCCGGCCGGCTTCCAGCAGCAGGCCGAGCAGGCGCGGGCCGCCCTCGACCATCACCGAGGCGACCGGCCGGCCGAGGCGGGCCACCATGGCCGGGCTGGCGAGAGCCTCGAACAGCGCGCCGACCGGCGGCCCGTCCCGCAGGGCCACCATCGCCGCCGAGGGCGGCAGCAGCGCCTCCAGCGCCGCAGCCCGCCGGGCAGCGTCCGCCCCCAGCAGGAACACGGTCGGCGCGTCGGCGGACAGGAGCCCCGCCCGCCAGCGCTCCAGCCGCTGCGGCAGGGCCGCCAGAGCCCGGCCGTTCGGGTCGTAGATCAGGCGCAGCGGATGCCGGTGCCGGTCGCCGGCGGCGTCGCGGACGGTCAGCGCCGGGTCGTCGGCCAGCACCGTGCCGGCGCCGACCAGGATGGCATCGTATTTCTGGCGCAGCCAATGGGTGTGGGCGCGCGCCGCCTTGCCGGTCAGCCAGCGCTCGGCGCCGTCGTCATAGGCCAGCTGGCCGTCCAGCGTCTGCGCCCATTTCGCCGCCACCAACGGCCGGCCGAGCCGCTGCCGCAGCAGGAAGGGCGCGTGCCAAGCCGCGGCTTCCGGCGCCAGCGCCCCGACGCTGACCGCGACGCCCGCCGCCCGCAGCCGGTCCAGCCCGGCGCCGTCGACCAGCGGGAACGGGTCGCGCAGCGCCACCACGCAGCGCGCCAGCCCGAGCGAGGCCAGAAGATCGGCGCAGGGCGGCTGCCGGCCGTGATGGCTGCAGGGCTCGAGCGTCACATAGGCGGTGGCGCCGCGGAACACCGTGCGGTCGGCCACCGCCTCGACCGCGACGCGCTCGGCATGGCGCTCGCCGATCCGCTCCGTCGCGCCGCGCGAGAGCACGCGGCCGTCGCGGACGATGACGCAGCCGACGACCGGGTTCGGATCGGACAGCCCGTTATGGGTCATCGCCGTCCGCAGCGTCTCGAGCATCCAGACCTCGTCGCCGCCCGCGATCCGGACCGGCGGCGCAAAATCACGCAGCGTCTCCGGCAGCGTGTCGCGGAGGACGCCGCCGAAGCCGAAGCCCGGCTGCAGGGACGCCGCCGCCAGCGTCAAGGCTTGCCCAGGTGCCTCAGGCCGGCGAGGCCGTCGCCGACTGCCCGCCGCAGATCCTCCGCCGCATCGGACCGCTGCGGCAGGTCGATCCGGTGCGCATGCCGCCGGACCTTGGCCTCGAGATAATGGATGTTGTGCTCGGTGACGAAGACGCCGGTCGGCACGATCTCGGCGATCTCAATCCCGGCGGCCTCGAGCTGCTTCGCCTTGTCCGGGTTGTTGGTCAGGAGCCGGATCCGCGTGACCCCGAGCGCCAGCAGCATCTGCGCCGCCGGGGTGAAGTCCCGCATGTCGTGCGGGAAGTTCAGCCGCTCATTGGCCTCGTAGGTGTCGAGCCCCTGGTCCTGCAGCACATAGGCGTCGAGCTTGGCGTAGAGGCCGATGCCCCGCCCCTCCTGCCGCAGATAGAGGACGAAGCCGCCTTCCTGGCTGATGCGGTGCAGGGCGTCGTTCAGCTGCGGCCCGCAATCGCAGCGCTGGGAGCCGAAGACATCGCCGGTCAGGCATTCGGAATGCACCCGCACCAGCGGCACGTCGCGCCCCTGGGGGCCGAGGGCGATGGCGAAATGCTCTCCGCCGTCGCCGAAGCCGCTGAAGGTGTGGAACACGCCCTTCGCCGTCCCGTCCAGGATCGGGATGGTGACGGTGGTGCGGATCTCGACCGGTGCTGCCTGCATCGAATACCCCGACGGCCGCGCCGCGACCGACCTGATGGAAACCGTGGGGCACAATATCGGTGCCCGGCCGGCCCTTTCCCAGCCCCCGAAGCGGAGGGCGGCCATGCGGCGGGTGATGGACCGGACCGCGCTGGAACGCAAGGACCGCGCGCGGCCCTCAGGTCTGCAGGGCGCGGATCTCGTGCACCGCGGCGATCCGGGCGCCGTCCCAGTGATAGGACAGGTGCCGTTCCTGGATCACCGGGGTCAGCACGCTGCGCGGCCGGAACACCGCGGCGCAGTGGCCGCCGGCGTGGCGGACGCTGTCATAGGCGATGCCGGAGGAGCCTTCGCCGTGCAGCCGCCGCCCTAGCGCCTGGCCGGCCGAATAATCGGTCGAATCATAAACGCCGGGCAGGTCGGCGCCCAGGCCGCGGATGTCGTGCAGGTCGCCCGACAGGCTGTTGATCAGCACCCGCATGTCGATCGTGGTCGCCGGCGTCGCCGTCGCCGCGAAGAAGCGGGCGCGGTGATAGCTGGTCTCAGCCACCGCCGTCTCCAGCGCCGCGGCGCCGTAATAGGCGCCGAAGGTGCCGTCGGTGAAGCGGCTGCCGCCCGGATGGAGATGGGTGAACGGCGCCATGATGAAGCTGGTGCCCGGGCCGCTCATCCGCTCCCCTTCCGGGATCAGCGAGATCTGCCCGACCTGGTCGCGCAACCGGTCGTTGGTGCGGGATTCCAGCTCGATCAGCAGCTCCCAATCCTCGGGCGGCGCCACCCGCTCGAACAGGTCGATCGGCGGATAGCGGCTCGGGATGATGCGCCAGCATTCCGGCCACTCGACCCGGCGCAGCGGAATGGCGACCGGAGAAGTGCTGGTCAGCCCCAACCGCCACGCTCCGCATCCAGGTAGCGGCGAACCACGAACAGGTCGGCGACATTGCCCGACAGCATACGGTCGAGTGCCGAGCGGCCGCCGAAGGGCATGGCCGCATTCGGCCGCCGCACCCAGTCATCCGCCAGCCTGGCGTCCTTGAACAGGATCTGCAGCGCCCGGTAGATGCCGAGGATGTAGGAGATCCGCTCCAGCGTGTCGGCCGAGGGATGCCCGGTCGCGCCGGCCTTCCAGCGGTAGAAGGTGGCCTTGGACGGACGGCCCAGCAGGACGCGCTTTTCCTCGTCCTTCAGCCCCCAGGCCTCGGCGATGTTGAAGAAGGCGCTCAGGCCCGCCTTGGCCAGGCGCGCCTCGGACCCGCGCGGCGTCGCCACCGCTTCCTGCGCCGTCATCGAACCGCTCCTCTCCTCGAAACTCATTTGAGATAGTTTGTCTCGATTGATACCAATATAGTCGGATCGGTTTTCGGTCACAAGGCCTACCGCATCAACACCCCACATCCGTCCGCGTTGCACGGCATTGACGGCGCCCGCCGGCCATGGCTCTACTCGTGACATGAGCGCGATCCGTTCGATCATTGCCGCGACCACCAAAACGACCACCGCCACAGGCGGGTCGTGCGGAGGTCGTGCGCGCTGATCGGACAGCGCCTCTGATCACCAAAGGGCCCCGCCGGCGACGGACGGGGCCCTTGGTCTTTCTGGGGTCTCCCTGCGTCGGCTCACCGCAACGGAGACTTCCCATGGACGACATCGATCATCGCAGCCTCGGCAACCGCCTCGACCTGTTCCACCAGCAGGAGGATGGCCCCGGCATGGTCTTCTGGCATCCGCGCGGCTGGGCGCTCTACCGCGTGGTCGAGGACCATGTCCGAAGGCGCATGGCCCGGGCCGGCTACCGCGAGGTGCGGACACCGCAGCTGCTGGCCCGCGGCCTGTGGAACCGCAGCGGCCATTGGCAGAAATTCGGCGCCTAGATGTTCGCCGTGGCCGACGAGGGCCGGATCATGGCGCTGAAGCCGATGAGCTGCCCCGGGCACGTCCAGATCTTCAACAAGCGGGTGCGGTCGCATCGCGAGCTGCCGATCCGCTACTTCGAGTTCGGCGCCGTGCACCGCAACGAGCCGTCGGGCGCGCTGCAGGGGCTGATGCG
>Ga0182749_1002069_pt1 | contig 15034 bp, 11 predicted proteins | sample eDN3rd37CKraftMG_FD_128875 | JGI IMG/M metagenome (GOLD analysis project Ga0182749, IMG submission 128875) | Enriched Miracle-Growth compost microbial communities from Emeryville, California, USA - eDNA 3rd pass 37_C Kraft MG (version 2) (version 2) ...
CCATTGACCGCATCGAATCCCGGCACAGATCGCGCGTCTCCGTCCATCAGCCCGGGGCGAAGCGTCTGCCATCGTCGAGATCTGGGGCAAGCATTAGGCGATCCATACAAATGACAAAAAAACCGCTGAGGGAACCGCCCGACACCGGCTCACCTTTTCATGATCATGGCCAGCGGCAGCCTCGAGCCGCTAAATTTGCCTTTCCAAAAAACGACACATAGCGCACGAATTTTTGCAATTGGCATCGCCAACGCCGTTTCGCGAGATAAGATGAATATGCTACCCGAGGCCGATCGGTGGACGGCATTTGATTCCACTCACGGGGGACCACGATCTTGAATCTGAGCCTAAAACAACCGCTTCGTGCGGAGAGCCGTGCCGAGCTTCGCGGCCGCGATGTGCGGCTTGCACCGGTTGTTGAGTCAAAAGTGATGCCGGAGACGCAAAAGCAGCGCGTGCGGCGTTTGGCTGCACACTGCCAGAAGTATCGCGGCGCGCTGCCACGTCTCGCGGCCCAGCAACTCATTACGACATTGGTCCCGCTGGTTCTGGTTCTCGCGGTGATGTTCGCGACTGTCGAACATGCCTATTGGGCGACGCTGCTTCTCGCCATTCCTGCCGCTGGCCTTCTGGTGCGCGCCTTCATCATCCAGCACGATTGCGGGCATGGTTCATTCTTCGCGTCGCGTTCGCTCAACGATTTTGTCGGCAGATGCATGAGCGTGCTCACGATGGCGCCCTACGGCGTTTGGCGCCGAGAACATGCGCACCATCACGCGACGTCGGGCAACCTCGACCGGCGCGGCGCCGGCGATATCGATACGTTCACAGTCAGAGAATACCAGCTGCTGTCGCCGCTGCAGAAGTTTCGCTATCGCCTTTACCGTAATCCTCTATTCCTTTTCGGTGTCGGCGTTCCGGCGTATTTCGTGATTTTGCAGCGGCTGCCGTGGCTGCATGCGCTGCCCGCGCGCGACACCTGGCGCAGCGTCGTCGGACTCAATATCGGGCTGGTCGTCTTCTACCTGCCGCTTGTCTACTGGTTCGGCCTTGCCAACGTTCTCTGGGTGGGTCTGCCAGTTCTGCACATCGCGGCTGCCGCCGGTGGTTGGCTGTTCTTTATTCAGCATCAATTCGAGGAAACGACTTGGGACAAGGCCGAGGGCTGGGATTTCCAGGTCGCGGCACTGCTTGGGTCTTCTTATTACAAGCTGCCGAGCATTTTGAACTGGTTCACCGGCAACATCGGGCTGCACCATATTCATCATCTCAACAGCATGATCCCGAATTACCGGCTGATGGCTTGCCTCAACGCGAGCCCCGAGCTGAAGGCGATCAATAAGCTGACGCTGCGTGACAGCCTGAGATGCGCACGCCTAAAGCTCTGGGACGAGGATGGCCGCCGTTTGATCGGGTTTGACGAGCTGCCTGCGATGTCATGAATGCGAGCGGCCGTGCGATGACGGATACCGATCGACGCGACGCGGCAGACGAACTGCTTACGATCCGCGATTGGTTGCGGTGCGCCGTTACCGATATGACGCGCGCTGGAGTCGTTTTTGGCCACGGAACCGGGAATGCGATCGACGAGGCTGCGTTCCTTATCTTGTCGGTTCTCGACTTACCGATCGACGACATCAATCCCTGGCTCGACTGCCGTCTGCTTAAGGCCGAGCGGGAGGCGATCGGAGCGATCGTTGCGAAACGCATCGCGACGCGCAAGCCCGCCGCATATCTGACCAACACCGCCTACATTCAGGGTCGCAAGTTCTACGTCGACGAACGCGTGATCGTGCCCCGCTCCTTCATCGGAGAACTCCTGGCGCGAGACCAGCTCGCTTCAATCGTACCCGATGCTTCGTCGATCCGGCGTGTACTCGACATGTGCACAGGCTCCGGCTGCCTCGCGATCCTTGCGGCGGAGGCATTTCCCAACGCGGAAATTCATGCGAGCGACATTTCACAAGACGCGCTTGCCGTCGCCGAGCGCAATGTCCGAGATTATGGGCTGCAAGAACGCGTCCGCCTTTTCACCGCCGATTTATTCGACGGCCTTCCGGCCGGTTCCTACGATCTGATCATCTCCAATCCGCCCTATGTGGCGGCGGATGAGGTGGCGGCGTTTCCGTCGGAGTATCAAGCCGAACCCCAGCTCGCCCATCTGGGCGGCGCTGACGGTCTCGATATCGTTCGGCGCATTCTCAATAACGCCTCCGGCCATCTCACGGCTGAGGGGAGCCTGCTGGTGGAAATCGGGACGGGGCAGGAGAGACTTGAAGCGTCTTTTCCGGATCTGCCGTTCTTCTGGCTCGACACGGAGAGGAGCGGAGGCGAAGTTTTCGGGCTCTCCGCGTCGGACCTCCGCGGATCAGCACGCGAACCGGAATCGCAAGATGGCGAGCGCCGCCATTATCCGGTGCGCTGATCGATCTGCAAGTTTCTCCGCCTCGCCCGCGATCAGCCAAACGCGCCGAAGTGATGCGCAATACCCGTACCGATCTCGCGCACGAATTCGTACGATGTTTCCATCGGGGTCAGAATTTCTGTCTCGAGGCGCGCGTAGTCGTCGATGCCGCGCGGGCGATAGGTCGCCTGCTCATCGAATTCCTGAGCGCCTTTTTCGGCGATGTTTTTGGCAGCGTGCGGAAATGCCTTGCGCAAAATGCTCAAGACTTCCGGAACGTCGAGCCCCATGGCCATTTCGAGGACCTGCGCATGCGAGAGGCCGTCCTGCGGGGTGAAGCGGGGCAACTGCGCCGCCAGAATGAAGATGCGCATGATCAGCGCCAGACGCAACGCCTGAAGGAGATCGAGTTCCAGGCGGTTCTCGTCAGGGACGCTTCCAGCCTCGATTTTCAGATCGGCGAGGATCGCGTGCAGATCGATCGCATCGAGACGCAAGAGGTGGACCAGTTCGTTGATCGATTCCTGGCGATGATCCGGCAGCAAATGCGTTGCGAGCGTACGGAACGCGCTGCTCAGCGTCTGCTCGCGTCCCCAAGAGGCGCGTGACGCCCAGAGCCCTGCGTTGAAGATCTGCGCATTCGCGCCCATGGCGTTGAGGCTCGATATCCTCTTGGCATAGGCGATCATGTCGAGAAGCGAGCGAAGCCGCCTCGAACTGTTTGCAAGCTTGTTGAACCGGTCGCTATCGGAACCGACGGCGGTTCCGAGTCCCGCCACGACGTTGGCGATGTAGCCGAACTGTTGCAGAATCGCATTGTTCGGGATGGCGCGCATGCGTGCGGGGTTACCGCGATCCGAGGTGTGCTCGCCCTGGCGCTTCACCGGCCGAGAACCCGTTTTGAACAACAGGTTCGGGCCAAACGCACCGAGCACGGACCTGTACCCGTCATGCGCGAACAGGCGCTGTTGGAACGTTCGCAGCCGCAGGAAGAAATCGAGGCTGAAGTTATGCGCCTCGTAGAACGGATCGTGCTCGGGTTCGGGAATTTCGCCGTCCATTACGATCGTCGCGAGAGCGCGTGTCGTCAGGGCGCGGTTGCCGAAAAACATGTATCCGTCGCCGCCCTGGAAGCTCGTCTCGTGCTTCACCGGGATGTTTGCGTCGGCGAAACGGCGGCGCGCTTCATCGGTCATGAGATAATGAAGGCGTGTGTGCAGCGTACCAGGATGCGCTCCACGGCCCATTGACTCGCCGTGCGTCGAGAAAATCAGCATTTCGACGCCGTCAAGCTTGGCCCGATCCAAGAGCGCCGCAAGGCCGTGATAATAGCGCTCGATCGCAAGTGTCGCGGAGATCTGGCCGATGAAGCGGCCGGCATCTGAAAATCCGGTTTGGATGCTTATCCGCTTACGGCCCTTGACGTAGTCGCGATAGGTTTCCTCTTCGACCAAGCGCTCCATGATGCGGGAGCCATTTTCGAGTCCCGAGGGCGTTTCGAAAAGCGGCGAGATATCGGTGATGTGGTCGACGCCGAAGAGCTTGGCGAAGAATACGGCGATCAGCACTGTCGCCGGCGATTCACATTCGGCGATGAGGAAACGGATCGGTGTTTCCTTGTCGACGTGCTTCTGGATTTGAGAGATCAGCGCGAACTGCCGGATGGCGGTTGCGGTCTCAAGGTCGAGCGTCGCGAAATTCACTGCCTCTTGCGGGCAGTTCTTGATCATATCGACGATGCGCGCGAGCGATTGGCTTTCGGTCAAGTCGCGCGTCCACGGTTCGTGCACATACGCGCGGAAGGCGTTGTTCAGCTGCAGCGCGTTGATGCGCAGGTGAATGTGTGAGGTGCCGAGACCCGTGGCTGCGACGAGTCCGGAAAGTGCCGCGACTGCCCGCTTCATCTGCGGCGCTTGAACGGTATCGATCAGAGAGGAAAACAGGGCTTGCAGCGGCTCAACCGTCAGCAGGTTGTAGCCGTCAGTCTTGGTGATGACGTTGGCGGCGGCCGCAAGCGTCGACCGGTCGTGGTTGAATTCTTCGAGAGCCTTCAGCTGTTCGTCGACCGAGGCGATGCCGAGGTCGAGCTTTGCGACGATTTGGCGCGCGAGCCGCTCGGCAGGGTCGCTGCCCTCGAGCTTGTGCTTCAGGACGACAAAGCGTTCGCGAATATCAGCGAGAGCACCCCGCTTCTCAAGCAGACGCACCTGGAATGAGAAAGTCCACGCAATATCGGTGCGGCCGTCTAGATCGTAGCCGATCCACGAGGCCAGAGTCGTCAACTTCGGCCGGAGCTTGAACGCAGCATCGCCAAACTTCTGAGAAGCAACGCTATAGAACCCGTGCAGCAATTCCTCGTAGGCATTGCGAAGATTCCGGATCGCGTCCTGCGCGCATTTATACTCGTGCTGAAGCGTCAGCTCGCGCTCCGGCGCGTGCGGTAATCCAATCGTTACGTCGCCCGCCGGATCGGCAACGGCAATCTCGACCATGCGGCGGTAGAGTGCATCGGACAGCGCGAACGTCGGGTGCGCGGTCAGAACGATGCCCGTGCGCGCCCGGTCCCAGCGTTCCGAAAACGCTTCGATGGAGCCTGATTCCTTGGCAAGCTTTTCGACGTAAGACGTAAAGTCCTTCAGCGTCGTCGCTTGATCAACATAACCGACTTTCTCGCGCAGCCGCCGCGCCCGGCGCACGCAAGCGCGATCCATCAACCGGCCGGCCAGGGCCTTGATCTCGTCGAAAGACATGTCGCCCGACTCGAGCCGGCGCGACAAATCGAACGCCAAATTCAATATCGGGTTGAGCGAAGGATTGTCTGGAATCTGTGTTCTCAGACGCTTCAATTCGTCGATCAGTTCGACTTCGCTGCGTTTCGTCGAGTCTTTCGCTCTCGTCGTGTCTTGCATCAATCAAGCCTCCGCGTCCCCGGGGGCGGGACCGCGTTCGAGCGTAGATTTAATCGCTCGGCGTGCAAAGACCGGAGCGGCAAATACTTTCGCTCCGGTCCGCACTGTTTCCAGACGGCGCCGTCTCAGGCGACCTTTTTCAGACGGCCGATGACTTGCGCAACGGTTGATCCCATCTCCGAAGGCGTCGGTGCAATAGTCACACCGCAGCCCTTCAGGATCTCGACCTTCTCAGCCGCCGACTCGCCAAACGCCGAGACGATGGCACCAGCGTGGCCCATGCGACGTCCTTTTGGCGCCGAGAGACCGGCAATGTATGCGACGACCGGTTTTTTCATGTGCTCCTTGGCAAAGAGACCGGCTTCGGCCTCTTGCGGACCACCGATTTCGCCAATCATCAGCACGGCATCCGTGTCGGGATCGTTCTCGAAGTGCTCGAGCACATCGCGATGCGATGACCCGTTGATTGGATCGCCGCCGATGCCAACTGACGTGGAAACGCCAATGCCCAGGGCCTTCATCTGCTCGGCGGCTTCATAGCCGAGCGTGCCGGAGCGGCCGACGATGCCGACGCGGCCGGGAAGATAGATGTGCCCCGGCATGATGCCGAGCATGGCCTTGCCTGGCGAGATCGTACCGGCGCAGTTGGGGCCGGTCAGAATCATGCGCCCTTCTTTTTTGTAGCGACGCATGTAGCGCTTCACGCGGATCATGTCCTGCGCCGGAATGCCGTCGGTGATGCAGACGCAGTATTTGATGCCCGCGTCGGCGGCTTCCATGATCGCGTCAGCGGCGAACGGAGGCGGCACAAAGACGATCGAGGCTTCGGCGCCGGTCTCGTCCACTGCACCCTTGACGGTATTGAAGACGGGACGGCCGAGATGCGAGGTGCCGCCTTTGCCCGGCGTCACGCCGCCGACCACGTTGGAACCGTAGTCGATCATTTCTTGGGCATGGAAAGTGCCGATACGACCGGTGAAGCCCTGGATCAGGATCGGCGTCTTTTCATTGATAAAGATTGCCATTGGTGCGTTTCTCCGGACTTAGGCTTTTTTTGCCGCTTCGACCGCTTGCTTTGCAGCATCGGCGAGCGTTTCCGCGCTGATGACCGTCAGACCGCTATTATCGATGATCTTGCGGCCTTCCTCAACGTTCGTACCGGCGAGGCGGACGACGATCGGCATCGTGATCTCGAGTTCCTTGACGGCGTCGACGACACCCTTGGCAACCCAGTCGCAGCGGTTGATACCGGCGAACACGTTGACGAGGATGGCCTTGACGTTCCTGTCACGCAGAACCGCCTTGAACGACTTGGTGACGCGCTCGGGTGAGGCGCCGCCGCCGATGTCGAGGAAGTTTGCGGGCTCGCCGCCTGCAAGCTTGATCATATCAAGCGTGGCCATGGCGAGGCCCGCACCATTGACGATGCAGCCGATGTCGCCATCGAGACCGACATAGGCGAGGCCACGATCTGAGGCGTAGGTCTCGCGCGGGTCTTCCTGGCTCTTGTCGCGAAGCTCGGCAATGTGCGGCCTGCGGAAGAGCGCGTTGTCATCGAAGGACATCTTGGCGTCGAGCGCCAGGACCTGCTTTTCCTTGGTGATGACGAGCGGATTGATCTCGACCATCATAGCGTCGAGATCGCGGAATGCGCGATAGCATCCCATGATCGCGGGCACGATCTTGTTGACGATGTCGGGATCGACGCCAAGGCCGAAGGCCAGCTCGCGCGCCTGGAACTGCTGCATGCCGACAGCCGGGTCGACGCTGACGCGGATGATCGTGTCGGGCTGGGTCGCCGAGATTTCCTCGATGTCCATGCCACCCGCCGCCGACGCAACGACGACGATACGCTCGGAAGCGCGGTCCATCACGAAGCCGAGATAGATCTCGCGATCGATGTTTGTCGCTTCCTCGATGTAGAGGCGCGAAACCAGCTTGCCCGAGGGGCCCGTCTGATGCGTGACGAGCTTGCGGCCAAGCATGAACTCGGCCGCTTCCTCGATTTCCTTCTCACTCTTGCAGACCTTGACACCGCCGGCTTTGCCGCGAGCGCCCGAGTGGATCTGCGCCTTGACGACGACAGTGCCGCCGAGCTCGCTGGCGCGATAGGTTGCCTGCTCGGGGCTATAGGCCAAGCCGCCGCGTGCGATCGGCACGCCGAACTTCGCGAGAAGCTCCTTGGCCTGGTACTCATGAATGTCCATGTCGTTGGACTCCTTGAAATAGCGTTTCCGGGCTTATTTTATTTCGCAGCGGCGCGCGCTGCTTCACTCTTCTTAATGGCGGCGGCGGTGACGAGAAGGTTCTTCGCCATCTTCTCCGACGCGGCATCGATCATCTTGCCATCGAGCGAAGCAGCGCCCTTACCCTGGGCTTCGGCTTCCTTCAGAGCGACGAGGATTCTCTCGGCACGCTCGACTTCCTTGGCTGTCGGGGAGAAGATCTCGTTGGCGAGGTCGATCTGCGAGGGATGGATGGCCCACTTGCCTTCCATGCCAAGAGCTGCGCCGCGGCGTGCGGCTGCCTTGTAGCCTTCCGGATCGTCGATGCCGCCGAACGGTCCGTCGATCGGCCGCAAGCCGTAGGCGCGGCAGGCGACGGTCATGCGCGACAGCGGGAAGTGCCACTGGTCGCCCGGATAATCAGGGTTCAAGCCGCCGATGACGACGGTACGGGCTTTGTTGAAGGCCGAGTAGTCGGCAACGCCGAAGTGCATGGCTTCGAGACGGCCTGGTGCGGAAGCAATCGCCTCGACGTTGGCCATGCCAAGCGGCGTTTCGATGAGGGCTTCGGTGCCAATCTTGTTCGTCAGGCCCTTCGCGACTTCGATCTGGCTGACGATGCATTCGACGGTATAGACGTCAGCCGGGACGCCGACCTTCGGAATGAGGATGGTATCGAGCTTCGAACCAGCCTGCTCCACGATGTCGACGACGTCGCGGTACATATAGTGCGTGTCGAGACCGTTGATGCGAACCGAGACGCTCTTGCCAGCGCCCTTCCAGTCGAGATCGTTGAGCGCCTGAATAATGTTCTTGCGGGCCTGCTCCTTCTCGGGCGGCGCAACGGCGTCTTCGCAATCGAGGAACACGAAATCGGCGGCGCTCTTGATGGCGCGATCGATCATGCTCGGGTTGGAGCCCGGCACGGCAAGATAAGAACGCTGCAGACGCTGCGTACGGGTCGGGGTCGGGGTGTAGCTCATTTGATCGTCGCCTTCCTGGACTGGTTCGAACTTTTATTTTCGTTGCATGAGATTCGAAGCACGCTCGTGCGTGGTTCCTTTCGGAACTCTCGATACACGCCGCGCGCAGATGCCCGGCCTTTTGGGCCGGGCACGTAGACTTTACGCAGCTTTCGCTTTCGGCGTCGGACCGGTTGCCGATTTCGTTGCGGTCTTGCTGAAGTATTCGGCAGCCGCGCCCGTTCCCGAGCCGAGCTTGATGTTGACGCCATTGTCCTTGAGCGCCATTTCGACAGCGAAAAGAACGCCACCGACCATGAACTCATCGAGCGCGCCGAGGTGGCCGATGCGGAACGCCTTGCCCGCGACCTTGTTCAGGCCGAGCCCGAGAGACGTGTTGTAGCGATAATAAGCCGTCTTGGTGATGGCGTTGCTGTCGATGCCTTCGGGTACCATGATCGTCGACACGGTGTCGGAATACCACTTCGGCTCTTTCGCGCAGAGCTTCAGACCCCAAGCCTCAACCGCGGCGCGAACGCCGTTAGCCAGACGCTTGTGACGTGCGAAGACGTTGTCGAGACCTTCCGCGAACAGGAGATCGAGCGACGTGCGCAGGCCGTGGAACAACTGCGTGGCAGGCGTGTAGGGGAAGTATCCAAGATCATTCGTCTTGATCATGTCTTCCCACGAGAAGAAGCAGCGGTTCATACGGCCGTTCTTGCTCTTGTTGATGTCGAGCGCCTTCTGGCTGACGGCAAGAATGCCGAGGCCCGTCGGAAGCATGAAGCCCTTCTGCGAACCGGAGACGCAGCAGTCGACGCCCCATTCGCCCATGCGCATGTCGAGCGAGCCAACCGAAGACACGCCATCGACCATCAGGAGTGCCGGATGCTTGGCGGCGTCGAGCGCTTTGCGAACGCCTGCGACGTCGCTGGCGACGCCGGTCGCCGTTTCGTTTTGCGTAACAAAGACGGCCTTGATCTCGTGGTTCTTATCCTTGGCGAGGATGTCAGCGTACTTCTCAACCGGAACGCCAGTGCCCCACTCTTCGTCACAAACTTCGACCTTGAGGCCAAGACGTTCGGCCATATCGACCCAGAGAAGCGAGAACTGTCCAAAGCGGCTCATCAGAACCTTGTCGCCCGTGGCGAGCGTGTTCTCGATCGCGGATTCCCAAGCGCCCGTGCCCGACGACGGGAAAAGGAAAACCCGGCCGTCCTTCATCTTGAAGGCTTTCTTCAGGTCTTCGAACAGCGGCAGCGTGAACTTCGGGAATTCCGGCGAGCGCATATCTTCCATCGGGAGATTCATCGCCATGCGCACGGCGTCGGGAATATTGGTCGGGCCTGGAATAAACAAATGAGGCGTGACGGTCGTCGTCATGAGCGTTTCTCCGCGCTGCGTTGGGCCAAGCCGGACGCTCCCTGAAAGTTGCAGGGGTGGGAGATCCGGCGTGCTTTTGCTGATCCTTCCGCCCGATCGCAGATACGAGCGTTAGTTCTAACTAGCAGGCGGACAGTGGCGGTGTGAACGAAAAACTAACAACACCCCGTTGGGCAGACGGAGCTACCCACCTCTGCGGCTTTGTGTGCAGGGGCCTCGAACAAGGACGGCGATTCAGCGTGTCGCTTTCGTCTGCGCTAAGTCTGGTCGTTACGGTTAACGGATACGTGCAGCGCAACAGCCATCGCCCGGTTCGAGACGCCGAGCTTGTCGTATAAATTTTTCAGGTGGTATTTCACCGTATTGCGGGAGATGCCGGTTCGGGCGGCGATCTGGAGATTGGTCCAGCCGTTCGCAAGCGCAGCAAGAAGTTCACGTTCGCGCGCTGTGAGGCCCTCAAGCGGGTCATGGTTGAGAAGATCGATGTCGACGTAAGGCAGCGACAAGCGGCCGCGCGCAACGGAAACGACGGCTTCGAGTAACACCGCGGGATCCTCCGTTTTCGATACGAAGCCCCAGGCGCCGCCCTTGATCGCGTGACGCAAAACCTCGCCACTGCGCTCGCCGGTGTAAATCACGACGCGCGTTTGCCACTTCTCCTGCTTCAAACGTGCGAGCACGGTGCCACCCGTCATGTCGGGCAGCGTCCACCCGACGATCGCGATCTCGACGGGCTTGATTTTCAGCGCATCAATCAAAGCTTCGCCGCTGGCATGAATGCCGCAAACGCTGAAGCGTCCGTCGCGCTCGATGAGGGCTTCGAGCCCCGACCGAACGACGGGGTTTTGATCCGCTATGGTGACCTCGATCTTGCCGGCCATCAACGCCACGATCCTTGAGAAGCGGCCGCGTTCCGGCCTTCACTGCGCGCGGTTCCAGATTGGTGGAGAGGGTCCCCGCCCTGGATACGTTTCGAACTCTTCTCGTCCAATAAGACGTCAATCTATATTATCTTTCAACGTCTTAATAACACATGTGCGCCCAGTCCGGAGCACCGTCTCCCATTCCGACGAAACGCCTCCCTCCAAAGCACCGGAACTGCCGAGACGTCTACGGTACCATCGTCGCGTGCCGCTAAAGGCAAGCCTGCCGATTCGGCCGCATCGGCTGGTGTAGCCGGTGTCGAGGTGTTGGCTATCAAAGCTCGCGTGACGCCGCGCCTTGGGCGGCCGTAATTCTGGCGACCCCGGCAGGATTTGAACCTGCGACCTACGGTTTAGGAAACCGTTGCTCTATCCAGCTGAGCTACGGGGCCAATTTGTGAAGAAAGCAGCGGCGGACGGACCGAGCTTGAAACAGAAGCTATGCTGTGCAGGTCGCGACAGGTCAAGGACCGTCGCGCCATCAACATGGAACGGCCGAAGATACAATCCTCTCAACCTTGTGATCGTGCGTCCCGCACTACTTCTGATTGAGCATATCACATCCCTATCGTATCAATGAAGCGTGGCCGCGAGTGCGCGGGAGGCTGGGAAGCTCAGCGGGGCCCCGCGAGGGCCGCTCGCGGTCGCTTAATCGCATTATCGTTGGCTCACACCATTCGGCTTGTTCCCGTCGGCGATGACGGACAATCCAGTTGTCCAGAATCATCGCGAGGCGCTTGGCGCAGATCGTCGTCTGTGATCTGCTTCGCGTTCATGGGGCGGTGGTGGGCAGTGCGTACGATAGCGGGCCTTGTGGCCCTTTGCGGACTCGCGCTGTCGGCCAGCGCCGAGGACAAGGCCTTCACTCCATGCTCTCTCAATCCCGGTCCCGTTCGCACGGTCGCGCGTGTGCTCGATGCCGAGACGCTGGTATTGGATGATGGCAGCGCAGTTCGCCTGATGGGCGCGCTCGCACCTCGTGCCCGCGATGCCGGTGCTGCCGCAGGCGCGTGGCCTCCCGAGACGGAGGCGATCAAATTTCTGTCCGATCTCGTGCTCGGCAAACGCGTGAAGCTCGCCTTTGGAGGTCGGCGTAAAGATCGCTATGGACGCCTTTTGGCTCAGGTCTTTCTCGATGACCGAGGCAAAACAGAGTGGGTGCAGGGGGCGCTCCTCGCGCAGGGCCATGCGCGTATGTACGGTTTACCCGAGAGCTTCGCGTGCGCGCACGAACTTCTGGCTCACGAAGCCGAAGCGAGACGCCAGCGCCTCGGATTATGGAACAATGGCGTCTATCGCGCGATGGCTGCGAACAATCCCGTAGCGCTCCTGCGGCTGCGCGGGAAATATGAGCGCGTGATCGGGCGTGTCGCGTCGATCGGACGTACAAAAAGCACGATCTATCTCAATTTTGGGACGGACTGGCATTCCGATTTCACGGTCAAAATCGGCAAGAAAGTTATCGCAGCCAATCCCGATTTGGCGCCGACGTTGGATGGGCTCGCGAACAGGACTGTCGTCGTGCGCGGATGGATCGAGCGGCGCAACGGCCCTCTGATTGATATCGCCGATGCCTCGCAGATCGAAATTCTTGATGATGAGGCAGATCCAAACATCAGCGCCATCACGCCATCGAGCGACACACGGCCTGCAAACGTTCCCGCCGATCCTTCGCCGGACGCCAACGCGCACAAAAATTTACGCCCGGCTCCGCAAGGGGCGGAACCGGGCGCTGTAAATTTATAATCGGCTTCTGCTGACGACAGTCTTCGGCGTTTAGGCTGCCTCGACGACCGACGATTCATTATCGGCCATGCGACGACCCTTGGCGCTCTTCGACAAAATGTCAGTGATGCGCTGAACAGCGCCGCGCTCGTCGAGCTTTTCAACTGCTGCGAGTTCGCGCGCCATACGATCGAGCGCGTCCTCGTAGAGTTGACGTTCCGAGTACGACTGTTCAGGCTGAGCCTCGGAGCGATAGAGGTCGCGGACGACCTCGGCAATCGAGATCAGATCACCGGAGTTGATCTTCGCGACATACTCTTGCGCGCGGCGGCTCCACATCGTGCGCTTGACGCGGGCGCGACCCTTGAGCGTCTCCATCGCCTTCTTGACGAGACCTTCATCGGCGAGCTTACGCATCCCGACGCTTGCGAGCTTGCCGGTCGGTACGCGGAGCGTGAGCTTCTCCTTGTCGAACGTGATGACAAAGAGCTCAAGCGACATACCGGCGATTTCCTGCTCCTCGATGCCAACGATGCGGCCGACGCCATGGGCAGGGTAGACGACAAATTCGTTGGCCTTGAAGCCATGACGCTGGTTGACCGGCTTCTTCTGCACAGCCAGCATCTGACGTGCGGCAACTGTCTTTTCAGCAATCGTCTTGGGCGAGGCAGGCTGCGCGGCCGCGGCGACAGGCGTCGTGAGCTTTTGGCTCGCCGGCTTATGCGCTCCGGCAGGAACGCTCATCGACCGCTGCGGTGCAGCAGCGGCTCTCGCAGCCATATGCGCCGCTGGCGTCAACGCCTTTTTGGCGATCGGCGCCTCGACTTTGGGCGCCGCCTTCGACGCAACGGGCTGAACCTTTTTCACAGTTTTGGCGGCAGCCTTCGACGGCTTCGGAGTGGCCTCGACTTTTGCTTTGGCGGGCTTCGAGGATTTTTGGGTACTCGCGGCCATTTTCAGCGGGACAGCCTTGCGGACCGCCGGCTTCGCTGCGGACTTGGGGCTGACCGGAGCTTTCTTCTTTTGCGCCATAATCGTTTTCTCACTCTCGCATACTGGGCGTCGCCGGGGGCCGACTCGCCTTCAGGCCGCCATGAGGCGGGGCAACAGTGCCATCGGCCAATTTGCCAACAGCACGCACGCATCGGTCCCAAACCTCATCCGTGAAGAGAGGCTGGCCCCTGCGCGCTCATATGTGGCCTAACTTTGCAAACTCCATCCGACTCTGAATCGGCCAAGTGACGCCCCATAACGTCTTTGTGAAGGTTGCCTCTCAGAGCAGGGCGACCTTGTTTTGTTCGCGGCCGTTTCGGATTTGTGCAGATTTATCGCCATCGAGGGAGAGACTAACACAATCTTGCCCGCAAATGAAGGGCGACCTCCTGAGACAATCTGGTCGAGCTTAAGCTCCGCGCCAAAACGGCACGTCACAAACCCTTAAGATTTAGAAATAATTTCTAAAAAGGAAATATTTTTATCGAAATCGAGTACGATTAATCGCCAGAACCGGGATTCGGTGAAAAATATTTCTCAAACTTGTCGGGTTTATCCTTGAATTCCTCGGCTTCAGGGAGCTGGGGCTTCTTAGCCGTAATATTGGGCCAACTCTCGGAGTACTGCCGGTTTAGCTCGAGCCATTTCTCAAGATTGGGCTCTGTATCGGGCTTGATAGCGTCGACCGGACACTCGGGCTCACAAACCCCGCAGTCGATACACTCGTCGGGATGAATAACGAGCATATTCTCGCCTTCGTAAAAGCAATCGACCGGGCAAACCTCGACGCAATCGGTGTATTTGCACTTTATGCACTTATCGTTGACGACGTAGGTCATGCTGGTTCCTGGTCTGGCGGGTACCGACGGGCTGCGAATCTTAGGATCGCGCGCGTTATGGCGGCGCCTTCTTAGCACAGGCGGAGCGGTTGCCTAGATGGGCTAGAGTCACAGTTCCGAGCGACCTTTTAGCTTATCGGTCTGCCGTCGTTCGCGCTTCGTTGGGCGGCCCGCTCCATCGGCTCGGACTGCCAGGCGATTCGCTCGAGGAATGTCTTGTGGCGGTTTCTCTTCAGCGGTGGCGAGCGGCGGTTCCATCGCACGGTCACTGAACAAGAGACGTGCCTCAAGCGCCGGTCCTCGCCTGACCCCAATTGCCAAAATCTGCAGACTTCGAACGCCGGCGCCGATCACGACGGTCAGGACATCACCCGGCTTCACCAGCGTGCTCGGCTTGTCGATTTTTACGCGATTAACGCGGACCTTGCCGCGCGTGATGAGGGTTTGCGCAAGGGTCCGGGACTTTGTGATGCGAGCGAACCAAAGCCACTGATCGAGGCGTTGGGTTGAGCCTGGACTCGTCGCCGGCATCAAGTAGAGCCTGAACCTTCGCTGCGCTTTTCCATTTGCGCCTTCAGCGCGGCAAGCGCCGCGAAGGGCGATGACGAGTCTCCGCCGCCGGCCGATTTCGGTGGCGCGGCCGTCATGACTTGCGGCGATCTGCGGGACTC